>ERZ808277.225-NODE-225-length-21641-cov-7.165061_pt1 | contig 21641 bp, 36 predicted proteins | sample MGYA00521240_ERZ808277 | MGnify/ENA primary metagenome ERZ808277 (study PRJEB31516, sample SAMN03275599) | gut metagenome | biome: mammalia-associated habitat; material: feces | host: Papio cynocephalus | place: Kenya | collected 2012-07-17 ... | reverse complement strand
CTCATCTTTTCCAACTCACTAATAGCAAGTTGTTTTTGTGATTGTTTGAGTTGTTTGCCTCGATAAGCACTATGCCAAAATTCGCCAACTTTATTTTCACTTTCTAATTCTTTAATGCGTTTATCTTGCTGGTTGAGTAAATTGACAAATTCCTGATAAGTTTTATAATCAACATTTTTACTTGTATCGCAAATGTAAGAATTTTCTCTGCTATCTTTATAGATTTCATACCTTTCTTTTTCTTCCATAACTACTATCCTCTTAGTTCTTTCTCGGCTAGTTCTTTTATGTAATCAATCAGTGGTTGCCTTTCTTCTTCCATTACATTTGAAATATTACTTTTTGATAGCAATTCCAGTGCTTTCTCTGCCACATCTAGTCGGTGTTGTAGGTCGGCAAGTTCTTGTCGGCAACTATCATTTTTATATAAATCTGATACATTTTCATAATCACTATGCTCTAGCATTTCTCTAATTTTGTCTTTATAACAAAACATTTGATTAAACATCTCACATTTTGCTTCGTTATTGCCAAATAAATATTCGCCACCTTCGTTAGTTATCTCTACCCTTTTATATTTTGTTGGTTCAAAATTATTATTTCTGCTACATTCTTTTATTGTTTCAAGAAAAATTAATCTATAAACTAATCTTTTTTTACTCATCTTTCCCTCCAATTCCAGCGAGTTTCTGCTCTGCTTCTTCTTTTGTGGCAAATATTTGTTCTTCTGGAAATCTTAAAGCATAACCATATTGATTTGTGATTGAATAATAAATACTATTTTCTTCTTCATCTTTGCTTAATTTCATAATAATTTTTTCTATTTGAGCCGACATAATATCATTTTCCCAAATTATAAAGCAAGTTTGTCTTAAATTATATTTTGGTACAATCATCTTTTGTTTTAGTTCGGCAAGTTCTTGTTCTAGTTTTTCTCTTTTAGTCGTTTCTTCTATGTGTCTCTTAAAATTTATTTTACTTTCTTCTATCGCAAATTTTCTTGCTTCCACCAATGCAGAAATATACTCTTCCAAATTTTCAATCCCATACTTTTCAAGCACATCTTCTAACTCTCCAAGTTTGTTGTAAACTGCGTTTGGAACATCCATACAACTATATTCATTGAGTTGTATTTTATTGTTCAAAGAATATTCTTTAGCAAATTTGCCGTTGTCTAGTAAATGACTATCAATTAACATTGTCAATTTTCCCATCTTCCACTCCTTTTACCGTTTTAAGAATTTCCAAAAAATAAGCAAGTGCATCTTCTTTGCCATTTCCACAATTTATGAGAGTATCTTCTATTCTACTTAATTGAGCAATTATCTCATCTATAACTCTTTTTCTCTCTTCTTTTATGGTCTTATCTGCAAGTAGCATTGCTTTTTGGTATTCCTTCATTTCTTCAATTTGCTCTTGTTCTAAGTCTTTTATTTTTTGCTCGTAGTCATTTAGAAGATTGCACAAGCCTTTTAATGCCATATCACAACACCTATATACGATATAACTTTCATTATCAATCATCACATCTTCTATGCCGTCTTTTTGCATTATAAATCTTTCTTTCATTTCTTGCTCCTCTTGAATTTTAAATCTATCAATTTATCATATACTTCCTTAACACTTTGCCAACTCATATTTCTTAAACCACAAATTGTGTCAAAGCTCACACTTTCTAGGTCACTTATAGTTTTTATTCCACCACGAACGAGCAAATTGGTGGTTCGCACACTCAAATCAAGATTAGCAACAGGTGTCGTGTTGTCCACATTTTCTTGTTGATTGCAAAGGGTTTTAAAATCTTCAAAGCATTTTCGCAGTTCATAATGTTTTCCCTCTTTCCCAATTCTGTATTCAGTATAACCATATTCTTCAATAAGTATTTCAAGCAAAGCAACCAAATTTTCATCATATTTATTCATTCTACACCTTCTATTTTTAATTTTAATCTCAAACATCCTTTATTTGCCCGTTTTTAGCCATTTCTAGCGACTTTTCTATGTCTTTCGATAAAATACTCACCGAAAACATTTTAGTGCAAATTTAAGCGTATTTTGGGGCTATTCTTCAACTTCTAAAATTCCATTAACCCATTTAGCAGTATCAAATTGATTTATTACCGATTTTACTTCCTCAAAAATTTCTTTGGTAGTCCATTTTTTATTTTCTCTCATAAAGTAACCCGCATATGAACTGTCTAAATATATTCCAGAGAAGTCATAGCAATGTGCATAGTCCCAACCAATATAAGTTTTTTCTTCGTCACAATAAATATTCCCTAAGAAAGTAAAACCACCGTGAACATCTAATTGATAATCATCATAGTTTTTTGATTTTTCTAGTTCTTCTTGTTTTAATTCAACATAAGCGGTTGGATGTAGTCCTAAATCTAAAATAAACCATTTTCTTCCGCTTATTTCACCTTTCCCAATAATTTCTCTTTTGCCCTCTTTTTGATATTCCATTTCTTTTAAAAACTCAATCTCTTCCATTTATTTTTCTCCTTTATCCTGGATAATATACAAAAATATTTTTAAATTTTATTCTAGCCATTTCAACTTCGATTTCACAAGGGACATAATTGCAAATGGCAAAAGTTTTACTCAAATCCAAGTCTTTAAAATTTTCGCTTTCCAAAAAATCTTTTATTCGCATTGTGTGATATTCGGCATTACTAGTTTGATATTTTAGTCTATCGTCAACATCTATCCCAATGTATTTTTTATGGGTTTTAAAATATTCGGCTTGGAATCCACTTGAACATCCTAAATCTACAATAGTCCAATCTTTTGGGATTAATTTACTAAGGCTTTCATATTGATATAGGAACCCGAGAAAGTCATAATCTATTTCACAAACATTTTCTTTTATTATTTCGGCAACTTGTTTCATATCGCAAATTTTATAATATCTTTTAAGCATGTCGTCAATATACATTCCGATAGATTCTATTTTTTCTATTAGTTCTTGACGATTTAAATTTTCTTTCACCATACAAACTCCTTCTACCATTCCAGTGGTATATTATGATTTTTGCAGAACTCAATTATTTTTTTTATTGCTTTTGGTGATGGTTCGGTTTTCCCTTTTTCCCAACGAGTAATACAAGCGAATGCAATACCTAATTCTTTTGAAAATTCTGCTTGTGATTGTCCAACCGACTTTCTTATTCTTTTAATTTCGTTTATTTTCATATTTTACTCCTAAATTATTTTGGCTGTATGATTTTTTATACCAGTTTATATCGTTGCTGGTATAGTTTTTAATACCAGTAATTTATTATCCCAATTTTGCTGGTAGAATTTTTCATACCACTGTATGCAAATTTATATATATCTACTGGTATTATTATTTATACACATTTAATAAATATTAGCCATAGGCTATACTTTTTATTTCTCTCTCCAGAGTGATGATAACTTGTATATATTCTTTTTTCTAGTATTATGATTATCTTCTACTAATTCGATAAAACCTAAATTTATCAATGCCATCATGTCCTTTTTAAATGATTGCCTATTGCCATCAGAATACAATTTATATAAATCCACATATTTACTTCTATTCATTGTGAATAATAAATTTTGTTCGCTCTCTGATAATTGCACAACCATTGGTTTTGGTTTTCTTTTTTCAGCATAAAGTTGTGCCTTACAATACAAATACAATACCTGTTGATTTTTTGTGAGTGCCATCCAATTTTTGCTCATAAGCATTGACATATAGATATTTGCTGACACATCATTTGAATTTCCCATACTTTCAAAGGCTTTGGGAACATACCTTTCTTTTCGTTTACTCATAGTCGTGCTCCTTTATATGGTAGTGTCGAAGTAATCCAACGGAGCACCAATGGAAAGGTTTGCAAATCCCTGTCCTTCAACACCATTCATATAATAGCACATAAAAAAGGAAAAGTCAACTCATTTTAATACATTTATGAGATTTTTTTAATACTTGTGTAGTATTTATCTTTTCATTTTCTACACCGATAGTATACCATTTATTTGACAAAATGTCAAGTGAATTTGCCTAAATATAAAAAAATAAAACCCAAAAAGTTGGGTCTTAAATTTTATTATTTTTTATAATACAAATTTCTTAAAGATATAATATCAAGTTTGCCATTATAATTTTCTTCAGCAAGTTTACGCAAGAAGCCATAAAATAAATTCATTTCAGAAGTTGTCAAGCAAGAAGTTCTGTCAATATAGCCTTTATATGAACCGTCTTTACAAAGTCTAAATACTTCATCTTTAATTTTTCTCATAAACTTCCAAAATTTATAATATGCATCCTTAATCTTGGTCATAAAGCCATTTGCATCTTCGATTACAAAGCCTTCTATATATTCACCTTTATATTTATATTCTTCATCGCATACATCAGTAAACCATACCAAAAACTCTGCCCATGAAGTAAGAGTATATGCTTTCTCTTTTACCTGCATATTAAATTTGTTGGCAATATTGCACAAGTCTGTATAGTTAAATTTGTGATACTCGATTTCTCGTTTGATAACATCAAGAAGAACAATATTATTTTCTTTGTATTCAATAATGTGTGGATCATTATCTTTATCAACGACTTCAAATACCATAGATGTATTAGTTGTTTTAACAAATTCTTTTATATCGTTGTATTTATCGCCATACTTTTCCATAAAAATATTTTCAAAATATTTAGAAAATTCACCACCAACATTTGATTTTGAGCAGAACAATAGTTTGTCGTTCTTTTTATCATAACCCAAGATGCCCAAGAAACCATTATATTTTACATAGCAATCAACAGGGAATTTGAGTTTTGTAGAAAGTGTTGACATCTCAGTTTCTTTTACTTCGTTAATGTTGAAAAATTTGGTGTATGCCCTTCCTGCGACCTCATTATTTTCAGTGTCAATAAACAATCCACGAGCCTTAGTAGTCATATTATCCCAAGCTTTATCATAGAAAACTTTTTTTGAAAAATTAAACGAACTAATATTGTCAAATTTCTTTTCTATGATATTTTTATTTTTTCTTAATGCAGTAACAAGGTTTGCAACATCAACTATTTCATCTTTCTTTTCTTCGATTACATCAGCAGGTTCTTCTTCTATTTCACGGAATACATTATTTTTTATTTTAATTTCTTCTATGCCATTATTTGAAATTTTAACTGCTGAAAGAAAACCACCGAATTCAACTCTGCTTTCAAGATTGTAAGAGTTGTCGCCTTGTTTTAATTCATATACATTGTTTGGATTTCTATGTCCGTGAATTTGAATAATATTTGGGCACATTTTTGCAAAACTGTCGTGGCAAGCATAAATATCATTATAGTTGCCGACACCATTTATAATTTCATTTGTCGCAGTGAAAAGTAAATTATTGTTTTTCAAGCCACTCAATCCACCGTGTGTACAAATATATTTTTGACCATTATAGATAAACGCTATACATTGTCTAAATTTTCTATAAAGTTGTCGCAAGTCTTTTTTGTCAATGTCTTTGATTTGTGGAATTGTATTTTGTATAAATTCTTTTGAACAAATTGGTTCATCATTTGCATACTTCCATATCCACTTACAATGGTTTCCTTCGAGTAAACAAACATTACTTTTATCCTTTATGCTCATCAAGAATTCCAACACTTCTTTGTTTTCAATTCCTCTATCAATATAATCACCAAGAAAGATATAATAATCATTGTCTTCAATTCCGTTTACTAACAAATCTTTCAATGCGGTAAAACAACCGTGAATATCGCCTATAACATAAACATTTTCATAATTAGACAAATCAACATCTCTAAACAATATATTATCAAACACTTCGTCTCTTTTTAATACTTGTATCCCGCTAGGAATTTTTTGTGTTTGAAAACGAGAATAATATAGGTCTATTGCTTTCTCTGGCACTCTTTTATATTCTGGTCTTTTTTTGTTCCATTCTTTCGCTTGTTCGATAGGTATATCAGTAAAATCTATACAATACATACGATAACGATATTTTTCAGCTAAAGATTTGTAAGCATTTAATTCATTTGATTTAGAATTACAAGCATCAATAACAGTGAATTCGCCAAGTTCCATTCTCTTTTCTAGGATTTCAAACAATGTTTTCCACGCTTGTTTATTTATAGATTGGTCTATGTTTTCCTTGCCATTGCAGTCAATCACGGTGCTACGATACAAAAGTCTTATATCATCTGCACACAATGTATAATCTTTTAGTCCATTTTTTTCTATCCAAGTTGATTTACCTGAACATGGTGTACCCCGCATAAGTAGAAGTGCTTTCATAAATTTTCTCCTTTATTCTATAATTGTATTGGTAGGGAAGGTTGGGTTCGAACCAACGACCACCGCTTTCTGGCATACCACTAGATTTCAGTCTATTGGTTCTTTTTCACATTTTTAGTTACTCAAGATTTTCCTACTCAATGCAACCATTGTCGCAAGTATTAATAGGCTATCCCCCACTGCCCGTGGGTTTGAACTCTCACTCACAAAACCGAAGTCAAGGGTTTTCTCGCTCCAATTTCATAAGAACGGCACTCTAACCAACTGAGTTACTTCCCTATATTGAGTTCTCACACCCTTTTATGCTACTCATCGAGAACTCTAGGTTTTTCGCAACTAAATACTGCTACCAGACAATATACACTTTAAACAAAATACCATACATAGTATATATTGCCCATATTTAGAATTTGGGTTTGGCGACAAGGGTTGGACTTGAACCAACATTACAATGCTATTTCCTGCAGTCTATTCACATTCTCCCACGAGATGGGTGGGCGATTTTACATTAAATCTACCTTGCCAAGTGCCAGTCTTTCCTGGCTGTCTTTTATATGAAATTATTTTTTACGAACTCTTATTTTTTTTGTAGTCTTATTGTACGGGTCAGTGCCATCTGCATATGGGGCCCTTTCATATTGTTCTTTATTGTTTTTGTATGTATCATAATCAATATACAAAATGCCTTCTTCATCTTCAGTATTTTGAGTTTGTGTATTTTCTTCAGATTTTTTTTCTTCTATTGGTTCTACAACTATTGTATCTTCCACAATGGTTTCTTTTGGTTCTTCTGAATTTATGTCGTAAACTTTTGTGGTGTCGATGTCAGCAGGAACATTGTTGTCCCAATTCATTTCATCCTCAGTAGCCACAAAACTTTCTTGTAAACCAATAGGCAATTCAATATACGGCTTCATAAATGCCCACAAATTCCAGTAACTCGTCTTAGTGATCATTTTAAGCGTATCCGAAACCCACACTTTATCAGTAGTCGCAGCGTTTCTTGCTCTTAAAATTCTATTCTTATCAATGATAACGGTATAAGGTACAAGTTTACCATATTCTTCAACATAGGCAATAGCATAAGCCTTTTGTACATTTTCAAGTTTGTTCCTATCAATATTATAATTTTTAATATGTTTTCTTATAACAGTAAGTCCAAGATTAAAATCGTCTTCAACTTCAAATGTATCACCATTACAAACTATACCATCTTTAAATCTAACAATTTTTTTCTTGCAATATCTTGTCATAAGTTTTTGTATACCTTGATATTGTCTACTAATTTTAACGGTTTTCAGTCCAGTTTCCTTGTTGTTTCTTATATCCAAATATAATTCTTGCTCATTGATAGATAGTTGCAATTTAGAGCAATGTTTTACTTGTTCAAGGAAGTCGGTCATATTAAGTTCATTCGCCTTTATCCCCGATTGAATACAACGGTTTGTCAAGTTCGTAATAATTGACATACCAAACTCTCTCTCATTTTGTGTAAGTTGCACATTTTGGGTTGTAACTAAATTATTAAAAGCCTCGCCCCATTGTTTCACAACTTGCAATTGATTTTGTGGTGTAATCATAACTTCATTTGTTTTTGTTTGAGTAGCAACTGTTGCCATTTAAAATTCCTCCTAAATTAAAATTTATTTTTTCTTGATTAGAAAGGCAAATCCTGATCAGAGATAGGTTGCATATTCTCTTGTTTGCTTTCGGTTGCTTCATTTGGTGTTTCAGATTCACCCTCTGCTCTTTCACCAGATTTTAAAAGTTCAATGTCGGATATGACAATTGTATTGCTTGTGCCTTTTGTTCCATCTTTTTTCTCGTAATCATTAAATTGCATTTCTCCAGAGATAAGGACCAATGAACCAGCTTTGACAAAAGGTTTCAAAAATGCCTCGCAGATGTTTCCGAAGGCGGAGCATACGAACCAATCTGTTTTTTCCTTATTCATTTTTCTTCTAACTGCAACATTAAACCTTGCAATACTTTTCCCGTCTTTTGAAACAGTAAATGATGGGTCTTTGCCAACATAACCCGAAATAGTAATTCTATTCATCTTATTATTTTTCTCCTTTAATTATATATAATATTATACCAAAAATTAACAAAAATGTCAAATAAATTGGCACATTAGGTGTTGATACTTTTTATTGTATCAACTAGTTTATCTAACCCATATTTTTTAGATATTTCACCTAATTTTTCTACATCAAGTGGTTCAAATGGAACTTTGTCAATTTGAACTTGAGTATTTATTTGTTTTTTTATTTCAACATTTGGATAAATAAATGCTTCTCTTATTCCAAAAAGTTCATTTGTATCAATATCATATAATATACACATTTTAATCACAACATCAAATTGACTTGGTATATGTCCCATTTCGCAATATTGATATTGCCTTTGTGTCAACCCTAAAAAATCTGCCACAAACTTTTGAGTGTATTTATTTTTTAATCTTAATTCTTTAAGTTTTTCTGAAAAATTATTTTTTGTCATTATTTTTCTCCTTGATTTTTTTGACTACATCATCACGATTTAGTGTATTATCTAAATATCCCAAATCAATTAATAGTTCAATAACATTGCTTATTTGTTGCTCTTTTGTTTCTTCATAAAAAGGTGTTTGTACGAATCCTATCCCTTGCTTTGCGATTTTTGATATTTCTTCCCAAGCCTTCATTGTTTCTTCTTGCGTCACTGGGTTATTTCCCCTTTGTTCTTCCCAATGTTTCTTTACCCTTTCAAAGCACTCAATTAAACTCTCTGGGTCATAAGCATTACACCAAATAGCATCCAATTCTTGGCCATTATAAAACCTTTGAGCTTCGAGCATTATTCTATATGGAATTATTTTGCAATATGGATATTCTTTATAAAACCTATCCATGTCTTCTTCTTCGTAATCTTCCAAACAACTACAAGACGATTTCCCAAAATATCTATCTTTTTCAAGGTTAAAACCAAGATAATCTTGGAACTCGTAAATCAACCCAACGAGTTTTTGTAAAATTTCTTTTTCTTCATTATTTGTTGTCATCTACCACACCATCCTTTTTTAAGCAACTCAAATCCCACCCATAGCGCATTATCTCTTCATAGGTATATAAAGTGTCAAAAGTCCCTACACGAAAAAAATATTCAAGCATAGCATTCATTGTATCTATATTTAGTTGCTCTCTTTGATTATCATCTAATTTGGAATCTTCTTCCCTTGCCCACTCCCCAAATTTTTCTGCTGCGTTTCCGAATTCTTCACTACTTAAAATCTCTAATATTTTTTCACCCGCCACGTTGTGAAAATCTTCTTCACTTAGCTTTTCAGGCTCCTTTTTAAAATTGCTATTCATTTTATACCTCCTCAATAAATGACTTAATCCAATCGGTTACTATAAAATATGCTTTCCACGAAAAAGGTCTATCCGTAATTAAAAATACCTCAATATAATTATCATTGGCTATTATGCGATTGCCACGCATCCCAACTCTAAATCTTATATTAGTTATTGTCAAATATTTTATCAATTTATCAAAGTTGACATTATTATATCTTGGACCATCACATATATCCATCATCGACATATCTTGTCCCACACAATCAATTCTTTTTATGCGCACTACTGCTAATCTCTTCTTTTTTTTCTTAAACATTTCTACTTATTCTCCTATTCTCTCCCCAAGCATCTTGAAAACTTGCAATCCAGCCACAATGAACGGGTTTAAGTGTACCATCTGGTCTCAAGAATTTTTGAGCATCCCAACCTTGATAGATAGGAATACCAAAATCAGTTTTTCCATTTTTAATACTATATCGTAACACATCACTAACAATGAGTATAAAATCAACTTTAATTTTAACAAAATATCTTATCATCTCACGAACATCAGTGAATGGTGGGTTGGTTATCACCACATCATATTTTGAATAGTCAATATCTCGCCACTCTTTGCAGCCACACTTGACATCATAGTAGCAATCTTTTAAATATTTGTATATATTGCTTTGTTTTGTATCACAAGGACAAATTATCTTTTTGCCACGCAAATCGTATTTGTGCAACTCACGAACGCAATCTTTATACATTGTAAAAAATTCATCATCTTGTGTTTTTCTTTTGCAAGTTTTTAGTTGTTGTGGCATTAGTTTTCCTCTACAAATTTTTTAATTATATTATTATAACTTGATTTATTCCCCATAACATATTTCATCACACATAACGCAAGTCCTTTCTCTTTATCAAAAGGTTCATCGTCTTGGCATTTCACACCAGTTTTTTCACCAGTCGCCCAAAACACAATAGTTGCTGGATTATTGAAAACAACTTTTTCAATGTTTGGGATAAAATATGGAAAAAACTTACAAGGGGGGATATTTGTGATAATCTCGTCTTTTGACATCGTGCAATTTGTATCATATTTTAATATTTCTTTAGGTTCTGGTTCCCATTTAGTTATTGGTGGTGAAATATAAAGTTTAATTTCTTCGGCACTTAATAATTGATTTATATTAAGGTCAGGGATTAAATCTATATCCACACCTTGTATTCGTATTTCTGGCCAACTTCGGTTGACTAGTCGGTCTACTACTATTTGTTGTGGTCTTACAATTTTACCTATCATTTTTCTTTCAACAATCATTTTCATCAACTCCTAAAAATAAATTTTTCGCAATTCTGCAAGCCTTGATGTAGTTGTCTTTTGAAACCGCTTCATCAAAATATTCTTTAAATAATACACCTTGAGTTAATCCACTAACTTTTATATTGAAATCTTTCAAAATCGTAATTCTCCCAAAGAAATCATATTCATCTTTGATTGGAAATTTATAAATAAAGTAATGTTTTGTGTATTGTATTTCTTCCCATATTGGTGGGGCAAATCTTTCAAGTCGGTTAGCGTGTATTTCATATTCCCATTCACCTTTCTCAACATTTTCCTCTAGTTCTTCTGGCTCAATATTATCACTTATAAATTCACCATTATAAATAAAGCTACTTAAACAATACCCTTCTTGAATTTGATGATTTCCCGTAAACGCTATTGTCGCACAAACTTCACTTTTGTCACACAACTGGATTTCACCATAATCATCAGCCCATATCGTTGCTTTTTGGTCTATTAACTCTTGCAATCTTTCTTTACTAATCATTGACTTTCTCCTTATTCTTAAACATTCCCACTTCTTTCATAAAAGATAAAGTTTCTTCCATACAAATTTGCAATTTAGAATTTAATGGTCTTTCTAATGCAAGCCTGCCTGTGCCAATTCCATCAAACAAACTCAAAATATTCATTTATTTTATTTCCCCCAAAATTTTAATTGTCTGCCGGTTTTATCTCTTGCATCCTAAAGAATAATACGGGCACATTGCACCAGCACATTGAATAATTTGTCTCCCATATAGTCTTTTAAGTTCCGCTATTTTTTCTTTGCTTTCACACAGCATATATTTTTTCTTCTGCTTTCCGTTTTTAAAATACAAATCGTTTTCATTTATCATTATTTCCACCTTTATTGTCCAACTTATCGAACAAATTTAGTTGTGTTGGTTGTTTGTCAATTTCTTCTAGTTTTTTCAACCACTTGGTTTTAACGATGTTTTCAATATAATCAGTATTGTAATTTGGGTTCTTTCCCCTTATCACAAATGGTCTACCTAGTTTTTCTGAAACCTTTTTTTCGCTTTCTCGCATTTTAGATAGCATATATTCAAAGTTTTGTGGATAATATTTATATAAATAGGCAAGGTTAAGCATACTACTCATAAGGCAATACATACACCCACATCTTTTATTATATTTGTAATAATCATTAAATATTGGTTGAGTTTTCGCCCATTCCCAAATATCTTGCTCTAATACCCCCCCCCTCTACAAGTGGGTAGATTTCTTTCAAAATGTTTGAGTTTCGTTTATCATATCTTCTCGTTTCATCTTTACAATACCCAATATAGAAGTAAGTATTATAACCTAGCGATTTCATAAATTCCACAAGTTGTTTTTTTGCATCAAGTTTATAGTGATTATTGCACCATCTGTTTATTCTTGTTGGGAAATTATATTTCTCATACAACTCTTCCCAAGTTTTTCGTGGTTTTATGCGAACAAATCTTATATTATGTTTCTTGCACTCGCTTTCCATATAGTCAATAACATTTTTAATAAATGGATAGTCGATTTCAAGTTCAAAATGGCAAACCCCATCTAATGGGTATTTGTCCAAATGATTTAAAATATAATACAACATATACAAACTATCTTTACCACCACTGACACTTGCCCAATAAGATGGTTTTAGTGCTATCTCATTTGCCATAATTATTCCCCCTTTTCAACTTCAAGCATTGATTTGTTTAGTTCTATTCTTAATCTTTTCATAGCACTCATAGAATATCTACGACCACCATTCCAATATGCTCTTTGCAAATTGTCGGACAAACCATCAATTTTCTTTCTCCATTCTGGTGAAAATCTATCGTATCCTTCAAGATTTTTTAATGCTGTTTTATAATATAATTGCTCTTTCTCATTATCTTCAATCATTTTTAGAAGTCGTTTTAAAAGTTGTTTTTGGTATTCCATGATTATTCCTCTTTCAATAATTTTATATCATAACCACTATTTATGAATTTAATGGTTAGATTATGTCTAATAGCATTTCCCAATTTACAATAAATAATTTCCATATCTTCTCTTGTGAAATCTGTTCCCAAAAAATCATTTATTTTTTCTCTTATACCATCTTGATATTCTTCATTTCTCCAATTATTTCTAAATGGTTGTGCTTTATAGGCATCTCTTGAAAACCATTCCAACACCTTACATTTTATATCTAGCAAACTATTACAATTCTCTAAAATAAAATATAAATTTGTTTTTGGAACTGCAATAAATTCTTGTCCACTATTTACATAACTATTTGGAAATATTTTTAATAAATCGGTTACATATTCTTTAATGTTTTCATTTATATTATTATAAATTTCAATGTGTTCAATAAAACTTGTTGGTTTCATATTGTTTCTCTCCTAAAACTCAATTCCGTTTTCTTTGCAAAGTTCAAAAATTTTCTTTTGGTTTCTCAAATGTGGAACTTTTTTATTTAATTCCCACAATCTTACTGTTTGTTCTGACACCCCCAAAAGTTTTCCGAACTCCGATTGAGTCATAAATAACTTATGTCTTAGTTCTTTAATTTTTACTCCATTCATAATTGCTCCTTAAATTGTAAAAGATGACTATATTCTAGGCAACTACCTGACTAGTTTCTAGGCAACTTATTCTTTTTGTGATATTTTTATTTCAATGCCCTTACTAGATTATAGGCAACTTTGCTTGTTTTTGTTATTTTTAGATGCCCATATTTTAGTCATATTATTATATTATTACCATACCATACTTTTTATTTGTTATTGTCTTTTGGGCGATGCCAGATTGGTTTTATATCTTTATACCAATCATTTGAAAGTGACCATTTTTGTGTGAACCCATAGTTTTGTCCTGCATTATTTTCTTTTTTAATAAATCCATAATGCTCAAGTTCCAATAAAGCACATCTTGCAGTGGTTTTTGATACTCTCATCCATTTTAGTGAACTACCAAACACTAAAGTGCTTGGCTTCTACTATCAACGAGATTATTTAATCTACTACCATTTGATAATAAACCAGTGACAAAACTCTCCTGTAGATTTAGGTTGTGTTCCCCAACCTGTTTTATTGCTTTATACAATATTGTTATTGCAGACTTTGTATCTCTATCAGCCATATAACCACATTCGCATTTATATGTTCTTTCGGTTAGCGGTATATTGTTTATAAGTCCACATATTGGGCAAGTTTTTGTTGAGGGAAACCATCTATCAATAATGACTGTTTGTGGCATTTTCTTTATGTCACTGATTATTCCACCCATTATTGAATGTTGGATTCTTTTTCCCCAACCTTTCATCTTGCTCGACTTCCAACCAGATAAATTTTCGTTTTGAACTGCAATAATTTCATACTCTTTTAGTTTAGATATGAATTTGTTTTTTGTGTCTTTCTTACGATTACTTATCTTTTCGAACTCTCGTTTAAGTATTTTATTGCTTTTACGAGAAGATTTTTTTGTTTTAGCATAATGCCTATTTGAATTTCTACTTGCTTTCTTTAATCTTTTTGTTTCTTCAAACTTAAAATTATATTTGTTTCCAAAACTATCAATTATATTGTCTTTAATACCAAAATCAAAACCGATTCCAAGTCTATTCTTTTTAATCTCTTTTCTTGGCACATAGCAAGTCACTTGCACATAATAACCTGATGGCTTTCTTACAAGTTTGGCATTTGCAAATTCGCTATCGTTTGGTATTTGTTTTAAACCATTTGTTTTGAATAATTTTTTGTTTCCTTGTATTTTTAATCTATTGTTTGTAAACTTATATGTACAACCATATTGTCGCAAATTTACCATATTACATTCTGTCACAAATTTTAACTTACCAATTTTATTATCTTTCTTTTTACTTTTCGCAAGTGCAAAAATGTTAGTTTTAATCTCATCATATATATCTTGTTTCATTTGTGATGATAGACTGTTTATCTCTCTTGATTCAAATTGGTCTTTTACTTTAATGTTTACTGATATAAATTTTTCACTTCGGTCATATTTTGAAAAATCAGCAAGCAATGTATTTCTTAACCATTTCTTTTCCAAAAATAATCTTTTAAGATATTCTTTTTGTTGTTTAGATAAATGAGAATAATCAATTTTCAATTCAAAAACTTTGCAGTCCATATTTTGTCTGCGTTGTCTTGTTTCTTTTATTGAGTTTTTAATATTCTCATTTTTAGACATTCTTTTGATCCTCTATGTATTGTTTTACAACTTCCATACTTACCGAACCAACGGTTGCTATAAATTTACTTCTAGTCCATAGGTTTGGAAGTTTCTTTTTTAATTCAGGGAATTCGCATCTCAATATCCTTGCAGTCCTGCCCTTAAATGTTTTTACCAAATCTGGCATATTCACATCTGCGGTGGTATATATCAATAGGTGTATGTGGTCTGGCATCACTTCTTGCTCTATAATTTGATAATCAAATTCTTGTTCCCATTGTTTTAATAATTCTTTAATTCTTGTATCAACTCCATTTATTAAAACTTTACGCCTATATTTTGGACACCAAATAATGTGATATTTGCAAGAATATTTCCAAGTATTATTTGCTTCATATTTGTTTTCCATATTAGAATTATACTCCATATCTATTATTTTGTCAACTATTTTATTAAAAATTTTCAATATTTTTTCGCTTTCATCTCAATAATGAATTATTGGGGTTTCTCGCTCACTTTTTCTAATTGTACTTGTTCGGGTGTTTTAATCTTCTTCTTACTCATAATATGTCCTCTCTTATATATTGGTGACAATCAAAGTAATCTTAATGAGGACATCAATTAAGAAACAGTTGCAATCTGCTGTCCTTTGTTTGTCGTAAATATAATAGCATATTATTTTCAAAAAGTCAACACTTTTACAATACTTTTTAATAATTTTTTAGAAATTTTATTTTCTCTCAAAACTATAGTTGCAAATTTATTCTTGCCCAACGTTCACCTTGTCAGGTTTTTCAATTTCTATTTCCCACGGTTCAAGATAATCTTTCAACATTTTTTCTTTTGCATCACGGACAAAATCTTTTTTAATCTCAAAGCCATAGCACGAACGATTAAGTTCGGCACAAGCACGAAGTGTAGAACCACTGCCAGCCACTGGGTCAATGACAACATCCCCCTCATCGGTAAATATTTCAATGAGTTTTTTCAACACATTTACAGGCTTTTGAGTTGGGTGAATTTTGGGCACTTCATTTTTGTTGTCTTTCTTCCACTCAAACCAGTTGAATATCATATGATTTTTGCCTTCCTTGTCAATGTTTCTAAATTTTGGAAGTTTTTCACGATATAACACAACCGCATACTCTGTCGCCCCAACGATTTTCATATTTGCTTTCAAAACTTGTGCTGAAAAATTTTTAATAAAAACAAGTGGATATGAGTGATTAAGTCCGTGTTTTTTGCCTTCTTCAATAACCATATTTATTTGTTCAAAGGCACAGAACACTATCATTGCTGGAGCATCACTACTTTTACCCCTAACTGCAAGTTTGCCTTGTGGTTCTTTTGCCATATATCTAGTGCAAAAGTCAAAGAAATTGCCTATCCTAAAATCGTCATCAGTATCAAATGCTTGTTTGCCAGCAAGCTTGCTTTCACCATTTTTATTGTCCCCCCCAATATACCAGCTAGGATTGCTAGCGTAGAAATTTTGGGCTAGATTATAGGGTATGTCCGCTATTATTAGTTGAGCTTTCGGTAGTTGTCTACATTTTGCATTTTCAAAATGATCATTGTATAATTCAATTTTAATTTTTTTTCTTATTTTCATCTTATTCGTTCCTTTTCTTTTTTTTCCTTTTAATATTATTTCCTCACATCACAATCATCTAGTGTGTAGCATTTGTTTATTAAAACTAAATTTGGTTTTACATTTTGATTTGTAACCAAATAGATTTGTTGCATAGTTGGTTCTTCTCTAATTACATCACCCAAAACTGCATCATCAATGAACATTGGGATAGACACACCGAGAATTTTTTGCAATGAAATGACAGTGAGTTTGTTCGCCAAAACTCTTTGTCCAGTACTCAAAGCATCATATTCGGCTTCAACTGTTTCGCCATCGGTGTTTTTTATAAGCACACAATCGCAAGTTTCACGATAGCCTAACACTGTTCCGCTAGTCAAATATTCATAGAAATTATATCTTATATTTTCAAATTTACTATTTATATCTTCATTAACAAACTTGATTTTTGCATTTGTATATTCGGTCATTGCTTTCAACTTCAAAATTCGTTCTTGGTCTTGAATTGCAAGTTCTCTTTCTCTTGCCTTGATGTCATTGATACGGTTTGTAATTTTTTCTATATTATCTTTTTTAGATAATTCACGAATAACATTTTCGTATTCAGTTTTTAACTCGGCAATTTTATCACGAATAACTTTTGTGGTGTCGGTTTGGTCTATGTTTGAAATCTCGGTTTGCAAGTCAGCGATTTGTTTTTCAATTTCGCCTGTATATTCTTTCACTGGCACATTTTCTTTTAACTCGTTTAATTGCCCTAAAATCGCCTGTTTTCGCTCGGCTAAGGTATTTGCCCTATCTTGTGTGTTTCGTTGCTCTATGGCGTCATTTTCGTGCTTATTTGCGATGTTTGAAAGTCTTTTTTCTTTGTCGCTCTCAAAATTAGCAATTAACTCGTTTACTTTCTCAGTTGGTAGGTCTTGTTTACAAGTTGGACATACTGCTTTCGCCTTGTCAAAAGTTTCTTCTTCAATAGTTTGTTTTTCTATGTCTAAATCTTCCAACTCATTTGAAAGTCTTGTGATTTTTTCTTCACAGAATTTTATGTCTTGTTCAATGTTTTCTAAATCTCTTGTGAGTGTATTAAGTTTTCTATTGTAATCTAACTCAACGGATGAATTTTTATTTTGCACTTGGAATAAATCATTTTTAAGTTTTGCAAGTTGTTCGTTCTTCTCAACCAAGATTGTGTTTTTACTAGCCTCTTGTTGCTCATTGGTTAGTCGCTCAATCTCAGCATTAAGTTTTTCTTTTTGGTTTTCCAATGCATTGAAGTCAATAGATGTATACTCTGCCAACTCGGTTTGTCTTTCTGCAATAATGGTTTTGCAATCATCCAACTCTTTTTGTATATTTGTATTCAAAGCATTAAGAGATTTTTTAATCGCGATTTCATCTTGTCCTTTTTGCAAATATTCTCTTATAGCATCAAATTTTGGGTCATTTTCAATTGCCTTGAATTTATTATCAATATCAAACAACTTAAACAAATATTTTCTACGGGCAACTTTATCCCAATTACCAGAATTTTTTGTATTAAATAAATCAATAGTAGACAAAAGTTCAATGTCTTGATAATTCATACCAAAAATTTCTGCGATTTTTTCTTTGTATTCGCCAGTCTTTAATGGTTGGTTGTCAATGAAGTATCCAAAATTAGTGCCTTTATATTCTTCCACTCCAGTTTCTTTGCTTGGTTGGTATTTTGACTCATTAGTTCTTTTTAATTCGTAAATCAATCCATTTACATTTAGTTTAACCATAACTTCCGTGTTTAGTGCGTGTATTCTATAACAACCGTTTATCATTGGTTCCCAGTTTTGTATAGAAAAACCTAATGCCCAAAGGTATGCATAGTATGCAGTTGATTTTCCTGAACCATAACTTCCCTCAATTATATTTTGTCCGTCAGTGAAATTGTATTCACCCCTTGCTACACCACCAAAGTTTTGCAAAGAAATTTTTTCTATAAATATTTTGCTCATATTACACCCCCTCAAAATCTTTAAAATCATTATATTTTACTTTTACGATTACTCTATTATGAGCCCTATCGTTCAATTCAATTTTTGGTCTACCAACAACCCCTTCCATTTTGCAACCGATTTCAGAAACAACACTATCTGGGTTTGTTTTCACATATTTGATTGCATCATTAAGCGTACCACTCAAAACAATAGGCGCTAGGCGGATATTAAAGTATTTCGCTATATCCTCTACGCTTTCTCTTGGTTGGAAATTATTGCCTATAAGCACATCAAATAGTATAAAGTCCACACCATCAATGTATCCATTGGTTTGTATTTTATCCCCAAACCCCTCACCATATAGGGTTACTTCGGTTTCGCCAAATTTCTGCTCAAACATTTCTTCATTGACTTCGCCGCCAAACAACTCGTTTAGCCTTTCAAGCAAATGGTTGGGTATTTGTGCTTTTTCAGTTCGTCCACCAAACTCAACCTTGTGCCCGTCCCAAAAAATAATTATATTCGTTCCGTCAATCTTCTCGGCAAATCCCCATTGGTTATTTTTCAAGAACTCAACTGTTTCATTCCTATAACTATTTGGAATTAGTTTTTTGGTTTGCTCGTCTCGATTGAATATAGTTTCTATTTTGTGATAATTTTTCCTCATATTAATCCTCCCACTTGATGTTTTTTTCTTTACATAAATTAAAAATTTTTTCTTGAGTTTGCAAGTTAGGTTCGTACCGTCCTTTTTCCCAATTATTAACCGTTGTTTTTGACACACCCAAAAGTTCTGCAAATCGTTCTTGTGTCATAAATAATTTTTTTCTTATTCGCTTTACTTGTTTCCCAATCATATTACTCCTTCTCCAAATCATTTTGGCTAGGTACTTTTTGTACCTATACCACTGGGTACTTTTTGTACCCAACCTATTACATTTTGCACAAGTACACTGGGTACTTTTTGTACCTAACAGCCCCTAATTTTTTAATATTTGGACTAGGTACTTTTTGTACATAGATTTATTAATATTGCCATACTTATGGCTTTCCCCATCCCCCCTGCTCAGCCCAGTCACTAGTAAACTCATATATATTCTTAGTTCTAGTATTACTGCCGTTCTCTAATACTTTAACAAACCCATTGTCTATCAGCGCTTTCATATCACTATAAAAATGTCGTCTAGTACTTTCAGAATATATCCCATAGAAATCACACCATTTTGTTTTATTCATTGTAAATCGTTTTTCTATGTTTGGTTTTTCATTGCCCATTTTTTCTTTGACAGTCAAATGTTCTTCATTGGTTTTCTTTTCACCGTAGTATTGTGCCTTACAGTATATGTATAATTCTTTTTGTTTCCCAGTGAGGTTATGCCAAGCCCGTGACATCAGCATTGATATGTAAATATTTGCAGACACATCAGTTGCATTATTTCCATTTTTTCGTTTTGGCAATAAGTCTGAGTCGCTTTCAAAGGATTTGGGAATATATCGTTCTTTACGTTTACTCATAATGCGCTCCTTATAATATGGTGATAACAAGGTAATCTAAACGGAGCGTACGATTTAGAAAGGTTTGCAACCCCTGTCCCCTATTATCACTATACATAATAGCACATTGTTTAGAAAAAGTCAAGTAAAAATTAAGCAGTTTTCAATAAAAATTCAAATACTATGTAAAAAAATAAATTTTTTTTCATTTTACTTTATTTTAATTCTTTCTAGCATTCCTTCTCCTCGTAATTTTAGTATTCTCACATTCGTGCAAAACAGCTTCAAATACGTTTTTCAAGTATTGACATTCTCCATCTTCTAGCCAAGAAGCCTTAAGACTTCTCCAATTTTGCTCTTGCGTCAAATATTTGTATGCCAAATCTAAGACGTACGCTGCAATAAAATTTTCAACTAGTTTTGAACTTTGGGCAACTAATTCCTTATTTGTAACATCGTACAAAGGTTTTTCTTTCTTTTGTTCAGCTTCTTTCATCTCAGCTAAACAAAGGTCTTCCCAATCATTTGCCCAAAACCAAAGCTCGAGTGTCCCGTCCTTTAATCTATTTATTGATATAATGTCCTCTTTTTTAAGTTTATTCTTGTAAATAAATCTACTCATATGTGCTGAACAATCTTGACTAATCCAACATATTTCTTTTTTCATAATATTGCCTCCTAAGCTTAGAACTTTCTTTGTCACATTTGTTTAACAAGCTGCAAAGTGACTTAATAGTTGCCCCTTGTGTTGTAAATGGATACCATTTATTCTCATATGTATCTATGATTACTATTTTACTTCCCATATCGGCGTAATAATCTATTATGTATCTTTCTTTATCCATTATCATTTTCCCTTTGCTTTTATATTTCCTATTTGCGTGCTTTTTATTCTTCATCACACTTTCGTGTGACAGGGGTATTAGGCTTTAGGATGAAGCACACGCGCACGCTGTACGTATTAAGGACATAGTCATTGAGGATGCTCCCGCCGTTGTAGATACAGCAGAAGGTGTTGTCATAAGTCGAGGACGAAGAACGTGTCATCCACCAACATACATAGTCTCTAATATTATTTCCATAACATTCATACTCAGTCTTTGAAAGTAATGTAATACAATCTTCCCCATTGTAGCAAGTTTTCAAATCACATACGTCTATTCCAAGCCTCTCAGTAAACTTATCACTATTAATGTATTGACGTACTACACTTTCTTCATAATTATTAGATATTGGGTCAAAAACACAACGCATAAACCTATTATCATAATCATCTATGATGCAGTAATTATTGTTATTTAATTTTGTGTAATTATGACCTTTATATTTAAACTGTTCTCCAATTTTAATATCGTCAATCGTTGTTGATTTATTCAACTCTTTTTCGATTTGTTCCAATTTGTTTTTAATTTGTTTGATTTCACGTTTAATGTTCATAGTTTTTTCCCTCTCTTCCTTAATTAAATTCTAGTATTAAATC
>ERZ808277.224-NODE-224-length-21729-cov-6.110870_pt1 | contig 21729 bp, 14 predicted proteins | sample MGYA00521240_ERZ808277 | MGnify/ENA primary metagenome ERZ808277 (study PRJEB31516, sample SAMN03275599) | gut metagenome | biome: mammalia-associated habitat; material: feces | host: Papio cynocephalus | place: Kenya | collected 2012-07-17 ... | reverse complement strand
AGACATTAATTACAATTGGTCATGTATTACAGCAGACTTGTCGAAAAGGAGATTGAACTGAAACTGAGGACATCAGGGGCCATAGTGGTTGCCGGGCCGGGCATTTAGGACCTTGCGTTTGTCGCTTACCATCAGTACTTTACGCGCCACGGCCGAATTGTTCATCAGATGGGAGGCCAATGTCGGGGAAGGTGGTCCACGATTGCGACGGTCTTGACTGAGAGTTTTATGATTGCCTGCAAAATAAACCACCCTGCTCCAAGGTGTGACGGGTAGGAGTAGGGTGGCGCAATGGTTTTATGATCAAAAGGTTAGTCTCCACGATGGACGCGGAAGTTTATAATGCAGGGGGCTGTCTCTGGTCGGCTCGTTTGCGATATACAGTATATTCTCTTGGGAACGGCTTCTTGTGCATGTGACAGGAAATCAGTCGCCGGAGCCGGTGAACACGGGCTTGGGGGCCTTGACGGACGGGGAGTCGCCATCTATGCGCGGCCAGCCTTCGATCCAATGCACCCGGTCCAGAAACAACATTCTTCCTCTCGGGGAGGCTTTGTCATAGCCGTGGTACAGGATCCAGTCTTCGCCCGAGTCATCCGTCACGATCTCGGAATTGTGGCCGGTGCCGGTGAAATGGTCGTTGCCATGGATGAATACCTCGTGGCGGTTGTCCATCATCGACTCGCCCTTTCTGTTCAGATAAGGGCCAAAAAGGTTGTCCGAACGCCCGACGACGGTGGTGTAGGTGCTGTTGAGGCCCTCGCAGCAGCTGCCGATCGAAGCGAAAAGATAGTACTTCCCGTCTTTTTTGTGAATATAAGTGCCTTCGTAGGCTGTCCCGGCCACCTGGACAGGCACCGCCCCTTCTTTCAGGGACAGACCGTCGGACGACAGCTCGGCATAGTATATTCCGTGAAAGCTGCCCCAGAACAAATATTTCCTGCCACCTTCCTCAATGTAGAACGGGTCGATGCTGTTCTGAACTTTTATGCCGTTGCTCCTGAACATCATCCCTTGGTCTATGAACGGACCGCATGGACCGGACACCACAGCGCATCCGATTCCGCATGTCCACTCACCGCCCCAGACGGACATTGAATAGTAGAGAACGTACTTGTCTCCTATCTTGTTTATGTCCGGAGCCCAGATCCCCCCGTCCTCCTCGAACGTAGGCCTTGTCGATTCGGAGAAGGCCGTGCCGACGAACTGCCAGTCCACCAGATTCCGGGATTTGTAGATCGGCACATTCCGGACATCCTCGGTGGCATACAGGTAGAAGCAGTTGTCGTCAGCCTTGATGACGGTCGGGTCAGGAAGGCTTCTGCGGATGACGGGGTTGGAATATTCAGTGCCGTCTCCCGCCGTTGGAGGGTCAGTCGTCTTGATCTCGTCAGGATCCAGATACTTTTTCCCGCAGCACAGGCAGAATGTTCCTCCAAGTACGGTCAGCAGGACAAGGGCGATGATCCGGTTACTCATGTCGGTTACTTTTTGCGTTCAAGAAAACGTTCGGCGCGGCCCGGAGTGAGCAGCTCCCACAGCGATGCGACTGTCCATCCAGGGGCGAAGATGTTGTTGTAGAATCCTTTACCGTTCCGGCCGTAGTCCCAGTTGGTGTGCTGGACGACCTCAGGATAGTAGCCGGTCTTGGCGACTCCGCAAAGATGTCCCTCGAATGGCAGCAACTGCCTCATTGATGTAGAGATCACCTCGGCGAACTCCCCGAAGCGTTTCTCTCCGTAGTTGTCCGACAGCCATCTCAGCACATCAGCGAAATCGAACACGAACACGTCGATGTGGTTGTTCTCGACGGAGACGTTGCCCCAGCCTCTGGACTTGAATCCAAGATCCCCGAGCATCTGTCCCTGTGCGAACGGAACATCCCAGACGTAGTACCAGGAGATGGCGAAGCAGGATGCCTTGTGGGCAAGCCCGGCGTAGTGGTCACGTTCTTCCCCGCTCGTGGCCAAGGCAAGGTAATATGCCGCTGTGGCGGCGTACAGGGACGCTTCCTTGTCCTCACAGTTGGCGTCAAGCGTCGATGAGAAATAGTCTGCCTTGCTGATCAGATCCTTTTCAAGGTAATCCACAGTCCTCTTCGCGCTTTCCAGATACCTCTTGTCCTTGAAAAACTTGTAGCCCATCACCAGCGGCAGAGTGGCTGAAGGCGTGCTGCCTGTTGAAGGGTCAACCAACGAGAGGTCATCCTTGAACTTGCGAGGGAAGCTTCCGTCAGGATTCTGGATTCCGAGGAACAGATCGAGCATATTCTTGATCTTCATCTCCCAATCCTTGTGCAGCCGCCCTTGCCTTTTCTCGTAGTCAAGGTAGTAGAGAATGGCGTAGATTCCCTCTGACTGACGGCGAATGGAGTGAGTCTCTTTTGTCTTTCCGGACGGACATTCGATGACTTCCTCGAAGAAGCCTGCCGGGGAGAATCCGTGCGCAAGGTATGAGTCGAAGATGGAACGCGCCTGCACTGCAAGCTTTTCCTCGCCCACCGCTTCGGAATATTCAAGGGCGTTGAAAGCGTTCAGCAGGGTTCTTCCAACGAAGCCGATCTCCGCTCTCTGCGGACTTGCGCAAGTGGCCACCTCCATCCTTGGGCTCGCATAGTAGTTCACCGGAGTGGACGCGACGTACGAGTCAAGGAAATAGCGGCTCATCGTCTTCTTCATGAGATCCACTGAATATGTTCCCTCGACCTTCCGTGGTCGGTAGGTGTCGTAGCAGTACCTCCATGTCTTGCCTACACAGTCGGTGTAGTCCACTGCGTCTCTGCCGGTTATCTCCCATTCCAGAATGACGCTCTCTCCGGCCTTGAGATGTTGGAAGGCCTGGACAGGCGGAGCCAAAGTGAGTTTCCTGATGTAGGTCTTAGGCTCCTCTCTGTAAGGGAATCCGTACCTCAACATTGTCTTTCCGTCTTGATTCGAGAAGCCCGTGTAGCCGATTGAAGTCTTGCCGGAGACAATCACTTCTCCCTCTTTGTGGGTGGTCAGGGCTTCGTAAGGGAACCTATCTTTCCTTATGACCGAGTAGCTTTTCCCGTCTGACGGGCAGAAGACAGCCGTGAGCGGAGTGCTGAGCCGGTCTTCCCTCACGATCCAGCTGTCAGATGTGTGGAAAGAAGGTGCGGTCTGGGGAGAACGAAGATTCTGACGGTACCAGAACCCAGGCATGTAGAACATGTTGTCGGAATGTGCGAGTCCGGTCGCATAGGACTCTCCGTAAGAGAAATTCACATCTTCAATAGCGGTTATCGCCACCCGTACCGACTCTCCTTCCGGAGTCTTGGTCTCGCTTCTGAATATGGCGACCGGAAGGCTTTCCGCCGCTGTCAGGGTCTGTTTTCCGTCGCCTGTGCTCACCGCAGACAATACGTGATGCGTGGCAGGGTTGCCGGGAGTCTTCAGGTCCAATGAATATGAAAAGGCACTGTCGTCCAATGTCTCGGCGGGAGCGTTGGCTTGTGCTGAGAATGCACAGGCCGTCATGGCCGTGAACAGCGCGGAGATCATTTTTGCGTACATTTGTCAGTCAATGTTTTATGTTATTGTTTCTGCTTAGGGGTGATGTAGTCCTTGCTTATCCTCATACGGTCTACTCCGCCGACATTCTCAAAGCTGACCTTCCCGATGTGCATGACTCTTGGATGGATCAGATTCTTGTTCCAATGCGAGTGATACACAATCCGCAGCTGTCCTTCCTTGTCCTTGAATATCGCTCCGTGTCCCACTCCCTGAAGGTTTCCTGGGAACTGAAGGATTGGATTCTCATCGTATTTGGTCCACGGCCCGGTGATTTTCTCGGCTGTGGCGCATCCGATTCCGTAGTTCGGGCTCTCGTAGCTGTTGGCGGAATATATCATGTAGTACAACCCCTTGTGCTTGATCACGAAACCGCCTTCGTTCACTGTCGGATAGACTTTCTCCCAGCTCTGTGACATCTTGATGCAAGGGGTGACCGTTCCTCTTTTCACCGTCACAAGATCATCCTCCAGTTCGGCCACATTGATGTTCAACCCGCCGTTGAACCTGTCGAAAATCAGGTACGGCTTGCCGTCATCATCGATGAACAGCGAATTGTCAATGCATTTCTCGTCCGCTATCATCGGTGTCTTGTTCTCTTGCGTGAACGGTCCGAGAGGGGAGTCGGCGACCGCGGCGCAGATGTGTTCATCGGCCGAGTAGTACATGTAGTATTTCCCTTTGACCTTATAGACTTCCGGAGCCCAGAACCATCTGTCAGCCCACACATCCTTTTTCTGCAGGGCGAGCCCTTGGTATTTCCATTCTTTCAGATCGCTCGAGGTAAAAACTTCTATTCCGGACTCGGCATGTGTGCCGTAGGCGTAGTAGGTGTCTCCGTCAAGCATTATGAATGGGTCGGCGAGCTGGACAGGGACTGTTGTTCCCGGAACAACTATGTCGTCGGGATCTGTGTATTTTGGTCCGCAGGCGTAAGCGTTGGCTATCAGCGCCAAGGACAAAAGCAGGGTGAATTTTTTCATAAAATAAATATAATGGACAGGGGGAAGCCAGATGGTGCTGACTCCCTCCTGCCGCTAATTTAACAAAACCAAATGATCATTATCCAATAATATTAATACTAATAACCTGGATTCTGAGGAAGTTTAGGTGTGCTTACAGGGGTTTCCTTGCTGATGTCCACCTCTTTGGTAGGTATAGGAAGCCTTCTGTGCTTGCCGACAACGAAGTTCTTGAAATCCGGATCACGGTATGTCGCGATCAGATCGATCTTTGACTGGTCATCGAGCACACCCCATCTCTTGAGGTCAGCCCATCTCCATCCCTCGAAGCAGAGCTCAAGTGTCCTTTCTATCTCAAGCCTGTTCATGAATCCTTCCTTGCTTGCGAGGCAGTCCGGGAAGTTCTTCCGAATATATTCGCTTTCAGACAGTTTCTTCAAACCGGCGCGCTCCCTGACCTCATCGACATATTTGGCGGCCTCGGCAGGAGTTCCTCCGGTCATCACAATGCACTCGGCGTAGTTCAGCAGAATGTCGGCGTAGCGCATTATCCTGTAGTTGTTAGGGGCGAAATAGTCTTCTCTGTCACGATAGTACGAGGTGCTGTACTTGCGGATGTAGCAGTCATCCTTGCCCTGTCCCCACTCGTCAAACCACTGCGAGGCGTCTGCCTGCTTGTAATACTTTTTGCTCTGGTCAGGGAAGTCATTGGCGAAGCCTTTGTAAAGGATGCTGTTGTAGAGGCGGAGGTCGTTCTTTCCGTCAGTGCGCTTTTCCTTGAGGTACTCGTCCACAAGCCATCTGCGGGCCTTGCCGTCGCCCCAGCCCACACCGGCGTTTCCGCCTGGGGCGTAGAACTGTGTCCTTTGGAAGCCGAAAGCCATGCTCGCGTCATTGCCTGTGCCACCCTTGTTGAGGTCAGAGAACTGGATCTCGAAGATGCCTTCCTTGTTGTTCTCGTCCCTGTCGGTGAAATTGTCCACCCAGTTGTCAATCAGGCCGTACAGCCCGGTCGCTTCCTTGTCGATGAGCCACTTGAACTCAGATTTGGCCTCGTTGTACTTAAGCTGCTGCATGTAGGCCTTGCCGAGAAGAGCCTTCGCGGCTCCGAGAGTAGGTCTGCCGGCATTGGCCGCGTCCCAAGATTCAGGAAGGTATTGCTGCGCCGCCTTGAGATCCTTCTCGATCTGCTCCCAGATCTGAGCCTCGGTGGCCTCCTCAGGAACATAGTCCGGTCCCACCGTCTCGGTCAGGAGAACACCTTTTTCCCAAAGAAGGTTGATCTGGAAATACCACAGAGCCCTCATGAACTGCGCCTGCGCGAGTATCCTGTTCTTCTGGGTCTCGTCCATTTGGATGTCAGGAACCTTTCCAAGGACCTGGTTGCATCTGAATATTCCTCTGTAGAAGCATTCCCAATGCACCACGTTTCCTTCGTAGAAGTTGTAGTTGTTGTAGCCGAAACGTGTCCAGTCTCCGAGCTCAAGCCAAGGGGAGGTGCTCCATCCCTCGTCTGAGGTGAGGTCATACCTGAAGGACAACCATCTCATCCACGTTCCTTCCTTGTAGAGGGAACTGTAGCAGGCGTTTATGCCGGCCTCCGCCTGCTCGGCGGTTTTCCAGAATGTTCCGGTTGTGGCCTCGTTTGGATTTTGGATGTCAAGTAGGTCAGAGCTGCATCCAGAGAGAGCGATGGCGGCTCCTATCATCAATCCATAAATATATTTCATAACTATAGAATCAATATTTGTGATTAAAATGTGAATTCAACTCCGAACATCACCGAACGTGTGTTAGGATAGGCGAAACTGTCTGTGCCCATATTCCAGATGTTGGTGTTGACAAAGTCAGGGTCAAGACCTTTGTATTTGGTGAGGGTCAGGAGATTGTTGCCACTGGCATAGACGCGAAGGTTGTCCACTCCGGCTTTCTTCATCCAGTTGCCTCGGAAGGTATAGCCTAAGGAGATGTTCTTCATCCTGAAGAAAGAACCGTTTTCAAGATAGCGGTCGGATCCCTGGGTGTTTCTCCAGTCACCGTAGATGATTCGAGGTGTGTCTGAGTTCGGATTGACCTGGTAAGGCTCCTCTCCCTTCTTGAACCTCAGGTAGTTGGAGTTGTCTGCGAAGTAACGTCCCTGCCACTGGGCGATGTTGTAGACCTTGTTGCCGAACTGTCCGTACCACATCATGCTGAAGTCGAAACCGCGCCAAGCCGCGTTAAGGATGAGGGACACCTGTGCCTTTGCCCAAGGGCTTCCGACATATTGCCTGTCATCAGCGGTGATGATTCCATCGTTGTTGGTGTCGATGTACCTGACGTCTCCGAGCTGAGGGCGTTTGCCGTTGATGGTGATAGGTTTGGCCACACCGTCTTTTGTGGAGACATAACTGTCGATCTCTGCCTGGGTCCTGAAAAGACCATCGGTCTTAAGGAGGAAGAACTCTCCGAGTTGTCTGCCTGCCTCGCTTCTGGCCTCTCCGGAATCAACGAAATCCTTGCCGTAGCCAAGCTCAAGAAGCTTGTTGTTGATTGTCGTGACATTCAGGACAGCGCTGTAGGAGAAATCTGAGATGTTGTCCTTCCATCCGAGCGTGAACTCGAATCCGCTGTTCCTCAGACTTGCCGAGTTCACTCTCGGGTCGCCTCCGTCATTACCTGTGGAGATGGCGATCGGCATGGTGAACAGAACGTCGGAAGTCTTTGAGTTGTAATATTCAGAAGTGAAAGAAAGCCTGTTGCCGAGGAAGGCGGCGTCAAGTCCGATGTTGACGGTCTCCTTTGTCTCCCACTTGAGATTCTCGTTGGCGAGCTTAACCTGTGTCGCACCGGTCTTGATTGTCCCGCCGATCACGGTCACGATGCTCTGGTTGATCGTGGCGAGGTAGTCCCAGTCTCCGATGGTCGAGTTGCCAAGGCGTCCCCAGTTCCCACGGATCTTCAGGTCATCGATCCAAGGCACGTTGAAGAAATTCTCCTTGGAGATTCTCCATGCTCCAGAGACAGAAGGGAAGTTGCCCCAGCGGTTGTCCTTGGAAAGCCTTGATGTTCCGTCACGACGGAAGGTTCCCGTCAGGTAGTACTTGTCACCGAAGATGTAGTTCACGCGTCCGAGGTAGGAGATCATGGCGTTTTCGCTGTAGGTGTTGCTGTTCTGCTGGTTTGAGGCTCCTGAGCTAAGGTAGGTGAGGTATTCGCCGTTGACCAGAGGAAAATTCAGACGTGAAGCCCAAAGGCCTTCCCACTCGTGGTGCTGGTAAGTAAGACCGGCCACGGCGTCGATGTGGTGGCGTCCGAAGTCCTTGTTGAAGTTCAAGGTGTTTTCGATCAGCTTGTTGTAGGTGTTGTCCCTTGCCTTCTGGCTTTCAGGATCACGATGCTCCTGATTCTGTGTCCAGTTGCCTTCCCCACGGAACCAAGAGTTCTCGTAGAAGTAAAGATCGATACCAGCGTTAAGCTTGTATGACAGGAAATCAAAAGGTTTGACCTCCATCCACACGGCACCGTTCAGACGGTTCTCACGGATGTGGCGCTTTTCCAGATTCTCACGGGCTATCGGGTTGACTCCGAAAGTGTTGTACTTGGCATAGTCGCCATAGCCGTAGCCTCCAGGATTGTTCTCGTCATAGACAGGGATGGTAGGCATCATCCTGAGGAAGTCATTGTAGGTGTTGGTCTGGTTCGGGTCAGTCTCGGTGAGTGAATAGGCGAAGTTCTCTCCGAATGAGAACCATCCTTTCTTGCCGGAGGTGTTGACACGGAAGGTGTAACGGTCGAATGTGTTGCCGTAGGAAACTCCATCGTTCCTGTAGTAACCTCCTGAGACATAATAGTTGCCGGACTTGCCTCCACCTGAGAGGGCCACGTTGTAGTCCTGTACGAGGGCGGTCTTGAGGACCTCTTTCTGCCAGTCCGTGTCATAGTTGGAGTGCTGCTGGCGTGCCGTGACACCGTTGACTCCATCCTTGATGGCCTCATCGTAGGCGATGTCGTTGTACTTGATGTACTCCTTGGCGTTCATAAGGTCGTACTTAGGACTCCATTCAACGGTCTCCTTCACGGATGCGGTCACTTTCATCGGGCCTTCCGCACCTTTCTTGGTGGTGACGATGATGACTCCGTTGGCCGCGCGTGAACCGTAGATGGCCGCCGCTGAAGCGTCCTTCAGAATCTGGATAGACTCCACGTCAGCCGGGTTGAAGGCGACTCCAGGGTCAGCGATCATTCCATCGATGACCCACAGAGGGGAGACGTTGCTCAGTGATCCGATACCTCTGATCACAACCGACGCATCCTCACCAGCTCTTCCCGAGCTGCGCACGGTGACACCTGTGGCAAGTCCCTGAAGCTGGCTTACGATGGTTCCGGCCGGGCTCTTCCGCATCTCCTTGGTGTCCACCACCGAGACGGCTCCTGTAAGATCCGACTTTTTCACGGTCTGGTAACCGATGATGACAACTTCATCCAGGGCTTTCTTGTCATCCTGCATGACGACTTTGAGAGGCGTTCCGTCGAACACGACCTCTTGAGAAAGCATACCGATGAAGGTAAAGACGAGGGTGCAACCTTTGCGTCCTTCCAATGTGAATTTGCCGTCCACATCGGTGTTGGTCCCGTCGGTCGTTCCCTTGACCATGACGTTCACCCCGGCGAGGGGAACATCATTCGCATCTGTCACGTTTCCTCTGACGGTCACATTCTGCGCCTTCATGGAAATCACTGACAAAAAGAGAATAGTAAGGATAAGAAATCTTTTTGACATAATTAATGTTGTTAATTGTGGTTCTTACGATGACAAAGATAGCATGAGCACCCGCCATCGGTGTAGAACAATCACGTCAATGCTGCAACAAATCTGTCAAAAAGCCTTGCAGGGAGGCCTATAGCGCGTCTATGTAGTCTTTAGGGAGCACTCCGAACTGTTTCTGGAAACATCTCGAAAAATACGACGGGGTGTTGAATCCGGTCAGGTAGCAGACCTCGCTCACCCTGCATTCCCCCTCGCGCAGCAGGAGCGCGGCTTTCTTCAGCCTCTCCACACGGATGTAGTCGACAGGAGTCATGTCAAGGATTCCTTTCACTTTACGGTTGAGGCTTGAGCGGCTCATCCCGAGTCCGGCCGCAAGGTCGTCGATGTTGAAATCCGGATTCTGTATGTTTTGCGTGACGATGTTCCTCATGGAGCGCAGGAACAACTCGTCGGAACGGGTCATGGCGACACTGTCGGCCTGGACCTGAGGCAGACGCGCGAACGCCGCCCGCAGCTTTTTCCTTCCGGAGACCAGATTCCCGGCGCAGGCTTTCAGGTAGTCCATCGAGAACGGCTTCTCAATGTAGGCGTCCGCTCCTATATTCATACCCTGCACCTTCGAGTCCGAATCTGTCCTGGCGGTGAGGAGTATGACAGGAATATGACTGAACTCCACGTCGGACTTCACTTTCCTGCATAGTTCCATTCCGTTCATCCCAGGCATCATCACGTCTGAGATGATCAGGCTTATGTTGTTGTTTTTCAGTACGGTCAACGCTTCGTTGCCGTCACTTGCGGTAAACACATTGCAGGTTGAGGAAAACTGCCTGGCAAGAAAGTTCAGCATATCCGGGCTGTCCTCGACCAGCAGGACGGAGTACCGCTCGTCCGTGTTGGAGGACTCGTGAGTCTCTGGTCCTGCGTCATCGGTGGCATCGGCCTTGTCTGAGACTTCGGCTCCGGCATATTCATTGGACAGCGGGAGGCGCAGGATGAAGCTGTTGTCATCGGCGGATTCATCCACGTCCAAGGTACCGCCTTGAAGAATGGCGAGCGACCTTGCGAGAGCAAGGCCAAGCCCCGTACCCTTTGTCGCGTAAGAGTCGTTTCGCCTGCATTGGACGAACGGGCGGAATATCTCTTCCCTCATCTCATCCGGTATCTTCGGCCCGTCGTTGGACACGGTGAACACCAGATGGCCGGAATCGCTGAACAGCTTGACGTGTATGTAGGAGCATGAAAACTTCGCGGCGTTGTTCAGCAGGTTCGTGGTGATTTTCGAGAATCCGTCCTTGTCAACATAAGCGGTGAGCGTGTCCGGGATGTCGGTGGTCAGGCTCACGTTCTTCCGTTCCGCCATGACCCTGAACCCGCAGATGACGGATTTGAGGATCACGGCCACATCAGTCTTGACAATGTCGAGCCGGTAGCCTTTTGACTCGGCCTTCCTGAAGTCGAGCAGTTGATTGACAAGCTCAAGCAGCCTTTTTGTGTTGCTTTCCACAACGTCCATGTCCTCGGTGAGATTGTCAGGGATGTCCTTGGATGAAAGGATGTCATCGATGGTGCAGTTGATCAATGTCAAAGGGGTTCTGATCTCGTGGGCTATGTCGGTGAAGAAGTTTATTTTCGCATCGTACAACTCTTTTTCCTTTTCGTGCCCGAACCGTTCCATCTCTTCCTTTTGCCTGCGTTTTGCCCGCCGGTGCAGCACGAAGAACACAGCGGAGGCCAAAATGATGACCATGGCCACGTAGATCATCTTGGCGAGGACGGTGAGATAGAACGGAGGCTTGATTGTTACATCAAGCGACCTGACCTCAGGGTTGGCCACGCCGTCCCCGTTGCTTCCACGGATCTTGATCCTGTAATGTCCGTGTGGCAGATTGGAGCAGATTATCATTGAGTTCTTCTCGACCTCCGACCATCTTTCGTCCAGTCCTTCGACCTTGTATTCAATCTTGTTCATCTCCGGAGTCAGGTAGCTGAGCGCCGACAGACGCAGGGAGAACGTGTTCTGGTGGTGCTTCAAGACTATCCTGTCGGTAAAGGTGATGCTGCTCTTCAGCGGAGAGTCCTTGGCTCCTGGCTTCATCAGCTCGCCGAACAGGTAGAAATCAGTGAATGTGACAGGAGGGACATATTCATTCTTCCTGAATGATGAAGGGTCAAAAGCGATGAATCCGTTGATGCTTCCTGTGTAGATCTTCCCGCTTCGGGAGCAGAAGCCGGACTGGAAATTGAACTGGTCGCTCAGCAACCCGTTGGCGGTTGTGTAGAGTTGTTTTTCGCCTGTCTCCGGCCAGAATCGGATAAGGCCGTTCTCCGAGGTCAGCCATAAGGCCTTGTCCCTGTCCTCGATGACCTTGTAGAACACACTGCTTGGAAATCCGTCATCGGAAGTGAAGCGTGTGAAGGTCTCGTCCTCCGGATGGAACAGGCAGAAGCCTCCTCCAAGGGTTGTCACCCACAGCCTGTTCCGGCTGTCCTCAAATATGCTCGTGATGTTGTCAGAACTTATGCTCTTCGTGTCTGTCCGGTCTTCCGAAGTCTTGTAGTGGATCCATCTGTCCGAGCCTACCTCAAGCCGGTACAGACCGTCTGCATAGGTCGCGAACCACAGGTCCCCATCGCTTGTCTCAAGTACTTGATAGACAAATATTCCGTTGAGTTCAGGTATGATTTCGAAAGAGTCGGTGTCCTTTCTGTGGAAAACCGCGCCCACTGTTGTCCCGATGATAAGGTCGTCCGCGAATGTCCGGATGATTGAGAATGCGTTGTCCGCCGGGTAATTTCTGTCGCCCTTCGCATAATGTACCGTTTTTCCTGTTTTCAGGTCGATCCTGTTGAGCCCGCCGGAGAATGTCCCGACCCAAAGCCGGTTCCCGTCGGCAAGCAGCCCGTGGACATTCTTTTGTATCACCGGATCAGACCAAGGGCTCACCTGCCCGGTGGCGGGATCCATCCTGAACAGTCCCTTGTCCTCGGTGCCGATCCAGATGAATCCGTTTTTGTCCTGACAGAATTCCCTCACCCTGCGTCCGAGGTAGGAGGCGTCTCCGTGCGGATAGTATTTCTCAAACAGGGTGTAAGGAAACGGCAGGTAATTGATTCCGCCGAAATAGGAGCCGATCCACATCCCCTGCTCCCGATCCTTGAACAATGAATATATCGCATTGTCCGCCAATGAATATGGTTCGTCCTGGTCTGGCGTGACTATGTGCCGTCGGACACTCCCGTCCTGAGTGTCGATGATGTAGAGTCCGGATTCGCTTCCCGCCCACAACTCGTCATTGTCGCGGAATGCGAGGGATCTGACATAACCGGAAAGAATCTTCTTTGCCTTTCCGGTCGTGAGGTTGATCTCCAAGAGCCCGGATGTGGTCCCGGCGTAAATCCGGTTGTGACCTCCGGCGAGGATGTCATTGACCGTCTCGCCGGAAAACACTTCGGCTCCGTCGCTGTCTTTGAACGGCGAAGGATTTTCGGAGAACTCGGTGTCTATGGAATACAGGTTGTCCAGATACTGCCCGTACCAAAGCCGGTTGCCGATCCTGGAGAATGTGGATATGCTGAGCGGAGGCTCAAACTTGAGCCTCAACGTGTTGTCCTTCAGAGAGTAAGCGAATAGCCCTTGCTTTTCAACCGAGAACCAGATCTCCTTCCTGTCCTGAACCCATTCCATCCCCGACACGTGGCAAGAGATGGAGATTCCTTGTTCAGTTGTGTCGGACAGGGAGGTTATGCTGTCCATCAGCGGATCATATTTATAGACACCTCTGTCCGTCCCGATCCAGATCGTCCCGTCGCAGTCCTCCGCCAGATTCGTGATGAAATTGCTCCGTAAAGCGGAGTTGTCCTTGTTGAATATGCGGAATGAACGGCCGTCATAGCGGTTGAGCCCGTCCTTCGTGCCGAACCACATGTATCCGGTCCTGTCCTGGAGGATTCCGAAGACTGTGTTCTGAGAAAGGCCGTCCGAGACATTCACTGTCCTGAAAAAATAGCTCTGCGCGTCTGTCCGGACTTCTCCCTCATCGGCAAAAGCCGTGATTGATCCGAGGAAAGACACTGCCAGAGACAGCGCCAGAAGCCATATATTGTTGTTTTTGCACATAGGAAAGGCAAATGGTTTAAGTTTATTACGGTCGTAAATATACGCCTTTATGTTCAGACGGCAAAGGAACACCGCTGATTTCCGTGGGTTTTACAAACTTTTGCAGTATTTTTGCAAAACGGAATGATGAACAAAATCATTTATAATAAGATGAAAGCATTAAAAATCTTTGCGGTCGCCGTTTTGGCGATCATGTTTGCGGTCCCATGCCGCGCCAATGTGTCATCAGAGGCCGCTCCGGCCGCCCAGACCACAACCACATCTCTCACCAAGAACAACGGGGCCGCCGCTGGAAAGGCTCTTCTGGCTCTCTACACACAGTACAAGAGCAGCGGCAGTCTGGATATGACCAATCCGACCAACATTGTGAATATGGTGACTTTGGCCAACAATATCAAAGGGTTGAAGCCTTCCGCCAACACGGCCAACTTCGTGAAGGGCCTGATTTCCGGCTCTGGCAAGCTCGTCAACAACAGCAATTCCAAGACCGTGCTTGGCAGCCTGACCAAACTTGCGGGAATGGATCTCTCCTCATTGCAGACTTCCGCAAAGACTGCTGCCAAGAGTGCCGCAAGCAAAGCCGCCAAGTCAGCTGCCACCGAGGCCCTTTCAAAGATCGCGTCTTCAAAAGATGCCTCCTCGGCTGTTTCAAACGCCAAGGAGATCGCATCCGCCGCATCAACCCTCTCCACTCTTTTCAAGACATTGAAGAAATAGGAAGGCTGTGGCGTCTAATAGATTCTCTGTCAGTATAATAAGTAATGACCCTGTGCCAAATCCGGTACAGGGTCATTGCTTTTGTCAGTGATTTTCAGGGTTTTATCCGCCACGGCAGTCTTAACGGAAATCTTCGTACTCGGGCATTCCGAGGCCTGAGATGAAGTCCTTGAACTGTTTGTCGTCCTTTGGGCAGACCAGCAGTACATCGCCTGTGTCAACGACCACATAATCCTTCAAACCTTTGATGGCATAGAGTTTCTTTTTGTCGCCGCAGACCAGCATGCTGTCCTTGTTGCCTTCACTGAGAATCCTGTCTGTGAACACGACGTTTCCGTCTTTGGTCTTGTTGCCGATGTTTCTGAAAAGGGATTCCCAGCTGTCGATGTCTGACCATCCGAAGTCTCCGCAGTAGAGCCATGCGCGGTCGGTCTTCTCCATCACTCCGTAGTCAATCGAGACTTTCGGGCAATCGGAATATACCTTCTCAATGAATACTTGTTCATTTTCGCTGTCCAAGGCGTCTTCCCAACCGGTGAACAAGGACGTGACATCAGGAATATATTTCTCCATCTCCTCCTTGATCACAGAAGCTTTCCATGCGAATATTCCTGAATTCCAGTAGAATTCGCCAGTCTTGCAGAACACCTCGGCGAGGGCTCTGTCCGGCTTTTCGGTGAAAGTCTTCACCTTGAGGGGCGCTCTCGGACCGAAGTGTTCCCGGTCTCCTGTGGCTTGGATGTAGCCATAGCCGGTGTCCGGTTCCGTCGGGTGGATTCCGATTGTCATAAGGACCGGCTTGCTTTCGGCATATTCCATTACCTTCTGCATTGAGGCCTTGAAATTCTCTTCGTCCGTGATGATGTGGTCCGCCGGGGTGGCGATGATTGTCGCGTCGGGATCCCGTTTGAGGATGCTGTAAACCGCATAGGCTATGCATGGAGCGGTGTTGCGGGCGTATGGCTCCAAAAGGAGGTTGCTTTCAGGAAGCTCTGGAATCTGGGCGTGGACGAGGTAGGAGAATCTGGCCAACGTGACCACGATGATGTTCTCTGACGGGACGATTTCGGAAAAACGCTCGTAAGTGCTTCTTATGAAGGATTTTCCGGTTCCGGTTATGTCCAGGAACTGCTTGGGTTTAGATTCCCTGCTTATCGGCCAGAAGCGGTTTGCCGTGCCTCCGGCCATAATGACGCAGTATCGGTTATTCTTATTCATTGTATCTTAGTGCTTAGCAATATGTTCCAAAATCGTACGGTCACTTCGGCAGGCTCAGTGACCGCTTTCCGGCTTCGGTTGCTGAGCTTGCCGAAGCATCGAATAGTCAGAGGTACATCGGGTAAAACGCATTCGGGAACCATTCCACAATCTCCTTCCCTCCGTCGAACGTCACCGCCACGACATCAAAGTTGACCTCCATTTCAGCGGAAATCCTGTTGTCTTTCACGGTGTGAAGGTACCTCAGCGCCGCATCCGCAACCTTCCTCTGCTTGCTCACCGTCACGTTCTCCTCCGGGGAGACCATCACGGGCGCGACACGGCTTTTGACTTCCACAAAATGCACACCATTTTTGTCAAGACTGATGATATCGATTTCCAGATGTCCCGACCTGAAATTCCTTTGCACGATGGTGTGCCCTTTGCCGGTCAGAAACCCACAGGCGACATCCTCCCCTCTACGCCCCAGCTCCATCCTTGGAGTCATCTGTTTTTCTGTGTTTTTCATGGTTTTGATCCAAGTTTCTATCCCAACGTCACGATCGTCACACCCGATCCGCCGAATTGAACCTGCTCATCGCGGACGGAAGTGACCCCGGGAATCGTCCTTAAATATTTCTGAAGTTCATCGCGGAGCGCTCCCGTGCCTTTGCCGTGGATGATGCGGACTGATCCGATGTTCAGCATGATGGCGTCGTCGATGTAGTGCATGACGATGTCAAGCGCGTCCGAAACCCGCTCACCACGCACGTCCAGTTCTGGAGAGAATGCCAGCCTGCGCTCTCTCAGACCGGAATCATCCTGGGCGGCCCGGGGCTTGATGTTCTCCCTGACCGAAGCTTTATATTCATTGGAAGAGATCCTCTCAACTCTGTCGAGAGGCATCTTGCTCGTGATGTTGCCGATGGCGACGGTCACAGCCTTGTTGGACACCCGGATGACCTCGCCGGCCATGCCGTTGTCCTTGATCCGTACTTTCTCTCCGACCTTCAGCACTCCGCCACGGAATTGCTCAGGAGTCTGCGGCTGGCTGTCATCCTGAGGTTTACCCTTGCGGGCGTTGCGGCGCATCTTCCTGTCTTCCAGTTGTTTGAGTTTCCTCTCAATGTAGTCATCGTGAGTTTTCTGCTCGCTCTCCTTCTTCATCTGAAGGCTTGACATGAAATTCTGGAGCTCACGCCTGGCATCGGATGTCTTCTCCTTTTCAGCCTGGGATTCCTTGATGGTCCTGATTGTGTTCTCCACGGTCTTGTTGGCTCCCTGGACAATCTCCTGCGCTTCTTTCTTGGCCTGGTCCAGAATCTCTTTCTTGGTCTGTTTCAGTCCCTCAAGCTCTTTTTGGTAGCGTTCGGTGATGTTTTCCAGAGTCTTATCTGTGTTCTTGATCCTCTGGAGTTTCTCGTCAAGGGCGCGGCGGTTGCGCACGATCTTGCGCAGATTCCGCTCCATGCCCACGAACTCCTCACCGGCCCTTGCCTCGGCGTCTTTGACTATGCTCTCCGGGAGTCCCATCTTGCGGGCCAGCTCAAAGGCGAACGAGTTCCCCGGCATTCCGATGTCCAGTTTGAACAGAGGCTGGATCTTGGCCGCGTCGAACTGCATCGCTCCGTTGATGACACCGGTGTCGGAACCGGAGGCGTACAGCTTGAGGTTCGTGTAGTGGGTCGTGATGACCCCGTAAACCCCTCTCTTGTCCATTTCGCTGAGGATTGCCTCGGCGATGGCTCCTCCGGCCGTAGGCTCTGTGCCCGAACCGAACTCGTCAATCAATATCAAGGTCTTGTCGTCAGCCTTGGCCAGCATGGTCTTCATGTCATCCAGAAACGAACTGTAGGTGCTGAGGTCGTTCTCGATGTTCTGGTCGTCACCGATGCTTACCATGATTCTGTCGAACACAGGAAGTTCCGAAGTCTCGGAAGTCGGGATCAGCATTCCCCACTGGAACATATACTGCAAAAGCCCCGTGGTCTTGAGGCACACCGACTTGCCGCCGGCGTTAGGGCCGGAGATCAAAAGAATATGCTTGGCCGGTGTCAGGCGGATGGAAACGGGCACAATGTCTTTTTTCTCTTTGCGCAAGGCTCTCTCCAGAAGTGGGTGCCGGGCTTTGCGCAGATTCATCTCTCCGTTGTCGGAGATGATAGGTGCTCCGGCCTTGAAATCGAGGGCGACCTGTGCCTTGGCCATGAGGAAGTCGATCTCGCCGATATATTCAGCGGAGTTGATGAGGTCCGGGACGTAAGGCCTGACGAAATCGCTGAACGCCGCGAGAATGCGCTGGATCTCCTGAGCCTCGTCGGCGTGAAGGGTCACGATCTCGTTCTCCAGTTCGATGATTTCAGCCGGTTCCACGAAGGCGGTCTTGCCGGTGGCCGAGGTGTCGTAGACGAATCCCTGGATCTTCTTCTTGCTTGAGCTGTTGACCGGAATCAGCAACTTGCCGTCACGTACCGAGAGCCCGGCGTCTTCGTCCACAAGGCCGTCCGCCTGTGCCTGCTTGAGGATGGCGTTCGCCCTTTTGGAGATGGCTCCCTCCTTTGCCTTTATCGAGCGCCTGATTTCCAGCAGCTTGTCCGAGGCAGTGTCTTTGATGTCCCCGAACTTGTCCAGAATCAGGTCGATTCTTCTCTGTACCTCCGGGAAACTCAGCACCGGGGCGCTCATCCTTTTGAGGTTGGGATAGACCCCGTCCTTGATGGACATGAAGAAGTTGGTCAGCTTGCGGACCGTCTCGACCATCGTGCGCAGCTTGCCCAGCGAAAGTGTGTCGATTGTGTATCCGGCGTTTTCCAGAGGCTTGAGAAAGTCGAGGCAGTCAATGTACCCGTTGGTAGGGAAGTTCTCCTCGAACATCACAATCAGCCTCATCTCGTCCGTGAGCGCCAACCTTTCACCGATGACTTTCGGGTCGTTGCTGAACGTCTCCTCCGTCACCCTCGTGACGGCGTATTCTGTGGAACATCTGTCGGCCACAAAGGTTCTGACCCTGTCAAATCCCAACTTGCTCTCCAATCTGGTGTCTATCTCTGTTCCGTGTTCCTGCATATTCGTAAATTATTGTTTTTCCTCCGTGGCGCGCTTTTCTTCTGTGGATCCCTCGCCGGCGCCGAGAAGGAGTTTAAGTTCATTGATGTTGCTGATGCTCTTGATGTTGCCTCCGCGGACAAAGGATATTCCTCCTGTTTCTTCCGAGACCACCACCACGTCCGCGTCAGTCTCCTCCGAGATTCCTATGGCCGCCTTGTGCCTCATCCCGTAATGCGCCGGGATGTCGGAACGCCCGGTGATCGGCAGGGTGCACCGCGCGGCGACTATCCTGTCCGCGCTGATGATCATCGCCCCGTCGTGCAAAGGAGAGTTTTTGAAGAATATGTTCATTATCAGCCTTCTGGTGACTTTCGCGTCCACGATGTCCCCGGTCTCGATGATGAAGTCGAGCGAATCCTTGCGCGGGAACACGATCAAGGCTCCTGTCTTGTCGGCCGACATGGCTCTGCATGCCTCCGCGATCTCGTTGACTGTGCCTCCGGCCATCTTCTGTTCCTGGATTCCAAGCAGCCTGTTGAAGAAGTCGCGGCTCTTTCCCGCGACCCCGTAGCGTGAGCCGAGCTTCATCAGGAAATGCCTTACCTCAGGCTGGAATATGACGATCAGGGCTATGACACCCACGTCGATGAAAGTTCCCAGCAGGGCGCTCATCAACTTCATGTTGAATGCAGCCACGACCACCCTCAGGACGAAAAGCAGGATGACGGCGACGAATATATTCATTGCCGCAGAGCCCCTTATCCATCTGAAAGCCAGATAGATGAATATGGCGACCATCAATATGTCCAGGATGTCCGCGAACGAGATGTTGAGGAATCCGAATATATTCAAAAGCATCTTTTCCCTTTTTCGTGGCACAAAGATAATTATTCCTTGATTTATTCCCCAAGGCTTGATGACGATTTCTCTGATTATTAAGGAGTAGGCTTGTGGAAAACTTTGTTAATTGAAAAAAAAATGCTACCTTTGCAGTCCGCAAAATAGTGCGGAGTAACGTAAAATATTTATTTACAATTAATTAATCAAACCAATGCCTGGATTAATTGGAAAGAAAATCGGAATGACTTCCGTTTTCGGTGCTGATGGAAAAAATATTCCATGCACCGTCATCGAGGCTGGTCCGTGTGTTGTCACGCAATTGCGTACAGTAGAAAAAGATGGCTATGCCGCTGTACAGCTTGCCTATGACGAAATGAAAGAGATACACGCCAGCGCGCCTCTTATGGGCCACTTTAAAAAGGCAGGAACCACCCCTAAGCGCAAGCTTGTCGAATTTCCGGCAGACTTCCAGGGTGAGCTCAAGCTTGGAGACACCATCTCCGTGACTGATGTCGTTACAGACGACGTGAAGTTCGTGGATGTTGTCGGTACTTCTAAAGGTCGTGGCTTCCAGGGTGTTGTTCACCGTCATCATTTCGCCGGTGTAGGCGGAGCGACCCACGGTCAGCACAACAGACTGCGTAAGCCTGGTTCTCTCGGCGCTTCATCTTGGCCTTCACGTGTGTTCCCTGGAATGCGCATGGGCGGCCACATGGGCAACGAAAGGGTCAAGGTCTTCAACCTCGAGATTGTCAAGGTTATTCCTGAGAACAATCTTCTCGTCATTAAGGGTTCCGTTCCAGGAGCCAAGGGTTCTTATCTTGCATTAGAGTTTTAGTTATGGAATTACCAGTATTGAAAATTGACGGATCAGAATCCGGAAAGAAGGTTGTTCTTGACGAGAAGGTGTTCGGTGTGGAGCCGAACGACCATGCAATCTATCTTGATGTCGTTCAGTACCTCGCCAACCAGCGTCAGGGTACCTCAAAGACAAAGGACCGCAGTGAGAACGCGCACTCTACAAAGAAGCTCGGTCGCCAGAAGGGCGGCGGTGGCGCGCGTCACGGCAGCTTGAAGTCCAACATCTTCGTTGGCGGTGGTCGCGTGTTCGGTCCTAAGCCTCGTCTGTACAGATTCAAACTTAACAAGAAGCTGAAGTCTCTCGCGCGTTGCTCAGCCCTCACCTACAAGGCACAGGAGAACGCTATCGTCCTCGTTGAGCCATTCGCTATGGAAGCCCCTAAGACAAAGGAACTAATGCGCATCCTTGACGCTCTCAAGGCTGGCCAGAGAAAGGTTCTCGTAGTGCTTCCGGAGAATTCAAACAACATTTTCCTTTCATCACGTAACCTCCCTGAGGTAAAGGTCATCACTGTTGACGAAATCAACACCTACACCATCATGAACGCTAATTCAATGGTTCTCGTTGACGGTGTTCAGGATGTCCTCGCAGCCAGGGTCAACCGTTAAAAGCGCAAAGAGATGGGAATTTTAATCAAGCCAATAGTAACCGAGAAGCTCACGGCTCAGACTGAGAAGTACAACCGTTACGGCTTCATCGTTGACAGGGAAGCCAACAAGCTTCAGATAAAGGCCGCTGTAGAGCAGTTCTACAATGTGACTGTGAAGGACGTCAACACCGTGAACTATCACGGAAAGAGAAAGTCCCGCTACAGCAAGGCAGGAATGCTCCGTGGCCGTGCCAATCACTACAAGAAGGCGTACGTTACCCTTGCAGGTGATGACAAGATCGATTTCTACAGTAACATTTAAGGAGGGACAAGGCAATGGCAATCAGAAAATTCAAGCCGATTACTCCTGGTACCAGGAACAAGGCTATCAGTGCGTTCGATGAAATCACTGCCAAGAAGCCGTACAAGGCTTTGTTGGAACCTCTTAAGAGCACGGGCGGTAGAAACAACACCGGTCAGATGACCGTTCGTTACCGTGGCGGCGGACACAAGAGAATGTATCGTATCATCGACTTCCTCCGCACCAAGGATAACATGAAGGCTACCGTGAAGACCATCGAGTATGATCCGAACCGTAGCGCCCGCATCGCCCTCGTCGAGTACGAGGATGGCGTAAAGAAGTACATCATCGCTCCTGCCGGAATCAAGGTAGGACAGGTCATAGAGTCCGGATCAGGAGTCGCTCCTGAGCTTGGCAACTGTCTCCCACTCGCGGAGATCCCTGTAGGTACGCTCGTTCACAACATCGAGCTTCGTCCTGGTCAGGGCGCCGCGATGGCACGTTCCGCCGGTACATTCGCGCAGCTCGCCGCCCGTGAGGGCAACTACGCCATCCTTCGTCTGCCTTCAGGCGAGACCAGAATGGTGCTCGTGGCCTGCCGCGCCACTGTCGGAACCGTTTCCAACGCAGATCATAATCTTGAGTCTTACGGAAAGGCTGGCCGCAGCCGCTGGTTCGGTCGCAGGCCGCACAACCGTGGTGTCGTTATGAACCCTGTCGATCACCCTATGGGTGGTGGTGAAGGTCGTGCCTCCGGAGGTCACCCGCGTTCACGTAAGGGACTTCCTGCAAAGGGTTACAAGACACGTAATCCTA
>ERZ808277.223-NODE-223-length-21731-cov-5.242203_pt1 | contig 21731 bp, 14 predicted proteins | sample MGYA00521240_ERZ808277 | MGnify/ENA primary metagenome ERZ808277 (study PRJEB31516, sample SAMN03275599) | gut metagenome | biome: mammalia-associated habitat; material: feces | host: Papio cynocephalus | place: Kenya | collected 2012-07-17 ... | reverse complement strand
GGGGAGTCCCTTCAAGGAACTCTTTGTAAGTCCCGGTGTTCTTGCAGAATATTCTAACCATAAACCAGATTTGATGCGCTTACCTACAAAGATACGAAGATTTTTTCACCTCAAAGAACTTTTCAAATAAATCAAAACAGTTCCTTAGATTCAGCCACATTGTGACAGAGGCCGCTGCGGGTTCGTTTCCGCGGCGGCCTCTGTTGTAATCGATGTGTCAAATTTACTTTCTTAACGTAGGAAGCCAGGTCTGGATGTGCTTGCCTTTCCAGCAGTCAACGGAGGAGTAGTCTACCATCTTGATGTCTCCTTCGGTGGTAGGTACAAGGAACTGCATCCTTGTGCCGGGGCGCTCGGCGTTGACAATCTTGACCTTGACATCACCATTTGCGTCAGCGACAACCTGAACAGGTTTGCTGTAGTCCGGATCGATGTTCTCGTCACGGGCCAGAACCAGCGGTCCCCACTGCACGGCCTGGAAGTACTTGCCTTCCGGATTGCGGCCGTTCTCGGAAGCCTTGATGAGTTTGGCCTTCATGTCGAAAATGATGTAGATACTGTCTCCGGCCTGCCACTTGCGCTCAAGGTTGAGGTATTTTCCGGCCTCTACATTGCCGACATACTTGCCGTTCACCTCGACATAGGTGTTCTCGCTCCATGAAGGAATATGAAGCTTCACTGTGAATTTCTCCTTGGCGGCAGGATCAACGGAGATACGGACCTCATTCGCGCGAGGATATTCAGTGACGATTCCAAGTTTGACCTCTTTGCCGGCGGCGGTTTTGGCGGTCACGGTTCCGGCGTTGTAGAGGTTGATCACCGGTCCTTCCTTGGATTGCATCGCCGCGATGTAAGGGAGGTATGACAGTCCGCAAGGGCCGCTGAGGTTGCAGCAGGTCACAGGCTGGCCGTCAATGTTGGTGCCCCAACCGCTGTTGGTCACCTTCGCCCCATTCAACAGGTTAACGTAACTGAAGCTCTTTCCGTCCGGCTTCATGGCTCCTAAAAGACCGTTGTAGGCATACTTCTCGATGTAGTCAACGGCTGTCGGGTCACCGGTAAGGCGAAGGTACTGAGAGCAGTATTTCATCCAGGTCACACCAACGCAGGTCTCCATCATTCGCTTGATGTCCGGATTGGTCTGCTCCACAGCCGTGTTGCTCCATCCCTCACCGTTGAGTCTTGGCCAATAGATGTCGGATCCGGCATTGCCGATGATGGTTATTTCATTCTCGATCACATCATTGAAGAAGTTGTCAAGGCAGGTCTTCCACCTCGGGTCTCCTGTGGCGCGGTAATATTCAGCCAAGCCCTCCCAGACTGAAGTCATCTCGTATGCCTTAGGATACGGCTTGCCTACATTGTAGAGATGCTCCCCGTCAAAGACCTGCTGGAAGATGTTGCTGCCTTTGGAAGCTCCTGTTGTGACGATGTATTCAGCGAAATCAAGATATTCCTTCTTTCCGGTAAGGAAATAAAGTTTCACCATCGGCTCCAGAATTGACGATGATTCGATCTTTGTCGAACTCCATCCCAAATCGGTGATACTCTTCTTAGGGGCCGGGCCGACCTGGTCGATCACGCTCTTCGCCTCTTTCTCCAATGAGGCCAGAACACGGGGATCCTGCTCGACATCGGTGTAGTATTGAAGCAGACCGAGCATCACGTACTTTCTCTCCCAGATGTCTCCGTCACGGTTGCCCGGCTGGTCGTCAACCGCTGTGCAGCTTATGCTGCCGTTGCTCTTCTCCGTGGCCATGAGCTTATAGACCAATTCCTTAGTCAATGCCTTGAGCTTAGGATCCTGATTGTAGCGGTAAAGCAGTGAGTTAGTGCGGATGCACTTGCCCGGCATCTCACCGAGGGCGAACTTGGGACGGCCTTTGATGAAATAATCGATGACCTTGTCGTAAGGCATCACTCCGTTGACCCAATGGTCGATGGAATTCTGGATGTCATCGGCAAAGTAGCCGTTGAATGTCACACTTCCGGCCGGAAGCGGCTCGATCACGTCATCGACCTTCTTCAGGTTGTTCTGGGCGAAGGCTCCGACGGATAACAGCATGGCTGCTGCGAAAACGATTGCATTTTTCATTATTATACCTATTGAATATTTCCAAAAGTTTACAAATTTAACAATTTCCGCGCAACTTCCGACATCGACCGACAATGAAAACTTGAAGTTTTTCACTTTAATCGTGATTATGGCGTATTATTGAAAAAGGAGCGTCGCTAAGGCCGCTCCTGTTAAGTAGTTATACCGCATGATTGATCTGACTGGATGTGTGGCGTCGTCTGTCCGGAATCGTCAATACGTTCTGACGAGACTGTAGTCATCCCGGCCTCCACGGAGTACCATGACGATCGAATCTATGGCCTTGCCGTCTTTGTAGACGATCATGTTCAATTGACCTTGGCAGCTGCCCCATGAATATTCGGAATCTCCGATAGTGTAGGTGAGAGGCGTTTCCGGAGAGGTGAATTTGCAGGAATAGCCTTTCTGTTCACGCCTTTCTCCATTGACTGTGACCTTCCAGCTGTGGAAATGATTGTAGTCGCCCGGCAGCATTCTTGCCGTGATTGAGTAATCGGTAGGGTAGGAGTCATCACCGAGGAACCAATATTCCAGCCCCTTGTTGGAGATTACCCATGTGCTGTCCTCAGCCGCTTTCTCGATATTGACGCCTGGCATCCTGTAGGATGGATCAAGAGGCTCAACTTCCGAGGTTTTGCTTTGGATGTTAGGTTTCACTCCTAAGATTTTATATTCCAAAATCTTAAGGTTGTCGACTATCAGATTGTCGGCGATGCACATCATGTATGGACCGATGGAATACGTCACTTCTCCGTCGCTTCCTGAAAATTCTCTTTCAGCTTTGCTGCATGATGAGGCTGCGATGATTGTTGCCGCGATCAATGTCGCGAATGTTAAAATCTTTTTCATGACATTCAAGTTTAGAATCTGTAACCTAATCCTCCTCTGATTCCGCCCATTCTGGTGCCTACCACAATCTCAAGCGTTGTGTAGATCTTGTGGTTCATCCATTGGAATCCAAGCGGAATGAATTCAACAGCCGGCACAAGTTTGGAATAAACTTCCCCGCAGTCTTTCCCCGCCCACACGGCAGCACCTGCACCTACACCGGCATACATCCTGAACAACTGTCTGTTGATGAATGTGAATTTGGCCTGTCCCAGCAGAGAGTAGTCATTCAATGTCTTTTCTCCGACTTTTTTGTTGCCACGCGGGTCGAAAACATTGGCCCATGCTTTGGCATAGCCCGCGCTGGCACCGACCTTCAGCCATTTGGTGAGATAGACATTGAAATCAGCGGTGTAGAAGGCTGAGAAACCAGGATCTCCAGTATAGGTCTCGTAGAAATCGCTGAGTTCTCTACTGCTGTACCAATAGCGAGTAGGAAATTCATCGCTGTCGTAAGCCATCTGCATCACACCGACCATCAGGTTGGTTTCGAACTTGTACCCTTTGACATCACCGGATGATGTCTGTGCTTGCATCGGTAAGGCCATGCCAAGAAGCATAGTTCCCGCCACGCAAAGCGCTTTCAAAACAGTTTTCATAATATTGGTTTTTTAATGGTTTCTTTGGTCTTGGCCGCTGAGCTTGTCGACGCAACGTGCCTAACAATCTTTGTTTTAGCATAATGTCGCTTCGACAGGCTCAGCGACCGGAGAATGACAGGCTTAGCGACCAGTGAAATTATTTGTAATATTCAGGGTAATGAGTCAGATCCTTGGTCGAGCCGTCACGGAGGCGGATGTAGGAGTCAAGTTTACGCACTCCTTCGTGGAGAACGATAACCCTGCTGCCGTTCATCCCGATGTTGTTGTAAACCGTTGCGGCTCCGCTGTAACGCCCGTAGGCCAGCATGATGCCGTAGTAGCCTACCGAAAAATCATTGTCGTGGTCGTGCCCGCAGAAGACAGCCATCACATCCCCGCATTCAAGCATCTTGCAGAAAAGCCCTGAGTTGAAATGAGATGAGCAAATAGTCTCGCGATGGGTTCCGTAGGCCTTGAAATTAGAATCCTCCTTGAAAGCGTAGGAATATTCAGGTAAAGGAATATGCATGAACGCAATGGACGGCAACGGCTTTCCGCCGTGTTCTTTGGTGAACATCGTGCTGCCATTTCCGTACCATTCAACTTGGTCGGAATGGACGTAGTCATAGTCGTAATTCTTGGTGACTTTCTTTGAAAGGGGAGACTCGCTTCCGGAATCGAAGCACCAGATCACCGATGCCGTGGTGTCAGCGGAATGAGACTTTATTTCCAAGAAACAGTTGCCTTCTCCGTGCAGCCCTGGGGTGTCGAAGGTCACGCAAAGCCTGTGTGACATCGCCTCTTTCAGCAGGGAAGCGTTAGTCTGATCGAATTCTTTGTCGTGGTTGCCGAAAACGATCCCGTAAGGTACTCCGAATTTATCGAGCGTGTCAAGGAGCGCCTTGTAGTTGTCAAGGGCTGGCTTGGCATAGACTTGATCTCCGGTCAGCATGATAAGATCAGGTTTTTCGCCTGTCACAGCGTTTCTGATGTTCTCCCAGACCAGCGGAGATGTCTCGTTGGAAGGAATCAGATGAGTGTCAGTGAATTGAAGGATCTTAAATTCACCATCATTGCTGAATTTGAGCACAGGCTTGACTGGTTTCCTGGCCGTTGCTGAAAAGCAGACAGTCACTAGTATGATAGCTGAAAGAATCTTCTTGAAACTCATGGCTTTATTTATCTAAAGTTTGTCCTATAATATTGACAGGTCCTAACAGACCGGCTGGAAGCAGTGGCTCATCTGGCTTGAAGAACTCCATCTGGGTGTAAGTTATCTTATCTGTTACCCCCGGCTGGACATCTCCGACGAGGCGGTTGTGCCACATGTTGATGACCTTGACCTCAATGGTGTTTGTTCCGTTCCTCAGAGCCTTGGTGATGTCAACCTTGAACGGAGCGTTCCAAAACACTCCCAGATTCTTGCCGTTCACGGTCACTTCCGCCAAGTCTTTCACTTCCCCTAAATCCAGAATGACGGAATCCTTGCTCCGGATTTCTTTCTTTTTTAGCTTGAAGGTGTTTGAATATGTCACCGCTCCGGAGAAGTACTGAATCCCGGCCTCGGAACTCTCTGTCAATGAGGTGAGTTTGTCAAATGTAGTGCTCTCCGGAGCTCCGCGCCCCTGCTGGAATTTGGCCGACCATGGAGTGTTGATCTCCGCCAAAATCTCAGTAGATATCTGTGGCAGTTCGGCCTTGGCTACATCAGTGTCATCTGTGAACATCACAAAGACGGACTGATGCTGGGTCAGGGTCATCCTTACGTTTGTCCTGCCGTCGGCAAGCTCATAGCCGGCTGGCTCCGTGGAAGCGTCCTCAGCATGCCAGATGACGGGTTTTTTGCCGGTTGTTCTGAATGATGCCGTGATTTCTCTGGTGTCCTTGGAAAGGTTTGTAACCCAGTAGATCTCACCGTTGCCCAGCGTCCTGTGCACGAACTTGATGTCCTTTCCGTTCCCGTTGGTAATGCTGAAATCCGGCTTTAGATTTATTCCTGAAATGACTTTCCCGGCTGGCACTCCGGCGGTCACGTTCTTGCGCCCTGAGTTCCAGATGTCGTCCACAAGAGCCTTGAACTCTTCCTCCGTGCCGGTGTTGCTGGCGAGTTTGGAAGGCTTGGCTCCGCAGATGGTGATTCCGGCGTCTGCGAACTCCTTGATCTTGCGCAGGATGTCGATCGACATGTGCTTGACGTTAGCATCGAGCATCAGGACTTTGTACCTCATTCCGCTCGGCACGGTCAGCTCTCCGTTGTCGGCCTTGGCCAGATCACGGATCACTGACGGGCTGAAATAGTCGTAGTTGTAGCCGTAAGGAAGGGCCGGAACCTTCTTGAGCATGATGCCGGTGGCATTGTTGTCCTCACCGTAGTAGTAGGCGACATCGGCCACGAAACGCCCTTGCTGAAGAAGGTGACAACTGCGCGACAGGTAGTCGGTCCAGCTGCGGGCCTGATCAGCCCAAGTCTGATGGCGGTCGAACCACTGTCCGTACTTTCCGAGTCCAAGTCCGGGCACCTTGTCGTCAACCGGTTGGTGAGGGGAGGTGTGGATTACGAATCGGTTCAGTCCTGCTGCCATCGCAGCGTCTGCCGTTGGCTTGAGGACAGCAGGGGAGAAGACCCAAGCCCCATCCCTGTAGCCATCGGAAGTGAATGACTCCGCCGCGGCGATGTTCTGACCGTAAATGTGTGCCACGGAGGCGGATTCACGCACGTCAGCCTCGAAGCGTGGATTGAATATGTTGCCCTTCTTGTAGTCCATCCAGAACGCTGACATAGGGATCTCGGCGTACCGCTTGCAGTCCATTCCGTCAGAAAGATTGGCGCGGTAGTTCTCATGGCTCTCAGTGTAGCGCTTCATGCCATAAGGCTTGAGAATCTCGTTCTGGAGGTCGTAGTGATATTCAGCAATCATGTCTCCGATGGCCCTTCTCCAGTCGAAGAGGAAACGCTCGGTCTCTTCGGTACTGTTCAGTACCATTCCAGTCAGAGCAGGCATCCATTTGAGAAGGTCGTAGCCTATTCTGGTCTTGAACTCTGCGAACATATTCCCGGTCCATGTCTGCGCTCCGGCCTCGTAGCTGTCTGTGAGGAGATATTCAATTCCGCCCTTGCCGAGTTTTCCGCCGGAGGCATCGACGTAGGTCTGGAGGTAGTTGTTGAAATATTCAGTGATGGCTTTCGGGTCGAGTTTGTCAACCTCAAGCCCCGTGGCTTCCGGAGAGGCCGGGTGGTTGGTCTTGCCGGTCAGGCTGTAGCCGAAGCGGAATATTCTCCAATTGCCTTCCGGTGCGTTCCAGCCTAGGACACCGTCCTTGACGTAAGGTGTAAGGTCCACGACATCTTCCAGTCTTGCCGCTTCGGTGCTGTGAGGCGTGTCCTCCATCCAGAGAAGGCGGTAGAAACTGTTGCCGGCCTTGTCTCCGGCGAGCTGGATTCTTGTAACAGTAGAGAGGGCGAACTGCGATATTCCGAATGCGCAATCCTTCTTGCCTCCATTGTCCCTGAGGTTGAATCTGAAGTACTTGGCGGTGGTGGCCGGAATGGCGTAGGTTCTTTGCGCAGCGGCCTGATAGGAAAGCGGGATGGCCTTGAAGTGGACACCATCGTTGCTGTAAAGCAGCTCTTTGTTGTGTGAATATTGCCCCGCGTCTTTCCTGAGTTCCGAGACAACCACGGACTTGATGGTCTGCGGATCGGTGAACTCGTACTGGATCCAGCACTTACCATCCTTGTCCGCCGTGATGTCAAGGTAATCTCCGACGCTGTCGCCCGTTATGTGGTCAAGGATTTCCTCTCCGCTGACATTGCATCCGCTTGTTGTGATGGTCGGTTTAAGGTTCCTGAGGTTGATGTCTGATTCGCTGAGTTTTACTCCGACCACGGCTATGTCCTTGTAGAACTTTTTCTTCAGGAACACCTGTGAGATGCCGTCGAACGACTCGCAGAAGTCCTGGAACGGGCCGGTCACGGCAAATCCTTCCGGGAGTTTAAGGCTTAGGGGTTTGCCGCCCTCGACTTCGACCTGTCTCCAGACGAGTTTCTTCATTGCGTCCTCGTCCTTAACCCAAGGTCCACCTGTCTCGCTCCAGCCGGGAGAGCTAGCGATTGTCATCTCCATGTCAAGGCTGTCGGCAAGGTTGATCGCGTATCTGAACGCGTCCTTCCATTCCGGAGTCATGTAGATGAGCCTCTTGGCCACAATCTGCGGAGTCTCCAGTCCGGCGTCGAAATTGTGAAATCCCACGATTCCGGTCTTCTGCATCCAAAGAAGATCCTTCCGGATGCCGTCCTTGGTGATGTTGCCGTTCATCCAGTGCCACCACACCCTCGGTCTGGCAGATTTCGGTGGGTTCTGGAATTCCTTATAGAGATCCTTACCGGTCGCTGAGCTTGTCGAAGCACCGGTAACACATTTGGCCGCTTCGACAGGCTCAGCGACCATATTCCCTTCACTATGCGCAAAAGCCGCGACCGACAATGTCAGCGCGGCTAAAGCAGCAGCGATATTCCGTGATTCTTTGATCATAGATGCTGTTGTAATTACTCTTTATGAATATTTTTCAGAGGAAATCCGCCTTGGCATCGTTGCCCGGACATATTCCTATATGATGATTATTCAAAAATATGGTGACTATTGCGCGAGCAGTTCCTTGACAATGGTCGAGATCAACTTGCCATCAGCCTGTCCAGCCAGCTTCTTTGTGGCCGCACCCATAACCTTGCCCATGTCCTTAGGGCTTGTGGCGCCAACCTCAGCGACAATCCCTTTAAGAATACTCCTGACCTCATCCTCGGAAAGCGCCTTCGGCAGGTAGGTTTCCATCACCTTCATCTCAGCAAGCTCTTTCTCTGCGAGTTCCGGTCTGTTACCCTGGGTGTAGAGTTCCGCTGATTCCTTGCGCTGCTTGACGAGTTTCTGGATGATTTTCAGAACGTCAGCGTCGGAGAGTTCGTGTTCCGCTCCTGATGTCTTGGCGAGAAGAATCTCTGACTTGATGCTTCTTGTCGCGTTGAGGCGAGACTCATCGTGAGCCTTCATAGCCTCCATTATGTCCTTCTGGATCTGCTGTTCGAGTGCCATCGTAAAATGTGTTTTTATTGTTCGTTCTACAAATTTACACATTTAACCTCTTAATATCGTCAGTTATTTTGTCTAAATTTGACAAAAATTTGATTTTATGAGACAGATTAGCACAGAAAAGGCTCCAGCCGCAATAGGCCCTTACAGTCAGGCCATTGAGCATAACGGTTTCATCTTCGTTTCCGGCCAGTTGCCGATCAACCCTGAGACCGGCGCGTTCCCTGAAGGGGGAGTCGAGGCACAGACCCGCCAGTCCCTTACCAACCTCAAGGTCATTCTTGAGCAGGCAGGCTCCGATCTTAACAAAGTCCTGAAGACCACGGTCTTTCTCGCTGACATGAATGATTTCGCCGCGATGAACGGGATCTATTCCGAGTTCTTCAAGGCTCCGTTCCCAGCCCGCTGCGCCTTCGCCGTCAAGACTCTCCCTAAAGGAGCCCTCGTCGAGATCGAGTGCATTGCTGCCGCTGAGTAACAGAATTATAGGTAGTGTCCATTATAATGTATCGGGTGCAGGAACCATCTTCTTGCACCCGATACATTGTTTTTTATGAGTTTCGGGTGCAGAACAGATTCTTTTGCACCCGAAACAAACTGATTAGTCTGGCCTATAACTCCACGGCATTCAACTTGGCGAGTGCCTGATGGTAATCGCGTTCGGCAGAGAGGGTCTGCTCCAGGGCTTCGTAGTACTGGTCGGTCTCGACGAGATATTCAATCATCGAGATCTCGCCTCGGGACTGGGCTGTCAGCAGGTAGTCGCGGCTGTCGGTCTCGCTAAGGGAGGAGCGCATCAGTTCGGAGTTGGCTTTGAGACTTGCGGCGCGGTTGTACTGGGCCAGAAGGTCGAAATAGAACTGCTGTTCTGCGGCTGTCTTGCGGGATTCTGCGGCTGCGATTCGGGCCTTGGACTGCTTGACCTTGTTGGCGTTGCTCCACAGAGGAATATTCACGCCCACGGTCACGCCACGGAACTTGTCGGCTGTCGTGAGCTCGCTCATATAGCCGACGGTCAGTTCCGGCACCCAGGCGGTCTTGTCTATCGACAACTGCTTGTGTCCAACGCTGACCTCTTGGCGGACATATTGCAGGACAGGGTTCTTCTGCGAGGTGGACTCGTACCATGACTCGAAGTCGGCGGGAAGATTGTCCGAAAGATCGTAAACACAATCGTCAAGAATGATGTCCAGTCCTCCGTTCAGACTTTTGAGAACCGCCAGAAGTGTCTGACGCTCAACCTCTACCTGTGAGATTTGCCCACGGACGGCGGTAAGGTGAACCTTGGCCTTGTTGAGGTCGAGCACGTTGGCTCCACCGGCTTTCAGCCTTTTTTCGAAGGAGGAGACAAGAGTCTGGGCTTGTTCGAGATGGGTTGAGAGCTCGGCCTTCAGGGCGTTGTAGTAGATGAGGTCTATGCAGGCTTGCTTGGCCTCAAGAAGCACGTTGAGCCGTTCAGACTTGTACTTCAGGGCGGACATCTCGTTCTGACCGGCAACCTGTCTGGATTTCATTCCGGTCAGAGTCGCCACATCGAACGCCTGAGTGACACGGAAATCTCGTCTGTTCCCGATTCCGTCAGCGCCCCACAGGTAGTTGAACTCGAATTCCGGGTTCTCCAACAGAGCACCGGAACGGTTCTCAATCTTTTCGGCATCCGCTTCGGAGGCCGCGGCTTTCAGTTGAGGGTTGTTCGCCTCGATCTGGCGGAGGATGGTCTCGGTGGCGGTCTGCGCTGAGACCGAGAACGTTGCCACAGCACAAAGGCAGATGGCCGATGATAATTTCGTTATATTCAAATATTTCATATTCATTATATTTTTAGTCGCTTCAATTCTTCGGTGCTTCGGCAGGCTCAGCAGCCATCGCTTGCGGTCACTGAGCTTGTCGAAGTGACCTATCATTAACCCTCTCTCTTGGACTTAGAGTTGACAAGATAAATCACCGGCACGACAAATCCGTTCAGCAGTGTGGAGGAGAAGAGCCCTCCGAGGATCACCTTGGCCATAGGAGACTGGATTTCATTGCCCGGCAGGTCGCCTCCAAGAGCCAATGGAAGCAGGGCGAGGGCGGAAGTGATGGCGGTCATAAGGATCGGATTCAACCGGTCCAGTGAGCCGATCATCACGGCTTCCTCACGCGAATGTCCCTGCGATGTAAGCACGTTGTAGCGATCGATAAGCAGCATACCGTTGCGGGTCGCGATGCCGAACAGCGAGATGAAGCCGATGATGGCCGGAATGCTCAGGATTCCGTCGGTGAAGAATATGGCGAACACGCCACCGATAAGCGCCAGCGGCAGATTCAGCAACACCACGAGCGACTGCGAGATGTTCTTGAACTCTCCGTAAAGAAGCATGAAGATGATGAATATACTGAATATGCTCACGAGGGCTATGGTCTTGGAGGCTCTTTCCTCGCTCTCGAACTGTCCACCGTATTCAATGTGGTATCCTTCAGGCAATTCGATGTTCTCGGCAATCTTCTCTCTGATCGCTCCGACAGCCTTTGCGAGTTCTCCTCCGGTGGCGTTGCATGAGACGACCAGCTTGCGGCTGACGTTTTCCCTGTTGATGGTATTCGGCCCGGCTGCTGACTTGATGTCGGCCACGTAGGACAGCGGAACCTTCTTGCCGTCACCAGTGTCGATTGTCAGGTCGGAAATCCTCTCGATTGTAGAGCGGGCATCATCGTTTACCTTCAGTGTCAGATCGAATGAACGGTTGCCCTCATAGACTGTGGAGACGACCTCGCCTTCCATCATCACCCTTACGACCTCGGCGAACTCAGGCAGGGATATTCCGTAGCGGGCGAGCATCTCGCGTTTTGGGGAGATGTTCAGTTCCGGCCTCTCGACCTGCTGCTCGACATTGATGTCTGCTATTCCTTCCACACCAGAGATCGAGGCCTTGATCTTCTGTCCGATCTCATACATCTTGTTGAGGTCCGAGCCGAACAGCTTAATGGCGATGTTGGCCTTGGTTCCGGATAGCATCGCATCGATTCTGTGCGATATAGGGCCTCCGATCTCGATGTTCACTCCAGGAAGCACAGCCAGCTTCCCCCGGACCTCGTCGGTCAGTTGCTTTCTGGTTTTCTTGCCGAGTTCAAACGGGCATTCGAACTCGGAACTGTTCACTCCGAAAGCGTGCTCGTCAAGTTCGGCGCGGCCTGTCTTGCGGCCGACGGTCTTGATCTCCGGGATGCTGAGCAGGAGTTCCTCGGCCGTGCGTCCCATGCGGTCAGACTCTTCCAAGGATATTCCCGGAACAGTGCTGATGGAGATTGTGAAGGATCCTTCGTTGAAAGCCGGGAGGAAACTTCCTCCGAGGGTGAAGAACATCGCCACAGCCGCGATCAGCAGCGCTGCGACACCACCTATGACGCTCTTTTTATGTCCGACTGACCAATGGAGAGCCTTTTCGTAGTATTTCTTCAGCCAACGGACCAATGCGGGTTCCCGACCGGTCTTGTCGCTGTTCTGTGAGCCGAGCAGGAACGAACTGAGGACCGGTGTGACTGTCAGTGCCACAAGCGTGGACGCCATCAACGAGATGATGAACGTGATACCCAGTGGCTTTAGCATCCTGCCTTCCATTCCGGAGAGGAAGAAAAGAGGCAGGAAGCTGGCGATGATGATCAGCGTGGAGTTCAGCATCGGCATACGGACTTCCTTCGAGGCCTCATAGACCACTTTGACGACACTTTCCCGTTCGCTTTCGGGTTTCTCTCTGTTCTGCCGCAATCGCTTGAACACATTCTCAACGTCCACTATCGAGTCATCCACAAGCGAGCCGATGGCGATGGCGATGCCACCGAGACTCATCGTGTTGATCGTCAGCCCCATCCAGCGGATCGCAAGCAGCGAGAACACAATGGAAAGCGGGATGGAGATGAGTGAGATTATGGTTGTGCGCCAGTTCATCAGGAATATGAACAGTACGATGATCACGAATATGGCTCCCTCGATCAAGGACTTCTTCACGTTGTCGATCGAACTGTCGATGAAGCGTGACTGACGGAATATCTGAGAGTTGATCTTGACATCGGCCGGGAGGTTGGCCTTGAGTTCATCGAGGGCGTTGTCCAGTTTTCCTGTAAGAGCCAGCGTATTAGTGTTCGGCTGTTTGGTGACGGTCAGCAGCACGGCCGGCTTGCCATCGTTGGAGGCCAGTCCGAGAACCGGAGTCTTGGGGCCGATGCGCACGTCAGCGATTGCGTCCAATGTGACAGGCAAACCGTTCTGTGAAGTCTTCACCACAGCCTTTTTCAGTTCGTCTATGTCGTTGGTGGACAGAAGGCCACGGACGATATATTCGTTGCCATATTCATAAAGAGTACCGCCGGAGGCGTTCTGGTTCATTCCTTTGACAGCGTAGATGACCTCGTCCATAGAGACCCCGTGGCGACGCATCTTGCCTGGGTCCATCAGGATTTGATATTCCTTGATGTCTCCGCCCATCACAGCGACCTGAGCCACTCCGCCTGTCGAGAGGAGTCTTGGCCTGATGGTCCAGTCGGCTATCGTGCGGAGATCCTGCATGGAGGTTGTGTCTGCGGTCAGGCCGATGATCATCAGTTCTCCTAGGATGGAAGCCTGAGGTCCGAGGGTCGGATTTCCTACATTTTCTGGAAGGTCTGCCCCCATCATCGCGATCTTCTCGGAAACGACCTGGCGGGCTTTGTAAATGTCTGTTCCCCAGTCGAATTCGATGTTGACGATGGAGAATCCGGTAGCTGAAGAAGAGCGAACCCTGCGCACATTGGTCGCTCCGTTGACAGCGGTTTCGATAGGGAAAGTCACGAGTCTTTCCACCTCTTCCAGGGCCATACCCTCAGCCTCTGTCATCACCACGACCGTCGGAGCGTTCAGATCCGGGAACACATCCACTTCCGTGTGCATTGTTGAATATATTCCCGCAACCAGGCATAACACAGCGATCACAAGAATCACCATGCGGTTGTTGAGCGAGAACCGTATGATTCCGTTCAACAGTCCGTTTTCGTGTTTGAGCTGTTCCATAGGCCTAATGACTGTGTGAGTGACCAGCCGGAGCGGCGACTACCGAAGCCAGTTTGACTTGGATTGCACCGGTGGCGACAACAACTTCTCCCTCCTTCAATCCGCTCTTGACCAGAACTCTCTGACCGTCAGACTGTCCGAGCTTGACCTCGCGCTTGAAGAAGCCGGTCTCGTCATGCTGGACGAAGACGTAGTGGATTCCCTGATCCTCGACAACAGCACTGATTGGAACACTGATAGCCTTAGAGGAGTTCGAGGATTTCAGGAATATGTCAACGTAGGAACCGGCAATCAAATCTCCATTGTTGTCAAACTCGAATGTGACAGGAATATAATAGTCTCCGTCAGAGGCCTTTCCGTAGCCGAGCAACCGTCCATTGAGTCCTTTCAGGCTGTAGGCCTCATCGCTGTAGGATGTGATGAAGTTCGCATCCTTGATGCCGCTGAGGAGTCCATAGTATTTCTCGGACACATCTGCACGGAGTCTCAGCCTTCTGTTCTGGCTGACAACAGCTATCGGAGTCCCTGTCTCGACATAGTCACCTTGGCTGACGTTCAGTTTCTTGATGAATCCTCCAAGCGGTGACGTCACATTGACACTGCCGTCCTTAGAAGTACTTGAAGCCAAAGCCTCATACTCGGCCTTAGCCTGTTCGAATGCCAGTTTACTTTGATCCAAGTGGCTTTCGCTGACGATGTTGTCATTGCTTAGTTGAACATCTCGTTCATATTCCTTTTTGGCAGCCTCATAAACAGCTTTAGCCTTTGCAAGCTGGTCGCCACCACCGAGATCCTTGGAGGAGATTGTAGCGATGAGAGAGCCTTTGCCCACGGCTGATCCTTCTGTCAGTTTTCCGAAACTGATGATTCCCGAGGTCTTGGCGACGACTGTCATCTCGTCTCCCATCGCCGAGAGGATCTGTCCGCTTGTGTGGATAACCTCGGCGAAATCCCCGACGGACACAGTGTCGGTAGTGATTCCGAAAGTCTTCTGGCGTTCTATACTAACCTCGATTTCACCGTTGTGATTGTGTCCCTCATGGCCATGCCCAGCTTCCTCAGCGTGCCCGTGACCTTCATGCTCCTCGGCTCCGTGGTCATGCCCTTCATGGGCATGGTCGTGACCCTCACAAGCCTCGGTGCCGTGGTCATGTTCATGACTTTCATGTGAATGATTGCCGCATCCCGCAAGAATCGCGCAGAATGCCATCAATAATAGTATTGCTTTTTTCATTTCTGAATGTTATTTATTCTTGTTGCCAGCTTCACACTTGTATTGCACCCATAAGTTTGACGTGTGAAATGCAACCGGCTGATAATGAGTTTAATGTGAAATACCGCCCTCCGTTTTAGCCGGGCAGTGTTTTGTAAGTTGCTAATGTTCAGGAAGATACTGTTCGCGTCGCTGCTGACGTACGCCACACGTTTTGTCAATCCTGAAATTTATGCCGCGACAGGAGGGGCGTTTGGAGCCGCTGAAGAGACCAACGGCCGCACGACTACGGGTATGAGATCCCCGGAAGCATATTCAAAGACAGTGCTTTCGAGGTTGACGGTCAATAAGTTGGATAGTATAGCGAGGATCGGGAATATGCTGTCCTCATCTTCGCCGAAGTCCTGATGGTCAATGTGGAGCCTTTCCGACGGGCAGTAATGCTTGTGCGCCACGCAATGGCTTTCGTCTTGATTGTGGTTAGTGTCAGAATGGTGTGTGTGCTCATCGTCACAGCATCCGTCCATCTCACAGATTTCCTCCACGATGCAGATCATTGTCTCATGGTGATGGTGCGGCAGCACCGTCGCCAGTGTCACCATCATCATCGCCAAGAAGATTGGCACTATGGACAATTTTCTCAACATAAAGCCGCTCAGACAATCTTGGCAAAGATAGTAATTTTTTATAGATTATAAATAGATGTGTTTTTGGCGGCCCTTCGATAGGGTCCGGGACCGCTGCCTGAGTGATATGTCTCTGAAATCCGCACTACAGTAAAATATCGGTCACTGAGTTTGTCGAAGTGACCTGAAATCAAAAGAAGTTGATTCATCACGGTGAACCAACTTCTTAGGATAATGCGTTAGAAAAAATGCTGCACCAGGAGCGAAGCGACCGAAGGGGATTCGGGGAATCCTTTCCCCGTGCCCCTCTGGGGCTGTCACGAAGTGACTGGGGGTGAATTGTATCTCAGTTACTTGTAACTGAGATATTCGTCAATTGCGGCTGCGGCCTTGCGTCCGGCTCCCATCGCGAGGATGACGGTGGCGGCACCTGTGACCGCATCTCCACCAGCGAATATACCCTCTCTTGTGGTGCGGCCCTCGGCATCGGCCTCAAGGCCGCCTCGTCGTGTAGCCTGAAGTCCTTTTGTTGTGTTGACAATCAGCGGATTAGGGGCTGTGCCTAAAGCCATTATCACGGTCTCGGTAGGAATCTCGAACTCTGAGCCTGGAATCGGGACAGGGGAGCGGCGGCCGCTTGCGTCAGGCTCACCGAGCTCCATTCTGATGCACTTGATGGCCCTTACCCAGCCCTTCTCGTCACCGAGAATCTCGACCGGATTGGTCAGCATCTGGAAATCAATGCCTTCCTCCTTGGCGTGATGAACCTCCTCCTTTCTGGCCGGAAGCTCGTTCTCAGTACGGCGGTAGACGATGGTTGTGTCGGCGCCGAGCCTCAGGGCTGTTCTGGCGGCATCCATCGCCACGTTTCCACCACCTACGACGCAGCATTTCTTCCCTGCGTGAATCGGGGTCAAGTAGTCCTCACGGAATGCCTTCATCAGGTTGTTTCTTGTCAGGAACTCGTTGGCGGAGAACACTCCGTTGAGGTTCTCGCCAGGAATGCCCATGAACTTAGGTAAACCTGCTCCTGTGCCTACAAACACGGCCTTGAAGCCTTCCTTGTCCATCAGCTGGTCTATAGTGACCGTACGGCCGACAATGACATCGGTCTCGATCTTGACACCAAGGGCTTTGACAGAGTCAATCTCGCGCTTGAGGACAGTGTCTTTTGGAAGCCTGAACTCCGGGATACCATATTCAAGGACACCGCCGGCTTTGTGAAGGGCCTCGAAGATGGTGACGTCGTAGCCTTTCTTGGCGAGGTCTGAGGCGCAAGCCAGGCCGGCAGGACCGGAACCGATGATGGCTACCTTGGTGCCACCGGTCCCTTCGACAGGCTCAGCAGTCGAGCCGGTCACTGAGCTTGTCGAAGTGCCGGTGCAATTCTCCGCCGAGTGGTCCGCCACAAACCTTTCCAGCTTGCCGATGGCCACAGGCTCACCCTTGACTCCGAGGACACAGCTGCCCTCACACTGGCTCTCCTGCGGGCATACACGTCCACATACAGCAGGAAGCGAGGAGTCCTCAGCTATGATCTCGGCGGCGCCACCGATGTCTCCGACCGCGACCTTTGCGATGAAATCCGGAATCTTCACGCTGACCGGGCATGCCTGGACGCAGCGTGGATTCTTGCAGTGAAGACATCTGGAAGCCTCTGTCGTGGCCTCCTCAAGGTTGTAGCCGTAGCAGACCTCTTCAAAATTATGCGCGCGTACCTTTGGATCCTGCTCACGGACCGGTACTCTTGGTATTCTCTGTGCCATTATATTCCCATTTTAGATTTTTCCTCGGCCTCCTCGGCCTTGTACTGCCCAAGGCGTCTCATAGCCTCATCGAAATCAACATCGTAGCCGTTGAACTCCGGCCCGTCCACGCAGGCGAACTTCGTCTTTCCGGCCACTGTCACGCGGCATGCCCCGCACATTCCGGTTCCGTCCACCATCAGCATGTTGAGGCTCACGTCTTCAGGAATGCCGAGCTTCTTGCAGGTGAGTGTGCAGAACTTCATCATGATCATCGGACCGATGGACACGGCCTGGGTATATTCCTTACCCTCGCCGACCAGTTTCTCAAGCAGCCCTGTCACCATTCCGTGGAATCCTTCCGAGCCGTCGTCGGTGCAAAGATAGAGGTTGTCACATGCGGAGGCCAGTTCCTCTTTGTAGATCAGCAGGTCCTTGGTCTTCGCTCCGATGATGACATCGACTGCGATGCCTCTCTCGTGCAGCCACTTCGCTTGCGGATAGACAGGGGCGGTGCCGACACCGCCGGCGATGAATATGTACCTTTGTCCCTTCAGATCTTCATCCGTCTTGCCAACGAAAGCGGAAGGGTTACCCAAAGGCCCCACAACATCGCTGAAGAACTCGCCCTCGGCCTTGGAGATGATCGCGGCGGAAGACGCTCCGATGAGTTGGGTGACGATTGTCACCGTGCCGGTCTCTCTGTTGTAGTCACTGATGGTAAGGGGTATCCGTTCGCCCTTTTCGTCAGAGCGGACAATCAGGAACTGCCCCGGCTTCGCGGCCTCGGCAATTCTCGGAGCCGACACCACCATCTTGCAGATGTTCGGAGTCAGCATCACTCTTTCAAGAATCTTGAACATAAACTTTCAAAATAGCGTTATAAATCAAAATAGAGTTATAATTATGTGGTCGGCAAATGTAGGAATTAAAGTCGATATTCCCAATTATTCCCGAATTTATGGTCTGAATCTATGAATATTTTTGCTCTAACATATTTGTTATGCCTTAAAACATTTTTGTTGTATTAATTGAATATTAACATATAAAATGATTATGATTCAATCCAGTAATATAACCGTTTAATAATACTTACAGGCAAGAGTCGCTTTTATCACGAATGTGTCCTAAAACATCTAGGAATAATGAAAGTTTTTGCCTACTTTTGTCACTATGGGATTCAGAACAGATGTTACAATTCTGCCCTGACTTCGTTATATTCATATAATGCCACTTTTATGAAGAAGATTATCGCCACACTGCTTTTTGTGACCGTAGTTTCTTTTGGATTCAGACTTGACGCTCAGATAGCCATCTATGAGGATATGTTCGGACGCACCTCATTCAAGGTGACAGCGCAGGTTCTTGACTCTCTCTCCAAAGAACCGATCGCCTTCGCTTCAGCGTACCTCAGGCATCCCAAGGATACGGTCATCACCAGTTTTGCCCTGACGGACACGTTGGGCAAGGCGACATTGAAGGACGTGGCGAAAGGCGAGCACCTGCTTTGCATTGAATTTCTCGGCTATAAGCCTGTCTATAAAAGAATATATGTCCGCTCTGGAAATTATGACGCCAAGGTCATCCTTATGCAGCCTGACGACAAGGTGCTGAAGGCGGCGTCTGTCTCCGCGGTCGGCACTCCGATGGAAATGAAAGGGGACACACTCATCTATAACGCTTCTTCTTTCAGGGTGATGTCCAATGACAACCTTGCGGATCTGCTCAAGAAGATGCCTGGTGTGGAGGTCAGCGAGGATGGAACGGTCAAGGTCAACGGCAAAGAGGTAAGCAAAATTACGGTCGGAGGGAGGACATTCTTCCTTGGCGACAACAAGGCCACTCTCGACAACCTTCCGGCCAAGATCGTGGACAAGGTGAAGGTCATTGACAAGGAATCGGAATCCGCAGAGTTCACAGGTATCAAAGGTGAAAAGGAGAAGGTGATGGATGTCGAGTTGAAGGAGGAATATAAGAGCGGATGGTTCGGCAACGCGAAACTGTCCGGAGGAACGACCGCTTCCGGCAAGGATGACAACGGCTTCAAGGAGAGGAAGGATCTGCTGTTCAGCGGCTCGGCCATGGTCTCGGCCTACGGAGAGAAGAATCAGCTCACATCCATCGCGAGCGGGTATAATTTTATGGCTCCGGGATCCGGGATATTTGTTATGTATGATGGCAATGAGAGTGAGACTCCATCGTTGCCGTACAATGGAATGCACAAGAGATGGCAGGTGGGAACGAATCTCAACTCTGATGCCATAAAAGGCTTCACCACAGATGCCTCCGTTGTTTATTCGTCTGAAAATGTCGACAAACATTCGAGGACTGACCGGACATCGTTCAAAGAGGAAGGAGACCTCTTCGACACCTCTGACGAGGTCGAGAACGGCAATCTGGACAAGTTCAGTGTACGTGCCGAGTTCCGAAAGAAAAACAGGAAGAAGACATCCCTTTACTTTAATCCGTATTTCTTGTGGTATGACTACAACTCCACGTTGACGGGAAACTCCAGGTCACTTGTCGGTGAGGTTGAGAAAAACCGTTCGGACTCATATTCATTCACAAAAAAAAGTGGCGTGACTACCGGTGGTGACCTTTCTGCTGGAATCAAGAAACTGGGAAAGGACAGACGTGCCGTGACCCTCGATATGGATTACACCCTGAGTTACAATGACGGAAATTCAATCGAGAACTCCACTACCTTCTTCACCGCAATCAAAGATGAGGATATTCGTAACTTGAGGTATGACAGGAATGGAAACTATAGTGACATCAACGCTTCCATAAGCTATGTGGAGCCTTTCGGCAAGAATTGGGCTGTTTCCGCCAAAGTGGCTTCCCGCTACAGCGTCAGAAAATCCACAAGTGACGCCACGAACATCGATGACGGATCCGCCAACGACTACTATTCCTCAGTGTCTGACAACTATTATTTTTCCAATGAAGGACAATTGCTTGCCCAGTACAACAAGGGAAAGACCAACCTGCAGTTCGGAGGCCAGGCGAGGATTTACCAGAACGAGAATTATGCCCGTTCATTCGGACTGGACACAAAGACCGGAGTTGACGAGTGGCAGACAACGTTTTCGCCTTTTGTGAATGTGAGGTATTCCGACAAGAACAACAATGTGTTCTTCCGTTTGAACAGCAGAACCACCAGACCTTCCGCCGCCAGCATTGTTCCGACATTCAACATCATCAATCCGACCAGAATAACGGCAGGAAACATCTATCTCAAGCCTGTCACACGTGAATCTGCCACGGCTTCCTATAGAGGCACGTGGGGAAAAGTCAGGTTCAACGGATGGATCTTCGGAGACTATTATTCCAACTCTCAGGTGTCCGCCATCTGGTTTGACGATAACAACATAAGGTATTCAATTCCAGTGAACACAAAGAATCCGGGATACAGTGTGAGCTCGGACTTCAATATGATTGCTCCTTTGACCAAGGATGGAAAGTTGAGACTCAGTCTTGCCGGAAGTTTTAATGCGGTGAGGACCATCAGCTATCAAAGCAAGGGAACCCTTAACTGGATAAATCCGGATTCCTTTGACTATACGGACTTCATGGCCGAATTTTGGGGTGATGCCTCAGGAGACAAGTTTTATTCGGGTTCTAGTGGCTTCCAGGAGAGTTCCACTATGACCTATAGATGGGATTTGTCCACGGGACTTTCTCTTAACCTTGAACGGTTCTCCCTTGACCTCACTCCAAGAATAACAAACTCAAGGTCAACGTATTCCCTTGACTCAAAGGCGAACACAAACAATTGGAACACAGATTTCTACATCGTCCCGTCATACACGTCGCCTCATGAGTTTGAGTTCTCGTCCCGGTTCTCGTATCGTATCCGCAGAGGCTACGGGGCCGGTTACAATGATGATTACATCAAATGGGATCTGAGTGTCGGGAAAAACATCAAGGCCTTCAACATCACCCTAAGCGCGCAGGACATCTTTGACAGTGCGAGATCATTCTGGCATACCGTATCAGATGATTATGTCCAGGACTCCTACACGAATGTTCTCGGTCGTGTCATTGTCCTTTCCTTCACATGGAATTTCGGCAAGATGGACGCCTCCAAGAGCAGTGCCGCGCAGGATGCTATGTGGAATATGGCTTACTAAAGCGACACATTCAGCAACATCAAAGCTTAAAGCAGATGTCCGAGGAAGCGTGCCTTGTCGGAATCTGACATGCCACGCCTTAGGGCATATTCATCAATCGCTTTCTGGCTGACGCGGCGGATTTCCGGGTACGAGGCGTCAGGATGAATGAATATGAGTCCGCAGACGCTGGCGTCAGGAATCATCGCGCAACTGTCCAGCAGCGTGATCCCAAGCCTCTCTGATTCAGGGAGAAGCCTGAGAATATCCCGCTTCAGCGTGTGGTCCGGGCAACTTGAATATCCCGCCGCCGGCTTGATGACCTTCGCATCCTCAAATCCTTGAGGCAATGACTTATGAATAT
>ERZ808277.221-NODE-221-length-21870-cov-3.328856_pt1 | contig 21870 bp, 16 predicted proteins | sample MGYA00521240_ERZ808277 | MGnify/ENA primary metagenome ERZ808277 (study PRJEB31516, sample SAMN03275599) | gut metagenome | biome: mammalia-associated habitat; material: feces | host: Papio cynocephalus | place: Kenya | collected 2012-07-17 ... | reverse complement strand
TCGGACGGCGGGCGGCAGTATGTGGTCTATCGCGGGATGGGGTCGCTTGCTGCGCTCAAGAATGGGAAGGGCTCGCGCGCCCGTTACTTCCAGGACAACGAGGCGGAAGACGAGCTTGTGCCGCAGGGTATCGAAGGCATGGTGCCCTATTCCGGGCCGGTGCATCGGATCATGACGCAATTCTGCGGCGGGTTGAAGAGCTCATTGGGGTATTGCGGATGTAAAACGATTGCCGAGCTGCAGGAGCGCGGCAAGTTCTATCGCGTAACGGCCAATGGCGTGCGCGAGGCGCATCCGCATGATGTGACCATTACCAAGGAAGCCCCGAACTACCGTTCGTAAGGCCTTGTGCCGGCAGGTGGTGCGCTTCCGGCTGAGAGGCGCACGCTCTGCGCGATTTCTTCCGTTCTCGCGAAAAGGAACGCCCTCATGGCTCTTCAACAGAAAAACCCATTCGGCAAGTCTGATGCGCGCATCATCACGCTCAAGGAGCCGGTTCAGCCGGCGTTCATGGGCGGGCAGCACGCGGAGCATAAGCAGCCCGGCGTCCCGGATGCGCCGCCGTTGCTGGAAGTGAGCGGTCTAAACACATGGTTTCCCGTTAAGAAGGGGATTTTTGCTCGAACGGCTGGCTATGTGAAGGCCGTGAACGGCGTTTCATTTACCATGCATGAAGGGGAGACGCTGGGCGTGGTGGGAGAGTCCGGCTGCGGCAAGAGCACGCTTTCGCGGACGATTCTGCGTTTGGAAAAGGCGCACAGCGGCCATGTGAAGTTCTTGGGGAAAGAGGTTTTTTCGCTTCGGGGCAGTGCGCTTTTGCAGTATCGGCGGGATTTGCAGGTGGTCTTTCAAGATCCGCACGCCACGCTGAACCCCCGGCACTCCATTTTGGATATTCTCACAGAGGGAATGCTGGTTCACCACTTGATTGAGCCGAAGGATGCCGAAGCGGCGGCGGTTGAGCTGCTGCATGATGTTGGGCTGCCGGCGGATGTACTCTACAACTATCCGCACCAGTTTTCGGGCGGGCAGCGCCAGCGGATTTGCATTGCGCGGGCGCTGGCCTTGAAGCCCAAGCTGATCATTTGCGATGAGGCCGTATCGGCACTGGATCTTTCCATCCGCGCTCAGGTGCTGAATCTGCTCATGGAGCTCAAGGCGAAGTATGGGCTGGCCTATTTGTTTATTACGCACGATATCGGCGTGGTGGAACATATTGCGGACAATATTATTGTGATGTATAAGGGGCAGATTGTTGAGCGTGGCCCGGCAACGGACGTGCTGCTTCACCCGAAGGAAGCCTATACGCAGCGTTTGATCGCGGCGGTTCCGCGTATTGGAGGCAAGACGGAGCGCGGGCAGCCTTCCGTTTGAGGGGTGGATTCAGGTCGCCGCCGGGTTTCAGAAAGGCTGGCTTAGATGCAGCATCGTGTTACACTTCGTGTGAATCTGGCCACATTGGCGGAAAATTATCGGGCGGTTTGCGGGTTGGTTCGGCCGTGCGCGGTGATGCCTGTGCTCAAGGCGAATGCCTATGGGTTGGGTGTGGGGCCGATAGCCCGGGCATTAGTGGCGGCGGGAGCCGAGCGGTTGGCTGTGGCTGAGCCGTTTGAGGCGCTGGCGCTGGCTGGGCTTGGGGTGCCGGTTCAGATTTTGAGCGGGATTTTGCCCGATGAGATTGCGCCTATGTTGGAGCATGGGGTAACGCTTCCGTTGGTGAGTCTTGAAGGGGCGCAGGCGATTTCCGCCGAGGCGCAGCGGCTTGGGGTTCGGGCGCGCGTCCATGTCAAGCTCGACACAGGCATGGGGCGGGCTGGGATTCTCTGGCAGGAGGCGCCGGAGGTTATTCGCCGGGCAGCGGCATTGCCGAGTTTGGAGCTGGAGGGGCTTTTTACGCATTTCCCTCTGGCTTATGAAAGTGCCTCTTCTTTTACGCGCGAACAATTGAGGCGTTTCCGTTTTGTACTGGATGCCGCAGCGCAGGATGGGATTACGTTTCGGTGGATTCATGCAGCAAACTCTGATGCCATCAATAACGCGCCGGAAGCCTGCGCTGCACCATTCAACCTGGTGCGCAGCGGGATCAACCTGCACGGTGCATTTGACGCTGCCGGCTCGCTTCGCGTGCCGCTTCAGCCGGTGCTTACCATGACTACGCGCCTGGCGCAGATCCGTCAGCTTCCGGAAGGAACGCCAATTGGTTATGGGCAGACCTATCGTACGCGCCGCCCGATGCGCGTTGGGACGGTGTGTGCCGGTTATGCCGATGGGTTGCCGCTAGCACTTTCCAACCGGGGCTGTGTCTTGATTCACGGGTGCGCCGCGCCGATTGTCGGGCGTCTTTCCATGGATTACCTTACGGTTAATCTGGATGATATCCCAGAGGCTCAGGTGGGCGACACCGTAACGCTTCTGGGGCGGGATGGCGGGCAGGAAATTCCGGTTCAGGACTGGGCGAACCTGAAGGGCACCCATGCGTATGACATTATCTGCTCGATCGGCTCGCGTGTGGAACGGGTGTTTTGCTGAACCGCTGCGCTGTGTTGGCGGTTTAGCGGGGCTCCATAGCTTGAGCCCAGAGTGCATCCAGTTGCTTTTCGGAGTAACGTTCCGGCGGCGGCACGCCCGGCGCGAAGGTGCTTAACCGAAAGCATTCGACCGCCCAGCGATAGGCTGCAAGCGCCACAGGATTATGGCGTGACTTTTTCGCTTGCGAGACAAAGGCTTCATAGCGTGCCCAGTGCCGCTGGACGGTTTCGGCTTTGCGTCGGTCGCCAGCCGGGTTGTTGCGCGCGCGCTCCAGACGCTCTGCCGCGCCGCGCAGAAAAGCGGGGTATGCGTTCAGCCACGATTGGGGCGTAACGGCAATAAACCCGTCAAAGACAAGCCAGGCCAATTGATCGAGGAGTCCTTCCTGTGTGTCGGGGTAGACCCCCGTGGCTTGCTGGATTTGGGTTTCAAGCCGTGCGGTTTCAGAGAGGATAAAGAGCAGTTGGCGGCGGAGCTCGGCGGCTTCCTGTGCCACGCGCCCTTTGCGGGCGGCGTAACGCGCTTGCAGGGCTGCTTCATCGGTGGGGTCATCGGGTGTGTTCAGGAACGTTTCTTCCAACGTTCGGGTGAACAGATCGCGTCCTAATCGAACCATGTCAATGCCGGCCGTACGGACGAAGGCTTTCACGTTGGCCGGGAGTGCGGGGAGCTGGGCATAGGCTGCCCAGCGGTTCCCACCGAGCAGACGCAGTTTTTCCAGGCATTCCCGGCGGTTGGCCAGCCGTGCCAGCGCGGGGTCGTCCAATGAGGCGGCTTTTGGCTTTTGTGTTTGGTTTTCGGCAAAGAGTTCGATCAGAGGCTTGAGCAGGCGCCCTTGCCCCAACACGGAGCCGTCCTTGCGAACCACACGGAAGTTCATGCGCAGGTGTGCCGGGAGTCGGTCTTCCGCCCACAGGCTTTCATCGGCGCGAACGCCTTTTTCTTCATACAGCACGCGGAAGAGTGTTTCCGCCAGCCCGCGGGCATAGGGCTTGGCGCGGGAAAGAAAGAGGCTTTGTGCTTCCGGCAGCGAACCGATGACGTGGCGTATTCGGCTGGGCTGAGCATTGAGGAGCCAGAGGACTTTTTCGGGCAGTAGCCCAGGCACCAGCCACTCTCCGTGCCAATCGGCCAGGAGATGCAGTGTTTCGGGCGTAGCTTCCAGGGTCACACCGTCATCAGGCGCACCGGGAGCATGCCTATAAACGAGCGGGAAGGCGTGCCCGCAGACGGTGATTGTCTCTGGAAAGTCCCGCAGCGAAGCAGCTTCCACCTGAAAGGCTTCCCCTTCCAGCGGCAGCGGCGGGCATTGTTTTAGTGCGGGGGCATTGCAAATGGTTTGAGGCAGGCGTTCCTCATAAAAGGCCAGGAGCGCGTCATGTAAGGCATCGCGTCCTTCTCGCCGCAGAGCCACCATCTGCTCCAGGAGCTGCTGCCGCTGCCAGTTGGTTCGCAGCCATACAGGAGGGTTTCGAATGGCGCCCGGCACCATCAGCGCATCGGCAATAAAGAACCGCCGCGCTGCTGCCGGGTCGAGCCGCGACAAATCGCGCAGACGCCCTGAAACCAATGGCAGCCCGAAGAGCAGCACATCTTCATGCACGCGGACAAAGCCCCGCTCGGCATCCCAGAAGGCCGAGTGCCGGTGCACTTTACAGAGCGCTCCTGCAATGGGTTCAATCCAGCGAGGGTCGATGCAGGCGGCCATGCGCCCAAAGAGACGCGAGGTTTCCACCAGCTCTCCAGCCAACACCCATTCGCGCGATTCCGGAAGCCTGTCTTCTCCGCGGGGCGGCTTGCGCGGTCTTTCCGCATTCGTTGGGCGCTCTTGCCGTTTGGCCAGTGCACTTCCCGGGAAAAGACTAAACCGGATGGCGAAGGCGCCGCGATAGTCGCGCGCTTCGCTGTCGTAGTGCCCGATACGGGAGAGCAGCCCGCACAGCAGGGCGCGGTGCAGCCCGCCCTCTCCGCCGTGCGCCGCTTCGGTGTGAAGCCCACGGCTGCGGCAAAGCTCTTCCAGTTGGGTGCGAATGTTGGCCCATTCCCGCATTTTGGGATAGCTGACGAAGGCGGCCTTGCAGCGTTTACGGCGTTGTGTTTCGCTGGTGCCTTGTGAGGGGTCATGCCACCATGCCCAGAGCTTCAGGCGGCCATTGAAGTCGGAGTTGGCGCAGCGGAAGCGGGCATGCTGCTGATCGGCTTGGGCGGTTTTTTCCAACGGGCGCAGAAGCGGTTCATCACAGGCCATGGCGGCTACCACGGTGAGGGCATCGCGCAGGCTCTGCTCGGCTTCGGCAGCCAGAAGAATACGGGCGAAGCGCGGCTCCAGCGGAAAGGCTGCCAATGCACGCCCAATCTCTGTCAGGCGCGGAGTTTGCTCGGCGGGCGGTTCAGCGGTATTGGCTGCCGGTACGGCACGGGCAATGGCTCCAAGCTCCAGCAGCTCCCGAAGCCCCTCACGGATGGCTGCGCCGGTCGGTGGTTCCAGAAAAGGAAAGCGCTCAATGGCGCCGAGGCGTAAGTGAGCCATGGTAAGGATGACTCCGGCCAGGGCGGTACGCTTGATTTCTGGCGGGGTATGAGCTTCACGCCGGGCATAATCTGCCTCGGAATAGAGTCGGATGCAGAGCCCCGGGCCCACGCGCCCGCAGCGCCCCATTCGCTGACGTGCGCTGGCTTGGCTGATAGGCTCGATGCGCAGGGTTTGCACATGCCGCTGAGGGGAATAGCGTTTGATGCGCGCGAGGCCGGAATCGATCACAACGCGGATGCCGGGGATGGTGACGGAGGTCTCGGCCACGTTGGTGGCCAGCACGATGCGTCGGCAGGCGGAAGGTTTGAAGACGCGTGCCTGCTCTCCGGGCGGGAGGCTGGCCAGCAGCGGCAGGATTTCTGTCCGCGGCAGGTTGCGCCCTTGCAGCACGGCCATGGTATCGCGGATTTCCCGTTCGCCCGGCAGGAAGACAAGGATATCGCCGGAATCTGTTCCGGCGGCATCGACGGCGTTGGCCACGCGCCGGGGAAGGGATTCTTCTTCGGTTTCATCTTCTTCGCTTTCGCCCATCCATAGGGTCTCAATGGGGTAGAGACGGCCAGGGACGGAGATGACGGGTGCTCCGCCAAAAAACTCAGCGAAGCGCGCTGCATCGAGTGTGGCGGAGGAGACGATGATCCGCAGATCCGGCCGGCGCGGCTGGATACGCTTGAGCAGGCCGAGCAGGAAATCGATATTAAGGCTCCGCTCGTGCGCTTCATCAATAATCAGCGTGCTGTAACGGCGGAAAAGCGGGTCGTCCTGTGTTTCGGCCAGGAGGACGCCGTCGGTCATGAATTTGAATCGAGTGTTCTTGGAAACGTTTCGTTCAAAGCGGTGTTGATAGCCTACGATGTCGCCGATTGGGGAGCCCACTTCATCGGCCAGACGCCGCGCCATGGCCACCGCTGCGAGGCGGCGCGGCTGGGTGATGCCAATGAGTCCGCGTGCCGCAGGGCGTGCTAGGGCGGCCATTTTAGGCAGCTGGGTGGTTTTACCGGAGCCGGTATCTCCGCAGACGATGATTACCGGGTGTTGCTGAAGCGCCGTTTGCAGGATGGTTTGATAGGCGGCGATGGGTAGATTTTCGGGTATGGTCAGGCGCATGGGCGGCATTATACCATCTCCGTGCGGTCTCTGAGTTGGGGCGTAACGTTTTGGGTGTGGGGGTTGGCTTGGGGCGAGGGAGAAACAGCCCCCTCTGATTTCACCTCGGACACGGGGCGGGTTGAGATTAAAGGCTGGGCGCTTTGAGGAGCGACTGAAGGAGGAAGGAGGGTTATTCTCCGAAGGCGGTTTGTTGGCGCTCGACTTCCTGTAAATCGATGACGTTGGCGGTTTGTTTTGGGGTGAGACGTCCGCTGGGGCTCAGGGGGGCGGGCGTATCGAAGAGAAGGGGGTAGTCGGGGGCGCGGGTCGTGAAGGAGAGGGTGTCTTGGCCGGAAACTTGCCGGCCTTGGCGATCCACGGCGGCGTGGAGGGTTACCGTGCCGGGGGTGGTGCCCATACGTAGGAGGATGACCGCTTCGCCGTAGCGGGTTTGCTGAGGGTTGAGCTCGCCGGATTCGGTGTTGATGATTTCGGCGGGGCCTTCAACGGCGAAGCGGATGCGTTCAGTGGCCAGGCGTTTGGGGGTCCCGGTGGAATCGGTGAGGGTGGCGATGGCTGCGACGAGCTCGGAACCATCGGCCACGAGTTCGGTGCGGAGGGTGTCAAGGGTGAGTTTGAGCCCTGTTCGGCGGAAGGCGGCGGGCTTTCGAAATGGGCGCCCTGCAGCTTGCCCGACAATAGCGATTTGGTTCTTCTTTCCGGCACGGTCAAGGGCTTTCAGGTCATAGAAGGAGAACCCTTTACCATCTGTGGTGGTGTAGCGATAGGGGGCGATGGCGTGGAGGGGGCGGCCGAAGAGGGTCGGGTTCTCGAGGGGGACGTTGGAGTAGATATCGATTGTTTGAGGGGAGAAAGGGGTGAGCTCGTGTGCAACGTGGACGAAGGGGGAGAGATCGACGTTCGGAATGGCGGGGCCGGGTTTGGCCAGCTCGGCTTTCATCATCCAGTAGGCGGTTTTCGGGATTCGGGCGGAGGTCATAAGACCGCCGTAAAACATGTCTGGGTGGTATCCGCGGGCGTGGTCGAAGCTGTGCCACAGGGCGCCGCCAAAGTGGTTGACGGGTTGTGCCAGAAGCATTCGCAGGGAGGTAAGGGGGTGGTCGGGGTCGAGGGTGTCGAGATAATGGCGGGCTTGGATTTGTTGGGGGCGTTCACCCCAGGCGCGGTCGGCACGGGAGGGAGAGTTGTGCGAAGCCCAGTCATCCACGCAGTCTCCCCATTCACGGGTGTAGGTGGGGCGGCCGTTAGCCGGGCTGCGGCTGTGCGATTCGTTGGCGGAGCCGGTCGGGTGGCAGAAGATGAAGTCGTAGGCTTCCTGGCCTGTTGCTTCAGCATCGCAGGCGCAGCCGTTGGGGCCGAGCGGGGCTTCTTCGCGGACGGCCTGAACCCAGGCTTTGGCGCAGGCGGGCGGGTACCAGGTTTCGTTGAGGATGGGCTCCCAGAAGAGGAGGGAAGGGTGGGAACGGTCGCGGCGGACGAGGGCGCGGATATCATGGAGCACGCGTTCGCCGAAGCGGGGGCTGGCGTTCCAGAATTGCCAGCCCGGCGGGTTGGCAATAACGAAGAGGCCGACTTCATCGCAGGCATCCATGAAGGCTGGGTCTTGTGGGTAGTGTGCGCTGCGCACGAGGGTGAGGCCGGCTTCGCGGAGCTTGACGGCATCGCGATAGTGCAGGAGGTTGCTCATGGCATTGCCCACAAAGGCAAAGTCCTGGTGACGATTAGCTCCGATGAGTTTGCGCCAGGGTTTACCGTTGAGCATAAGGCCGTTTTGGGCGGTGATGCGGGCATCCCGGAAGCCGAAACGTACATTTACGGCATCGGAGAGCGCGCCATCGGGGGTGTATGCCTCCACACGCAGAAAGTGGAGAGCCGGGGAATCGGGCGACCACTCGGCGGGAGCTTCCACATCGAAGGTTTCCGGAACATTGCGGCCGTTGTAGATTCGGCGGACGGTACCTTCACCATCGAGGGTTACGCGGGCAGTTACGCGCCATTTGCCTTCGGCAAGCTGTTGGGTGGCGATGTAGACGCCCTCCTGGGGGCCGGGGGCAGAAATGGCGGCAGCGCCGGTTTCGATCAGCCAGACATCGCGGTAGATGCCGCCGAAGTAAGCGAAGTCGAGCAATGCCTGCGGCTTCCCTGGGGGAAACTCCGGGTCGTCCGAATTATCACACAGCACGCGCAGAAGGTTCCCTTTGGGCTTCAGCTTTCCAGTTACATCCAGGTGGATCGGGTGATAACCGCCGAAGCGCTCTCCGATGCGTTCGCCGTTTAGAAAGATCTGGCTTTTCCCCATGATGGCTTCGAAGTGAAGAAACTGGCGTACACCGTGAGGAGTGAAGTCAAACCGTTTCTCGTAGACAGCCGATCCCTGCATGTTGACGCCGCCGGAGGCTTCGAAACCTACAACATTGAGGGTATGCGGCAGGTTCACGCGCGCCCGGAAGCCGTCGCCGCGCTGAAAGAGCCACCCCACGTTCATGCCCGTTACAACCCGAGGGGAGGCTTCTGTTGGAAAATAGCCGGCCTTGGAAAATTGCGGCGCATAGGCGCTGACATGGGCGGCCAGGAGGGTGCAGAGGCATAGAAGGAGGAGGCAGGGTTTTGGTTGCTTCATGGCTTGACCCTCTAATGGATGGGCTGTGGTGGCACAGAGCCTGGGAATGGACCGCCGCGAAGTCGGCATCGTCTGGAGAATAGGAACTGAGAGACCAGAAGAAGGATAACACGGCTTATTGGAAACGGGCGGGCAGGGTTGGCATAAACGCCTGGATGCTTTTGGCGGTATGCACACGCACGGCACCGTCTGGGGCTGTTTGGGGAAAAGGCGTACACGGCATAGGGTATTTTACTATAATGTGAGGGATGAAATTCACGTGAAGAGGACTTATGTTTCGGCATTGTTATTTGCTTACCGTGGGAGGGGCTGTTTTCCTGGCCGGGCTGGCTTTCTATCTGCTGACCGCGGCTTGGATGCCATATCCCGGGGTTTCTTCGCAGGTTCTTGCGGCTTATTGTTTTCCCGGGCAGGCGCCTTGTTTAGGTGTTCACCCTCTGGATGATGTGGTGATGGGCGGGTTGGTTCGCCTGCTTCCGCAGGCGCGGATGATTCAGGGCACAACGATCTTTTCGGCCGTGCTTGGAGCGTTGACCGTGCTCGGGCTGTTCCGGGTCGTTTGGCTGGCGAATCAAGTGTTTACGGCGGACGCATTTCAGGCGAACAGGCAGGATGCCCGCCTGATGGCCGACCTCGTGCATATTCGTTGGTTGTCCGGTTTGGGCGCTGCGCTGGTTGGGCTTGTGGCGGTGCCGTTGTGGGCGCAGGGGACGCGTCCGCTTTCGGGGACGGTGTCTACGGCACTGTGTGTGCTGCTGCTCTTGATGGTTCTTCGATTTTTGCGTGGCGTGCTGTTGTCTCCCTCAGTGAAGGGGGGATCCGCTGCGGGGCATTGGGGGTTATTTTGCGGAAGTTTTGCGTTGGCGGCGTTCTTGGGGTCGGCTTCGCCACAGCTCTTTCTGGTGGTGAGCTTTTGTTTGTTTCTGGCTTGCAAGGTGCTGGTTCTTCCCGATACGGAGCATCGGGCGCGATATGTTATCGCCGCAGGGATAAGCTTGGGAGTCGGGTTTGCGGCGGCGTGCCTGGCATTTATCGGGTGGCAGGCGCTCTTTGCACCAGATTCGATATTACCGTTCTGGCAGGCATGGGTGGAGCGGCTGATACAGGCCTGGAGTGCTGCTCCGGCATTGATCCGAACCTTTGAGCAGTCGGCGCCGCTGGTCTATTTTATGGTTGAGGTGGCGTTGTTCCTGGGGTGTTTTCCTCGCGCCTTTCAACGGATCGGAGCGCCTCTTATTGGGCAGGTGGCTATTGGGGCACTTACGGTGCTGCCGTTTATCCCGTGGCCGCAGGGTTTTTGGGAAACGCAGGCAGAGCCCTCTTTGCTGGGCACGATGGGAGCGTTTTTGAGCGTGGCCAACGCAGCCTTGCTAGTGGCCTCATGGCAAGTGGCATGGAGTGAAAGCCGGTATAGTGCAAATGCTCGAAAAGTTCGTACAGGCGTTTTGTGTGCCGGAGTATTAGGGCTGGGCGTTTTGGCAGTTGGGGAATGCGCTCGCTTTTCGGCTGAAGGCGCCGGATGGACAGCCCGCCGCGATTTTCGTGAGCCGCTGGACATCTTGAGCAGATTGGTTGCTCCAAAGTACACCGTTTGGGAAGACCCGCCGGAGGGGAGTGAGCCGCTGTTGCTGACGGCCTATGAGCAAGGGCGGCATGTGTGGCCGCTGCGGAACTGGAAACACTTCCCCGATGCGTTGTACTTGGGCTCGCAACCCTTTGCCGCTTGCCGGGCGGCTGACCCCGTTTTGGCGTGTTTGGCGAACCTTGACGACGCTTCGCGCCGGGATTATCTCAGGTATTCGCGCTGGCGTGCGGCATTTTCAAAGGATCCGATCCCCGCAGCGAAAGCGGATGACATCGCCCATGCGGCAGCACAGATCCAGGCTGCCGCGTTCGGGAAAACAGCGTCGGCTCGCCGCTTTACGGAGGCGTGGCTCGGGCAGGCCGCGCGCCTAGCGGCGATACAAGCCTTCGCAGCACCTGCTGCACAAGCCGCCGAACAGCTTCGGAAAGCCCGCCGGTGGGCGCCGGAGAATGTGGGGGTTTGCCTGAGCCTTGTCTCACTTAAGTCGGAAGGCGTTGCCCTTTCGCACGAGGAACGCCTCGCCGCGATGCAGGCAGAAGAGCGTGAACCATGGATCGTTCAGCCCACGTATGACCGCGTGGAGGCCTTTGAGCGTGACGATGGCCCTGTCCGTTCGCAAGTTTTTCGTGCCGCCAATCGCCTGCGGTGTCTGATTCAGGAAGACCAGCAGACCCTCCTGCAGCAGATTTGCGCGGCTTACCGGGAAACCCCCGCCCTTCTCTCTATTGCGGAGCGGCAGATTGCGTTGTTGGCGCTGCCGGAGGCGGAGGCCGGCGCCCTCCTTTTGAACGGATCGCCGCAGGAACAGGAGCTGGAGCTTTATCTCTGCGCGTATCCCTGGTCGGAGACATCGCTGGAGCTCTACCGCCGGCACGCCGAGATCTTGGCGGGGAACAGCGCACTCGCTGCACTTTACGCCCCTGGACGCAAAACGCTCCGGACCTTCCTTGCAGAACGTGCACTTGCGTTTTTTACGCGTGATGGCCGTTTCCCTTACGCACTCTTTCATGTGGAGACCTTGCTTCGTTCCGGGAAGCTCGCGGAAGCCGTTCGTTTCGTTTCCAGCTTTACATTTTCCGAACGCCTGGCCTCTCAGCCCTATTTTGCAGAGTTCCTGCGCTGGAAGGTGGCTTCCGCTGCACTTGCCTCCGGTGAAACGAAAACCGTTGAATCCATGCGCCAGACCCTTCGCGCCTGGGTGCTTGCAATTCCCGAACAAGCTGCGCTTTGGCACTTGCTTCTCACCGCGCCGGAGCCGGATGCCGCGCTTCGTGCTAAGGATCTGCACCACTGCATGGCCGTTTTCCCCTTTCATCCGGCTGCCGTGCCGCGCTTTGCAGAAACCCTTCGCGCCCAGGCAGGAGCCGAAGCTGCCGCGGCGTGGCAGCAGGCCGCCGCCCGCTTCCGCGCCGCGCTACGAAAGTCACCTTATGCTCACCGCTGATTTTAATTACGAGTTGCCGGAGGAACTCATTGCTCAAACTCCTCCGGACGTGCGCGGGACTTCCCGCATGATGGTGCTCGACCGCGCGGCATCCACGCTTGCACACCGCCATATTGCTGATATTACGGACTATCTTCGCTCCGGCGATCTGTTGATCCTCAATAATACGCGCGTCTTCCCCGCCCGTATCCTGGGTGCATGGGAAGACACTGCCGGCGCTGCCGAACTTCTCTTGCTGCGCAATGTGGAGCCGGAGCATCCTATCCCAGAGGGCGGGTTCGAAAGCGTATGGCGCTGCATGTGCGGGAGCGGCCGTAAGGCGCGCGCCGGGCATACCATCCGGTGTGCGGAGGGAAATGTGGCTGCCACCGTGCTGGATAAACAGGAAGACGGCCATTCCGAAGTGCGGTTTCACGCTCGGGAGCCTTTAATGGAGCTCCTCAACCGCTACGGCCTCACGCCGGTGCCGCCGTATATCCGCCGGGATGGGAATGACCCTGCACTGGCTCGGCTGGATCGCGAGCGCTATCAAACGATTTATGCCCGTGAAGTTGGCGCTGTGGCGGCGCCAACGGCCGGCCTGCACTTTACGGAAGCCATTTTCAGCGCGTTGGAAGCCAAAGGCATCCGCCGTGCATTTGTTACGCTGCATGTCGGCCCCGGTACCTTCAAACCCGTCAAGGCCGAGCACGTGGAAGAACATCACATGGATGCCGAAGTCTATGATTTGCCGGAAGCGACCGCCCAGCTTATCCGCGAAACCCGCCGCACAGGCGGCCGGATCATAGCCGTTGGCTCCACGTCTGTGCGCACGCTTGAAACGATTGCCGCCAGACACCATGGAGAGATTGTGGCCGAGCACGGCAGCAGCACCGCATTCATCTATCCGCCCTACCGCTTCCGTGCCGTGGATGCCATGCTCACCAACTTCCACCTGCCGCAGTCCACCCTCATCATGATGGTCTCTGCGCTCGCGGGGCGTGAGCGGATACTCGAAGCCTACCGGGAAGCCGTCCGCCAACGTTACCGCTTTTTCTCTTACGGGGACTGTATGCTCATCCTCTAACGTCTTCATTACGCCGCGCCCAACCTATGGCTATCTATGCATTTATTCTTGCCGGAGGGAGTGGAGAACGCCTCTGGCCGCTCTCCACCGCATCCCGCCCAAAGCCGCTTCTGGCGCTTCCTGATGGGAAATCGCTTCTGGCGCACACGATTAGCCGCCTAGTGGATTCTCTTCTGCCCCCCGAACAATGTTTCGTCATGGCTCCTGCCAACCTCCGCGAAGCCTTTTGCCGAAACATGGCGCCCTTACACGAGGCGCAGTTCCTTCCTGAGTCTTGTGCCCGCAACACAGCCGCCGCTGCCGCTTGGGCCTGTGGGCTTATTCGTGCGCGCGACCCAGAGGGAGTGATTGCATTGCTCCCGGCCGATCACGTGATTCAGGATGTGCCGCGTTTCCGACAACGCCTGGCCGATGCTGCACACGTTGCCGCATCCTGCCCGGTTATCGCCGCTCTTGGTATTCCTCAAACAGCACCTAATTCTGCTTTCGGGCATTTAATCTGCGGCGCACCCTTCGCGGCCCCCGGCATGATCGAGACGCCTTTCCGAACGGTTCGCCGTTTTATCGAAAAACCGGACGCAGCGCTCTCCGCTCGTTGCCTTAAAACGGGTGCTTGCCTGTGGAATGCCGGTATTTATGTGGCGCAGGCCCGCGTGCTGGAAGCGGCCTTTCGGGTCTTGGCGCCGGCATGGCTTCCGCTTATTGAAAACCCTCGCCAAGCCGAAACGCTTTACCCTGCGCTTCCTGTATGCGCCGTAGATCATGCCATTATGGAGCAGGCAGATAATCTGATTGCCGCACCGGCTGACTTTGGTTGGCGCGATGTGGGCTTGTTGACGCAGTTTGCTGCCTGTTTTCCGCATGATTCCCAGGGCAATGGTGGAAACGTTCCCCTTGTGGCGCTTCGATCCGAACATTGCGAGGTCCTCGGCGATGCTGCGCCGGAGCGGACAACGCTGCTGGTTGGCGTGAAAGACCTGGTTGTTGTTCAAACTGCAACGATGACGATGATTTGCTCACGCGAAGAGGCAGGCCGCCTACGCGATTGGCGGGGTGAGCTCCCGAATGCGTTGTAATTCTCCCGCGCCGCGGGCATGGCGAAGCCGCCGCGGCTTTGCCTCCTCCTCAGCCCACTCCGACTTTGAGCCGAAGCCGTGCCGGAGTTCCTCCTCTGCCCGCAGGGCGGTTCTCTAAGTCCGTGGGATTACCAGAACCCGTAAGCGTCCAGAAACAGAACGTGAAGCCCCAAAATCAGGTTGGTGGTGATATGCGCCACAATCGGAGCGCGCAGGGAGCCTGAACGCACGGCCAGTGCCCCGTAAACCAGCCCAGCCAGTAGCCCCACCACGATTCGGTCATGCTCCGCAGCAAAAAAGAGTGCCGTCAGCCAAAAGGCTCGCCGCGACACGTGCTCCAAGGGCAGTCTTTGCCAGTTTTTACAGGTCAGCCACCGCATCAGCCACCCTCGGAAGAAGAATTCCTCAATAGGCGCAATAACAAAGGCTGAACCAACGAGTTTGATCAGTGCCAGCATGGGGCTTGACTGCCAGGCATAACACCAGGAGGCACTGGAATCCGGAAGGCTGCCGGGCATCATCATCGCCCAGCATTGATAGGCCCTTACCCATGCAGGCCAGGGCAATACTTCCGGAAGCACCCACAGCACGTAAACGGTCAGCCCCAGCAGGATTCCGGCGGCCAGATCCCCGCGAACCCGCTCAAAGGGGACAAAACGCCAGGGGCGAAACCAGACGAGCAGCCCCAGGCACAGAACCGTTTTGCCGGCATAAACCCAGGCTGGAAAGTCGAAGGAATGCGGCACAAACAACAGCAAAATGCCGGCCAGCCAGCAGCCATAGGGCCAGATCAGAGCCCGTGTGGCCGGTGAGCAGAGGCTTTCCCAAGCCGGAGCTGCTTCTCCTGTTGGGTCATTCATGCGTAGCTCCCATTCGTCTGCCGCCTAGGCCTTGCATCGCGTCTTTCTGCATGGGGTCAATTCCCCCTCAGGTGAAACAGGGTCAAGAAGAGAATCTTAAAGTCAAATGCGGTAGAACGCCGTGCCACATATTCCAGATCGTAACGGATCTTTTCCTGGCGTGTCAGGCGGTTGCGGCCGTGTACTTGTGCCCAGCCGGTAATGCCCGGGCGGACATTGTGGCGGCGGTGTTCCTCCGGCGCGTATTCGCACAGATAGGCCATGAGCAGCGGGCGCGGTCCAACCAACGCCATGTCGCCGCGGAGCACATTCAGCAATTCCGGCAATTCGTCAAGCGAGGTGGCTCTCAGCCATCGCCCCAGCCGCGTGATCCGCACGGCATCCGGTTCTTTTCCCGCCCGCATCGTACGAAACTTAATTAACCGAAAGGGGTGGCCATTCAGCCCCGGACGCGTTTGGATGAAAAAAACGGGGCGGTGCGTTACGGCTAATATGCCCATTAAAATCAAGAGGAGAAGCCCCCATAGCGGGAATGTGACTGCCAACAAAAACAATTCTAGGATGCGCGGCATTGGGATGTCTCAATTTACCTGCCGGGGGGGGCGCCCACAGCGGGTTCATTTTCGGCGGCGGCCACCCGCTCCGCACAGAAGCGGACGAATGCCGCACAGGGGCGCTTGGCATAATAGGCGGCCGATCGTGCTTCCGGTGCATCGCCTGCCTGTTTCTGAATGGAGGCGCGTTTCAGCAGCTCCTGGCACACATGCGTGCCAAAGACGTTGTCGAAGGCTTCTACGTGGCTTCGGAAATGCCGATAGAGCGCGGCCTTTTCTTTGGCTTCCATGGGGTGGTCGGCTCCCTTAATTAGCCCCAATGCCAGCACCATGGCGTTTACGGCGCCGCATGTTTCGCGCAAACCGCATAGCCCGGCGCCAAACCCGGAGCCCAGCTGCATGGCCTGTTTCTCGGAGAGTCCGAGCAGGCGGCAGCAGCCTGTGAGCACCGCTTGCGCACAGGAGGCGCCAACCTCAAAGGCGGCCTCGGCGGCTTCTGCTTCCGGGCAGGTGGTGGGCGCTGCTGAACTCATGGCTTCCCAACGGCTAACACGCGGAATCCCAGCTGGCGCAGTGCCGCGTGATCGAGCATGTTGCGCGTGTCGAAAATCAACGCAGGTTTCCGCATGGCACGGAAAATCTGCGCCCAGTCCAGAGCCCGATAGTCTGTCCATTCGGTCATCACCAGGACGGCGTCTGCTCCATCGGCTGCGTCATACGGGCTTTCGCAGAAGTGAACGCCGGGCAGATCGGCCAAATCCTTCCGGGCGTTTGGCAAGGCCTGCGGGTCGGTAATCATCAATTGCGCCCGCTCTTCTGCCAACATGCGCGCCACAGATAGGGCTGGCGTTTCACGCGTGTCGCCGGTGTTGGCTTTGAAGGCAAAGCCGAAGAGCGCAATCCGCTTGCCGGAAAGGGTGTTGAACAGCGCCTGAACGGTTCGTAAGACGATCCGCCGCTGCTGCGCTTCATTCATTCGGATAACACCTTCCCAATAGGCGGCGCAATCGTCCAGCCCATGCATCCGGCAGAGATAGACAAGGTTGAGCACGTCCTTTCGGAAACAGGAACCGCCAAAGCCCGGCCCGGCTTTCAGGAAGTCCGCACCGATTCGGTGATCCATTCCAAGGACATGCGCTACTTCCTCTACATCGGCTCCGGTCTTTTCACACAAGGCGGAGAAGGCGTTGATAGAGGAGATGCGCTGGGCGAGCATGGCGTTGGCCGCCAGTTTGGAGAGCTCGCTTGACCAGACATCGGTTAAAAGGATCCGCTCCCGCGGCACCCAAGCGGCATAAACCGCGCGCAGGGCTTCCATGGCCTTCCGCCCGGCAGGCGTTTGGGGGCCTCCGATCAGGACGCGGTCCGGGTGAAGCAGATCCTGAATAGCCGAGCCTTCTGCCAGAAACTCCGGGTTGGAAAGCACGGTAAACGTGTGTTCCGGGTGTGTGTGCAGGACGGCGGCCATCGCATCTGCCGTCCGAACCGGGAGCGTGGACTTCTCGATGACCACTTTGTCGCAGTTGGCTTCGGCGGCAATGGTGCGAGCCGCGGCCTCCCAATACTGCAGATCCAGCGCATATCCGGCGCCCTCGCCGAACGTTTTCGTGGGCGTGTTCACCCCCACGAAGATGAGATCACATGCGCGAATCGCCGCCGCAAGATCGGTCGTGAAAAAGAGATTGCGCCCGCGGCATGTCTCCACCAGTTCGCGAAGCCCCGGTTCATAGACCGGCAAGGCCGCTGAGTTCCAGGCGTCAATCCGTTCCCGTGAAATGTCTGCCACGAAGATGCGCCGGTCTGGGCACATCTTGGCTATAACAGCCATCGTTGGCCCGCCGATATATCCGGCTCCAATACAGGCGATATCACGGTTCACGGGGCGGGCTCCTCCTGCTTCGGGGCGTTTTAGGCCTTGAAGTCCGCCGGCCGGCGAGCCTGGATCACTTTGACCGCATCTTCGGGCGTAGTAATAGCACAGGGGCCGGCCACACAGCCGCCCGGGCAGACCATGACCTCAATAATCTCCGCCGGCGCCTTTTTGGTCTTGGCGAACACGCGCAGCAAGGCAATATTCTTCTTGTTTAGTCCGTTGATTTTGAACACCGTGGGCTTGGCGGTTCCTTCGGGGAGGTAGTGCGCCACGGCGTTGGCCACACCGCCGCTGATGGCGAACTCTGCGCCATACTGCGAGCCTACGCAGGCCGGCGCCACCGGCTCCATGTCGTCCAGTTGGATGTTTTCCGCCATAAACCAGGCGCCGATTTCTTCGGCTGTAATCACATAATTCGGCGACCCATGTTTATACGCCTCCGTTCGTTTCGCCATGCACGGCCCAATAAACACCGTGACGGCGTCCGGATAAGCCGCTTTTGCCCGGCGGTCTGTAAACGCCATGGGCGTGGGAGTAGAGGAAACATAGGGCTTCAATTCCGGGATGTGCCGCTCAACGCATTCAATCCAGGCCGGGCAGCAGCTGGTGGTCATGAACGGCGCGCCTTCCGCCTTGCGTTCTGCCCATTCCGCAGCCTCCGCGATGGCCGTATCGTCGGCACCCAGCGCCACTTCAAACACATCGGCAAAGCCGACCTTTTTCAGGGCGGCATACAATTTCCCCGGCTCGGTTGGGAAAAAGCCGTTGATGGCCGGCGCCACCAGTGCAACGACTTTCTTTCCGGAGGCGATGGCGCGCACCACGTGCGCCACCTGGTTGCTTTGCATAATGGCCGCAAACGGGCAGGCCTTAATACATTTGCCGCACCGGATGCACTTGGCTTGATCCACGGTTACCCGCCCATCGGGCGTCTTGCCGATTGCTCCCACCGGGCACGCATCCGCACAGGCCAGAGGCACCTGGATAATCGCGTGATAACGGCACACCTCCGCACACTTCCCGCAATTGATGCACAGCTCGTGTGAAATCTGCGCCCGCCCATTGCGCACCTGAATGGCCTTTCGCGGGCAGATATTGGTGCACGGCCGGGCCAGACACCCGCGGCACATGTTGGTCACCATAATCTGCGATTCCATGCATGCCGAGCATGCATCTGGAAAAATCGTCAGGAAGGGATCCGCAGCTGGCGGCTTCGTGTCAATATCTTCGGCATAGGACTTCAGCGTCTTTAATTCATCGGTCTCGTCTTCCACGCGGAACCCAAGTGCCGACATGCACCGATACCGCAGCGCCGCCCGATCCTTGTAAATACAACACCGGGAGTAAGGCTGCCCTTTCGGGCGCATCTTGATCGGAATCCGGTCAAGATCTTCATACTTCCCGGACTTCACGGCCTGAATCACATAGGCCAAAACTTCGCGGCGCAGACGATCTGCTTCACTAATCATCGGAATTGGCATCGCTCCACCCTCTTTACTCAACATTCAACGCCTCGCGGATAGCGGCAAACACCTTGCCCTCATCCGCCTCGGATAGAAGCTTCCCATTGACTCGGACAAAAGGCGCCCGCCCATATTGCCCCGCCTGCTGGCAAGCACCGGAACACCGCATTCCCCGCACGGTTACACAGTCGCGCCACGCCTCCGGAAACCGCGCTGCAATGCCTGCCAGATGGGCACTCCCCATGACGTAACAGGTGGTTCCCATGCAGATCTCCACGATTACTTTCGCTTGCATAGACTCTCTCCACATAAATGCCCCTCCATTATACCACATTTGCCCCGCCTGCTGGGCGCCATTCCCGGGACAACGCAGAATGAATGGGGGCGCCTGTTCGAACAGCCGCCCCCGTCTGCGCTTTGTGTCATGCGCCGGTTCTTACTTGATGGTATAGCGCGTCGCTTTCGCCAACGCCTTCCATAACATCGCCGGCGTCTCTGCCGCTAGCAGCGCTTCACGGTTCGCATCCTTCTGGAAGGCTTCCGTCAGCCCCGCGATCAGCCGCATATAAAACGCACTCACCGCCGTTGGAATGGTGATCAGGAAGACAATTTGTGTTTGCGTGCCCGCAACATCCCACGCGAATGGCTCTTTACTGACGCCGCAGGCCAAGGTCAGCGAGCCGCCCTCCACCCCTCGAACGTGCGGAAAGGCCAAGCCATGCTCCATTGCCGTGCTCAGCATCGACTCTCGCTCCAGCGCGGAGGCAATCAGTTTGTCCGCGTGCGACACAAAGCCGCCGGTTTCCATCTTCCCGGCCAGCACCTCAATCGCATCCGCCGCCGAGGAAACCACCAGATCCGGCACCATCAGCGACTCTGCCGAAAAGCGCGAGATGCCGTTTTTACGCGGCTCTGTTCGCCCCGGAAGCGCGCCCACCCACTGCGGCGCGTCCAGTTCCTCAAACAAAATTCGCGCGCATCCCGGGCATGCCTGAAGGGTTTCACATTGCCGCACCGCCTGAATCTGGCTCACCGGCAGGCGCATGCCGCACACCGCACAGCATCCATTGTGAACGGGCGCCATGATCACATGATCCCGCGTCAAGAGACGTTTGAACATCGCCGCCGCCGCCGCGGGGAGCGTCCCTGTCATCGCGTCAATCGATTCGTTCAGCCGTTCCAGATGGTCGCCGTTCCCGGTGGCTCGGTGCTCATCACGCACCAGAATAAGGTCCTGAAGCTGACACAACTGGTTTACAATGCTTTTCATTGTCAACATCTCCCTGAACGCTTTTTATCCTGCCGTATCCGCTCCCGCGCGGGATTCCCCCGGCTATCTAGCCATTAGCCGTGAAACAGAAACGGGCGCCACACCATTGGCGGGGCGCCCGAGGCCTCAAGACCGTTTTAGAAACGTGTAAACGGCAGAGAATGCAGGGTATTCCCCGTGGCCTCAGCCCCATTTGGGGAAGCGGCCTGCTTCTGCATCACCACGCAAAGCACAATCGTTGCAATGATCGAGAGTGCTGCCGCAACGATGCTGATTACCGTAAAGGCTTTCGCCCCCGAACTCTCCACCGCAGGCGCGGGGATGGGCGAAACGGGCAATTCCTCCAAGGGCTCCAGCTCTTCCAGCTCCGGTTCTTCCGGTTTAGCCGCTGCGCCGGCATTCCGTTTCAGGCCGGGCGTGGCACGTTTCAGCTTGATGGTTTTCTCTTCAGAGGCACTGTCTTCAACCGGCGTCATTGGCGCGGAAGCTGCAGGTTTGATGGCTGTGGCCGCAGGCACGGCGCGTTTCAGCTTGATGGTCTTCTGCGTGGTATTGGCGAGCGGCGTGTTCGGCTGAATGCCGCCTAGAACGGAATCCAGCGCAATCCGCGCGGTTTTGGATTTGGCCGCCTGCGTTGTCTCAACGGGCGGGGGTTCTGCCGCAGCACCGGCTGGAGCTTTCTTCAGCTTGATGGTGGCAGAAGCATGCATGGGCTGAGGCGCCGCTTCCGGCGGCAATTCAATCCGCGAGGTTTGGCGCTTGGCCTGCTGTGCAGGTGTCTCGGCCGCGGTCTCAGCAGGCGCTTCCGTGCGGATGCTTTCTGCCTGCGCAGGCGTTTCGGCCGCGGGCGGAACCGCGGTCATCGGCGCGGAGGCTTCCGGTGCGGGCGGCGGCTCAACGGCGGCTCCGGCGGCAGGTGCCGCAGGCTGAGGCGCGGCCGGAGGCTTGGCTGCCCCGGGCGTCCGTAACTTGATCGTAATCTTGCGCGGTTGATCTGCCATTGTCGTCTCGCTCCTTACTAAGCGTTGCCCATGCGGTTTTTATCAAACTCAAACAGCCATGACTTCCGCTTCTTTGGCCTTGGTCTCGGCATCTACCCGGCCAATCTTTGCATCGGTCAGCTTCTGTACGTCATCAAGCCCCTTTTTCGCTTCATCTTCAGAAATCTTGCTGTCTTTCTGAAGCGCTTTCAGGGTATCGTTTGCATCGCGGCGGACATTGCGGATGGCTACGCGGCATTCCTCTGCCAGCGTTTTGGCCACTTTGACAATCTCCTTGCGGCGCTCTTCCGTCAGCTCCGGCATCATGATGCGGATCATCCGCCCGTCATTCCGGGGCGTAACACCTAAATTGGCCGCCAGAATGGCCTTCTCGATATCTGCCAGCACCGAGGGATCAAAGGGGGCAATCGTGATCTGGCGCGGTTCGGGGGTAGAAATGTTGGCCATATCGCGCAGACGTGTGGGCACGCCGTAGTAGGGCACTTGCAGCGAATCGACCAGCGAAGGCGAGGCCTTCCCTGTGCGCAGGCCGGAAAAGCGCTCCTTCAGCGCGGCCAGTGCGCCGTCCATACGGGTGGTTGCATCTTTAAGCACATCCTGAGCGTTTGTCATGACATCAGCCTCTCTTTATTCTTCTTTTTCAGGGGGTGGCTCAATCTGCCACAACCGTTCCGAATCCGGGCTCCCCGCAAACCACGCGGCGCAGGGAATCCGGCGCATTGAAATCGAATACCACAATCGGGATGTGATTATCGCGGCACAGGGCAAACGCCGCCGCGTCCATCACGTTCAGCCGCTTGGCCAGCGCTTCTTCGCACGACAGGCGGTCATACCGCACGGCCGCAGGATCCCGCTTCGGGTCTGCCGTGTACACGCCATCGACCTT
>ERZ808277.220-NODE-220-length-21885-cov-7.874714_pt1 | contig 21885 bp, 25 predicted proteins | sample MGYA00521240_ERZ808277 | MGnify/ENA primary metagenome ERZ808277 (study PRJEB31516, sample SAMN03275599) | gut metagenome | biome: mammalia-associated habitat; material: feces | host: Papio cynocephalus | place: Kenya | collected 2012-07-17 ... | reverse complement strand
TTTTTGCTTCTTTTTCTTTTTGTTTGCCTCTCTTTGCTTCTCTCTTTTCTCTTTTACTCTTTTTTGGTTCTTTTTTCTCGTTTTCTCATTTCTCTCTCATTTCTCTCAATTCGATGACGCTCCGAAAAATTCGCCATAACCTCAAAAAGAGTTGAACATGCTCTAAAAGAGTGACATGATTTTTTTCTTACAGGAACTCCCCCCAAAGCCCCCTCTTTTGCGAAAGGAATGGAAAAGACACCCCGCTCAACCAACTAAGGCGAGCGGGGTGCGGTGATGACGAGAGCTTACTCTTGCGGCTTCTTCGTCAGCTTGTCTTCCCATGCCGGCTCTGCATCGTACGCCTTGAAGACTACGACGTTGCCCTCTTCCTCGACGTTCATCTGCTGAACGACATCAAGGCTGTTGACACTCACAAGACCGTCTGCCTTGCGCACATTAACGTAGGCAATTGCAAGTTCAATAGAAACGTTCTCCAACACGACTTCTTCCTTGCCATTCTCAACTTTGACCAAATTGTACTTTTTCATAATTCTTGAATGTGTTTTTAATGAGTTATATTTAAAAATGCCGAAAAACGGCGTTATTTTCGATTTAACGGCCTTCCACTCGCCATGTGGACAACTTATCCACACCGCCCGCAAAAGGCCGTCAGAAAGCTTAAATCGGGGCTTAGTCGCAATAATACTGCTTCGTCTGATACACGGGTTCCTTGAAGACGGTCTTCTCGTCGTCCACTTCCCCGTCCTCATCAAAGAACTCCTCTATAGGCTCACCATCGTAAACCTCATAGCGGAAATTGTTGCTGCGGCCTTCGTAGTCGTTGTCACCGTCGGCCACTTCGTCGTAGCCTCTCGTCTCGTCGTCACAATAAGCCTTGGCTTCTTCAAGCGTTGGAAACTCTTTAATCTTGAAAACCTCAACGTTGTTGTTGTAATAGACAGTGAACACGTCTACATCTACGATGTCGTTGCCGTCCCATGCAGCAGGAGCCACATGCTTCAACTTGGAATAATCCTCGTCGCTTATCCCGCAAACGTTCCCGTCAACACACGTGGCAACAATATTGTTATCTTCGATTACTTGCGCCAGCTCGGGTGCAACGCCTCCTACAAATTCTATTTTCTTCATAGTTCCTGACTTAACCGTGATGTCGAGGGCTGAATGGTTAATTTTTGTTTCCGTCTGTTCACTTTCCGCGGCCCATAGCGCAGTCGAACAACGTGCCGATGAGCCAAGCGGCGATTAGAAATGTCATCATGCCTTCTTCTCCTCCTTTCTCTGCTTACTAAGTTCTTTGAAGTACTCCCTTATCTCGTCGTCGCTCATTCCGCGTTCTTTCAGTATACGATAGTCGGCACTTCTTCGTCTGAACAACACAACATCGTCATAGACGCATCGCAGGTTGTAATAAGCGGCTCGAACCCGTTCCAGGGTGAGAATTTTTCCCGTCGAGGAGTAGACTCCCATCTGTTGCAACGTGATAGAAGCTTTCAGGAAGTTGTCTTGCGTCAGCTCCTGAAAGTCGTTGGTCGCCTGCTTGACAACCGCCCAGATAGCCTTGTTGCACGGCTTTTCAGCTGCTTGTTTTTTACGCTTTGCGGACGCGGCTGCCTGTGCGTTGGATAGGTCGCATTTCTTCGGCCTTCCAAGCTTCTTGACAACGTTGCCGGCCTTGCTTACGAATTGTCCTTCCTCTTCCAACTTCTTCTTGCGCACATCCAATGCGCTTTGCGTGCGTTCCTGGATCAACTCCTTTTCCATCTGCGCAGCAAAGGAAAAAGAGAAAAGGAGCATTTCGTCAATTGCTTTGAGCCTGCTGCAATCAAGGTCGATCCCCATCTGAACGATGACCAGGCGAACCCCGCGGGGCTTCAGCTCGTCGTTAACAAACTTGTTAATGTCGCTCATGGATCGGCCTATTCGGCTTACCTCTGACACTATCAAGGTGTCGCCTTTGCGGAGCATGGGAAGCACAACCTTTCCAAGGTTTCTGTCCTTGTAGCTTACTCCTCCGCTTACGCCCTCATCGCTCACCTCATCGGTGGCTTTCATGCCGTGTGCTGCCAGCCATTCGTTCACGGTGCGTTCCTGTTGCTCAAAGGTCTGCTTCTCGGTCGACACGCGGCTGTATATGATGACCTTTGGCCCTGACTCCTTGGCTGCCAGCTCGTCTTTCACGTGGCAGGTTTTGTCAGCACCGCAGCAGGTGCTCCCGTTGATCACTATATGATAGACGCATTTGTTGCACGACGGGAGCACCTTGTCGTAAACTTCCAGATGCCCACCTTGATTCATTCTTGTTATTTGTTCCATTTTGTTTCCGATTAAAAAACGTTATCATCTGCGTGTTATTGTGACAGACACACATTAATTTTTCTGAAAGCTACTCTAAAATCGCAATCTTGAAATTTAAGCCGCCAGCATCATTGACCGCGGCCTTTACAAGTTTGGGAAGATACGTATCAAGGAAGTAGCAAGAAAACGAAAGGTACTTGTACTCCTCGCCTGTCTCTCGGTCTATTGCCGTCTCAACCGGCATCCCAAGAATAGCTCCGACCTTGATGGCATCGTCGCCAAATGCGTAATCATACTCGCCCTTTCTCCAAAGGGCAATCCTGTCCGGATGTTTGCCCTTGAAGTTGCGCATGTCCGCCATGGATTTGCGCAACATCGTTATCAATGTTTCTTTCATATTTTGCTATTGCTTAAATTGCTTAATTTGTGATTCGTTCATAATGCTTATTAGCTAATCGAGAGAAGCAGAAAAGACCTGACTGGAGTATTCGCACATCCTATTACAAGCCAAATGTCTTGCTTTTTCCGTGAATGCGTTTTTTCTTGATGAAATGGCGATCCGTGCTTTTATCCACTCCAGCCACTTCTCTCTCGTCTTTTCAGTGAAAGGCTGTCTTCTATCTCCGAATGTGTACTCGGCTCCGTTGAACACAACCACCACCTGATTATTTGCAGGAGTGGCATACCTTACAGCATTCAACAACTTTTCGATTTCCTTTTTGCTCATATCTTGTCTTGTTTTTATTGTTTATACTCAAAGAAAATGCGCTTTACGTTATCGCCCAACGTGGCCCGTTTTGCAGTATCGCCGAAACGGGTAAACAACGGCTTTCTCGCGTGCTCGCCGCCCACTTTCAGTCCTTTCTTTGCTTTGGAGTAGGAAACGGCTCAAAGGTGCTTGCTCCGAAAATCTGTAAGACTACTCATGCGGGAAATGGCCCGCTTTGTTGATGGCCGTGGCTCGCACACGGCTGCCAGCTTTCCTTCCGGTTCCTGTCATCATCCACCCTTTCGGGCTATCATGTGCAATTTTTACTCGTCGGCCCAATATGTCCATTTGCGGATTTTGGTTAACCCGTAACGCTTCAGGTAGGAGTCTATTCGCTTCTCAAAAGCTTTGCGGGCTCTTGCAACAATGGTTTTGTACTCCTCTCTGAACTCATCCGCCTCTTTGTCCTTCAGCGTCACATCATGCTCGGGATCTGGCGGGCAGAATTCCGAGCAAATGCAATACGTAACGATTCCGCGAAACTCGTCACATCTTCGGAGTGTCACGTCTTTGTATCTGTCAAGCTGCTCAAGTGTGCCTCTGTATTTTCTGTCGAAGTCCGCCAGGTTCTCTTTCTTGAACTCGCGCTCGCCAAAGTTATTGCGCAAATCGTTCGCCTCTTCTTCTGGTCTTCCTTGAAAGTCGGAATAACCCCAACAAAACGATTTTCGCAACTCCTGTTTTCTGAACTTTAGAAAGCCGTCTCTAAACTTCATCGCGTCAATATAATAACCCTTGTAGTCGGAGCCACAATTCTGCTTGATTAAATCGAGCAACTCCTCCAAGGCGCTTTGCCCGCTGTCCTTGTTCTTTTCGCCTTTGCCATTGTTACCAGGTTTGTAGGACAGTTTGAACTCGTCCACATCATACATGTCTGGGATGGCTTCTTTCTCGTCGCAATACTTCTGAAAGGCCCCTCTCTCGTCTCTGCTCATACCCTCTATTTCTCGCATGGTCATGAACACTTCGGGATAGATGCAACTTTCGGAGTAAAACTCTTCGGGCAAGCAATCTGTGTCCTGGAACATGAATTCCGGTTCGCGCTCGTCGGAGTGTAGCTTGGCGCACGCATTCAAAAACTCCTCGTTGGTCTTATAGTCAGCCAACGTTAACCAACCGCCATCCAATGATCCGCGGTTGTACTTGCCATAAGTGCCACAATACACTTTGGCGGATAAGAAATCAGAAATGCTCATAGCTATATTTTTTCGGTTAGTGGACGTGCGGGAGTTGAACCCGCACCCGGCCTTAAACCGTCGCCCCAAGCAAGCGGGTTTATCCAAGTTGGGCGCATCTATCTAAAAGATTATTCTGCGCCCGTTTACGAATCTTACTCCTTGCGGCTTCTTGTATTTTTCCATTAACGCCAAGAGGTACGGCACGCCTTCGCGGGCAAGGCGTGTCACATCATACGCCGTGACCGTTCTATGCCATTCCGTGCCGTCCTCAAAATAAACGTTGACCCTGCTGTCATTGCCATTGTTGTAATGGTTGAATAATCTAACTTTCTTCATGGTTTTTGCCCCTTGTTATTAGTTATTAATTTAAACGACAATTCGGCGGCCCCTTTCGGTTCGCCTTTGCCCCAGCGGCTTTACTCCGCGGTCAGCTTGTCCCAATTGCGCCCGACATATATCCCGGCCACATAAGCGGCCAGAAGGGCGACTGATACGAAATATATCATAACATTTTTGCTTTTAAGTTTGCAGCGCGGCGGGCGCGCTGTCTATACTTTGCGTATAACCGCATTTTCTTTCGATTTACGGCCTTGAAATTGCGTGGTGGTATAAGTACACGCCGCACGCAAAACAGGGGCGCACGCGTGGTTATTTTAGTCTCCCCACATTTCGCGAAATCCTTGCGTAAAACATCTGGCCGTGAACACCACAGGAGACCCCGTCCCATAACTCAACGGCAAACAATGCCATTTGATGGACAGGCGGATCACTTCAATCAGGAAACAGACAGGCGCGACGAACAACGCCATGAAACCGATGTAAAAGATTTTCTTTATCATATTATATTGCTTTGCGGTTTATAATAGTGGGCGCGGCGGTCATGATCCGCCCGCGGGCCTCAGACCCGGCGCCCGTGGCCATTTGCCAGTGGTCACAACTGGTTGTTGATAAGCTTTTCAAGCCCTTCGAAGGAGTCGTATATATGATGCCTTGTTGATATGAAGATGAATCTTTGTTTGAATTTTTCCGCGATACATTTGCGCGCGTCTTCTTCTTCTGCTAATCCATATCCGTAAACCAGATCCTTCGTTCGTTTTGTTGTTTCAGCCCAACGGAAGCCATGACGGCGCGGAAATGACGGGTGGCAAAGCGGATAGGCAACCTTTGTGAGATTGAGCGGTTTGCCGCTGTCCTTTATTTTAACCAGCAAGACTCCAACGTTTGCAGTCTTTTTGTATTCATTTATTTTCGATACGTACAAATTGCACCGGTACCCGCTTTGTTCAAGACTTTTGACGATACCAAGTACTTTTGCGCCGAATTCCAAAATCTCGCTCGCTTGTACGCCGCATCTGATTCCGCGGTCAACGACAAGGTTTACAACTTTCGTGCTTTTGTAGCTTTGGGTTCTTACTCCTAACATGTTGTTAGGGTTCCCGGCAAGATAGGCCGGAACGTTTGGCACGAACCCAACCGGGCCGCGTGTAATGGCCGTTTTCGCGGCCGTGGCGGGCTTAATCTTGGAGGCGTGGGCTATCTTGTCGGCCGTCTCTTTATCGCCCTCTAAAAGCAATTTTTCGGCCTCATCCCATGAATGCGTGCCCGTGAATTCGAAGTCGTTACACATTGAAGACGGATCCTTATAAAAAGAATCGGTCGGCCGCGTATTGATAGCGTGCGAGAAGTCAGCCAACGTTTCGAACTTCTCAAAATATATATCTTTCATTCTTTGTTGTTTTGTGGCCGCCTACTGTTTCGTAGGCGGCCGGGTTATTGTCAGGAGTTTTCCTCAATCTCTTCTAGTGCTTTGAAATAGACGTTGCCAGAAAGCCCGTCCTTTTCAAGCAAACCGACAAGCTCGTGGATGTCGTCACGCCCCATGCCGCGGGTGATGTAGCCGGAAACGAGATCAACGGGTGACATGTCCGGATCGTCGTGATATTTGGCGAGCTTGCCAAGCGCGCGATAACCGCAAATGACCTTGATTTGCAGCTGAGCGGCGGCGGCGCGGAGCGCGCGAACGAACTGCAACACGTCTTCATGACCGCCCGCGATAGTCTTTTCCACTTCCTTGTTGTAATCAATCTTGACAAAGAAGAAGCGGTCACGGGAGCTTTCATCCCATTTGTAGCGGCCGCAATACTCTTCAGTGGCCCCTTGTGCGTTCGTGTTCCCGGCTGCTAAGCAATAGAACTTCTCGTTGGCCTTCACACGGCCGACACCGGGGAATGTGTAGTAGCCGTTCGCAAGTGCAGCGTTGAGCGCGACAACGGCCTCAGCCTGGGAGTTGTCGGCCTCATCCAACATGAACAAGCCGCCCTTTGTCCACGCCTTGAAAAACTCGGTTTCCTCAAATTCGCCGCCGGCGTTCTTGTATCCGGAAATATCGAACTTTGTTAGGATCGTGTTTTGATAGTAGAAATCAACCCCCAGTGCTTTTGCGAGCTCCTCAGCCAGCACGTTCTTGCCACTTCCGGCCGGGCCGTATAGGTAGATGTTTTCATGGCTGGCCAACAGCTTCGCGAGCACGCCAAACTTCGGATCGAGTACGGCGGGCGTGTGGTGTGTGTGTGCCGCGCCGTCAATCGTCAGGTTGATTGTCGTGCCGGGCGTTGACTTCTTTGCCGCCTCAACTTGTTGCTCAAGTTCGGCGATACGTTGCTCAAGTTCGGCGATACGGGCCGCGTCTTCTTGCTTGGCGGCATCATATCCCTGTTGGCGGTGTGTGGCGAACAGCCCTCCAAGCGCTGCAAGCACGTCATCCGTGCCGCCTGTAGTAGTGGCGGCGGGCTTCTTGGCGGTTGTTGTGGTTGTTGTTGTGGTGGTGGCACCGCGCCCGCTTGCATAATCCGCAAACGTGATGGCAAGGTTCTTGTTCTTGCTCACCCAGAGGACGCTACAGGAGTCCGGCGTCACGTCATTGATACGCATCACTTGCTCCGACACGCCGTAACGTTGGTGGCCGGGCACGCCCTTGAACTCATCACCCGCATGGAGGGAGTTCACGTTCTCAGCAACATAGTTCAACACTTGCGCCTCGAACTCTGTATAAGAGGCGGTGCGGAGCTTGCTAATTGATAATTTGCACATGATAGTATTGTTAAAAATTGCTAATCAATTTGGCCGGACCAAAAACGCGCCGTATCTTTGCACTTGTGAGGTGTCCAGATACGGCCTTTTCGCCGTTTTTGGTCCCGGCCTCCCCGCTGTTTGACAATTCGGGGAGGCCTTTTTTGTATATGCGTTCCGTTGATGGCTTCGATCCATCAAGACGGCCGGGACAATCGCCACCCGTTCGCGGTGCACGTATATCGTTTGTTGTAGGGGTCAATTTCAGGAGGTGGTCCATTCGCTACTCCAACTTTTCGCTACTTCCAGGACACTATACCTCCGTCATTCCGAATGTTGCTACTACGACCGCACGCCACTTACGGGTATCTTCATGCCTTCCGTTACGGATCCTGTATGCGCCCGCTCATGTAAGCGAGTGCAGTGCAGCGCGTCAGCCGTATGGGTCACGCGCCACGTGAGATCAGGTCTATTCCACGGCCTACCGTGGGCCTCAGTGTGTCAGCATGTCAATGACCGCGTGTCGTGTAGAGTGGTGGACCGTGCGAGGTGTCCGTGTCTCTGTTTGACGATTGCAAAGGTACGGCGATTTTCCGGCCCGCCAAAACATTTTGAGGTTTTTTTTGGCAAAAATCGTGGTTTTTTGGCCTTTCCCCGATTGAGTGTACTTTTGCCCCTATTGTTTTGTAATGTGGACTTTGCAATTTGAGGGGGTTAAGGCACCTAGATGCCTGTTCCGCGGCCTGCCCCGCCAGACTCGCGCCCTCATGGCCCGCGGTGCCCATGCATGCACGTTGCACGTATACGCACGCGCGCGTATATGCGTGCGTATATGCGCACACTCGCGCCGTGTTCCTTTTTGGCCTATTTCGTGGCCGTGGCGGGCCTTTCGCGGGCCGTGGCGTGTTGTTGCCCACCAGGCGTGAGTGACGGGGTCATGGCGGCCGAAATTACGCCCGCCTACACTCGGACCACGACCGGGCCACAGCGCTGCTCGTGTGTCGGTGTACTATCCGAGTGGTACACGGGTAATGGGCAGGAGCAAGGCGGAGCCAGGGGGTTCTAATGGTATACTTTTGATACTATTGAGTTTTTGTCCGTTTCCTTTACTTGTTTACTCCTCCGCCTGGATGCGGGCCGTGGCGGCGCTCGAATGGCCCCTAAATAGGCCGTTTTTGCGTATATACGGCCGTTTTTGCCGCATATAACGGCCTATACACCAACGTTTTAGCGGTTTTAGACCCCACCCCCCGGGGGAGCACCGACTCCGACCCCGCCCCGCTCTTTCCCGAAAATTTTTTATTTTTTATTTTTTTATTTTTTGTCGTTTTTTTTGATTTGGGTTATCTCTTGCTTTTTGCTCTTTTTGAAGGGTTATCCTCCTTTGGTTATCTACGTTTTGTCGTAGCGGCTTTTGTGGTGCTTGCCTTCTGTTTCGTTTTTGAGGGCTTTTTGCGGCCTGTGAGCACTTTCCAGACGTTCGGGTGTAGAGTTTTATTCCGCGTGTCTTTTTGTGGCCTGAAATCGCGTATTTTGCTTGTTTTTTCGTTTTTGCGTAAAAGTAGGCGTTTCCGTCCTTAAAACGTCCGTTTTGCCATGTTCGGTTTACAATCACGGCTTTTATGCGCCGAATTATCCTCCGCTATGCCCCTCTTGCGGACTTGCGGCCGATTATCCGCCTTGTGGGTTTGCGCGTCGGTTATTCCGCGTTAGCCCCTACCTCTTAGGGGGCAAGTATAGTATAACTATACTGGGGGTTGAGCCCCTACTACGGGTGCGCGTGTAGGTACAGAATTATAGCGCGTGTTATTATATAAAGCGTTAAAAATACTTAAACTGATTTTTGGGAGTTTAGCCATTTTTTGCGTTGGTATTTGTTTCGATTTGTTGTTATTTGGGGTAAAACTGGGGATTTGGCGGGAAAAGCCTGTTTGCGTATGTCGGGAGTAAAGGCTATATTTGCCGTTGATAACCGAAAAACACGCATATATGGCAGAGCTAAAGTTTCATTTGACGAAATACCTCAAGGACGAGACTTCTGGAGTTTGGTCCAAGGATGGTGACACGAAGAGTTTGGAGGACGACTTCGGCTTTTGCCGTTACAAGTCCATGACAGGCATCAACGCCTTTGGCAAGCAGAAGGGCGTGTACACGGAGAGTTACGCTGAGGCGGACAGCCTTCGCGTGTTTGTGTCTCCTACCCCGACACAAGAAGCCATCACGTCAACGCTGACGGTATTGTCGTTCGGGTTTGCGCCCGGCAGCCCTACCGCGTTGAGCGTCACCGAGCAGATCAAGACCGCCGAAGACAATTGGCATGCCCTGGTTGAGTTCCTCCGTGGCGGCCTTATCCTGTGGCAGGACGATTACAGGCAGCGCAAGGCGTTATTCATGTTGCAGGACGAAATAAGCCCGAGTACAGACAACATCAAGGATATTCCATACCTGGAGTGTCAGGTGAAACTTCAGAACGTGTTCGGAGAGACTTATCCGTCGTCGTCTAACAAGATTGAGAGCTGGCTGGCTGCCGGCGGAAAGGAGTTGGCGAATGCCTAAGGATTGGGACGGAAACAAGAAGTCAACGTTTGCCTGCCTTGGCGCGTCGAGCCATTCGGGCAAAGAGCGTGAGAAGAACGACTTCTACGCCACCGACCCAATGGCCATCAACAAGCTCATGGCCGCTTGCGATTTCTTTCCGGACCACGTTTGGGAGTGCGCTTGCGGAAAGGGGCACCTGTCAGAAAGGCTGAAGGATCTCGGCTTCGAAGTCACGTCGTCCGACATTATCGACCGCGGGTATGGCTACGTACAGGACTTTCTCGCTGCGGACAAAATGCCATACAAGGGAGATTGCTGCATCATCACCAACCCTCCATACAAGTATGCGACAGAGTTTGTCCTCCATGCCTTGGAGCTACTCCATGAAGGCCAGTATTGCGCCATGTTCTTGAAGACGACGTTTCTTGAAGGGCAAAGCAGGTATGATAAGATTTTCAAGTCTACCCCCCCCAAGTGTATATATCAGTTCACAAAGCGCGTGCTATGCGCTATAAACGGGGAGTTTGGTGACTTAAAGAGCTCGGCTGTGTCTTATGCGTGGTTCGTATGGCAGAAGGGCTACAAAGGAGACACAACAGTATGTTGGATATAGCCTAAAACGGAAAGATAGGGAAAACGATATGAGAAGCATGAAAGACATTTCGCTTGACAGGGCATTGAAGGCGGCCTGCTTACAGCAGCTCGGCCTCCCCGGCCGCTATCAACACGGCAAAGATGCGTTTTGGATAAAGGCCATAGTGCTTGTCCAGAAGCGGAACCTCGAAGAGTGTTATTGCCTGTACCAGCAGAACGAAGACGGCTACATGAAGCTCGTTCAGGACTTCGGAACTCCGAGCCAGATCACAGGGATAAAAAGCATTCACCCATACATGTATCTTGATGCGGAGCAGTTCATGCCAAAAGGCGGTTTGGAGGCCAAAAGAGCTTTTTACAAAGACTTGCTTGGGGACAATCCGCAAGGTATTGATGTTGATGGCGTAGACGAGAAAGACCTTGACAAGTTGTTGCTGAAAAACGCCATCAATGAGCAGCTTTCCGCAAGCGAGGCTGCAAGGATGCAGAACCTTCGCAACGAGGGGAGTGACTTGGACGGGACAAACTACAAAGACGTTGAGGTCGCCCGTTTTAACATCGAGTTGGAGGCCATGAAACGTGACGGAGCGTCAAAAGCAGAGATTGCCGCTTTCAAGAACGAGTTTGAGCATAGGAGCGATGATAGAGGCGCTGATAATGCTCGATATTTGTCAGAAGAAGACAAGATCCGCTCCGAAATGGAGGCCTCCGACGAGCAGGCGCACAAAGAACCGCAAGCAAGCGTTGCCGGGGAGTTTGACGTGCCCGAAATAGACCTTGACGAGCTCCGGAAGGCCTCAGAAGAGTACCGCAAGGAGCAGATATTGATAGCCAAGCGCAAATGGAAGCGTGCCCACGACGGCGACAGGGATATTCGGGAAGGGTTCGCTTGCGAGAACGAGGACGGTGAACAGGAAGAAATAGAAACCATCCAACTTCCGGACACGAGCGAGAAGCCAGAGCAGAAGCGCAAGCCAGGCAGGCCAAAGAAGCCCACGAAGGCCGCTACGGCAAAGAAACGCAAGCCTGCCAAGAAGTCTACTCGTGCGGCGCGCACAAAGAATGCGAAGAACGCGTAAGTTTAGTAATGAACAAAAGACATAGCTACCATAACAAGCGCCCTCCCTTCAAGCCGGATCCCCGTCACTGGGTCCGCAAGAGTTCAAACGGCTGGAAGTCGAAGGTGGCATACGAGACGGAGGATGATGCCTGGGAGTTCTTGCAGCAGAACCCGAGGTTGAAGGCGTTGGGCTACAGGCCTTATTTCTGCCCGTTGTGCAGCAAGTACCACTGCGGACATTTGCACAAACAAAAATAGTTGAGAATATGAAGAAACGAGGATATTACGAGTATGATCCTGTCATATACCCAAGGAAGTTGTGGGTTCACATCGGCTACGACCTGCGCGATGTCGCATCTTCGGAGTTTGAGGGTGTCGAGCAGACCGAGAAGGAGTACTACGGCGTAACCTACGACGAGGTGGTGAGGAAGTCCGACAACAGCATCGGTGTCCTCATGTCGTTTCAGTCCGCCAAGGACATGCGGATGAGCGTCTGCGCCCACGAATCATCGCACGCCTGTGACGACATGGAGAACGCCATAGGAATGGAGCACGGGGGCGAGGCGAGCGCGTATCTTCTCGGCTGGATAGCGGGGTGCGTGAACAGGGCGCGCCTTGGTGATGGAGATTTCATCGAAGTTAAAGACAAAGACAAGGAGGAATAGCTTATGATAGACGAAAAAGATATTAAGGTCGGGCTGATGTTTAGACTTTATCGTGCAGATAAAAGCACTATAGTGGCAGACCGAATCGAAAACAAGGATATTGCAATAGAAGATTTTGTTGATTACGTGCTTGTGGAAATAAGAACAGGTGAACGTGTCTGCATTTGCAAGAGAATAGGCAATAACGACAATGAATATCGGCTTGGCATTTCTCGTATTTCCGAGTATGGCGAAACATTACCCGCCGAAGACTTATGGGGTGGCTATTCGCAAGAAGAGAAATTAGAATTTGATGCAAGTCTTTATGAGATGGCTTTAAGCGAAAAATCCAGCTATAAGATAGAAAACAACGAGCAAGTCAACCATCCTTCCCATTACACCTGGTTAAAGGACTTGTGTGGTGTAGAGCCATTAGATATTTGCAGACATCTTGATTTCAATATTGGGAATAGCCTTAAATATCTCTTGCGCAAGGATAAGGTTGACGGCGACAAGACAAAGACAGAAAAATGTGTAGAGGACTTACGTAAAGCCATCTTTTATATCGAGGACGAGATTAAACTGTTGGAGAATGGCAAAGACTAAGAAATTCCATTGTAAGGATTGCGTGATGTTCGAGTACGACGGCTTCCCCTACTGTCTGGAGCAAGACCTTTACACAGAGGTTAAGGCAGACGACGAAATCTGCGACAACTTCATTACACGAAATAATAAAAAATAATAAAATTGTATAGTTATGGCAAGAATTGCAAAGAAAAAGACAGTAAACAATAATGCAGGTCTTCTGCGTGTTATTGAGGGTATTGATGAGAAAAAGGTAGTGAGCGTTACAGATTTCGGTTCGTTCTTTATCGTGCTCCTGAAGGACGGCGCTATCTATCACACTCATATTGGGTACGAGGTGCGTTGCAAGCGATGGGTGATGGGGATAAAAGGAGACAGCTTTGACGCTGCGCTTTACAGCTGGCTTTTTAACTTGGTTGAAATGAAGAATAGTATCAAAGGCAAAGAGGAAGAGCTTTTCCCCGGGACTGACAGGACGAATAAGGATATGCTTGATTTCTCCGTTGTTATCACAGAAGCCAATATGCTTCATCCCGTTTCCGCTTTTGTAGATGCTGACGAAGCTGCCAAGTTCGCCAGTGAACGGCTTGATTTCTTGCGTGGGCAGAGTGAGAAGCTGGAAGCTGCGATGAACTCCGAAGTTAAAGAGGAGACGGAAGAGGATTTGAGAAAGAATTTTGAAGACGGGCAACGCGCAATAATCGCAGGCCAATTGTCGGAGTAACCCAAGCGAAGCATGACGGATTTCGATGTTACAAACAGTAAGACGTGGTACGCCTTACTAAAGTTCGGCTTATTTAGGGACTATCGAATAGTTAGGATGGCCGATGCGCAAGGAAACAAACGAGACGGCATCTTTATCCCATTTGTGCAAAACGGAATACGATGGAGCGGTCCTGGAGACAGATGTCCTACGCAATATCTGAAACCGAGCTTTTGCTCTTACGGCAATGGCCGGCTTTTGAGATTGAGGCCATTCGTCAGCGAGGCCTTTAAGAGAAAGATGATTGACGAAGGGGTTCTTTCTCCTGACGATAAATACCCTTGCGACCCCATTGGATATATAGTTAGAGACAAAGACAAGATGTAATAGAAATAGCGTTGGCATGATCAGAAGCAATGAAGTGATGTTGAAGGTTGAAGAAATGGTGTGCTCGTGCGTTAATTCGCATCTGCACGCCACGGGAAACTCCGCCGTGACGATTGAGAATATCTATTGTGGAAAGAAAAATATTCCTTTCGCAAAGGCCGTTGCGAGGAATTTTGTCTTCGATGTCCTTCATAACAGATACGGCTTTCCTTACTCTATCATTGCGCAAAGAGGCGGATGCAACAGGGAGTCCGTGATGAGGTGTGTAAGAAAATGCCATAATTTATCAAAGTTTGATCATACGTACAAAACTATCGGTGACATCATAGATGGAAAATTAAAAGAATGGTATGGTGAATAAAGGTAAAAGCGGAGAGGTTAGCCTCGTAGACCTAAAACGCAAGTCTATATTAATGGGGCTCTGCGAAAAGTATAGGGAAAAGTGGGATGCGTGCGCCAGTAAGAAGCAGCTCGTTGACATGGCTCTTGACAGTAATGGCATAGAATTCATGGCCGATGCCATCGCTTTTGGTTGGGGATTATCCAAGGAATACCTTATGCAAGAGTTTGGCGAGTTCATGAATGGTTTTTACAGGCGCCAGGAGGAAGGTTACGCCAGCGAAATGTATATTGGGGCGCATGGAGTGTTAAGCGCGGAATCCACGCTCCTGCTTATCGGGTATTGTGATGATATAGAAATTGAGATACCGGAACACGCAGTTTGCCGCATTTATATATGTGGAGGCAGTAGCGTGCGTATAGAGAATAACGGAAAAGTCGAACTGCTTGTGTATGGGGCTGGGAATAATATTGTTGTCAAGAACTATGGCGGAACCGTTCTTCGCAAAGATGTAACCAAAAGCAAATGGGTAGGCCATGAAAGTGATAACGCTTAACAAGTATAGGAATGACCTCGGGAAAAAACTCCGGAAACTGTATGATGGGGGGGGTAAGAAATGAGATTTGCAAAAGAAGCAATATGAGATCGTACCAACCGAGGCCAGACCTTAAATCAGGATGTATAACGACTTTCGTTCCCGACAATTTAGAATTTGAATTATACGGCATATAATTATAGTTGAGATTATGACAAGTAAAGAAAAGCATGAGTTCGCAAGAAAAGTCTATGCGGACGCAAAGGCGGAGCAGCTCCGTGGTTTCAGGACAAGAATGCCCGATAACAAACAGGGCGTAGAAATCAATATGGGGGGGGGGAGTAAGTTACCTCGCGGCCATTAGGCGTTTAACTCCAACGGAGTGTTCCAGACTACAAACGGTTCCATCAGATTATGAGTTTGTGACTTCTGAAACACAGCAATACAAGTGTCTCGGCAACGGATGGAACATCGAGACGATAAAGCATATTTTTGGCTTTTTGCCAAAGAGATTGAAAGAGGGAGGCATAAAGGTATTGTCGTTGTTTGACGGAATGTCGGGCGGACAAATAGCCCTAAAAAGCCTCGGGTTCAAGGTAGACTTATATTTAGCCTCCGAAATTGACAAATACGCCATCGCAAACACGATGCACAATTTCCCGAAGACTGTTCAATTGGGAAGCGTTACAGATGTGAACGTTGACGATCTTGTTAAACGATACGGTGTACCAGACATTGTGATTGGAGGAAGTCCATGTCAGAGTTTTTCATTTTCGGGGAAAATGAAAGGGATGAGCACGAAGAGTGGCGAGGAGGTATTTACGCTCAAACGATACCTCGATTTAAAAGCGCAAGGATTTGCTTTTGAAGGACAAAGCTACCTGTTTTGGGAGTATATGCGAATACTTGAAGATTTGCGCAAGTACAACCCGGACATCTATTTCTTTCTCGAAAATGTAAAGATGTTAGAGAAATGGGAGAGATGCCTTTCCCACGCTATTGGCGTGCGTGGTGTTCACATAAACTCCGCTTTGGTTTCTGCACAGAACAGAAGGCGCATATATTGGACGAATATTCGCACAAAAACCATTCAGCAAGAAAAGTTATTCTCGGAAGCGGGCGAGGACGACCCGTTTTCATGGCCTAATGTTGTGACTGATATACCTCAGCCAGAAGACAGAAATTTGTTTATCAAAGACATTCTCCAGGACGAAGCGGACGAGAAGTATTACCTGAAAGATGACACGGTCAAACAGCTCATTGACAAGACGGATAAAAAGAAGCTCGTAGGTTATCTTTTAGAGCCGCAGGTGAGCGTTAACGACATGGTGGCTTACATGGACAAGCGAAAAGAGTTTGACGGCCTTACGCGCAAAGAAAAGGCCGAAATTGCAGAAATCGCTTATTCGTCCGAAATGGAACGATTGAAGTCAATTTATCATGAGGGAGCAAAGGGCGTTTAAAATGGGTAATGGCGTAACAGAACCAACTGCTAAATCCACCGCCTTGAATGTGAAATATTTAAGTTGGTGGTTTTATGCAGGCCATAGACAACATACGGGAATAATAGAAATATATGAAAAGGCGTAGACTATATGGGGTGCAGATAACAGCAGACGGCCTAAGACCATATCAGGATGACGGACACAAAGGAAGTCTGACGGAATTTGGTACAATATCATTTGTTTCTGCAAAGCCTCAATGTTTGCAGACTGCGCATCGTTGGGTATATATTTAGAGTATATGAGACAAATAAGAATCAGCCGTAGGGGCTGGCTTATAAAATCGAACAAGGCGATGGCTTTGTGTGTTGGTGCCAACGGAGCGGGAAACAACTCCCAAAGCGACTGCCTGCTAAAATTTTACGAGAATGAGAAGACCGATACAACTTAACGGAAATCACGAATGGGGTAATACTACCCGGCAACGTCATAGGTTTTACTCCATTTACGGGGGGGTATATGTATTCAGGCAGGCGCTCCCGATGGGTCGGTAAAAAAAATATTGGAAGTTTATGAGAAGGAAAATACTTAACCAATACCGCACTGAACTCGGCAGAAAGGTATGGAAAGAATATTCTTTAGGCGAGCGGAAATATGGCACAAGATGCACTCTGCTTGCCTATTCTTGCAGACCCGACGAGAAGACAAGTTCCGTAATGTCGGGCGGGCAGATTAATTACTTACTTGAAGTATATGAGAAGATACCAAGTACATCCACAGATTAACGGAGGATTAAGAACATTCTCTTTGGTGGAATGTTCCATCGGGGGGGCGAGAGAAATCAGTTACCCTTTGCGCTACCATGTACAAGGGCGGTGGCAACAATGGTGTAACGTATATTCTTGAAAGTTATGAGGACAGACAAGGATATTAGAAGGATATGGCGGAATGTCACCCCACCGAATGGCAAGACGATGGCGTTACTTGCGACTATGTACAAATCAATAGCTGCAAACGGCATGCCCGTATATATAGCGCTACGCGAGACGGCAGATGAACCGTTCTCGCGTAGCACTTAGTATTTATCATCCGTTAATGAATACTTTTAGTCCCTTTCCTCCTTGCTTATGGCCTCCTTTCAAGACGCTATCCCAATTGTCGCATATCTGACGAAGGTAACCCACCTGCTGCTGCATGAGGCTTACCATAATGTTCCCGCTGTCACTTCCCGATTGCGTTATTACGGAGTTAAGACGTTGGATTAACGTGTCTCTAATGATCCTCACGTCTGCTTGTTGCGTAGCGAGGTAGTAGCGCATGGAGTTCAAGATGCTCTCCAGGGCTTGTGCCGTTCCTTCCGTCACGGATTGAATACCCTGCTGCAAAGCTGATATGTTAGAGCTTCCTGTTGCTTTTACACCGAGCATCTCCATCATTTTTTTAAGATAGTCGTTATAAGCGGCAAGGTTTTCATCTTTGAGCTTTTTGAGATTGTCAAGCTCATTCTTTGTGACTTCAAGGCCGTTGTTTCCGCCTTCGCTCCCTTCTGAAACGGCTTTATCAAAAGCTTCAAGAATGGGTTGAATAAAACGTTCAGAAGCGCGCTGAACACTCTGCTTTTTGAGCAAGTTGTCGAAGTAGTCGTCAAACTTGTCATTAAGTGCGTCCAGAGCGTCACTGCCTTCATTAAAAGCATCCACCCAGGCTTCAGCGAAAGCTTCTGCAGCCGACTTGTAGTTAGATTGACTACCAAATCCTCCAAGAGCCTCCGTCATAGATTCTTCTAATTCCTGAATAGTATCGTTCAAGGAACTGATTTGCTGATTCCATCCGTCTATTTTATCCTCGTCGGGATTCTTTCGGCCCTTCTCGGCTTCAACCATTGCCTCGTATGCCTTTTTCTCCTTCTCTAAGGCGTTAACAGACTTCTTGTTATACTCATACAGTCGGTCTATACTAAAAGCGTCGTCCATAGACTTTTTTAGCTTCTCGTATGCGTTTTGAAGCCTGCTGATTGCGCGCTGCTGTCTCTGTATCTCCTTATCAATGCCGCTTTCGCTACCAAATAGGCTGATAATTCCGCTCAATGCGCTCGTTATGCCAGAGATGGTTCCGGCAACATCCTTGTTTTTAATGCCTTTTACCGCAGATAGAGTGCCCTCTATAATTGTGAACGCGCTACTTATAGCTTGCGAAGACACGCTAAAGGATGAAGAGAGACTTTCGAAAGCTGACTGTATGGAAGAAACAATTGAGCTGATGTCGTCTATTGATTTTACGAATTTAGCCTTAGATGCCTCTTCTTGCGTCATTACCTCCCCGATTTTCTGAATCTGCTCATCGGTGAGATGCAGCTGCGCTTTGAGATTGTCGCGAATACCTTTGTTGACGGAAAGGCGGAAAGACAACGACTTTGCCAAGTCACTCTCTTCTCCGTTTATCTTTACCTCTTCATCATACTGCTTTTCTAAAACTTCGACAAGTCTGTTGTATGCCTCCAGATCTTCTTTAAACGTGGAGCGTTGACTGTTTAGCTCAACATATCTTTCTACTCCACCAAGCGATTTTAGCGCCTTGCTCGCTTTTATCATCTCTTTATACCCACTCACAAGAGCCTTGAATGGGTTACGCGAATTGCGAACCTCATTCACCTTGTTGATTTGGTCAACAATAGTTTTCAATTGTGTAGGGTCGAGGTCTTTCAAGCTCGTGCGGAGCGATTGAAGCTTCTCGGCCATCGCATCGAGAGCCTTAGATGACACTTGCTCGAGATTGTCGAATAGCCGGACGTACATGTCGCTGTTCTGAAAATCTTTCCAAGTGTTAGCATCCGTCTTCTGGCGATACTGCTTGTCAAGATTTTCTTGAAGTTGCTTCTGTAGCTCGGGGTTCTTTGCTATATCTGCATTTGTTTGGATCTTGTTCCGTTCGTCAATATACCATCTGTCAAGCTGGAGCTGGTCTGAAAGCTGCTGCTTGTACGCCTTTATCAACTCCTGCGCCTGTTCAACCGTGTCTTGCCTTACCTGTTGATCGAGCTTCTGCTTTTTGTCAAGGTACTGTTGGTAAATTTCGCTATCACCAAAACGCTTCTTTAACACGTCAGCCGTGTTGTAGAGGTCTTTATTATACTGCTCAATAACCTTCTCTCCCCATTTGTTTATGTCGGTTCCGTACTTTGTCTCATAATCCTTGATGATATACTTATTAAACTCGTCGTCGATAGCATCCCCAACCTCCTTAAATGAAGTGGACATGTCTCCAAACATGGATTTTATGAGCCTGTCGGAAAGTCCTTCACTATTCAACTTCTTATAGAGTTGTAAGTTTGAGAAGGCGTCGTCTACGTTGCGCGAGATTTCATCCTTCATCTTATCATACTCTTTCTTTGATATGTTGAGAGTGATGTCGGCTGATGCCCTGAAGGCACCGCCTCTCTTGGACAAGTCCTTGTATTGCGCTCCTATCTCCTTAATGCGCTTCGCAACAGACTTATCGTCAGGAAAAATATCGTTTGCGCTCCATCCTACATTGCTCGCGGCCTCTTTGAAGTATTTGCGGGTTTCAGACAAGGCGCGCTCCTCGCTTTCGCTCTTTACAAGTTCATTGTATTTGGAGTTCATATCCTTCAGTAGGGAGATCCGCTCCTGCAAAAGGTCTCGCTGAGCCTTCTCTTGCTTTGCATTTTCCTTTTTATTCTGTTTTTCGAACGGATCTACGCCGTAAGCGTTTTTCGCCGTATCAGCAGCCGCCTTCTTGTATTCGGCGACAAGTGCTCGGAGTTTGGAAACGCTAATGGTCTTTTGTGCCATTGGTATCGCCCCCGGCTTGAATAACTTTCTTATTGAAGCGTCTATTTTTATTTCTTTAGCGTTCTTGGCGACAGTAGAAAGCCGCTTTTCAACCTCCTGCCAGTTTTTGGCAGCCTTAGCGGCTTGATCGCCCTTGCTAATAAAGTCATCCAAAGCCTTATCGTCGTCGATGGTCTTAACGGATAGGTTAATTCCGAACTTTTGTTTTGCGAAATAGTCGCGAATATAGTCATCGACCCAGCTTACCTCCTTCTCTACTGAATCTTTATTGATAGAGACATTTATCCCGAAGTGGCGATAAGCAAGTTCTTTCTCGTATTGGCTCCAATCATGCTTTGCCGCAGTCCGATCAATAGCGGCTTGAATACGTATTGGGTCGTTGTTGTATTTCTTCCTCAAATCGCCAAAGACGGCATCGAACTCCGCGGTTAGTTCGCTGGCTTCTCTTCGGATTTTTGCCATACCGTTGCTCATGTCCAACGAGGCGTCGCGAACGGAACGGAACCATTCGAAGGCACCAGGAACATTTGCCGTAATATTGCTGATTGCAATATACATTCTTTGCCAATATTCGAGGTTGGACTCTCCGTCTTTCTGCCCTGCTCGGACCTCATCGAAATACCTCTTGGTTGCATTGGTCGCCTTGTCATAATTAGCATTAACGACAGCGATCACCTGCTCCATTTGAGATGACTTCGAAAGAAAGTCAATAACAACCTCGTTATAGTCGCCAGCGTCGTCGTCCAATCCGTCAGTAAACCAAGTATTCCATGCGTTATTATGCGCATACTGTTGCTCAATAGCATTGATGCTGTCTACAAAGTCTTGATATTTCTCCTTTATGTCCTTAAACTTCTTGTCAAGGTCTTCTTCGTTTATGGTATCTACATTAATCTTGAAATTCAGCCCGTCTTTTGCTGCGAGGTCAATCAGTTTCTGTAATTGGGCACGTCTGTCTTCAATATTCTTTTCAAGGTCACCTCCGGCAATATTTTCATTTGCTGATTTTGCGGCGCTTGCTAACTTGTCATACGAGCCAGCGATAGCACCTATTGCTCCCTGCGCCTTTATAGTTTCGTCATTTGCTTCTTGAACCTTTTTCTTGTAATCTTGGTACTTCTCTATAATAGTGGTTACGGCTTCTATCGCTGCGAAGATCCCCAGTCCCACAAGCGAAGTTTTTGCGATAGTGCCAAAAGACTTCATGGCTTGCCCCATGCTGTTAAAAGCGTTTGTGAATAACGCTTTATACCTAACAAGGCCCTTGGAGTCCGCCTGCGAGAAAGCCATACCCCAAGAAGACTTCAAGAACAATGACCGTGCTTTTAGAGTGACGAGGATAGATATTAACGCTTCTCCAACATTCGCTACGGCTTTCCAATTGTTTAGCAAAGATGTACCTGCCGAAATCATGCTATTGAAAGTCCCTTGATTAGCCTTACCAATATCATTGAGCATCACATCGAAAGCGTCCTTCAAGTTAGAAATCTTACCTTGGAGAGTCTCTGCCTGGATTTCCTGCATGTTGTAGAACGTGCCGCCCTTGTCGGTCATACGCTGAAAGATTGCCTCTACGTCCTCAAAGGTAACCTTGCGTTTGGAAATCATATCCACGATTTGAGCGGTCGTGTATGCCTCACCTTTTACCTCCTTGAAGTATTGCTGCAGCTCCCCGTACATGTTGATTCCGGCCTCCGTGAACTGGCGAACCTCGGAGCCTCGAAGGTACGCCGCTGCCTTAACCTGCCCATAGGCAAGGATAAGCCTGCCCATGTCAACGCCAAGACCCGCAGAGACGTCGGCAAGCCGTTTGGTGGTGTCGTAAAGTCTATCTGATTCAATTCTATAAGCAGAGAGCTGCCTCGTGTAGTCCACCAAGTCCTTGATGCGAAATGGTGACTTGACTGCCAACTCTACCGTCTTGTTGAAAA
>ERZ808277.218-NODE-218-length-22004-cov-3.222015_pt1 | contig 22004 bp, 29 predicted proteins | sample MGYA00521240_ERZ808277 | MGnify/ENA primary metagenome ERZ808277 (study PRJEB31516, sample SAMN03275599) | gut metagenome | biome: mammalia-associated habitat; material: feces | host: Papio cynocephalus | place: Kenya | collected 2012-07-17 ... | reverse complement strand
ACAGATAAAAATGATATTGTGCAAGAAGCAATTAATATTTTAGAAAATGAATTAGCAGAACTGGGATACTGATATGTCATACAATAATATTTATTTATTATTTGAACCACAAATTATTAATAAGAATTTAAAAAAAATTAGTAATACAAATAATAAAGTTGAACGTTCGATGATTAGTAAAGAATATGCAAATAGATTTATTAGAACATATATTTTATAAAAAATATTAAAATAGTTATTGACTTATTATTTATTATATATTAAAATATAGATGTAAGGAGAAAAAAGTATGATTAAATCAATTGAAGTAAAAGTTAGGCATTATAAAAGGGGGACATGGATTACTGGTTCATTTATAGGAGTTGAAGCATTAACTAATTTATTAAAACAATTAGAGAAAAAAAGAACAATTGAAATTAGTGAAGATTTTGAAGCTGGGCTTGTATTTGAAATAATAACAACTAATGCATTTAAAATTATTGTTAAAGCTGATGATTATGAAGACTTAAAGGAGATTAAAGTGATATGAAAAGAGTTGTAATATTTTGGAAAAATGGTGGCAGTTATGATGATATATTTTTAAATGAGCGACTTGTTAAATGTGCAATAAAGCCATTAAAGAAGTATTGCTCAAGAATTTTAAAAGTTGGTTCACGTAAGATTTATTTATTAAATGAAAAATCAACCGATGCATTTAATATTAGAAAAGTGATGATAAGTAAAGATACTCATAAAAAAGAAACAAAGAAATTTTTTGAAAATTATGGCAGAATTAAATTAAATCATCCTGAAATAATTAAAGACTATACGATGTTAGAAATATACCAAATGAATAAAAATGATTTAAAAGCATTAAATAAAAAACTGAAAGGAGAATAAAATATGAAAAATACTTTTAGATTAAATGTAAATAATACTACTTATGAAGTATATATTGAATTAGGTGAGTATGAATCCAATAATACTCTAGCGGTAAGTTTAACAGATGCTGAAACAAACGAAATGTTTGATATTCTCTCGGTAAATTTACCAAATAGTTCCTATTTCTTAGAAGATAATCAATTCTTTTTAGATACTAATAACTGTCCATATGCAGCTAAATTTTTAATAGAAAATCAAATAGCAAAACCTACCAATGATTCATGTAATAGTGGATATTGTAGATATCCTATATATGAATTAATAAATAAAGAACTTTAAAATAATAAAAGTTGTGGTTAAGCCTTCCATAAAAGGCTTTAGAAAATTGAAAGGAGAATAAAATATGCGAAAAATGTATTGCCCAAAATGTAATAAAGTTTGTGAAAACTATAATGAAGTAAAATATGAAATTGGTGCTTGTGATGGACATCATGGTGAATTTAATTACGATTATACTTGCTGGGGTTGTGGAAGTGAATTAATCGAGTTAGATGATATGGATTATGATGATTTTAAAAATTTGCTTGAACAAGCCGATTTAGATGAATTAAAAGATTTATTGTGTTCACTTTTGAAAACAAAAGAAGAAGTAATTGACACATTGTATCGTGATTATTCAATATCTGAATGTCTCGAAAGTAATGAGCTGCCAGAGGAGTGTAAATAATGATTTTAATACAAAACAATAAAAGAGAATATTTAAAAAAAATATGGAAATCAAACCCAACTTTTACTTTAAGAAAGGGTGATGCAATTTGTTTTAAAAAAAGATATATTGCTGAAAGATATTTGAAAAAATATGAAAATGTTTTAAAAGATTTTGATTTAAAAATAATTGACACATACACCGACCAAAAAATTGTTTATTTAGACAAAAATAGTCGTGAATTAAAATCAGGTGATGAAGTTGTGGTTGATGGATATTTTTTTACCACAATAAAAGAAAATGATAATGTTATGTGCATTCTTAAGCCAAATAAAAGTTGGTATCCGATTTTTCAAGAACCACATCAAAATAAAAGCGACAACTATTATTTAAATAACAATGAAGTTATTTTTAATAAAATAGAATTAATTATTGACTAATTAATTAATAAATGTTAAAATATATATGAAGATAAAGAAAGGAGGTGAATATATGAAAATGCGTGATTTCATTTACGAACATGGAAAAACTTTGGAAAGCATCGCAAAAGAACTTGGAGTATCTAAACAAAGAGTTTATGCAATGTTATATGCAAAGTATCCACGATTTGAAACTGTATCCAAGCTCGCAAAAGCAATCGGATGTGATGAACAAGAGATTTATAACATTTTAAAAGAAAATAGAAAGGAGAATTAATTATGTTATGCAAAAGGATTAAAATGTCAGATGGAGAAGTCAAAGAAATAGTATTTATCCAACTTGAAGAAATGTTTGAAGATTATACTTATTATTCAAGCAAAAAAAGTGAATGGGAAATTGAATTCCATGAAAAAGAAAATGGGTTTGCAGTCTTTCATGAAACTGAAAATTATAACGTTCAATATATGTATTCAATAGTTAATAAGGAGTTTAAAGATTTATATGATTGAGAAAAAAGAAAATTATACGAGCGTAAATAAACCAATTAAAATATTGCTAAGTGGAGTTCCAGGAAGCGGAAAAACTACACTTGCATTAAGTTCTAAAAATCCATTATTAATCGATATTGATAAAGGTGTTGATAGAGTTGAAGTTAGATATAGAAGTGATGTTGATAGAGTTGCAACTTATGATGAACTTGTTAGTGATTTACAAAGTGAAGCAATTAAACAATACGACACAATTGTTGTGGATACTGGTGGCAAGTTGATGGAAGAGATTATCAAACCAAAAGTCATTAAAGACAATCCAAAAAATGGTCAAAGCGATGGAACACTTGCTTTGAAAGGATACGGAGTTGCTTATAAGATTTGGCAAAATCTAGTTAGATTAATTAGCTCACTTGGCAAAGACCAAATTTGGGTATTCCACACAACTGAAAATCAAGTGAAAGTTGGTGGTGATGATGTTGTTGCTTATAGATTGCAAATCGAAGGAAAAGCAAGACAAGAATTTTGGAATGATGTCGATTTGGGTGGCTTTCTTGAAATTGTTGGTGAAAAAAGAATATTGCACTTTAAGCAATGCGAAAGATATTTTGCAAAAGGCAATCATGGAATTACTGGAGATTATGAAGTTCCAATTTTAGATAAAAATTCTAAAAATGATTTTATGTCAAAGTTAATAAATAAATATCGTGAAAATATTAATGCTGAAGAAAATGCAGAAAAAAAAGATAACAATATTTATGAAGAAACAATGAAAAAAGGAAAAGCAATAATTGAAAGCGAAAACGATTTAAATAAAGCACTTAGTGAAATTGCAAGTTTAAATCATGTGTCCACAACTAAACAAGAATTATTTGCGAAGTTGAACCAAAAAGCAAAAGAAAAAGGATTTATTTATGATAAAGCAAGCAAAGCCTTTATTAGTAACAGCAAGTCTGCTTAATAGTTGGATTTATTTGTTTGATAATCAATTATTGGATGAAAAAATTGCATTTGATGATTTCTTGAAAGTGTTAAATCGTGAGCCAACTGAGCAAACGGAAGCAATGAAACTTGGAAATGAATTCGAACAAGAATGCTATGATGGAAAAGTTTCTGGAATAAGCAATTTAATTGAAGGCGGAGCATTTCAAGTTTCAGCTAGCAAAATTGAAATAATTAATGGACTAACATTTGTGTTATATGGAAGATTAGATGTCTTGAAAAATGGAATTATTTATGACATTAAAAGAGTTTCAAGATATAATGATGTTCAAAAATATTACACGAGTGCGCAACATCCAATGTATCTTGAATTAATTCCACAAGCAAAAGAATTTATTTATTTAATTAGTGATGGCGAATTGATTTATCAAGAAAAATACACAAGAAAAGATTTTATAAAACCAATTCAAGGAATTATTACTGATTTTGTGAATTGGTTAAAAAGAAATGATTTATTTGAAAAATATGTTGAAAAATGGGAGAGTAAATAAAATGTATCAATACGAAGAACAAGAATATTCATTAATTCCAAACGGAAAATATGAAGGAATTATTACAGCTGAAATTAAAACAAGCAAAAAAGGAAATCAGTATGTTTCAATTAGCTTTAAAATAAGAGATGATATTATACAACCTTGCAAAAATAGAGTTGTTTTTGATAACATTTTCAAAGACAAAGAACATCCAGAAATGTTCAATAAAAAAAGAATTAATAGTTTATTGGGCGCAGTTTTAACTGAAAAAGAAAAAGCAGAACACATTAAATTCAATTCTATTGAAGATGTTTTGAAAAAAATTAATGGAAGTAAAGTTGCAGCTGCTATAGAAATTGTGAATAATGAATATACAAATGATAAAGATGTTAATAAAATTGAATATTACGACACAACAAGATATCCAAATCAAAAAATTGAATTGGAAAGTGAAGAAGTAAGCAACGATGACTTACCATTTTAAATAATTTAAAGGTGGCTACAATTAGCCACTTTTAAAACCCAAAAGAAAAGGAGAAGTGCAATGTTTAATTATCAAAATATACCCGAGTTGATGAAAAAAGAGAAAAGATGGGTGTTGTGGTCATTGGTTGAAAAGGAAGGAAGAATGACCAAAATACCTATTAATGCCAAAACTTTAAAGCCTGCAAAAAGTAATGATATTGCTACATGGCTTACATTTGAAGAAAGTTTAGATAGTTTGAATAAAAATCAAGATAAAGTAAAAGGTCTTGGATTTATGCTTGGGGGTGGATTTTTCGGTGTCGATTTAGATTTTCACGATGGAGATAACGAAAAAGAATTTAATTTAATTAAAGAAAAGTTTATTTCAAGATTAAAAACATATACAGAATATTCACAAAGTGGAAAAGGCATTCATTTTATTTGCATCGGAGCGCTTCCAAATGGTAGAAGAAGAAATGGTTGTGTTGAAATGTATGATAAGAATAGATTTTTTGCACTAACTGGAAATAAAGTAAATGATAATGAATTAAGTGATTGCTCAGAACAAATAATTGAACTTTTTAATGAATATGTTGACAAAAAAGATGTAAATTATTTTTATGACAAAAAAGAAATAATGCACAATTTGAGTGATAATGAATTAATTGATAAAGCAAGTAAAAGTAAAAATGGTAATTTGTTTAATCTTTTAATGAAAGGTGAATGGCAAGGACTTTTTAAAAGCCAATCAGAAGCTGATGCAAGCTTGTGCTCACTTTTAGCTTTTTGGTCAAACAAAGATAAATCACAAATGAACAGAATATTTATGAGTTCTGGATTAATGCGAGATAAATGGCTACAAAAACGTGGAGAACTTACATATGGAGAAATCACAATCAATAATGCAATTAATCTTTGTTCTGATACTTTTAGTGGACACTTTGGAAACGAAATAACTTATAATGCTTACACTGGAGAAGTTTTAAGAGTAAAAAATTATTCATTAGATGATACTGGAAATGCAAAAAGATTTATTGACAGATTTGGTGAGATTTTAAAATACAACTATGACAACAATTCGTGGATGGTTTACAATGGTGAAAATTGGGAACAAGACACTAAAGAAATTGTTAAAGGCTTTGCCGACAAATTAATCACTGAAATGAAAAAAGAAATTGAAAATGAAGAAGATGAAAATTTGCAAAAAGCGATGTCGAAAAATGTTAAGCATTTGAGCTCAAGCGGTGGAAAAATTGCAATGCTTAAGGAAGCTCAACACCTTCCAAATATTGCATGTGTGAATAATGACTTTGATAAAGACCCATTTTTATTAAACACAAAAAGCGGAGTAATTGATTTAAAAACTGGAAAAAAAGTTGTAAATAATCAAAATCTAATGATTAGCAGAAATACCAATTGTGAAATTAGTAATAGTGAGCCAATCAGATGGATTAAATTCTTAAATGAAATATTCGATGGCGATGGAGATAAAGTTCGCTACATTCAAAGAGCAATTGGCTATTCATTAACTGGCTTAACTACCGAACAATGTTTATTCGAATTAACTGGTTGGGGTGGAAATGGCAAAAGTGTATTTTTAAATGTCATCGAAAAAGCTTTTGGTGGGTATGCTTTGAATATGCAAATTGAAAGTATTTTGGCTAAAAACTTTAATGGTGGTGGAAGTGCTAACACTGATATTGCTAGATTAAAAGGAGCAAGATTTGTTCGAACTAATGAGCCAAGTGATGGAGCAAGATTTAATGAAGGACTTGTTAAGCAAATGACTGGCGGAGACACACTAGTTGCTAGATTTTTATACGGGAGAGAATTTGAATTTAAGTCTAATTTTAAGTTGTGGATCGCTTGCAATTCATTAATTAAAATATACGGAACTGATAATGGCATTTGGCGTAGAATGCGTGTAGTTGGATTTTATAAAATATTTGATGAAAATACAGCTGATAAAATGCTTGAATATAAATTGTGCGAAGAACTTCCACAGATTTTAGGTTGGGCAATTCGCGGAGCTAAAATGTATTTTGATTTAAATGGTTTTGGCGATTGTGAAAGTATAAAAAAAGATACAAATCAGTATAAAAATGATATGGATTTAATAAGCACATTTATTGAAGAAAAAATCCGTTTTACAAATAATGATTTAGATTTAATTCAAGCAAGAAATCTTTATAAAGTCTACTACGATTGGGCAAAAGATGGAAATGAGTGGACCATGAGTGCAACAAAATTCGGAGTAGAAATGGGCAAAAAAATATCAAAGAAAAAAGTCAATGGAAACACATTTTATTTAGGAGTAAAATTGAAATGAGAAATGAAAAATTAGGAAAAGAATATGAGCAAAAAGCATTAAGTTATTTAAAAGAAAAAGGATATTGGGCTACATTTTTAAATCCAGGAAAAAATGGACAGCCTTGCGACATAGTTGCAATTGATGCTTTGAGCTTGGAAAAAAGTGCTTGTTTGATCGATGTAAAACATTGCATTGATAGTTTTGATTTTTATAGAATTGAGCCAAACCAAAGAATGGCATTTAATTATGCAAATTATTTTAATATACCTTGTTATTTTTTGCTTTGGGTTGAAGTTGAAGCGAAATTTTATTGGTTAGATTTTAAAGATGTTCTGAAAGGAGAAAAAAATGGAATACATAGTTGGAAGCCAAATCGTAATTAAAAATATTAGTCCATTTTTAATGGAATATATTGACAAAAATTATACAATTGCAAATCCTGAATATGCAAAAAAAGAAAGATTGGGGTTGTTTGCAAAAACTACACCCAAAACGATACAACTATATTATCGAAATGGATTTGATGTTGCAATTCCTTTTGGAGCGTTTAAAGATTTGTGGAATTTTCAAAAAGGGCTTGTTGAAAATTATTTAACTGAAAAAAAGCCTGCAAAATTCGGTTGGAATAAATCAATTCATTTATATGAATATCAAAGAAAAGCAGTCGAAAAAATGTTAGATGCTAAAAATGGAATTTTAGTTGCTAAATGTGGAAGTGGGAAAACTTTAATGGCTATGGCTTTGATTGCAAAATTAGGATTAAAAACTTTATGGTTGACACACACAACTAAATTATTAGAACAAAGTAAAAAAGTTGCAGAGCAAACTTTTAGAGTTGCTGAAATTGGTGAAATCACTAACGGAAAAGTTAATATTGGAAAAGACATCACATTTGCTACAATTCAAACGATGTGCAAAATTGACCCAAACATTTATCGAAATGAATTTAATGTAATTATTTGTGATGAATGTCATAAATTATTTTACAATGCAAGCGCTTTGCATATGTGGAGTTATGTTTTAAATAATTTAAATGCAAGATATAAGTATGGATTAACTGCTACACCTTATCGAGCAGATGGACTTGCAAAAGGCATGTTCGCTTTGCTTGGGGATGTGATTTATGAAGTAAATGAAGTTGCAAGTTTGCCTATTTTTTATACACAAATTGAAAATAATTTTAACTTAAGAAATGACTTCTTAAATGCGGATGGGACAATTGATTATGTAAATTTAGTCAATACATTATGTTATTCTAAAGAAAGAAATGAATTTATCGCTAATGAAATTATTAAAAATAAAGGTGAAAAAAGTATTGCTTTATGTTTAAGAATTGAACAATGTAAAGCACTTGAATTTTTACTAAAACAAAAAGGAGTGGATGCTTACTTTTTAAAATCGAATGATAAAAATACGGATTTTAATCATGATGTAATTGTGTCTACATTCCAACTATGTAAAGAAGGGCTGGATTGCAAAGAACTTGACACACTTTTTATTTGCTCACCAATAAAAGACAAAGTTGCGGTTGTTCAAAGTGTTGGGAGAATTCAAAGAAAAAGTGAAAATAAAGAAAAATGTTTTGTTTATGATTTCATCGAAAAAAACATCCCAATTTGTATTAATTTTGGAAAAGTGCGAAAAAACATCATAAAAAAGTTATGAAAAGTGTAAAAAAGTTGTGATTTCTCACAACTTTTATTTTCTAGTAAAATCTTTGAATATTTTAATGTATGCATCAATTCTTCCAATTAAATTGTAATTTTCGGATATGATGTCATTTTTTAATTCAACCAAACTATGTAGTGTGTCCATGTAAGACACTTTCAATTTATTGTCTAATATTTCTTGAAATCTTTTTTCGTAAATATTTGCTTTTTTCTTTTTAGTCATAACTTTAAAACCTTTCAATTATATGATACTTGCCATTTTTAAATTGGCATAACATCCAGCAATTTTCAATCAATTCACCATCAGTGCCTTCAACTTCACAATGTGTTTTTCCTCTCTTTCTTTTTTACGTGTATATTATAACTTTTAATTAATAAATTGTCAATAGTTTTTTTATAAAAATATTACATTTTTATTTTTTAAAAATAAAAATAAGTGGTAAAATAAAAATATATGGAAATATTAATGAAAGGAAGTTTTATGGAAATAATTTATAAAAATGTTATTGATTTAATCCCTTATGCAAATAATTCACGAACGCACAATGATGAACAAATTTCACAAATATGTGCAAGTATTAATGAATATGGTTTTACCAATCCAATTTTAATTGATGAAAAAAATTCAGTAATCGCTGGGCACGGAAGATTGTTAGCTGCAAAAAAATTAGGCTTAACAGAAGTTCCATGCATTATTTTAAGTGGTTTAACTAAAGCGCAGAAGAAAGCATACGTCATCGCCGATAACAAAATAGCTTTGAATGCTGATTGGAATTTTGAAACTTTGAGCTTAGAATTAGAAAATTTGAAAGAACTTGGTTTCGATTTAGAACTAACAGGTTTTGATGTTGATGAATTAGATGACATATTTCAAACCGAAGAAGAACAAGAAATTGTAGAAGATGACTTTGACATTGAACCACCAGAAGAGCCTAAAGCAAAATTAGGAAATATTTATCAATTGGGAAATCATAGATTAATGTGTGGAGATAGTACTAAAATTGAAGATGTTGAAAAACTTATGAATGGTAATAAAGCAGATATGGTATTTACTGACCCGCCTTATGGAATGAAAAAAGAAAACGATGGAGTAGCAAACGATAATTTAAATCAAGATGATTTATTAGAATTTAATAAAAAATGGATACCTTTAACATTTCAATTTACTAAAGATAATGGAAGTTGGTATTGTTGGGGTACCGATGAACCACTTATGGATATTTACTCTAATATATTAAAGCCTATGATAAAGAATAAAAAATTAACTTTTAGAAATTTATTAACTTGGGACAAAACTAATGGTCAAGGTCAAAACAGTGAACTAAGTAGAATGTATGCAGTAGCAGATGAAAAGTGCTTGTTTTGCATGTGTGGAGTGCAAGGTTTTAATAATAATAGTGATAATTATTATGAAGCGTGGGAACCAGTAAGACAATATTTAGAAGATGAAGCTATAAAAGTAGGATTAAATAATAGGAAAATAAAAGAAATAACAGGATTGTCATCAATGTATAGCCATTGGTTCACAAAATCACAATTTACTTTTATAACTGAAAAAAATTATAAAAAATTGCAAAATTATTATAATGGCGAAGCATTTAAAAAAGAATATGAAGAAATTAAAAAAGAATATTATTCAACAAGAGCATATTTTAACAATACTCATGATAATATGAATAATGTATGGCATTTTAGTAAAACATCAGGAGAAGAAAGAGAAAGTGCAGGAGGGCATGCTACACCAAAACCAGTAGCATTATGTAGTAGAGCAATAAGGAGTTCAAGTAGAGAAAAAGAGAATGTTCTTGATGTATTTGGTGGTAGTGGTAGTACACTAATTGCTTGCGAACAATTAAATAGAAATGCTTATCTTATGGAATTAGAACCGCAATGGGTTGATGTAATAATAAAACGATGGGAAGAATTTACTGGTAAAAAGGCAGTGTTAATAAAAGAAGGAGAATAAAAATGATAGAAAAGGTAAATCCAATGTGGTATAATATTATTAGGAGTTGATAATAATGTTTAAAGACATAAGTGGTTACGAAAACTATCAAGTAAGCGATACAGGAATAATAATAAATAAAAAGACCAAGAGAAAATTAAGACAATATGATAAAAAAGGATATTTGAATGTAAGTTTATTTAAAAATGGTAAAAAGAAAAACAAATTAGTTCATAGGCTTGTTGCAGAAACATTTATAGAAAATATAAATAAATATCCTCAAGTCAATCATAAAAATGAAAATACGTACGATAATTATGTTGATAATTTAGAATGGTGTACTGCAAAATACAATTCTAATTATGGAACACATAAAGATAAAATAAAAAAAAGAATGATGGAGAATAATCCATTCAAAGGGAAAAAACATACTACACAATCAAAAGAAAAAATGAGATTAGCAAAATTAGGCAAAGAAAGTAAAAGAAAAAGAAAAGTAATAATAAATGGAATTGAATATGATAGTATTGCGAAAGCAATGGAAGAATTGAAAGTAGGAACTAAAAAAATATATAAATTACTAAAGGAGGAAAATTATGATTGAAAAGGTGTCACCTTCTCACCCAGATAAAGTGGCAGATAGAATCGCAGGCGCAATAGTTGACATTGCGTATAAGCAGGATGACAATCCAAAAATTGCGGTCGAAGTGCTTATAGGGCATGGTAAATGCCACATTATTGCAGAAAGTTCTGTGTATATCGACAAAGCTGATGTTAAGCTTGCTGTTAAAAGAATCGCTGGTAATGTTGATGTCGACTACGTTGAAGTGCCTCAGGATAAGCATTTGGCGGATAACCAAGAAGGGCAGATTCGATGTGGTGACAATGGCATCTTCAAAGGAGTGCCTTTGACCAAAGAACAGAAGGAACTATCCAAAATTGCTAGAGATATTTACAAAAAATATCCTTTTGATGGAAAATATATCTTAGATAAAGAAAAATTAATTCTTTGTCAAAGCAATGCAAGAACTGAAGATTTACAAAAGTTATATCCTAACGCTAAGATTAATCCACTCGGAGACTGGACTGGTGGAACTAACGTAGATACTGGCGCGACAAACAGAAAACTTGGAAGTGATATGGCTGATAGTATTACTGGTGGTGGTTTGCATGGAAAGGATTTGTCTAAAGCTGATGTATCAGTTAATATTTATTGCTTTTTAAAAGCATTAGATACAGGCAAAGTTGTAACTACAAATTGTGCAATAGGTGATACAGAACTTATAATTAATATTGGAGAAGAAAAAGAGAAAGTTCAATATAGCGAAATGATTAAAGTTGCTAAAGATTATATTAATTTTATAGGTGGTTTTGAAATTTTTGCTAAGTGGGGGTTGTTTTAGTTTTTAATTAAAATATGACAAAAAAGAAAGATGAAAGTGAATTAAAAAAATCAGGGAAGAAAAGATTTCAAATTGACTATAGGCAAGTGGAGGCTTTAGGTGCTATTTTATGCTCAAAAGTAGAAATTGCTTCAGTTTTGGGGTGTAGTGTTTCCACATTAGACAGAGACCCAGATTTTGAAGAACATTATGAAATAGGAAAATCTAAAGGCAAAGCCAGCTTAAGAAGAATTCAATTTAAACTAGCTGAAAAAAATGCCAATATGGCAATTTGGCTTGGAAAGCAAATATTAGGTCAATCCGACCATTTAGAAATCACAGCGAAGGATATGCCAAATATTCAAATTCTTTCTAATGTTCCAAAAATTGAAAAGAAAAAAGACATAATCGATTATGACAGCGAACACAAAAAGTTGGTGGAATAATACTCAAGAAAAAAATATCATTCTTGATGTTTACAAATTAATTGGAACTGGCTATGAAAATGTTTGGTTTACAAATTGTCATTGTCGCTATCGATGTTTAAAAGGTGCAAGAAATAGCAAAAAATCTTATAATTTCATCGGCATTGAACCTATTTTTAAGCTTCTTGAAAATCCTAAAAGAAATATTATTTTTATTAGGCAATTTCAAAGCACTCAAAAAACAAGCACTTACAACATGATTTTATCGATGATAAATAAGTTGGGTTTGTTTAAATTATTTAAAATAAATAAAAGTGATTTAACTATTACTTTAATTCATACAGGGCAAGTGATTATTTTTCGTGGATTTGATAATCCTTATAAAATTACATCCATTCAAGCTGAAAATGGATATTTTACTGATGTATATATTGAAGAAGCTTTTGAAATTAAAAGCTATGAAGAATTTAGAGTTTTGGATGCATCTTTAAGGGGTGCGCTTCCTGAAGGATTATTTTTCCAATTTACATTTTTATTCAATGCTTGGAAAGAAACTCATTGGCTTAACGAAGTATTTTTTAAAGGTCGCTTAAACGATGATTTTGAAACATTAGATAATCCAAAAATTACACACATGGAGTGGATTGATGAAAACTATATGCTTCCTGGTGGATATGGGTTTGGACTTGCTTTGCATATTTCAAATTATCGAATTAATGAATTTAGAGATAAAGAAGTTTACGACATCGCGATGGAAGAGCTCAAAAAGTCTGCTATCGATATTTATAAAGTAGAAGCCTTGGGAATGTGGGGTGGTGTGAATGGGCAAACTTATCCACATTTTAATGAAGATTTAATTCAAGAACCTAAAATTTCATCAATTCGCTATGTGGCTATTGGAATTGATACAGGCTATAGTAATGGAAGTGGCAAAATTGTGTATGATAAAAATATGCGACTTAAAAGTGCAACCACCATGCAACTTGTTGGACTTACTTATGATTGCAATTCACTTTATGCAATTGATGAATATTTTTTCTCAAATCAAGGGCGTGCAGTTCCTAAAACTGCCCCACAAATCCTTCAAGAAATAATCGAGAAAATAGCTGAGTGGTCGAGTGGTCAATATCGTTGGCTTTTTGAAAATCCAGTTTGCATTTATGTTGATTGTGCGGACTTAGCAAGTAGACAAGAGCTTGAATTATTAGCACGAAAAAATGGACTTTACAATTTAAGATTTATGCCATCAACAAAAATTGGCATTCAAACTAGAGTTGATTTTATTAACTTAATCATGGCTTTTAAAGAATGCAAATTCTCAAAAAATTGTGTGAACTTAATTCGTGAAATTAAGAATTCACAAGTTGGTGAAAATGGTGAGCCAAGAGAAGATTTTGATGACCACAGTATTAATGCTTGGGAGTATGGTTGGCAGCCAATTATTAGATTTTTAAAGCGTTGGTCAACTTTTAAAGAAAGGTAAAAAATTGTCAATGAAAAAAATAAATCTAGCAAATCGCTAGATTTTTTTATTTTTTGTTTGCTTTTTTATTTTTTTTATTTTTGGCATTTTTTTTAGTTTTTTTGTCTAGTTAACTATGGTTAACTTTGATATTTTTATATCTTGCAAAAAGTTAACTAGAGTTAACATTTTAAACAATCTATTTACTTTTTATTGTTTAGTAGATAGTAGTAGGTAGTTTTCTTTATTTTAAAAAAGTGTTTAGAAAAAAATAAAAAAATATATATAAAGTATAAAAACGCCCAAAACTATCCTAACCCACTACTAACCACTTTTTTATAGATTTTTCACAAAAATATGTTAAAATAAAATCAATATGAATATTTTGTCAAAGTTTAAAAATAAGTTTGTAAAAAATGTAAATGTTAATGATAACCGATTAACATTCATTAATGATGATGAAGCAATCAGACTTTATAAAATTCGTGAATATAAAGTTTGGGCAAATGGTGATGCTAGTGAAAAGTTGAATTTTTACACATCCGAAAAAGTGGATAGCATGTTAGACAATGCAATTTACAATCGAAATGTAATGCATTATTTTTGGTCGGTCTCAACTAAAGAAAAAGTAATCAAAAGAACAAGTTGCGATTTTGCTAGTTCAATAATTAGTGCTTTAACAAATGTTTGTGGCTTGCCTAAAATAACTTTTAAAAGTGAAGAAGATAAAAAAATATGGGATTTGCTTTGCAAAGAAAATAATTTTGCCAATTTTTTAATTCAACAAGTTAGAAGTGATACATTAACAACTGGGACATCAGTTTTAAAAGTTAATTTTGATACAACATTTTCTAATGTTCCATCTTTCGAATGTGTGGATGCTGAAAAAATAAGAATTGAGAAAAGAGAAAATCAAATTGTAGCAGTTATTTTTGAAAACGATTATTTTAAAAACAAGAAAAGTTATAAACTTTTTGAAATTAGAAGAAGAGAAAAAAATAACTCTTATATTGAATATGAACTTTACGAAGATAAAGGAAACAATGAACTTGAACGAATTTCGCTTGAAAGTTTAGATGAAACTAAAGATTTGCAAAATTTAACTTTTACAGGTGTTAATTCTTTGCTTTGCGTTCCAGTGATTTATTTTAAAAATGTTTATTACAAAAATTATGGGCGAAGTGTTTTGGAAGGAAAAATTACACTTTTAGATAATCTAGACCAATGTTTGTCTCAAGCTGCTTTATGTGTGAGAGTTTCAACGCCAGTTGAATATTTTAGTGAAGATATTTTAGAAAGAGACAAGTCGACAGGTGAGCCAAAAGTTCCAAGTTGTTTTAATAGGCAATATGTGAAAAAACCAGTTGTTCCAAATGGTGATGGTGAGATTAATGACCCAAGCGTTATTACAACACAACCAAATGTGGACTTTGCTCAATATTCAATTGAAGCAAACGCAATTAAAATGAGCATTTTAGATGGATTAATTAGTCCATCAACTTTAGGCATTGAAGTGTCTAGAAATGATAATGCGTTGGCCCAAAGAGAAAAAGAAAAAACAACCTTATTTACGAGAAACAAAATAATCGCAAACGAAAAAGAATGTTTAGAAAAATTCATCCGTATTGCAATTGCAACTTATAAATTTTTGCAAAACGGATTAAAGAATTTTAAAATTGATGAAGAAAGCGAAATTTCAATTAAATATGATGAATTTGCAAATCCTAGTTTTGAAACTGAGCTTCCAATTTTAGGGAATGCGTGGAGCAATGGGCAAATTAGCACTGAGCAATATGTGTCTTTGCTTTGGGGTGATAAATTAAGTGATGAAGACAAGCAAAAAGAAATCGAAGAATTAAATAAACATCGATTAGCAGATACTTTAGATATTAATGAATACGAAAAAGATATTTCAACAGAAGAAAGAACTGAAAAGTAGATTAAGAGCGTGGCGAGATAGTGCTTATATTTTTATCTATGCATCTTTTTGTAATGGCAGAACCCCAAAACAAATAAGAAGTGATTTAATTAAAGATGCGCAAAAAAGGCGATACATCCCACTTGCTCTACTTAAGCAAACTTTTAGAACGATTAATTTTATAAAAAACAATGTGAATACAACAAATGAAGAAAGTCCGTTCTTTTTTATTCCAAATATAAAAAGCAAAAAAAATAATGATACAATTTTCAAACTAGCCGAACGCTCAAAATTCACTATGCACACAAATAAGGTGATTAATGAAGAAGCCCAAAAGTTTGAAACGGAAGAAAAACAAAAAATGATTAATGAAACTTTGTCTAATGATGAAAATATTTTCATTTTAGTTAGTTCACATGGCGATTGTGCAAAAGACCATTTGAATTATCAAGGTAAATTATATTTAAACAAAGATTATCAAGATAAAATCAATAAATCAAAAAATAAAAATGAAATTCTAAAAAGAATAAATGAAGAAAATATTAAGCCTTTTGAATGGGTAATTAATAAGCCTGTGTGGATGATTACTCGACCTAATTGCAGACACTTTTTTAATGAAATTGATACCAATGAAGTTTTAACTCATACAACGCAATATCTATTGAGAAAACATAAAATGAAATTAGCAAATGGCGATAGAAAGATTTTTCAAACAATAAAACATAAAACAACATCCGATTGGTATACGATAGAAAATGTGCAAAGTTTAATTGAAAAATACAAAGAAAGATTAGAAGTTCACAAAACAATGAATAAAGTTGCCCCATGTGATAAATTACGTATGGCAATTGAAAAAGATAAATTATTAATCAAAAAATGGAACGAATATTTAAAAACTCTTAAAAAGTAAACCATATTTAACTTTTTTATTGAAAATGTCTTTTTTTTAAAATAAAATGAAATTACTTGATAGTGGGGTTAATACTATGATTGATGAACAAGAAAAATTAGGTGGTGAAAATACTGCTTTGACACCTGAAGCAAATGGAACTCAAGAGCCAACTCAAACTGAAGTTGAAAGTAAGGAAGAGAAAGTTGTTGAAAATGTAAAAGAGCCAGAAAAGACTTTTACGCAAAGTGAAGTCAATAGCATTATTCAAGAAAGATTAAAAGAAAAAGATAAATCTTTGCTTAAAAAATTAGGGTTAGAGACTTTTGATGGTATAAGTGAAAAATTGCAAAAAAGTAATGATTACGATGCTTTGCTTGCTAGAAAAAATGAATTAGAAACTGAATTATTATTTAGAAATAATAATATTGCAAGTTCTAAAATTGATGATATTAAATATTTATTCAAAGGCAAAGGATTAGAATTGAATGCTGAAAATCTCAAAAAAGAATTAGAAACACATAATGAGTGGCTTAATTCAAGCGATATGCCTAATGTAAAAATAGGTGCTAAAAGTGAGAAAGAAAGCAACGAAACTACTGAAGAAGCAATTTTAAAGAAATATTTTGATATTTAAAACGGAGAAAAAGAATGAATAGTATTGAAACAATTATTAAATATTCTGCTAATGGCTTAGACAAAGTATATGCTGCAGAAAGTAAAACTGCTATTTTAGGAAATGGCAAAAAGTGGGTTGATGTTAATTTTAACGAAGCAGGCTATGTTAAAATTGCAAATCTTTTATTTGATGGTTTAGGAAATTACAACAAAGCTCGTAGTGGTGAAGTTGGCGAAGATTATGCACATTATCAAAACGGAACTGCTGATGGCTTCCCAGTTGGCGATGTCGCTTTAAAATGGGAAACATATAAGTTAAATTACAAACGTGGAAGACAATTCCAAATCGATGAAATTGATAATGAAGAAACTGCTGGTTTAATGATTGGCAACTTAGCAAGTGAGTTTACACGTGTTGCAGTTGTTCGTGAAGCTGATGCAATTTGTTTCTCAAAGTTAGCTGAAGTTGGCTATAATAAATCCGAAGATTTAACTAAAGAAGATATCATTTCAAACTTATTAGATGCATTTGCTTATTTAAACGATAATGAAGTTCCAGAAGAAGACCAAATTCTTTATGTTTCAAGCAAAGTTAACGCTTTAATTGAAAAGAGCCCAGAACTTACAAGATATATTACTCAAACTGATTTAAAGAATGGTGATATTACATTACATGTAAAAGCATTTATGGGTAGACCATTAATCGTTGTTCCAAGCAATAGATTTATTACTAATGTAAAAGTCACAGATAACGGCTTTGGTGCTGGAACTAATTCAAAAGCAATCAACTATATTGTTGTTGATAGAAAAGGTGTTCAACCAATTGTTAAGTTTGAAAAAATAAAAGTTTTCAGTCCTGAAGTTGTTCAAGATTTCAACGGATATAAAGTTAACTATCTTGTTTATCACGATGTTATTATTCCTGAAAATAAGAGAGCTGGTGTTTATGTTAGCGTAAGTGCATCAACTGATGGTTCTAGTGTTTCTGCAAACGTTTCAGTTTCACAAAAAGCAGGCGCTGCAACTAATGGATTAATTATCACAAGTTATGCAACCAAACCAACCAACTTACTTGGAACTTTAGTTTATAGCGCAAGTGCAATAACTTTAGGCGCAAAACCAACAAGCCCAACAACTATAACTTTAGGAAAAGAATTTACAGTTGGCTCTGCAACCGAAGGATACTTTGCTATAACTGATGGAAGCGGAATTGCAATTGCTGTAAGTGGTAAAACTGCTTTAAGCAAAAAAACTGCTTAAAAATAAATAGCAAAAACAAAAGCACTTGAAAAAGTGCTTTTTTTGTGTAAAAATAAAGTTGGGTGAGGGTAGCACCCGCGCACGTATATGGCTTTCTCCTTTTGGCTTATTGAGATTGTTAATCATTTATGCGCCTCCTTTCGAACTAGCACAAGCAAAAAATAATGTCGAGCTCTGTTTGTGCTAGTGATTTCAGTTATTACAGCTCTTGAAACTAAACATTTTTCCAATTAAAAATCCTAAAAATACACACACAATTCTAAAGAGCTGTCATGATAGCAAAGTAAAAAAATATAATACTTTGCTTTTTTTTATGCTAAAATTAAGCATAGGAGTTTAATATGTTGAAAACAAAATATATTACAAGCGATGATTATTTCAGTTATTTTGGCGAAAATCTTGCCAAGTTTTTTGATGAAAACGATAACCCAAGTGATGCAATGAATGCTTTTTTATTAAGAATTGAAAATAGAATGGAAGCATTTATTAATGCAAGATGTTTTAAAAATATTGGTGCATGTTGGCGTGTGTTCACCGATTTTCAAAAAGAACATTACAAAAGAGCATTGCTTGAACAAGCATATTATGTTGTGCATAATGGTGATTTAAGTGTGGACAGTGGCTATGACCCAATGAAGGGCGAAGTATCGAGCGTAAATTCTATTCAATCTCGTGTGTTATCTCAAAACGCTATAAACGAGTTAAAAACTTGTGGCATTTGGAATAGAAAAATAACAGCTGATAGTGATTTAAGTATTTTTTATTGGGGTTGATAAAAATGGCAATTGATTTATTTTTAGGCAAAAGAATGCAATTTGAAAAAGCATGGTTTTGGCGCAAAAAAGACACAAAAGATTACTCAGAAATAATTTATAGCGAAAAAGCCCATTTTTTCACTTGTAAAGAAGAAACACCACAAAGAAATAATGACAATGTTGTTGGTGGTGCATTCATGTATAGAGACAGTGTTGTAGTAATTTCAACATACGATAACATCGCAATTGAACTTAATGATTTAGTAAAATTCCGCAATAGATTTTGGATTGTAAAAAGTGTTCAAGAAAAAGAAATGCAAAGACAACTTCAATTTGGAAATTATAATAATGCAAGTAAAATGACAATTCTTGAATTAAGGGGAAAAGAAATAAGCGATGAATAAAGCGTTAAAATCATACACATATAATTTAACTTTAGAACTAATAGATGCATTGCAAACTGCTTTTTATGACCCACACTTGAGTGGCAATTCGGCTAGAACAATTCGTGGATACATCCTAAAAAATCAAGGAAATGAAATTCATTATCAAATTAGTATCCCAGCCGAGTGCTACGACATTCCTCGATATAAAAAAGAAGGTGTGATTATTCATACAGGGGGGTCATATGCTAATGAACTTGAAGAAGAAAGTGGTGGTTTTAGTGGCAAACACAAACATCAAACAAGAAATACAGTGAATGCATGGATTTGGCGTTATATTGAAAATATAGATAAAAGCAATTTTGAATTGGAGAGTTTTGATGTATGGTGGTAAATTATGAACAAATATTAGACTTAATAAGGGGCAATTTTACTAAATTAATGCTCAAAGATAGTGAATATTATGCTAACTATGAAATTGTTTTATCTTTAGAGCAACAATATGTGCAAAATCCTAAAAGAAAAAAAGGAACGATTTATTTAGTTTGCAAGCCACTTGAAGCAACAATCATGTATGGCATTACAGTTATGCCATTTAATATTCAAGTTGTGGCTGAAGAGAATAAAATAGATGTTGCTCAACGATTACTTTTAGATTATTGCGAAACTTACACAAACAAAATGGATGTAAATAAAGGCATAAAGCAATTTTACACAACACCTGTAAGTTTATCGCATTTTAATGAAATCGGCAGTGGCTTTCGCTCTTTATTTTCAATGAGTGCATCTTTTATTATTGCTCCTGGATTAGTGGACTTGCCTATTTGTGAAGTTTATAATGAAACAAGCGAAAAATATGAAACTTTAGGAATAATTTCATATACACCAATTTTTTCAAATCAATTAGAAACTCAAGGATTTGAAACAATTAATTCAAGAACAAGAAGTGTGGCAAAATTAGGAACTTTTTCATTTAATTTAACGATGTATGAAATTAAATCCGATTTTGTGAATAAAATTAGAAAAGTTATATATGAAAATGAGCCAATTAATAATACATTTAAGTTCAAGTTTTCATTTAACGATTACACAACTCCTGAAATTGAATGCAAATTAGTAGAAGCAACAAGTCCTTATTATTATAGTGAATTAACAATTATTAGTTTAACTTTTTCAAGGTAATTAAAATGGCTGATACAAGAGATATACAAATTAATATTATTTTAAAACAAAAATCAAGTGGTCGTGGGGGCGGTAGCGACAAAATACCAAAACCAGATACTCCACAAGTTGTTGATGATACACAAGATAAAAATAAAAATAGTGCTTGGCAAACTGTTATTCTTTCGCAAGCTGCAAATAGCACTTTTAAGCTTGTAAAAGAAGCAGGAATGTATTCAATTAATCGTTATTTTAATTTAACTGAAGATTATATGAATGAAAATGACTTTAAAAACGCTACACAAGCAATTACAAAGACTTTATCGTTTGGGGGGTCTATTTATATGGGCGCTAAATTAGGCGCTGTTGGTGGACCTGTTGGCGCATTTATTGGTGCTACTATTTCAACTGCTACTTGGCTTGTATCTGATGGCATAGCAAAAGCAAAGAAATGGCAGACTGCAAGATTAACACAAAGCAACGCAAATTATGAAAGTTATTTTGCTCAAGTTAGAGCAGGTCTTGTTGATGGAAGTAGGGGGACAATGAATTAATATGTATAAAGTTTTTATTAATAATAAAGAATATTCAAAATATTTAGTTCAAGGTTTTACAATTGATGAAGAATATAATGAAACTTTAGATAGTGGTTCAATTATTCTTTCACAATCCCCAAAACTAGATATTAAGCCATTCGATGATGTGATTATTTCAAATGGCGATATTTCAAAAGCAATGAAAACACAATTTAAATATTATGATTGCAATATTACTATAGAAAAAACTTTTGGTTATAATTGGATTGATAAATCAAGAACTTATAATAATACATATTCAACTGATGTGCAAACTGCTGATGTTTCAAGTGAAAATAAAGTTTTAGTTGGTAAAGCAATTGAGAATTTGAAAGAAAAAACTATGCCAACCGAACAATATTTTGAAGAGTTCAACATCAATGTATATTATACTGATGGAACTAGTGAAATAATGACTTACACGCTAGATACAACAATTAGTGCATTTGATTTTTATAGTGATGATAAAAAAAGAAAAATCCGTGGAACTGCAAGAAATGTTGACCCAAAAGGAATTATTTTTAGATTTGATGATGAAAATAACATTTTAGGTGGGAAAACTTTGCAAAGCGTTGGCGTTTCAGTTTTGCTTTCAATTTCAAATAAATATTACAGAGCTGGTGAAGGTTGGCAATATAAATTAACTTTAAGTGGAATTGATAATTTTACAAGCAGTTCGCAAATGAGTGTATTAACTCTTGCTTGTATTTTAAATGGTGAAAAAATCGATTATAATTTTAAATATGAAAATGGAACGAATTTTACTTTTAAATATGGGTCATTATTAACACAAAAAATAATTTCAATTTCATCAATGATTGGAGTATCACTTCTA
>ERZ808277.217-NODE-217-length-22130-cov-6.179796_pt1 | contig 22130 bp, 11 predicted proteins | sample MGYA00521240_ERZ808277 | MGnify/ENA primary metagenome ERZ808277 (study PRJEB31516, sample SAMN03275599) | gut metagenome | biome: mammalia-associated habitat; material: feces | host: Papio cynocephalus | place: Kenya | collected 2012-07-17 ... | reverse complement strand
GACTTCAGAACGTCAAATTCATTTTTTTGAGTATCTGTCAACATATTCATTCAATCTTTTTTTCAGGGAACCGTGCTTGGGTTATTCACCACAAGGCCTGGCTTCCTATTCGTTAAACTTCTTCAACTGTTCTTTTATGCGGACGAGACGGACGGAGACATTTTTAGCGGATATTCCCACAATCTGGCCGATCTCCTCGTAGGACAGGTCCTCCAGCCAGAGAAGGACTATGGCCCGGTCGAAAGGTTGCAGACGGTGGATCCGGTCATGAAGCATTCTAATCTGCTTGGAATCTTCCGTTCCGGAGGTCAGAAGATTCTCCTCCACAGGTACCTTCGTGAAGGATTTCTTCTTGGAGTCTTGCGTGATACAGGTGTTCATGGCTACTCTCCACACCCACCCTTTCTCATCACCCTTGCCCTGAAAGGTGCCAAATCCCTTCCAGAGCCGGACCAACACCTCCTGCATCAGGTCGTTGGCTTCGTCCTGATCCTTGGAGAACATAAGGCAGACCGAGTAGATGGTCTCCTTATGCCTTTTGACCAATCCGCTAAATTCTTGTTCGTCAGCGTTCATAAAAAAGCGTTTACTATAAAGACTGAATTATTGGGCTGTTTGCTACAAAAATATTCATAAATTTTGAAAAGTGGTAGGCGTGATTTACAACTATTTACAAATCAAGAATATAAACCATTTTCTTTGGTTAATAACGGCCAAAAGGAATAGACTTATTACTTATTAATCAGCTAGTTATCAACCACGGCTTCTAAAAGTGCAGGTGACGTTTATAGAAAAGAGTCGAGAAATGGAAGTCAAAAGAGAGTTCTGATAAGCGAGAGAGATCACCGAAAAAGGGTGATGAACAGAAACAGGGAGGCAGGCAGGGCGGTACGGAGTTCCTTGAGGGCGAGGTTGAGGTGGTTCTCGACGGTTTTCTTCTTGATGTGGAGGAGGGTGGCGATCTCTTCGTTAGTGCGGTGCTCAATGCGGCTCATTATGAATATCTTGCGGCGCTGCTCGGGCATACGGCTCACCACGGCGGCGATGAACGCCTCCTTGTCTTTCATGTCGATGACATCCTCGACCATCTGGTCGTACGGGATGTCGGTCAAAAGGACGGCCGCACAGGACTTGTTCTTCTTGATAAAGTTGATGGTCTGGTTGAGGCTCATCCGGTACAGGTAGAAGCGCAGGGATGTGATGTCCGGGAGGGCGGAACGCATCAGCCAAAGTTTGATGAAGACTTCCTGAGCGACATCTGAAGCGTCTTCTTTGACTTGGAGGAGGCTTTTCATAAAGCCGAAAACCACCGGGTAGTAGTTGTCAAAAAGCTGGCGGAACGCACTTCGGTCGCCTTCGGCGGTGCGTTCCATCAAGAATCTTTCCTGGCTTTCTGTCAACATATTCTTTTATATGAGACAAAGTTATAAAAAATTCAGATTTCCGTTGGGTGCAATGAGCGGTTTTGTTGTCTTATGTGCGATATACCCATAATTATGACAGACAAAGACATCCGTGACGAGTGGAAAAAACACTATGACGACACATTGCCAAAGGGCGAGCTGGACGAGGCGTTCACTCAGGTGATGGCGTCAGCCGATGAACTTGAAAATGCACAGACTAAGATAATACACACAGGACTAAGGCACAGGATATTCCGAATCGCGATGACCTGTGCCGCTGCGGCCGCCGTGTTGTTCTTTTTGCCGTGGATAACCCTCAAGGTCAACGAGAGACTGAACGGACAGGAAATGGTGCTCACAGACGAACCGGCAAGACTGTGCGAAATCTCCACACACAACGGGGAGACGCGGGAAGTCACATTGCCGGACAGTTCAAAGGTTCTGCTCAACGCCGGCTCCGTGATAATATTCCCGGAAAGGTTCTCCGCCGCTGAGCGCACTGTATTTCTGTCTGGAGAAGCCATCTTCGAAGTGACTCATAATCAAAATATCCCTTTCACAGTAAACACTTCCGACCTGGCGATTCAGGTGCATGGAACCACCTTCAACGTGAACGCATATCCAGAGTCGGGAAGTACCGCCGCGACATTGTGCGAGGGCAGCATTTCGGCGACACTGAAGGAAAGCGGAGAAAGCATCCTGATGGTTCCGGACGAGAGGCTTTCCTACGACAGGACCACTGGAAAGGCCACCATCACACACGTGAACGCAGCTGAGGACACGGCCTGGAAACGAGGGGACATGTGTTTCCGTTCCGAGAATATTCATGGAATAGTCAAGGCTATCGAGAGAAAGTACGGCCTGAACACCTACATCACATCTGGGAAATATGACAACATGATCCTGACCGCCAAATTCGTGCACGGGGAGACATTGGACCAGATGCTCGGGGCGATATGCAAGCTCGTTCCCGGAATGAGATACCGAATCGAAAACAACTGCGTTTATATAAGATAAAGCCTGCCACAAATCTCCAACAAAAGAAGAAAGACCATACAATTATAAATGAATATATTACCGAACATCACATAAATCGTTAAAAACCAAATACCAACAAAACAGTCTATGAAGCAGATTAAACATTATCTGATCACGCTTCTGCTGGTCATAATCCCAGCCGTGGGACTTCACGCCCAGAACCAGGTCGTGAACTTCCGGTCGGGGACAATGACCGTCAGACAAGCGTTCGAGGCCATCGAGCATCAGTTAGGGATGACGGTAGCCTACAATGAAAGTCTTCTCGACGTGAACAGAAAGGTCACTCCTCCGTCAGGAAAAACCGTGATGGAAGCGATGACCGCAATTCTGGACGGGACCGGGATGCAGGCAAGTCTGGACGGGAAGATGATTCTGGTTGTTAAAAACGGACAGCAGGCGGAGGCGTCGGCTGAATATTCCGGAACAGTCGTTGACGCGTCAGGTCCAGTGCCGGGAGCGATGATCTTGCTCGACGGGAAGAAGGACAACGTGGCTATGACAGACCTGGACGGCAAATTCTCCATAAAGGCGGCCCCAGGACGTTCCTACACCGTGTCGATGATGGGCTACAAGGAGTACACGGCCACATTCGGAAGCCAGACGGCCGGGATTGTGGTCACCCTTGTGGAAGACATCGATCTTCTGGAAGAGTCCGTCGTGGTGGGTTATGGAGTCCAGAAGAAGGTGAACCTGACCGGAGCTGTCGGAGTCATCAGCGGTAAGGACTTGAACAACAGGCCGGTGACCAACACGGCGCAGGCCCTTCAGGGAGCGGATCCGTCCCTCGTGATGAGCATGAGCAACGGCTCCATCGAAGGAAAGGAATACAGTGTGAAAATCCGTGGACAGGTGTCTCTGAACTCCGGAAGCCCGCTAATTCTCGTGGACGGAATCGAATCCTCGCTCTCACAGGTCAACCCTAACGACATCGAGTCGGTCTCAGTGCTCAAGGACGCCTCGGCCTGCTCGATCTACGGTGCGACAGCCTCCGCCGGAGTGGTTCTCATCACCACCAAGAGCGGAAAGGCCGGAGACCTGAAGGTCACCTACAATGGCCGTGGAGGCGTGGCTTTCAACACCACACGCACGGACTTCATCACCACCGGTTATGACTATGTGAACCTCTCCAATGAGTTCACCCTCCATTCCGGCAAGGGCTACAACGCATGGAACTACACGGACGAGGAGATGCAGATGCTATACGACCGAAGGAATGACAAGAGCGAGAATCCTGACAGGCCTTGGGTCTATACCAACGAGAAGGGCAAGTACCGCTATCTTGGAAATTTCGACTGGTACGGCTACATATTCAAAAGATCCCGTCCCGAGACTGAGCATAATGTGACCATCAACGGTGGCAACGACAAGATAAACTACTATGTCAGCGGACGTTACCTCTATCGTGAGGGAGTCTTCAACAACGCCAGCGAGGACATCATGAACGGATATTCATTCCGCGCCAAGGTGAACGCCAAGGTGAAGCCGTGGCTCCGCTACACCGGAAACCTCAGCTACGAAGGCTCTGCCTACAACTACGGCGGCTTTTGGGAGCAGGATGGTTCTGAGGATCTCACCCCACAGGGTATCCTTTGGAACATCACACAGAACATCAGTCCGACCATCGTGCCGGTGAACCCTGACGGGACCACCACAATGTACACCAACGGAATACAGTTCGCCGACTCACCTATCGCTTCCGGGCGCGGCGGAGTGTTCACGGACGGAAGGAACAAGAACTCCAGAAAGGTGAACTACTGGGTCATCACCAACAGGTTTGTGTTCGACCTTACCAAATGGATGAACGTCACGGCAGACTACACCTACAGAAGGCGTGACAACCTCAACAGCTACCGCTCCTACCCGACGGCCAACACTTGGGACAAGAACATGAAGAACATCGTGGAGATGACCAACGGCTCAGTCTATGATTTCTATCACGAGGCCCGCGCCTACCTGAACGGCCATGTCGCCAACGCCTACCTCAACGTGAACAAGTCGTGGGGCAAGCACAATTTCACGGCCGTGGCCGGTACGCAGTTCCAGGACTACAGATCCTCAACCTCGACCATCCGTCAGAAAGGCTCCATTTCCGACAAACTAGCATTCATAAATATGGCGCAGGGAACCATCGAAAGGGCTGACGAAAGCAACACAGCCTACAGGACACTCGGTTTCTTCGCACGTGTCAACTATGACTATGCAGGCAAGTATCTGTTTGAGATCTCCGGGCGTGAGGACGGCTCATCCCGTTTCGCAAAAGGTGATCGCTGGGCGTTTTACCCTTCAGCCTCAGCCGGTTGGAGAATCTCGGAGGAGAACTTCTGGGGAGGTCTGAAGAATTGGTGGGATCTCGCCAAAGTGCGTGTTTCCTACGGTTCTCTAGGCAACCAGCAGGTCAGCAACTATTCCTACATCAGCACCCTTTCCACGTCAATGATGAACTACACGTTCGACAGCACGAACAAGGCAGGAAAGGTCAGCACTCCGGGAGCTATCACTGAAGGACTTACTTGGGAGACGGTCATCACCTACAACCTCGGATTCGACCTCGGGTTCTTCAACAACAGGCTCAGCGCCAGCGCCGACTTCTACATCAGGGACACAAAGGATATGCTGACCTCCTCTCAGGAGCTTCCGGCTGTCTTCGGAACCAGCTCACCTAAGATCAACGGAGCCGACCTCAGGACCAAAGGCTACGAGATCACCCTTTCCTGGAAAGACCAGATCACAGCGGCGGGCAAGCCTCTTTACTACTCCCTCAGCGGATCGCTCGGAGACTATGTGACAACCATCACCAAGTTCGACAACCCGAACAAGTCACTCAGCCAGCACTATGTCGGCCAGAGACTTGGCGACATCTGGGGCTACGAGGTCGCGGGGCTGTTCAAGACTGACGAGGAAGCCGCTGAGTATCAGTCAAGAATCAACGACACGGCGGTCAACAAGGTGGTCTATGAGTGCGGTGTGGCCTCGATGGCCAAACTGATGGCCGGAGACGTGAAGTTCGTGGACCGGAACGGGGACGGTGTCATCAACACCGGAGCCAACACACTCAGTGATCCAGGCGACCGCTACATCATCGGAAACAACAGGCCAAGGTACACATATTCATTGAGAGGCGATGTGGACTGGTATGGTTTCAACCTCTCCGTGTTCTTCCAGGGAGTCGGGCACTGTGACTGGATGCCTCCTAAGAACTGCTCCTACTTCTGGAGCCTTTACGGATTCCCGGCGTCATCATTCGTCCCGACCGACTTCGAGTCAAAGGCCTGGACCGAGGACAACAGAAACACCTACTTTCCGAGAAGAAGAGGTTACGAGACCTACTCGAACTGCGCGCTTGGCGTGAACACGGACCGCTATATCCAGAACGCGGCCTACCTACGACTCAAGAACATAACCCTCGGCTACACCCTTCCTCTGAAGAAGAACAAGGCCGTCGAGAAAGTGCGCCTCTACCTCACGGGCGAAAACCTCTGGTACTGGTCACCGATGAAGAAGTACACCAAATATGTCGACCCTGAGGTTGCCACAGCATCTTCAAAGCAGGATGACGACTGCATCTACCCATTCTCAAGGACAGTGTCATTCGGAATTGACATAACATTCTAAATGAATATGATCATGAAGACTACATACAATATTCTTATAGCGGGACTGCTGTCGGCTCTAGCTTTCACCTCCTGTGAAGGGTTCCTCGACAAGTTCCCTGAGACCGCCCTCTCTCCTGAGACGTTCTACACCAACGAGAAGGAGCTGACTCTCGCCACAAATGGATTCTACGCCATGCTGCCAAAGCCGGACGATTCCTTTGACGGGGCTCTTCAGGACAATGACCTTCAGTTTCATCTGTCCCTGAGTGCAATCCAGAGAGGCTCCAGAACGGCCGAGACAGAGACCTGGAGCGCAAGCACCTGGTCGGATCTCCGATCCATCAACTACTACTTGGAGCACTCTGTCAAGTGCACCAACGAGGAAGTGCGCAATAAATATGACGGAATAGCCTATTTCTTCAGAGCCGTATTCTACTATGAGAAGGTCCGCAAGTACGGGGATGTTCCTTTCTATGACCACGTAATCTCAGACTCTGACAAAGAGTCCCTTTATAGGCCACGCGACAGCAGAGGTTTCGTGATGCAAAAGATTATGGAAGATCTTGACCGTGCCATTGACGGACTGCCGGTTTCCTGGTCTGAAGGAGTGTACAGAATCAACAAATATGCGGCTTACGCATTGAAATCCCGTATCGCCCTTTTCGAGGGAACATGGAGAAAGTACCACGACATCGCTGACGAGTCCTACACGAAAGAGGACGGCACAACCATCACGCTTTCATCCACTTACTTCCTACAGCTGGCCGCTGACGCTGCGAAAGCCGTGATGGAGAGCGGAAAGTACAAGATGTACAATGGAGCGACCATCGTAAAGAACCAGCCTTACCGTGACTATTTCGTTCTTGAGGACGCTGAGACCAGCGAGACAATCCTGTCCAGAAGATTTCTAAACACGGCAGAGATGCAAATCCGCCACGGAGTCCAATTCACGTACAAGAACCAGAGATATTCATTGACAAGGGCTCTTGCCTATCATTATCTTATGGCCGACGGGACACCTTTCCAGAACAAGGATGGATGGCAGACTATTCAGTATAATCAGGAATTCAAAGACCGTGACCCTCGTATGGCTCAGACCATCGCCGCTCCGGACTATGTCGCTGTAGGCACTGACGCTTCGGCTAAGTACTATCCAAGCTGCAAGGACTACGAGAGAAGCGGCTACCGTCCGATCAAATATTTCTCTGACGACACCCACGACGGAGCCACCACATCGACCACCGACTATGCCATATTCAGGTACGGTGAAGTGCTTCTGAACTACGCCGAGGCCAAGGCCGAGTTGGGTCAAGCTGACCAGACCGTGATCGACGAGACCATCAACGTGATCCGCGCGAGAGTCGGAATGCCGTCACTTGATGTGGCCAAGGCAAACGCCGCTCCGGACGCGTTCCTGAGTTCATACTACACTGACAAGCATCTTGAAGGCAATGACAAAGGCCTTATCCTTGAAATCAGAAGGGAGAGGACAGTCGAACTTGTCAACGAGGGATTCCGCCTATGGGACATGCTCCGTTGGCACGAAGGAGAGCAACTCTGCCCTGCCTCGAACACCCTCGGACCCGGATTCATAGGATGCTGGTTTCCTGGACTCGGTGAATATGACATGAACAACGATGGGAAACCTGATCTCTGCATCTTCAGCGGAAATACTCCTCAAACTGACTGCGACAACACCCTGAATGTGGCCCCAGGCAAGGACAACACCCTTTCCGAAGGTACAAGCGGTTACCTCGTGCAGTTCAAGGATCAGACTTACAAATGGGAGGAGAAAGACTATCTTTATCCTATTCCTAACAAGCAGATGCAGATCTATCCGATAGACGAGACAACAGGGAAGAGTGTCCTGACACAGAACCCTGGCTATTAACAGTAAGTAAGCGACAAAAAATATGAAAAGACATAAGATATTGTTTCAGGCTTTGGCCGCCGCGATGTTAGTGGTGTCCTGCTCGGAGTACGATGACTCATCGCTCTGGAAGCAGGTGGATGAGGCGCAGAAACAGATTGCCGAACTCACGGCATCATTGACTCAGCTTGAAGGGCAGATAGGCCTTTTGGCAGCCGCACAGAATGGTGGAGTGATCACTTCCATCAAGGAGAACACCAATGGCGGATTCACCATCAGCTACACGACCGCGGACGGGAAAGAGGCCACGGCAATCGTAGCCGGAAAGGACGACATCAAGAGTGTGGACATAATCGGCACCAAGGAAGAGAACGGTGTACTTTACTGGACCATCACCGTAGGCGGAAAGACGACTGTCCTCACGGACAAGGACGGAGCAAAGATTCCGGTGGCGGGACGCACTCCTTCCTTTACCACCGACAAAGACGGGTATTGGATGGTCAATGGATCGTATATTCTTGACAGCAAGGGAGATAAAATCAAGTCTTCCGGTCACAAGGCTTCTTTGATAGCCTCGGTTGAGAAGAACGAGGACGGTTCCGTGACGCTCACATTGGCCGACGGCTCCAAAATCACGGTTGACACGGCGGAAAGCTTCTCGCTGAAAGTGTTCTTCAACGGTAAGGAAGTCAAGGACGAACTGAAGGTCGAAGACGGGACAACCACGCTTGAGTTCACATATTCATTGACAGGAAAGGCGGTTGACAACGCCGTTTTGAAAGTGACAAGGGCCGAGAGTGTCGAGGCTTCCGTTGACGATGCGGGCGGCAAGATTAAGGTTGCTGTTCCTGACCCGCTTCGCAAAGGGCAGTTCACTTTGATGGCCGCTGACGAGAGCGGTCATCTGGCCGTGCGCACGGTCCGTATGCGCGGAACATTCTCCGTGGAGACGGAGAACGATCTTTGGAAGACCGTGGAGGAGAAACTCCTCGCCCCGGGCTGCAACTACTACAGTATGGAGTTCAAGAACATCACCAGAAAGATGCACGTCCTGGAGATTGACCTGACAAACCCGGCGATTGAGGTCACGACATCCTACGCTGATGACATCGTTCCGAACCCGAACGCCAACTCCAACAAGAACAACGGATTCAACCTCAGAGAGACCCTCTCACAGCTTTGCGCCCGCAAGACGGCTGCCGGTGAGGATGTCATCGCCGGATTCAACACCGGCTATTTCGACTCCAACGACGGCATCAGCAGAGGAGCGCACATCGAGGAGGGAGAGCTTGTCTACATGAACAACCCTGCGGTCGTGGCGAACCTCGGAAACCACGCCTGGGCGTTCACAATCTTCAAGGACAACACAGCATCCTGCGGCAAGAAGGTCTTCACCGGCAAAATGGAAGTGGCCGGCAAGGAATATAACTTCTACTCGGTCAACGACACAATCGTGCGCGGCAGGAACGCTTCAAGGATGAAGTCCTACCCTGTGAACCTCTACACCTCAAGGTACGTGAAATACCCTCATCCTGAGAAGCAAAGCATCACCAACCCTCTCAGCGCGAATGCATTGTACATCACGGCAAAATATTCATCAATGAATATGACCGTGAACAATGGTTGGTTCGAAGCCACTGTGACGGCTATCGCTGACGGCAGGTCAACGGCACTTACAGAGGCTCCTTACCTTACGGACAGCAAAGAGGTCGGCATCCAGATCACCGGAAACACGGCTGACGAGATCGCCTCCGCGGTGAAAGTCGGAGACAACATCAGGCTGATGGCCCAGATGGACGTGGAGGGCGTTGTGAAGCCTATCCAGACACAGAACTCCACGATGTGGCACTACGTCACCGACGGAGAGAATACCCTCAACACAGTACCTGCGAGCCACGATTTCCGCACTTTGATCGACCCGATGACATTCGTCTGCATTGACAAGAGCGGATCGAGGATAATGATCGCCGAGATCGACGGCCGTCAGACCGGATTCTCCATCGGAGTCAACGCCGAAGAGGTCACAGAGATCGCCCTGCGTCTCGGAGCCTGGAACTCAACCCGTTTCGACGGCGGCGGTTCATCAGCGATGTGGGCTAAGAAAGACGGCGTTTCAGGCCTCGTCAGCAGCCCAAGCGACAGTAAAGGCGAGCGCAGTTGTTTGAATTATATGTATGTACGTAAGAAATAGCACATTATGAGAAAGATACCTGCTATAATATCTATATTCATGGCGGCTGCCTCCTTGTTCTCATGTTCGTACGATTCCTCTGAAATCGAGAACGGAATCACCGACTTGGAGAACCGTATCGCGGCCCTTGAGCAGAAGGCGGACAATCTGGAGTCGCAGCTGAAGGCAGTTTCAGAGTTCGTGTCCGGCAACTTCATCTCTCGTGTCGGAACCGATGAAAAAGGCAACTACATCATCACTTATCAAGACAAGAACGGTGAGAAGAAAACGGTAACCCTGGCCAAAGCCTCCGACCTTGATAAGTCTCCTATGATCGGAACCGCTGAATATGAAGGTGTCCTCTACTGGAGACAGACAAAGGACAACGGAGCCTCCTGGGAGTGGATCACCGACAAAGACGGCAACAAAATGCCAGTCTCAGGCCCGGCACCGACCGTGGGAATCGACAAGGACGGTTATTGGACGGTCAATGGAGAGAGCACAGACGTTCTCGCAAAGGATATGACCGGTAATATATTCAAAGAAGTTGTTGCTGACAATGAGAGCGGCCTTGTAGTGTTCAGCCTGACCGACGGCACCAGTTTCTCCGTCAAGTACAACGAGTCGCTGGCCATTGCGTTCACGACTCCATCATTTCTTGCTGTCGAAAGTTACAGCGCGCCCGTTGAGGTCGGCTACAAGGTGAGTGGCACTATGGCCAAGGATGCGGTCGTGGACTACCTGACAGCCTACAACGTTAAAGTCAAAGTCAACGAGAGCCTGAAGACAATCTCCGTGACGATGGAGGAAGGAGCCGAGGAAGGCAATGTCGTGATTATGGCCAGCGCCGGGGACGACATCGTTTACAAGCCTCTGTTTTTCTCCTACGGCAAGACCGTCATCGAGTTGGAGAACTACATCAAGGACAACGAGCTCATCACCCCGATGGGCGAGCCTGTCATCAACCTTGGCGGGGATATGACTCCGTTCACCATCAGGATCTCGCACAACATCGATGTCGAGGCCTCAGTGGCGAAGGAGAATGAATCTTGGCTCAAGGCTGTGACGACCAAGGCTTTGCAGACTTCCGAGTTCAATTTTGTCGCTGAATATTTCGAAAGCAAGAGCAACACTCTGCGTGAAGGCCGCATCATCCTGAAAAACAGCCTCTACGAGGTCTCCACATCGATTCTCGTGAAACAGAATCCGATCGTGAAAGGTGGTGGCGGAAGCGGAGACGATCCGTCCGAGGACAAGGGAATCTCCGACCTCAGCACGTTTATGGAGTTCATCCGCAGCGTCAACGCCGGAGCGTCCACGACCCGTTGGGAGAACGCTGACGGAGAAGTCTGCCTGCTCACTGACATCGACCTTACCGGAATCGAATGGACACCTATCGGAAACGCCACCGGCGAGGGCTCGGGAATCCCAGCCTATACGTTCGCCAACGCTTTCAAGGGCAAGTTCAACGGCAAGGGTCACAGCATCACAGGCATCAACTGGACCTGCGATATGAGCAAGAACCACGTCTATGGACTTTTCGGAGCGGCAGACGGAGCGACCATCAGCAATCTCACCGTAGGAGCCTCCGGAGATGCCATCATATTGACCGGGACCCCTGACGTGACCCCATCTGTGGCCGGAATCGCAGGCTACGCCGAGAATGTCACCATCACCAATGTGACCAACAATGTCAGCATCATCCTTGAGGGAGAATGCCCTCAGGCTATGCCTACCAGCCTCGCCGGCATCATCGGCAGCGGCTCTAACGTCACAGTGGGCGGAAAGACCAAGGACGAGGCCGTAAAGAACAACGGAGACATCCTCGTGAAGTCGAAGGTGTCCAACGCTCAGGCCGGAGGAACAGGTCTGCAAGTCGCAGGAATAATGGCTTATGTCAAGAACGGCAAGGGAAGCACCTTCACCAACTGCACGAACAACGGACACCTTACAGGCCCTAACGGTCGAAGTGGAGGCATACTCGCTTCCATCCAGGGAACGGAAAAGGCCGGCAACAAGGTGACAATCAGCAAGTGCGTCAACGCCGGTCTCATAGAGGACAACTACCTTGACTACGATGGTTACACCAACGCCAAAAGAATGGGCGGAATCATCGGTGGATCCGAGGCCGCTGATGTCACCGTGGAATCATGCGTCAACAGCGGAAACATATTCTCTCACACTGGATGCCGCGCCGGCGGATTCGTAGGTCACTTCAAGGGTGGCATCATCACCGGATGCTCGAACACCGGAATCATCCTCAGCCACATCACTCCACAGGCGGCGGATTACAGCGGCGGTGACGGCCCAGGCTGGGCGGCAGGCTACTGCAACATCAAGATCTCCGGCTGCACCAGAGGCGGAAAAGTCGGCGAATGGGCTGACTTCAAGAGCAATCCTGAAGGAGCTCCGGACGCAACGGTCTACAATGCCTACGGCTACCAGAACTCTAAGTATTTCAACGCTTCTGACAACCAATAAAATGAAGACAATGAAAAGATTAATGAATATATTTGTGTCTGTTCTGGCGATGGTTCTCGCCTTCACCGGATGCGGTTTCGACGAGGATCCGCTCCAGAACAGGCTCAATGACATCAAGAACAGGATCGCGGCTCTCCAGTCCAGAATAGACGAGGCCAACAAGCAGGTCGAGACACTCGGACTGCTGACCTCTGGCAACGTCGTCACGTCCATCGACAAAAACAGTGACGGAAGTTATGTGCTGACCTATCTGGACAGCAAGAACGAGGAAAAGACCATAGTCGTGGCCGCGACAGACCAGCTGCTAAACGTTCCGGTCGTGGGCGTGCGCAAGGACGATAACGGACTCTACTACTGGACCGTCACAGTCGGTGACGAGACCAAGGACATCACCGTTGACGGACAAAGCGTTCCGGCGGCCGGAAAGACACCGGTCATCTCTACGGATGAGCAAGGCTATTGGACAGTCGATGGTGAGCGCATCCTGGATTCGGCCGGCAATCCGATCGAGGCCGCGGACGGTAGTGCGTCCATCTTCAAGTCCGTGACCAAGGATGCGGAAGGCAATCTTTCCGTCACTCTCGGAGACGGCTCACAGATAACCATACCTGTGCAGAACTCGCTGAATCTCAGCCTTTCCTCATCCTTGAATCTCACTATCGCCAATCTCGGTCAAGAACTGAAGATCGGTTACGAAATCACCGGAAGCAAAGCCGGGAACGCCATCGTGGCGATCGCAGAGGCCAAGTCGGTGAAGGCTGAATTGGACAAGACCGCCAAGGAGGTCAGCGTAACATTCGGTAGTGATTTCACCTCCGGTCATCTCATTATGATGGCCACAGATCTGGACAAAGTGACTGTCCTGAGGCCTGTGTTCTTCAACAAGGCCAAGGACACCAAGATACTCATCAGCACGGCCGATGATCTCGCGGCTTTCGCCCGGAATGTAAATGCCCAGGACGGAACCGAAAATATGGACGTCTACCTTGAGAAGGACATCGACATCTCCTCCATCAAGGACTGGACACCTATCGGGAACGGTACATTCTCAGGCACCGCCGTCAGCGGAGCGGTCTTCAAAGGCACTTTCTACGGCCAGAATCACACGATCAAGGGTATGAATATAACCGTACCCGCCGATGCTGTGAAAGGTGCCTCCTACGGCCTGTTCGGAGTGCTTGACGGAGCCACTGTCAAGGATCTCAACATCGGAGAAGGATCTTTGATCACATCTTCCTCAAAACTTCTTGTCAGCGCCGGAGCCATCACAGGATCCGTCGTGAACTCAACAGTTGACCATTGTTCATCTTCCGCCTCATTCGACATTTCAGGGGGAGCCGATAATGTCAGCCAAAGGTTCGGCGGAATCGCAGGTTCGGTGTATTCAGCTGGAGAGGTTGCCGCACAAGTGACCAATAGCTCCAATTTCGGAATATTCAAGTCCGTGAACACCACCAACAGCAAGAACGGCGGCACAGCCTTCTCCATCGGTGGCGTGGTAGGTTACGCGGAATCAGCTTCTTCCGCCCTGCGCGTGATGATCAAGGGATGCGACAACTACGGTGCTATGAATGTGCAGGCGTCCCGCAACGCCGGAGTTGTGGCGACTCTTAACAAGAACGCCACCGTGGAAGGCTGCAAGAACTACGCTGACATCACGAACACGGACACCAAGGCTTCCAACACCCGTGTGGCCGGTATTGTCTCTGCCTTGAACATTCAGACCTCAGCCATAAACTGCGTCAACAAAGGTAACATCACCTTTGCTGTGGCCGGAAACACCACGAAAGGCTACGCCGCAGGAATCGCCGGCCAGACCAACGACAATTCCTGCGTTGTGGAAGGTTGCGAGAACTACGGAACAGTGCGCTCGGACATATTCAACGCCACTGATGCGACAAAGAGATTCATCGCATCCATCCTTGCAAACACGAATAACAAGACCATCACCATCCGGAACAACAAAGTCGGAGGAAAGGTCGGTCCATATTCAGATGAAAGCAAGGTGGTTGCCATCACAGCGGAGAACTTCGCGGATTGGATATTCTTCACCCCTAAGACCCAACCGTCTGTTGTCACAGGCAACGAGTTCGCCGGTGAGATTCTGACAAAGGGCATCGCATCAGCGCAGGATTTCGTGGAGTTCTCCGCCGCTGTCAACGCTGGCTCATCCCTTGATAAATGGCAGGACGCTGCCGGTGGAATCAACCTGCTCAACGACATCGATATGTCTTCTGTAAAGGATTGGACACCAATCGGTAACGCGACTTTCGCCAATGTCAAAAACAAGTTGACCGTGACCGGACCTATGTTCACAGGCAAGTTCAACGGCCAAGGCTATAAGATACGTAACTTCAAGGCCGTAAGCAAAGTGGCCGCAACCGGAGGCACTTTCGGACTGTTCGGTGTGATCGGTCCGGGTGCCGTTGTGGAGAACTTCATATTCGAGTCCAGCTGCTCGCTTACCGTACAGTCACCGGCCAAGAGCACGTCCCACGGCTTGATCGCTGGACTTCTCTACGACGGTACCGTGCGTGACATCCACAGTTACGCTCCGATGACATTCCAGAGCAAGACCGGTGTCAAGAACGCCGCCCAGTTCATGGCTCTGATAGGCTATGTGTTCACTGAAAACTCCGAGGTTATCATCGACAGCGTGGACAACTTCGGAGAGATCATCGCAGAGAACGCCGACGGCAACGACCAAGGAGGAGCGAGTGCCTTCCACATCGCAGGAATCGTGGGCTTCTCCACCGCCACGATGGACACCCAGCATTTCGTCACGATTTCCGACTGCTCTAACGAGGGAAACATGACTTCCGCCACCTGCCGCACATCCGGCATCTGCGCAGCCGCTAACCGCAGGACAAAGATGGTGAACTGCATCAACAAAGGTAACCAGCTGAACAGTTGCCCAGGCCCGGACAAGGGACGAATCGGCAACATCGCCTGCAACGTGGCCAACGTCTCCTCTATGACCGGCTGCATCAACTACGGCGACATCATCTCGACCACGGGCGCCAGAACAGCCGGTATCGCCAACCTTGCAAACAACTGTGAGTTCAGCCACTGCGCCAACTACGGAAACGTCCGGTCAGACAGCAAATACCGAGGTCTGTTCTGGGCCTACAACAGTGGATTGGCATCGTGGAGCAGCTGCGTTGCCGGAGGCACGGTAGGAACCTACAACAACGGCAAAGGTGTGGTTGATGAATATACCGATGATACCAAGATGAACTATCTCGGTGTCCAAGGATCTCAGAAATCCACCCTCAATGACATCACCTACCTCATAGGTGTCAAGGATCCGGAACCGCCTGTCGAGTCCAACGCCAAGCTGAAGATTCTCTTCATCGGCAACAGCTTCACCAAGGATGCGGTCGAGCATATTCCAGGACTCCTCGCCGCCGCCGGAATCAAAGACATCAAGCTCTACCACATGTACTATGGCGGACGACGTGTCTTTGAATATAACGACGGCTACACTTCCTCTGTGGATTACCATTGCTACAGATGCGAGAACGGGGCGACATCATGGACGGATGTCACCGGACACAGCCTGCACGAGATCGTCTCCAGCGACAAATGGGACATCGTGACCATTCAGGAGCACACCGGACGCGCTGTTGCGTGGGATTGGACAACAAGCCAGAAATCAGCCTTCCAGGGTCTTGTAGACAAGATCAAGGCAGACTGCCCGGACAAGACTCCGGATTTCTACTTCATAATGTCGCAGGCCTACCACGACATGAACAGGATCGCAACGGCTGACCGGGGACAGATAAACTTCAAGACCACAGAGGAAATGTACAAAGTCATCGTCGAGATGACCAAGAAACTGATGGCAGACATCCAGTTCAAAGACGTGATCGCCACCGGCACCTGCCTGCAGAATCTCAGAACATCAGACCTGAACAACAGTATGTGCCTCACCCGTGACGGCTACCACATGGATTATGGTATCAGTCGCTATGCCGCAGCCTGTATGGTCTTCGAAAAACTTATCTCCCCGTCATTCGACAATGTAAAGCTTGACAAGAACGCCTACAGGTACGGCAATTCCAGCACGACATCAGGATCCTATTCAACACCTGTCACCAATGCCAATGCTCCTGTGGCTCTTCAGGCCGCACGTTACGCCTTGCAGACACCTTATCAGGTCACATCAATGAAATAGGTGGCGTGGCTGACAACTATCTACAAATCAAGTGTTAAAGCAATCACCTTCGGTTAGTATCAACAGAAGGTGATTGCTTTATCACTTGTTTACCAATTAATTATGCACCACACCAACCTACGCCTTTCCAATATTTTTGCAATGAATATCACTGGCATATTCAGAATAAGAAGCTGTTTTGATTTTTGTTTGCCTTTTTAGACTCTACTTTTCAGGAAAAGGAATAGGTTGAATCAGCATTTTATTATTTTTGCAATATAAAGTTGCCACAGATTTGGCTATTTTTTTTAATTAATACATAATCAGGGAATATTAAAACAAAAATATATATGCGTAAGAATTTATTTATCGCGATTATCGCGATTCTGGTCTCGGCGTTTGCTTTCCCGGCCGCCGGACGTGATCTGAAAATCCTTTACTGGAACATCCAGAACGGAATGTGGTCGGACCAAGGCTATAACTACGACAATTTTGTGGAGTTCGTGAAGTCCGAGGCTCCGGACATCTGCGTCTGGTGCGAGGCCGAATCCCGCTACTTTACGGATTCTGGTGACAGAATCGAGAACTGTGAGGATGCATATCTCCCTTGGAACTGGGATATTCTTGCGAAACGCTATGGACACAATTATGTGCTTGTCAGCGGCAAGAGAGACACTTTCCCGCAGGTAATCACCTCAAAATACCCTATCCGTATAGTCAAGAGGGTCAACGGCAACGGTGATGATGTCATTGTTGTACATGGAGCCGGAGTGGCTCAGGTGGAGGTCGGCAACAAGACCCTCAACATCGTCACCATCCACTCATGGCCATTCAAGTACACATATATGGCAGACGACAAGAAAGCAAGCGCCGAACGTAAGGAAGGAGCCATGTTCAGAGCCAAGGAGATGGAATATATCTGCAAACAGACTATCGAGAGCGTTCCGGAGGCGGCTTCGCAGTACTGGATGATGCTCGGAGACTTCAACGCCAGATCACGTGTGGACAACCATATTTACAAGATGGCCGAAGACGACAAGGACTTCCTCGTTCATGACTACATCAGGAACAACACTCCTTACATCGACATCATCGAAATGCTGCATCCTGACGACTTCCAGCCAAGCACACTGTCTGGAAAAAGAATCGATCTCATCTACATGACCGAGCCTTTGTTCAAGAAGGTCCGCTCGGCCGAGATCATCCGCACCGGTTTCGCTGAATCCATCAAAGACCCGCGCAAGATCAAGGGCTTCTGCAAGCCTTCAGACCACTACCCTATCCTTGTGGAGTTGAAATTCTGATTTCCCGTACTGGTTCATAAATGAGCAAAAAGAACCTCTGACCTGAATTTTTCACGTTACAAAAATTCAGAACAGAGGCTCTCTTTGCCTATCAAGATTCCGTCACTTCGATGGTCGCTTCGACAGGCTCAGCGACCATTCTGTTACTATATATTCAATTAAAGTTTTCTGAGCAGGTTGTTCATGTTGACTTCCTTGTCGATGATAGAGCGGAGCTCGGCGATAGGAACCCTTCTCTGCTCCATGGTGTCGCGCTCGCGGATGGTGACGCAATTGTCGTTGAGCGAGTCGTGGTCCACTGTCACGCAGAAAGGTGTGCCGATGGCGTCCTGACGACGGTAACGCTTGCCGATGGAGTCTTTCGGATCGTACTGGCAGTTGAAATCGTACTTGAGCTCGTTCATCACCTCCTGAGCCTTCTCAGGAAGACCGTCCTTGTTCAGGAGAGGAAGCACGGCCACCTTCACAGGAGCCAAAGGGGCAGGAATGCTCAGCACAACGCGGCTCTCCCCTCCCTCAAGCTGCTCGACCTTGTAGGAATGGCTGAGCACGGCGAGGAACATTCTGTCCACACCGATGGAAGTCTCAACGCAGTAAGGAACGTAGCTCTCATTGGTCTCAGGATCAAAGTACTGGATCTTTTTTCCGGACAGTCTCTGATGATTTCCGAGGTCGAAGTCTGTACGGGAGTGGATTCCCTCTAGTTCCTTGAAGCCGAACGGGAAGTTGAACTCGATGTCCGTCGCGGCGTTGGCGTAGTGGGCCAGCTTCTCGTGGTCGTGGAATCGGTAGTTCTCAGCGCCCATTCCGAGGCTGACGTGCCACTTCATACGGTTCTCCTTCCATTTCTTAAACCACTCCATTTCGGTGCCAGGACGGCAGAAGAACTCCATTTCCATCTGCTCGAACTCCCTCATTCTGAATATGAATTGTCTTGCGACGATCTCGTTTCTGAAAGCCTTGCCGATCTGCGCGATTCCGAACGGAACCTTCATACGGCCGGTCTTCTGGACGTTGAGATATTCAATGAATATTCCCTGCGCCGTCTCCGGACGGAGGTAGATTTTGTCGTCCGCGTCGCCGGTGTTGCTGATCTGGGTGGAGAACATCAGGTTGAACTGACGCACGTCTGTCCAGTTCTTGGTGCCTGAGATAGGATCAACGATGTCGCAGTCAAGGATGATCTGCTTGTACTCCTTGAGGTCGTTGGCCTGCTCTGCGGCGACATAACGGTTGTGAACCTCGTCGTATTTCGCCTTCTCCCTGAGGATGTTAGGATTGGTGGCTCGGAACTGCTCCTCGTTGAAAGCCTCTCCGAACTTCCTGCGTCCCTTCTCGACCTCCTTGTTCATCTTCTCCTCGATCTTGCCGAGATAGTCCTCAATCAGGTTGTCGGCACGGTACCTCTTCTTGGAGTCCTTGTTGTCGATGAGCGGGTCGTTGAACGCCGCCACGTGACCTGAAGCCACCCAAGTCTTAGGGTGCATGAACACGCAGGAATCAATGCCGACGATGTTCTCGTTCAGCCTTACCATGGCGTTCCACCAGTACTGCTTGATGTTGTTCTTCAGCTCGACGCCCATCTGGCCATAGTCATAGACCGCCGCAAGTCCGTCATAAATCTCACTTGACGGGAAGATAAACCCGTACTCTTTGCAATGTGCCACCAGCACCTTGAACAGTTCGTCCTGTGTCATAGTATTGTTGTACTTTAATAATTTTCAAAGTCCTAAAAACTTACAAATATACACATTTTCGCCCAAGTATCATCGCACTGACAAGGTCTGCTACGTAGTCTGCTACGTGACAAAAGCAAGGCATCCATTCATCAGTCTCCTGAGCGTGACAATATTTGCAATATAAACGACAATTATAAAGGTACATATACTAAAAAAGGAATAATCCTTATCGAATCATTCCCTTTTATAAGGCTGTATGATTATCTACTAGAAGAACCTGGCTCTGTGATCCTTCACGTCAGCATCCGTCATCATGACAGGAAGAATCATCTGAGTGGTATAGCTGTTGATTTGAGCCATGTTGTTTTTGGCGTCATCTTCTGTATAGAATGCGCCAGTGTCGCGTGAATTAACCTTGAAAATATAGGTTCCGATTGTTCCTGCGACAGGACCGCAGATTTTTCCTTCCGGAGCCACAGATGCGGTGCCGATGAACTTAGGATCCAGACCCTGACCATTCATGGACGCGAACCTTACGTCCACGCCTGAACTTACTGATGAATGAAGAGTGTCAGCGATGGCCTGAAGGTCATTGATGCCCTGAATCTTCTGAGCGATGTCAGCAGCGGCCTTCTCGGCGGCCTTCTCGGCAAATAGCTGCTGACGGATAGCATCCTTGACCTCGTCAAGCTTGGCTATACCTTCCTTGTGGATTCCGGTGACAGTGGCCACGAAGAGATAGTTGTTGTTGACGGTGATGATCTCGGAAACCTTGCCGACCTTGTTGTCGAACACCCATCTTGTGACCTCCTTAGCCTGTGAGATGGAACCGTAGGTTGAAGTGGCTTCAGTGACTCTGAGATTATGTGAGTAAACACCCATTGAATCAACGGCAGCCTTGTAGTTGTTATACTTACCGGCAGCGATCTTTGAGAAATTGCTAGCCTTGGCGTAGTAGCTGTTGAATGTCTCGCCGCTTGCGAGAGCTGTCTTCTCAAGAATGGCTACCTGCTTCTTTGCGACAGGGGTTGTTCTCTTTGAAACCTCTACGATGTGTGTGCCATACTGTGTCTTAACGATGTAAGGCTTGCCAACCTGAGCTGTGAGCACGGACTCGAATCCTGGGAACATATAAGTCTGTGTAAGCCAACCGATATTACCCTGCTCACCATCAGCGGCGTTTCCGGTGTCAGCTGAATATGAAGCAGCGACATTCGAGAAGTTCTCACCTTTTGCAAGCACATTGAGAAGGCTGTCAGCCTTGCTCTCAGAGCCACCCTGAAGTAGAATGTGCTTAACATAGACTGAGTCAGGAATCTGGGCGGTGGCCATGATTCTGGCGGCATAGAACACATTGTTGTCTGAGACAATCTGAGAAGTTCCGTCAGCGTTGTTGTCAACAAACTCACTGATTTCCTTGTTGACGGTTGAAAGCTCTCCGGTCTTGTACCAGTACTCACTGTAGTTCCTTTCAGAGTTTCTGGCCAGGAAAGACTTCATGTTTGTTGTCGTGGCAAATTCGTCATAAACCTTGCCCATAGCATCGTTTGTGGCATTGATGTCAGACTCGGAAGGCTTTACCTCGAAGACCACATATTCAATGTCCCTTGAAGCGTTCTGCCTGAACATCTTCTTATGAGACTCGTAGTACTTTCTGATTTCCTCTCCGCTCACCTTGACCGTGGTGTCCATACCATAGTTAGGAACCATCACAAAATCAACATTGGAAGTATTGTTGTTCTCGGCAATGGCTCTTTTGAGCATCAAAGGATTCTGGATGTTGCTCTGGGTAAACAACGAATAATACTTTGCATAGAACTGCTGGGTATATATCGTGTTCTGAAGGTAGTTCCAGTACTCTCTTACCTTACCGGTCTGATCCTGGGAAACAGCGTTGATGAGATTCTGCAACGCCTCCTTCGAAAAGTTGCCGTTCTCATCAGCGAACGCAGGATTTCTGGCAATCAAAGGGGATACCATGTCTCCGGCCAGAAGTTCCTTCATCTCTTCCTCACCTACCTTGATTCCGGCAGCCTTGGCGTTCTTGATGAACAGATACTTGTCAAGAAGGCTGCGCCATGCTTCATTGCGGACCTGCTCCTGCTGCTGCTCGTTCTGAGCGGAAGAACCGGTCATCATCTCGTTGATGGACGTGAATTTATCTACATCCTGCAAGAAATCCTGATAAGAAACAGTCTTACCATTGATTGTTCCCACATCGTTTCTTGAAGACATCGCGTTGAACGCCGTCTCCAAGGTCTGAGGGTCGATAATGAATGACAAAAGGGCCAAGGCAATGATGATTGACACTGCCATGCCGGCCTTTTCGCGAGTTTTTTGAAGAATCGCCATTGTGTATTACGTTTTTATAATTTCCAAAAAATAGGTATTGGGGTGCGAAGATAGTGATTTTAATTCAATTAACCATTATTTTTT
>ERZ808277.216-NODE-216-length-22211-cov-3.429771_pt1 | contig 22211 bp, 21 predicted proteins | sample MGYA00521240_ERZ808277 | MGnify/ENA primary metagenome ERZ808277 (study PRJEB31516, sample SAMN03275599) | gut metagenome | biome: mammalia-associated habitat; material: feces | host: Papio cynocephalus | place: Kenya | collected 2012-07-17 ... | reverse complement strand
CGCGTTTGAAGGAGTTTGCTTTTTCAAAAGTAACAAATTTTTTCTCTCGGTGCTAACCTAAAAAAAGATATTTTTCACCCCCACAAACATGTATTTTACAGCCCAGTGATACATGTCCCAAATTCTACATATTTATACATAGGGATTGATTTATTAAAATAAGTGATATAGAATAGCAATTGTGAATATTAATCAATAGGAGGATTAAATTTTAATGAGTGATAAAATTATTAGAGTTAAAGATATAGTAAAAATTTGCGATGGTTTTTTAGCTTTTGGTGATGATGAAATTGTTTGCCAAAATTTTTCTAAAGATACAAGAACAATTAATGAAAATGATGTGTATGTAGGAATAAAAGGTGAAAATTTTGATGGTAATAGTTTATATGTGCAAGCTTTTGAAAAAGGTGCTAAGGTCTGCCTTGTCCAAGGGATTGAAGTTGATGAAAGTGTTAAACAAAAATATAATGATAGATGTGTAATCATTGTTGAAAATACAATTGTTGCTCTTCAAAAAATAGCAAGTTATAAAAGAGACTTATATGACATACCTGTAATTGCAGTAACTGGTAGTGTTGGAAAAACTAGTACTAAAGATATTATTTCAAGTGTTGTTTCAACTTCTTACAATGTTATAAAAACACAAGGAAACTTAAATAATCATATAGGTGTTCCAATGACAATTTTGGGGTTAAAAGATCATAATGCTCTAGTTGTTGAAATGGGTATGAATAATCTAGGAGAGATAAGCGTTCTTTCTAAAATTGCTAAGCCTAATATTGCAGTAATTACAAATGTTGGAACTTCACATATTGGAAATTTAGGGTCTAGAGAAAATATTTTAAAAGCAAAACTAGAAATTTTAGATGGATTAAAAGATGATGGGGTTTTAATTATTAATAATGATAATGATTTATTACATAAGTGGTCAAGTGAACTGAAAGATAGAAAAAGTTTAAAAATATGTACATATGGTATAGAAAATAATAGTGATGTGGTGGCTAGAGATATTGTTCTAAACGAAAATTCTAGCAATTTTAATGCAATATTAAAGGAAAGCAATGTAGTAAAAGATATTAATGTTCCAGTTGGTGGTCTTCATTTTGTGTATAATGCGTTATGTGCAATCATGGTGGGAAAAGTGTTAAATATTCCAATGAAAAAAATTAGTAAAGGTATTCAAAAATTTGAATTAAGCAAAAATAGAATGGAACTTATTAATTTGCCTAATAATATTGTTGTAATAAATGACTGTTATAACGCAAACTATGATTCTATGAAAGCTGGAATTGAATATTTAGCTAAAACTAAGGCACAAAGGAAAATTGCTGTTTTAGGCGATATGCTTGAATTAGGTGAATTTTCAGAAAAATTACATATTGAAGTTGGAAAAGAAATATTGAAAAATAAAATAGATATTTTAATTACTGTTGGTAAAATGGCAGAAAATATTGCTAACACTGTTAAAACAGTAAATTCAAATGTATACGTATGCCAAAATAATAATGAGGCTGTTAAAAAAATTAAAAGTATAATGCGTGAAAATGATATTATTTTAATAAAAGCATCTAATGGAATGAAATTTAAGGATATTGTTGACGGATTAAAAAAATAATCATCTTACTAAAAGCAAGAAAGGAATGTGGTTAAATATTATGGATAAAATTAAATTAGGCGTAATTTTCGGCGGTATGTCTACTGAACATGACGTTTCAGTTGTTTCAGGTAGTTCTGTATTAAAAAATTTGGATAAAAATAAATATGAAATTACACCAATGTACATAAATGAAAATGGTGATTGGTTTTTATATACCAAAAATCTAAGTGAAATAGAAATATTGAAAATAGGAGAACAACCAAAAGAGTTAGAAAAAATAGAAAATCCTATAAAAATATTAAAAGGTTTGGAAGTTATTTTCCCTGTATTACATGGTTTATATGGTGAAGATGGGACAATACAAGGATTATTCGAATTACTAAAGATTCCGTATGTTGGTTGCAAAGTGCTTGGCTCTAGTATTTGTATGGATAAGGTATATACTAAAATAGTTTTAGAAAAGGCTAAAATTAATCAAGCTAATTATTGTTATGTTAAGAAAAATAAAACAGGATATGTGTATGTATCTGAAGATTTTGATGAAAGTGTTTTAGAATTAGGTGAAATATGTAAAAAAGTTATAAGTAAATTAGGTTTACCAGTATTTGTCAAACCATCAAATTCAGGCTCATCAGTAGGAATAACAAAAGCTAAAAGTGCAAGTGAATTAAAAGAGGCTATTGAATTTGCAAGTCAATTTGATAAAAAGATTTTAATAGAAGAAAATATTAATGCACGAGAAATTGAGTGCGCAGTTATTGGAAATGATGAAATTGATGCATCATGTGTTGGTGAAATTTTACCAGCAGAAGATTTTTACAGCTTTGATGCTAAATATAATAATTCAGAGTCAAAGGTTCAAATTCCAGCTAAAGTCGATGGAAAATGTGCAGAAGAAATAAGAAATATGGCTAAAAAAGCGTATAAAGCAGTTGATGCTAAGGGATTATCTAGAGTAGATTTTTTTATTGACAAAGATACAAATAAAATATATTTAAATGAAATAAATACAATGCCAGGTTTTACTACAATTAGTATGTATCCACAACTTTGGGGAAAATGTGGAAAACCTTATGCAAAATTATTAGATGAGTTAATAGAAAATGCTATAAATGGTTAAAAAATATATTAAAAATGGTTAAAAATATGCTAAAAAGTAATTACAAATTAAAATTTATATGTTATAATACTTCAAAATGAAACAGGCATAGGGGGATGTTAAATGATTTTTAAAGATTACTATAAAATATTAGGTTTAGAAACAAATAAAGTAACTACTGAACAAATAAGAGTTGCATATAGAGAGCAAGCTAAAAAGTTCCACCCTGATGTAAATGTAGGAAATAAAAATGCAGAAGAAAGATTTAAAGATATAAATGAAGCATATAGAGTTTTATCTGAAAACAATTCTAAAAGAAAATATGATAGAATGTGGAATAATTATGTAGGAAAGAAAAAAGTTAAATACGAAGAAAGTACACGCTCAAAAGCCTCAATATTTAGCGATTTCTTTAATATATTTTTTGGACCATTAGAAAATAAAAAAATGGAGGCAAAATCTTCTAGTATAAAAAAAGACAAGACCCCTAAAAAAGGAGAAAATATAGACACAGAAATAAACATATCAATAGATGAGGCTTTTTACGGATTAGATAAAAAAATTTCCCTAAGAACTGTAAACGGCAACATGAAAAATTTCGATGTAAAAATACCAGCAGGGATTCAAGAACATGAAAAAATTCGCTTAATTGGACAAGGTAAAACAGGCGAAAATGGTGGTAGAAATGGTGATTTGTTTATAAAAATAAATATACAAGATGATAATAAATTTAAACTAATTGGATATGATTTATATTCAAATTTATTAATTACTCCTTGGGAGGCAGCATTAGGTACTAAAGCTAGTATTTCTTCCATTGATGAGGAAGTTACGGTTATTGTTCCTAAGGGAACACAAAGTGGGGAATTAATTAGAATTCCACAAAAAGGATATAAAGATGGTAAAGGCGGAAGAGGTGATTTGGTAGCAGAGGTTAAAATTATGGTACCAAAGAATATGAATGAAAAGGAAACTAAGTTATTTAGAGATTTAAGCAAGGTTTCACACTTTGAGCCTAGGAAAGTATAATGCACAATAGAGGACATGCCTCTATTGTGCATTTTAATATATTTTGGTTTGATTACTTTATTGTTTTAGGAATATAGTAATGGAAAGTTTACGTAAAAGCATTGACAAAATATAATAGGAATAGTATAATAATTGTGTAGTATAATATACAAAAGATTAACTATGATTAGGGCTCATAGGAGAGGGGTGTATGGTATATGGAAAGCTTACAAGGTAAGCATTTTAGTATTACAGATCCAAAAAATGTTAATACAGTAATATATCAAGTGAATAAAACAAATAAAAAAGAAGTTTTAAATGGTGCACCAAAGTTCACAATCGAAAGATTAGATTTCGCAGAGGAATTAAGAGATAATGCATCTAAAAAAACTTTCTTTGTTGATAATCCAAAAGAAGATGGAAATCAATTAATTATTTTATCATTTGCTAATAATAGAGTTGTTGTTAATATGGGAATATTACAGGATGATAAAGTAAAAATTTCCAAGAAGCCTATGCCTGTTAAATTTGATACACTATATTCTGAAAATGAAACAGTGTTTAAAGAATTTAAATATACACCAAATTTACAAAGGCCAATATCTATTATTGACCCAGTAACTACTGAAGAAGTAAAACCAACATTATATTTTGATAAAGAAACAAATGAAGTCAAAGGCAAAATAATGTTAGAACCACAAAAACCTTATTTTGCGTTTGAAATTAGAGAAGATAAAAAATCTAAAGGAATTTAGAAATTTAAGTATGAGAGAGGAGAATTGCGATGAGTAGTGCAAGTGCAAATTCATCAAAAAAATTAGCTTCATTTGAAAAGGAAGTTGAAAAAATTAAATTAGTAATGGGACCATTTAGTGCAGTTTTAAATGATAAGGAATATACATTAAAAATGGATCCAGAATATGCAAGAACATATACTGAACAAATGGATGAATTAGCTATACCAGTAGGTACATATACAAAGGTACTTGATAAAAATGGAAAAATAACAAAAAGAATTGATGATAAAACAGGCAAAGTGTTAGATTCAGATAAAAATAAAGAAGAAAGATAATAAAATAAAGAAAAGCATAGTGCAATACAAAAAATAAAGATAAATACTAAATTAGTAACATATTACTAAACACATGAGAAAAGAGGGAACTTTATGAATAAATTTAAAAGTTTCATGGAGAAGTTTAAAAAGCATATTTTAGTATATATAGTAGTATGGCTTATTATAGCCATACTACTTGTTGCGCCTATAACATATACTATTACTCAGGCTAGAATGGAAGGAATTACTTGGCTTCAAGGAATAACTTTACATATAGTTGATAATATTTTAAAATTCCCCATAACAGTAATTTTTGAAAATACATATATAAATGATTTTATAGAAGGAATGAAATATTATTCATTAGCATATTTAATTTTGGTAATAGTTGCAATATATAAAACATTACCAAAAAGTGCATATGATAAAATAGAACATGGTTCAAGTGACTGGTGTCAACCGGGAGAACAATATAGAATATTAAGCAAAAAAAATGGATTAATATTAGCGAAAGACAATTATTTACCAATTGATAAAACAGGAAATGTTAATGTTCTTATAGTTGGACGGTTCTGGTGCTGGTAAATCAGCAACATATTCAAAACCAAATGCATATCAAATGCTTGGTTCATATGTATTTACAGACCCGAAAGGTGAATTATATGATGATACAGCAGGATATTTAAAATCACATGGATATGATATAAAAGTTTTAAATTTAGTAAATCCAGCTAATAGTGATGGATACAATCCACTAGCACATATAAATAGTGAACTTGATGTTGATGTTATAGCAAACACAGTAGTAAAAGGTCAAAAATCAGAAGGAGGTTCATCAGACCCATATTGGGATGATATGGCTGAAATGTTATTAAAAGCATTAATATATTATTTAATAGCAGCAAGACCACCAGAAGAGCAAAACTTGGCAAGTTGTGCAGAAATGGTAAGGGCAGCAAGCAATAATGGTGGAAGTAACTTATTATCAGATATGATAAATGTGTTACCATATGATCATCCAGCAAGAATGTATTATAAATCTGTTGAACTTGCTTCAGACAAAACATATAGTTCTATATTAAGTTCTTTACAATCTAAGCTTGGTAAATTTGATTCAAAGGAAATTGCAGAAGTTACATCAACAGATACAATTAATTTTGAAGATATAGCAAATAAGAAAACTGCATTATATGTTATTTCATCAGACACACATACAGCATATGATTTCTTATTAACAATATTTTTCTCTCAAATGATACAACAATTATATGATTTTGCAGATAAAAATGGAGGAAAATTAAAAATACCATGTTTCTTTATATTAGACGAGTTTGCTAATATAGGAAAAATACCAGATTTTGATAAAAAAATATCTACATCAAGAAGTAGAAAAATTTCATTTAGTGTTATTTTGCAAAACTTGGATCAATTAGAAGCAATATATGAAAAATCACATGAAACTATAGTGGGTAACTGTGATACACATGTATTTTTAGGAAGTAACTCATTTAAAACAGTTGAATATTTCTCAAAAGAATTAGGAGAAAAAACAATAAGTAGAAAAAGTGATTCAATAAATAGAGATAGCCATGGAAAGAAAACAGGAAAAAGTGAGTCAGACCAAATTATGGCAAGAGCTTTAATGACACCAGATGAATTAAGAAGAATGGATAATGATTTATGTATAATTTTCGAAAAAGGTTTAAAACCAATTAAAGCACATAAATTTTGGTATTTTAAAACAAATATGATTAAAGAAATGAATAAAATCAAGTTAGACCATAATGATTTTGATGTTGGTGATAGAGGAGTTTGGAGAAAATTTAATCCGAATAATCCATACCAGCCAGGAACTCAATCAGGGGGAAATGATTTGAAAGTTGAATCTTTGGATGATTTATTTGATGAGGAAATCGAGAATGATAATGAAGATTTTCAAATGCCAATTGTTGAGGAAAGTGGACCTTCTGATTTAGATGTACAGAAAGAATTAGAGGCAAAATTTGATGAATTGTTTGGACCTTTGGTTGATGAGTAGGGGGAATCCATAAATTTGAATTTTGAAAAATTCAAATTTATGGATTTTTGTTTTATTTTTTGGGTTAACTTTTGCAATTGTCCGGTCAAATAAAATATATTAAAATTCCGTTTCTTTGTTGGTCGTTTGGGTGTGTTAAAATGTGTAGGTGCTCACGCTCACAAACTGCACATCCACTGCATTTTAATATATTTTATTTGACCTACTCTACTGGGGTGTGGATGATGGTTTAAGTAGGATAATAGATAATAATAGTAAAACATGAGTTCGTAAAATACTATTGACTTAAGCTACTAATTTGTGATATAAAATATAGAGAATTAAAACTAAGGAGAAGTAAAATATGAAATTTGTACATATAGCAGATATGCATTTTGATACATCATTTACATCATTAACAAATAAGGCTGGTTTAGGCGATGTTCGTAGATTGGACCAAAGACAGTCTTTTAATAAAATAATAAATTATATAAAAGAAAACAATATCCCATATTTATTTATATCAGGGGATTTTTATGAGCATGAATATATAAGATTAAGCACTATAGAATACATTAATAATTTGTTTGCACAAATACCAAATACCCAGATTTTCATTTCACCAGGAAATCATGATCCGTATTTAAAAAATTCATTTTATAATAAATATTATTGGAATGAAAATGTGCATATATTTGATTCTAAATTATCAGTTTTTCAAACAGAAGATGCTGATATTTATGGATATGGTTTTGATGATTTTTATTATACAAATAATGATTTAGAAAATGCGCAAATAAAAAATAAAGAAAAAATAAATGTATTAGTTGCACATGGAAGTTTAAATGCATCAAATACATTAGAAAAAGAATATAACCCTATTTCAGAAAAATTACTTATTGAAAAAGGGTTTGATTATGTCGCATTAGGTCATATTCATAAATTAGACTATAATACAAAACCTAACCAAAATATTGTGTATCCAGGTTCTACAGTTTCTTTAGGGTTTGATGAATTGGGTAAACATGGAATGATAGTTGGAAATATAGAAAAAGGAAAATTAGAATTGGAGTTTGTTCCAGTTGATAATAAAGAATTTGTAATTAGAGAAATTGATGTGACTAATATGTTAGATTTAGATGAATTAGCAACTGAGATAAATAACATAGATTTTAATGAAAATATATATTATAAAATTTCTTTGATTGGAAAAAGAAATTTTGAAATTGACTTATACAAATTAAATAAATTAATTGTGAATTCAAATATTATTAAAATTAAAGATTATACTAAAATGAATTACGATTTAGAAAAATTGTCAAATGAAAATACATTAAAAGGATTGTTTGTTAAAGAAATATTAGAGAAAATGAATGAAAATCCAGATGATGAGGAAATACTAGAAAATGCCTTGGAAATAGGGTTTGAAATATTAGAAAAATAATGGAGTGATAATACTTGAAGATAAAAAATATAAAAATAAATTCGTATGGTAATTTAGAAAATAAAGATATAGAATTATCAGATAATATAAATTTAATATATGGAAAAAATGAAGCTGGAAAATCTACACTTCTTAAATTTATTACAAACATTTTTTATGGGACTTCTAAAAATAAAAAGGGTAGAGAATATTCTGATTATGATAGATATAAACCATGGGGAAAAGAGGAGTTTTCTGGTAAAATAAAGTACCAATTAGATAATGGAGAACAATATGAAGTTTATAGAGAGTTTGGTAAGAAAAATCCCAAAATATATAATAGTAATTTAGAAGATATTTCTAAAGAATTTACTATAGATAAAAATTTAGGAAATCAATTTTTTTATGAGCAAACAAAGGTAGATGAGCCTACATTTTTATCAACAATTGCTTCAATGCAACAAGAGGTAAAGCTTGAAAAAAATTCACAGAATGTATTAATACAAAAAATGGCTAATATTGCTGGTACTGGTGAAGATAATGTTTCGTATAAAAAGGCAATGGAAAAACTTTATAAAAAGCAATTAGATGAAGTTGGAACATATAGAAGCCAAGGAAAACCTATAAATATTACACAAAATAAGTTAAATGATTTAAAAAATAAAAAGCATGAATTGAAGAATTATAAAGATATAAAATATGATTTGGAAGAAAGAAAAACAGATATTGAGGAACAAATAAAACAATATGAAATAAAAATTGAATTATTAAAAAAGGTAAAAAAAGTAAATGAAAATGAAGTCCTTGAAACCGAAAAATTACAGTATAATGTCAGTTTAATAAAAAAAGATGAAAGAGAAATTCTTGAATTAATAAATGAGAAAAATCATATTTTAGATAATAATGGTATAGAAAGTGAAGAAACTTTAATAAAGGATTATAATGAAAAAATTCAAGCGCTAGAGCCTGTTGAAGAAGAACAAAAAACTAAAATAAAAATTAAAACTGGAAAATATATAATAATGGCATTAGCAATTATTTTAATAAATGCATTATTATTTATTTTATTAAAAGATAATATGCTAAAATATTTGGGTGTATTAGCATTTATACTAATTCCAATAGTCTATGCAATAGAAAAAAACAAGGCACAACAAGAGGAAATTATTAAGAAAAACAAGAAAGATCTTAATAAAAAAATAGAGGAAAATAAAAAACTTGTAATTTTTGAAAAAAATAAAAAAGTATTAGAGGAAATTAATATTGTTAATGCAAAAATTGAAGAAAAAGATAAAAGAGAACAGCTAAAAATAATGGAAGAAACTAAAGAAAAAATTAAAAGTTTAAAAAATATAGAAAAAGAAAAACTTAAAAATACATATAGAAACAAAATTGATGTTTATGAAATTAATAAATTACTTAATTTTGAGGATATAAATTATCAAATAGAAAGTATTTCAAATCAAATAAATGAAGGAAAGTTAGAGTTACATAGAATAGAACTAAGCAAAAACAACATAATGCCTCAATTAGAAGATTTAGCTAATATAGAAGAGGAATTAATTATTACAGAGGAAGATTATGAGAATTTAATGAAGAAGAATAACGCGATGATTGTTGTAAAACAAGTATTAGAGAGTGCTTATGAAAAAATGAAAAGTAATGTAACACCTAAATTTACTAATGATTTATCAAAAAATATAGCTGAAATTTCAAACGGAAAATATGATAAAGTATCAATAAATGATGAAAATGGTTTAATGGTTGAATTAAATTCGGGCGAATATGTTTCAGCAGAAAAATTAAGTTTAGGAACTATTGATCAGTTATATTTATCTCTAAGATTATCCATGAATACAGAGGTTTCAAGTGAAAATATGCCTATAATTTTAGATGAGGCATTTGCTTATTATGATGATGATAGACTAGAGAATATTTTGAAATATTTGGCAGAAAATTATGCTGATAAACAGATAATAATTTTAACTTGCACAAATAGGGAAGAAGAAATATTTGAAAAATTGGGACATGAGTTTAATAAGGTGGTTTTATAGGGTAATGTTAATAGTTATTAAATATTAGTAGTTGTCAAAAATTAAAAGCTAAATGTAATATTAGGTGAAAAGGCAATATAAGATAAAAAAGCAATAGAACAATGTTGTGAATTGTTCTATTGCTTTTTGAAATTGGATTTAAACCTAGGTTAAAGCTCTGCATTTTTATATTAGTTTAAATTAGTTTGGAATCAGTTTGAAATTAATTTTAATTAGTTGAAAATTAATTCCAAACTGATTAGGCTAATTAGGTAAAGTAATTTTACTATCTTTTTTTCTTTGCTTAAATAAAGTTATTTTATTTCCAATAGTCTGAACTAATGTAGAATTTGTCAAATTCGCAATTTCTTCTCCCAATTCTCTTGCATTTGAAGGGGCAGTTTCCAAAACAGATATTTTAATTAATTCACGTGCTTCTAAAGCATCTTTTAATTGTTGTATTTGATTTTCTGTAATACCTGATTTACCAATTTGAAATATTGCATCAATACCATTTGCTAATCCTCGTAAATAAGCTCTTTGTTTACTTGTCATTTTTATTACCATTATATATTAGTTTTATACTAGTATATCCCTTTCACATTTATTTTTGTTAGTATATATAATACAATATTTTAGCATAAAAATCAACTAAAAAAGCCTAAAACTCCAAAGATTATGAACAAAATTCCAGATAGTATTTTTAAACCTTTATCAGATATTCTGCTTAAAAAAATCTTACCAAATGATATTGCTAGTAAATCGCTTATAACCATGCCAAGAATAGCACCTAGTATTAATGAAATTTTGTATGCAGGGTATTGTATACCTAAGCCAATTGAAGCTAAAAAAGTTTTATCTCCAAGTTCTCCTATTATTATAGAAAATGCAATTATGAGTGTGTAGTTTAGTTTTAAATTTGCTATTTTGTTAATAAAGTTATTTGAATCATCATTTTCTACTTTGTTAATAGATAAAAAAGAAAATATACCAAAAAGTATGAAGGTGATATAGGTGATAAATTTTATTATCTGCTGAAGATTTTGGTTATTTAATATACCAAGAGTGCTACCAAAAGCAATTGCAATACCATGGCTGAAAAGTGAGCCCAATGCGACCCCTAATAAGATGTTTTGAGTTTTAGTTTTTGATGAGAAAGATAGTACTAGTAGTTGAGTTTTATCTCCTAATTCGGAAATGAAGACTAGTATGAATGATATAAAGATAGGATAAATGTATGACATATGATTCACCTCCTTGTAGAGTTTATGACCTGTTGAGGATGTTTATGTCGTATTGGGGACGTTTATTTTTGGACATTTTTGTCCTGCCTGGGACAGTTGTCGTGTCGTATTGGGGACGTTTATTACTGGACATTTTTGTCCTACTTGGGACAGTTTTTATTTAAGAAAAGTTTAATTTTTGTCTTTTTTTATAAAAACTGTCCCAAGTAGGACAAAAATGTCCAGTAATAAACGTCCCCAATACGACACGACAACTGTCCCAGGCAGGACAAAAATGTCCAAAAATAAACGTCCCCAATACGACATAAACATCCTCAACAGGTCATAAACTCTACAAGGAGGAAATGAAATTTATGAAAGATGTAAAAAATATAACAAAAATAGTTCTTGTAATAATTGCAACACTAGTAGGAGCAGGTTTTGCTTCAGGTAAGGAGATATATTCATTTTTCTTTATATATCAAAAATTTGGGATAATAGGAATTTGCATTTCTAGTACAATAATTAGTTTAACTATATACAAAGTTTTTAAAATATGTTTGAATTCAAATGTGAATACATACAAAGAATTTTGTGAATATATTGGTATTTGTTGTGAAAATAAATTATTGCACGATAAATATAACAAAAAAACTAAAATCCCTGAAGTTCTTAATAACATAGTAAACATATTTTTGATTATTACATTTTACATAATGATATCGGGATTTTCAAGCTTTTTGCAACAAGAATTTGGCATAAATAAAATTGTTGGAAGTTTAATAATTACATGTCTATGCTATTTAATTTTTTTGAAAAATATAAATGGCTTGATAAAAATAAGCAATTTTCTTATTCCTATTTTAATTGTATTTTTTGTATATATTTCCATGAAAAATAATATTTTACTAGACATATCAAAATTATCATATACACTATCTATATTAAGTATGTCAGCTACATTCAACACACAAACAACACTTATTTTAACAGCATTTTCTACTAACATAATTCCATATATTGCAATATGTAAAAGCATATTATATTCATGTTATAATTGCATAATATTAATTCCTGTATTAATACCATTAAAAAATTTTGTTAGAAATAAAAAAAGCAATTTCCTAATATCAATGTTTACTTGTTTATTACTTATAATATTAAGCTTTGCAATTTTTAATCTATTGTTACAAGGTAATAACCAAATATTTACTTTAGAAATGCCAATAATCGAAATAGTAAAAAATCATGGAAGTTTGTATAAATATTCATACATGATAATGATTGGAATATCAATATTAACAACAGCAATATCAGCAGGTTGTGGCTTTTTAAATAATTGTAGTAAAAATGAAAAATCATTTAAAAATAATCTACGTTTAATGTGCTTTTTAGGTATATTTCTATCACAAGTTAGTTTTTCATTACTAGTTAACTTGTTATATCCTATACTAGGAATAATAGGATTATTAGAAATTGTACTATTAATTATTACAATATAGCACCTCATATTTTACTTTTTTCAAATAATATCTTGCAAAAAATAGCAAAAACTGGTATAAATGTGGTATAAAGAATATATCAAAAGAGGAATGAATATGAAATTATTAGAATATAAACAATATAATAATTTAGATGAAGAAAGATCCTTAAACAAAAAGAAAGTAACAATAGCAATTATAGTAGTTGTATTAATAATAATTATAAGCACTATAAGTGTAATTTATATATCAAATTCAAATTTCAGAAATTTCATGGATAAATACATATTATTAAAAAGTGTGTCATCAGAAAATTTACCGTATATAAATATAGACACAGAGAAAAGTATTTATACATGCGCATATCATAAATATATAGCAATATTAGAAAACAGCAATCTTACATTATATAATTCATCAGGTAAAGAGGTTGAAAGATTAAATATAGATATAAGTTCACCGATATTTGCTACACAAGATAATTACTTAGCTATTGCTGAGAAGGATAAGCAAAAAGTTTATTTAGTAAAAGATAAAAAAATCTTGTGGGAAAAAGAGGTTGAAGGTAAAATTTCTAGAATAAATATTAATGAAAATGGATATGTTTCAGTAATTGTTTCTGGTACTAGTTATAAATCTGTAATTACAACATATTCGCAAGATGGAACGGAAATTTTTAAAACTTTCTTATCAAGTACTGTAGCAATAGATGTTGATATTTCAAAGGATAACAAGTATTTAAGCTTTTGCGAAATGGATTTATCTGGTACTTTAATTGAATCAAAGGTAAAAACAATTTCAATTGAAAAAACTAAACAAGATCCATCTAATTCAATTATGTATACATATGAAATTCCATCAAATGTATTGGTTACAAACCTAGAGTATCATGAGAAAGATGAATTAATGTGTGCATGTGATAAAGAAATTTATGTATTAAAAAACGGAAATATGCAAACAGTTACTAGTTTAGACGAATCTAATATAACATTTGCAGGAGTAAAATTATCTAAAAGCTATTTTAAGGTTATAGAAGACATTCAAGGAATTAATAATCAAAATACGAATATTGAAATACATAATACAGCAAATAATAATGCATATTTATATACAATAAATGGAGTAGCAAAAGAAGTATATTCACAAAACGGAGTTATTGCTGTTAACTTAGGAACAGAGGCATATTTTATTAATGAAACTGGGTGGCTTATAAAAAAATATACATCAACACAGGAAATTAAAAAAATTGTAGTTTCAAGTAATATAGCAGGAATTATTTATAGAAATAGAATTGAATTCATAGATTTATAAAATTGTAGACAATTTATAAGACTGTAAATAATTTATAAAATTTTAAACTTTAATTAAATTGACAGTTATAATTACAAAGTTTATAGGTAACTTATAAAAACCTAAATTTTTAACAAAGGAGAGTATGATTTTACGAAATCATACAAAGATGAAAATGTCTTTAATAGTAGATTTAGTAGTTGTAGGAATCCTAGCTTTATGTATTTTTATAGGATATAAAAGAGGATTAACAGGATGTATAATTAAAATATTATCTTTTTTCATTGCAATAGTAATAGCATTTGCTTTATTTAACCCATTATCTTCACTAATAATAAGCAATACACAAGTAGATGAAAATATTCAATCTTCAATTGTGCAAGTATTTGAAAAAGAGAAAACTAACGAAAATGAAACAGAAGAAAAGGATTCAAAATCACCAATTATAAGTTATATATCAGATGAAGTTGAAAAAGCAACAGAAGAAAAGAAAAATGAAGTTGTAAATAGTGCTGCAAAAGAACTTTCAATAAATATAATAAAAATACTTTCATTTATATTATTATTTATAGCTGCAAGGATATTGCTAATTTTTGTAAAAGCTTTAACAAACTTAATTACAAAGTTGCCTTTAATAAAACAATGTGATAAAATAGGTGGGATATTATATGGAGTATTACAAGGTTTTGTAATAATTTTTATAGGTTTCGCATTAATTACATTTATTTCACCAATAGTAAATAATTATTCATTACTAGAAATAATAAATCAATCATACATAGGAAGCATTTTATGTAATAACAATATTTTATTAAAATTAATATTTTAAAAGATATATAATTTGGGAGTGAGTTTTTTGGAGAAAAAAAATAAAGGAAAAAACACTGTAAAGTCTAGTAAAACAGTGAATAATCAACAAAAGAAAAATGGAAAAGATAAAGAAAGAGAAGAAATATTTAGAGAAGTTACTATAAATTTAAGCAATACAGATTATAATGTGAATCAAAAGAAGAAAAAAAAGAAAAAGAAGAAGAACAAAATATTAAAAGTAATATTAATTATAATTTTAGTAATACTTTTAAGCTTTGCTGGTCTATTTGTAAAAAGAATGAATGAAAATGGATGGACTTTAGGAGGCTTTGTTGCTACAATATTAGGACATGATGCAAATACATTAGCAAATTTATCTAGAATAAACATTTTAGTTATAGGGCAAAGTCAAAATTTAACTGATACATTGCTAGTGTGTTCATATGATCCAAAAATACAGGATGTAGCCTTGCTTTCAATTCCAAGGGATACATTTGTTGGAAGAAATAAGAATACTGCAACAGGGTTTGATAAAATAAATGCTTTATATCAAATAGATCCAGATAAATTGTTGAAAAAAGTTAATGATATAACAGGCCTAGGAATTAATTATTATATAAAAGTTGATACACAAGGATTAAAAGATTTAGTAGATAGTGTTGGAGGAATATATTTTGATGTTCCAATAGATATGGATTATGATGATAGTTCACAAAAATTATCAATACATTTAAAAGCTGGATATCAACTTCTTGATGGTAATAAAGCTGAGCAAGTAGTTAGATTCAGACATAATAATAATGGTTCAACATATCCAGCAGAATATGGACAAGAAGATATAGGAAGAATGAAAACCCAAAGAGCGTTTATAACAGAAGTTATAAAACAGGTTGCTAAGCCAGAAAATATTACTAAAGTTGATGATTATATAAAAATTGCTAATAATAATGTGGAAACAAATTTTAACATATGGAATTTAAAAGATTATGCGCCATATGCAATAGACTTTAATGCAGATAATATAAAAACAGAAACACTTCCAGGAGTACCAGAAAAATGTAATGGAGTGTGGTTATATATTCACAATAAAAAACAAACAGAGCAAATTGTTAAAGAATTGTTTAAAACAGAATTAACAGAAGAACAAGAAAAAAATTCTAAGATTAAAATTAGCATTTTAAATGGAACAAGCGATGATATGAATTTAAATAATTTAAAAAGTTTGCTAGAAGAAAGTGGGTATACAGTAGTATCTACTGGAAACACTACAAGAACAGAAAGAACTGCAATAATAAATAGAACAAATCAAGATAGTTCTGTGTGTGATAGTTTGAAGGATACAGTTGGTGTAGGAATGATTTCTAATTCAGGAAGTAGTAAGAATGGCGTTGATTTTACTATAATTATTGGTAGTGACTATTAAATTAATTAAAAAAATTGCTAAAAGAGATTAACTCAATTAGCAATTTTTTTTACTTTTTCACAATTTTTATTATTTCGTTTTATTACAGCAAAACAAATAAAAATACCTAAAACAGTTAGGCCTATTTTAAAAATAGTACTGATACCAATTCCGCCTAAAATAAATTTATCGAAAAAGTTTACAATTTTTTCATTTTGTTTTATAATAGTTTCAAAGTTTTTAAATCCGTATTCAAATAAAGTTTTGCAATCAATATCACGGTAACTTGTGCCATTTTCTGGTTCAGGAGCATTAAGTACAACTACAAGAAATTTCATTTCATCTTTTTGTGCAGTTGCAATTATACAAGAACCAGCTGGAGCAGTGAAACCAGTTTTTAATCCAGTAGCATATTCATAATAATTATTTTCAGAATTTTTCATTAAAGTATTTGTAGTCTCAAAATTTCTTTGATTATATTTCCCTTCGTGTAAAATGTATGAAGTTTTAGCACATATGTTAGTAATTTGTGGATAATTCAAAGCATACAAGCCTATAACAGCCATATCTTTCGCTGTTGAATAATGATTATTATCATGTATTCCACTTGGGTTTGTAAAGTGTGTATTTGTACAACCAATTTCTCTTGCCTTTTCATTCATTAGTTCAGAAAATTTATCAACAGAACCAGAAATATGAATAGCCAAAGCAAAACCTGCATCATTTGCAGATGGAATTAGTAAGCAGTTTAAAAGTTCTTCAACAGTTACTTGTTCTCCAGGTTTTAAATATGCTGTAGCATATCCGGAAGGAACTTTAGATATCATTTCATTTGTAATTGTGACTTTATCTGACAGATTACAGTTTTCTATTGCTAAAATTGCAGTTAAAACTTTTGTTGTGCTTGCTGGATACATTATTGTATCAGAATTTTTTTCATAAGCTACTTTATTTGTTGAGCATTCTACTAATATACAAGATTTTGAATACAGATTTAATTCAATATTGTCATCTGCAAAGGAGGTGGTTACGAATATTGATATAAGCAAAATCAGAGTTGTTATATGTATAATAAAAATTTTATTTCTTAATTTCATGAGTTTTCTCCTTATTAAATAAAAGTATATACATTTAATATACATTAATGTCGTACATATTTCAATAGAGTGTTGTAAAAATAAAGAAAAGATATGTAAATTTTAAAAGAAAGATAGGGGATGAAAAAAATAGGAGGTGGTTATAATTCACAATTTTAAAGCTACTAGAAAAATAAAAAGAAAGGATGTTAAAGTAAAATGAAAAATATAAAACAAAATAAAAAAATATTTTTAATTATAATTTTATTAGTTTTTTTAATAGGAGTTTTTAGCTTAATATGTGCAAAAATTATAAGTAAAGGTAAGTCTGAAAATAGTGAGTTAAATTATGATGATTTATTAATTAAAGATGAAGTTTATAATCAAACTTCAAATATAGATGTGAATGAAAAAAAAGGAAATGATGATTTGGGTGAAAAAGAGACTAGTAATAATAATGCTAATATAAATAACAAAGAGATATGTATACACATATCAGGAGAAGTAAAAAATTGTGGAGTAATTAGGCTAAAGGAAGGGCAAAGAATTATAGATGCAATAGAAAAGGCAGGAGGAGTAACAGACCTTGCAGATTTAGATAGAGTTAATCTTGCATTTGTATTATCTGATGGGCAAAAAGTTAATATACCTAATATAAACAATAAAGATGAAAGTATTGCGTATGTTACTAATGATAGTGGATATAATATAATTGTTGATAATGGAAATAATGCTAAAAATGGAGGTGGTAAAGTGAATATAAATAGTGCAAGTCAAACAGAATTAGAAACTCTAGAAGGAATAGGACCCTCAACAGCAGCAAAAATTATTGAATATAGAGAGAAAAATGGCGCATTTAATAATATTGAGGATATTAAAAATATTAGTGGAATAGGTGATGCAAAATTTGATAAGATTAAGGATAATGTTGTTGTGAAATAAAAATTGCTATGAAAATAATATTGCTCTTTTGAAAAAAATATTGTATAATGTAGAACATGGAGGTAAAAATTATGTTATGGGTAGATTATTATTTATACTTGAATAACTTAGAAGAAACTGAAAGAAATGTACAAGTATTACTTCTAATAGGATTAATAGCAATATTATTTTTCATAGCTGCAGGAATTGAGATCTTTAAAGATAAATATTTGCATAAAATTAAAAATGAGAGTGTTAGAGAATTTATAAAAAAATTATAAATTTTTTTTAAGCACCACATATATTCCATATAGCAATACAATATACCTAACAGCACTAAAAATAAAAAACTCAGTAATATTGAAATTACTGAGTTTTAAGTGGTTGCGGGGGGAGGACTCGAACCTCCGACCTTTGGGTTATGAGCCCAACGAGCTGCCAACTGCTCCACCCCGCGATGTGTAACTTTATATATTATATTCCGTATACTAAAAAAAGTCAATACTTTTCTAAAATAAATTACACATTTCAATATATTTTATTTCGCTAGCTAATTGCAGGTGTATGCTCTTCTAACATATTGCTTAATATTTCTCCTGAATATCCTTTATCAAATCATACTCATTTTTCAAAATATCCAAAAATACTTCTGCAATTTTAGGATCAAATTGTGTTCCTGAATTTTTTTGTATTTCATCAATAATAGTATCAATATCTAAACTATTTCTATAAGTACGTTTTGAAGACATAGCATCAAAAGCATCAGCCACAGTTGCAATACGTGCTAAGAAAGGAATATCCTCACCTTTTAAATTTTCTGGATAACCTCTACCATCATATCTTTCATGATGATGTTTTACAATAGGGATTATATTTGAAAATATAGTAGCATTAGATAAAATATGTGTACCAATTGAAGGATGGTGTTTAATTTCTGAATATTCTTCAGGAGTTAGTCTTTCATCCTTTAGTAAAATACTATCTGGTATACCTATTTTTCCTATATCATGGAATAATCCACCAATACGTAATGTTTTTAAATCTTCTTCAGAAAGCCCTAGTTTTTTCCCAATAAGAACAGAAAATTCTGCTACTCTATCTGAATGTCCTTTTGTATAAGGATCTTTTGCTTCAACTGTATATCTTAAAGTTTCAATACTTTCTAAATATGCTTTTTCTAGTTTATCTTTTGCATCAGATAATTCTCCGTTAATTCTTTTAATTTCTTGCATTTGTTTAATTGATTTTATTCCAGATTCTATTAATAAAAGCAATTGGTCAAATTTATTGCTTTTTTCGCAATAACCTTGAATATCTAACTTTTTAATTGTTTCTAGAGGTGGGGCCAAGTCTTTATGACCTGTTAAAAGTAAAATATATAATTCTTTATCAAACTTTCGTATTTCCTCTACAACCTGATCGCCATGATATGGGGACATCAAAAAGTCTAATAATAATAAATCAAAATGTTCATTTCTTACCAATTCAATTGCTTTGGCTGGATCTGTTATACCTGTAAAATGATATCCAGACCTTTTTAAGACTATTGAAAGTGAATCAATTATACCTTCTTCATCATCTACTGCAAGTATTTTGTAATTTTGTTCATTTTGTGCTTCGTGAAATTTCCTCATTCTATCCACTCCTTGTTACTTTCAAAATTGCTGAAATTGAAAATGATATTTTTATAGAATAATTATATAATAAACTTTATTTTAGTCAAGAGCTAAATAGTAAAATTTAAGCAGGTAATATAACACTAAATGTAGTACCTTTTCCAACTTCAGATTCAAATTTAATATTGCCATTAAAATGTGCTCTAATATTAGAATATGACATAAATAATCCAAGACCAGTACCGTTTTTTCCTTTAGTAGTAATCATTTCTTTAAACAATTTCTCTTGAACTTCTTTAGGAATTCCTTTTCCATAATCTTTAACTGAAATTACTAGGTTTTTATTTACAAGATTAAAATCTAAATCTATATCTTTATTTTCAGCACCTTCATATGATTGAATAGCATTAGAAATTAAATTATTTAATACTTGTATTAAACTATTTATATCTCCTTTTAATGTTAAAGATGAGTCAACATTCATATGAACATTCATATTTATTAAAGAATGTTTTAATTCATGTTTCATTAATATATCAACTCTTTTTACTAATTCTTCAATTGTAAAAGACACAATTTCTTGATTTGCTAAAGTAACTGCTTGACCTTTTACAGTAGTAATAATATCAGACATATATGCTGTATAACTATCAATTTTTTCAATCCATTTTCTCATATCAGAGGCTATTTCATGATGATCATTGAAGTTTACTTCAGGGTCTTCTATAGATGCATCATATTCATTTATTAAATCTTTTAAACCTTCAGAAGCTCCAGAAATAGACATTATAGGTGTTTTTAAGTTATGTGCTATACCACCAACCATTTGACCAAGAGTTGCTAAACGTTCTTGCTCCATAAGGATTTCTTGGTTGTTTTTTAAGGTGTTCATATCTAAAACATGTTGAGTGATATCTTTTAATAAAACCAAGCAGCCTAGGTAAGAGTGGTCTGAAGTTAATGTACTAATTTCTATAGAAAAATATTTATCTATTTCTTTAAAGTGCTTTTCTATACGTGCAGTATGACCAGTTTTCTTTGCTTTTTCCAAAAGTGTGTTAAATTTTTTTTCAGAATATATAATTCCAACAACTTTAGGTAATGAACTGATACTAGTATTCAATATTTTTTCTGCTGAAACATTAAAAGTGTTTAAAAAAGTTTTATTAAAATCTATAATCATATTGTTGTCATCTAAAACTAAATATCCATCAGACATTCTATCAACAATTTTTTGTAATGCGATTGGTGTGACATTTAAAAAGTTAAATTTAAATATAGCAATTGCATAAAATAATATTCCAATTGTAAATGAAATTGGTGTTGAGTATATTGATAAATTTAAAATTCCAAATGTTGAAATTATATTTGTAAGTAAGCAAAAAGCTGTACCAGTAACAAATAGTAAAGATTGTTTCGAAAAAATTCCTGAGTTTTTAATACTATATACTAACATATATATAATTCCAAATATTACACAACCATATGAGTAAACAGAGTGGATATAGAAATAGCTTCCGAATACAGTCTCTCTAAAATTTGTTGAATATTTTATATAGAATAAGTGGTGGAAATTATTTGTCCATAATACCAATAATGAAATTATTGGTATTATGAAAAATAATAAATATTTTTTAGTAAAATTAATTTTAGTTTTTACAAAAATTAATGATAAAAACAAAATTAAAACTGGTACAAAACATGCCGAAATATATATAAAATATTCAAATATCAATGGGTCTATGTTGAATCTCTCTGAACAAAGTAATTGCAGAATTAATTCAATAAACCAAAAGAAAAGTAAAAATAAAATTGATTTAAAAACAGCTTTTAATTGTGAATGTTTTTTTGATTTTGATATAAAGAATATTAGTATTGATACTATTAAACAAGGTACAATTAATAATAATAAATTTTGTAACATATTCATTTGTGTATTACCTACTTTCTATTTATAATTTTTAAAATATAATTAATATAGTTGGCAGTAATTACTGGCCATTCAAAATGTAAATGTTTTAGATAATTAATTGTAAAATCAGAATTTATTTTGATATTACTTTCATAATTTAAATTTAAATCTTTTTCAAAATCATTTGAAAGTTCAGAAATGATGTGCCTTTTAGATTCATCATTAAGCATATCTCTAATGATATCTTTA
>ERZ808277.214-NODE-214-length-22322-cov-3.766021_pt1 | contig 22322 bp, 3 predicted proteins | sample MGYA00521240_ERZ808277 | MGnify/ENA primary metagenome ERZ808277 (study PRJEB31516, sample SAMN03275599) | gut metagenome | biome: mammalia-associated habitat; material: feces | host: Papio cynocephalus | place: Kenya | collected 2012-07-17 ... | reverse complement strand
GAAAAAAATTGCCTACTTTTACTTGACACAAACTCCAAACCTGGATCAATTCAAATAGTATTGCAATTATACCCAAAATGTAGTATAATAACATAAGTTTGAAAAAGAGGAGAGATTGAATTTATGTTTCAAAAATTAGAAGATGTTGAAAAGAAATACGAAGATCTAACAACAAAAATAAGTGACCCAGAAATCATTTCTAATCAAAATGAATGGAGAACTTACATGAAAGAGCATGCTGAAATAGAACCAATAGTAATGAAGTATAGAGAATATAAAAAAGCTAAACAACAATACGAAGAAGCAAAAGAAATGATGAATGATCCAGAGCTTAAGGAATTAGCGGAAATGGAAATGTTAGAAAACAAAGAAAAATTACCACAAATTGAAGAAGAACTTAAAGTTTTACTAATTCCTAAAGATCCAGATGACGATAAAAACGTAATATGTGAAATAAGAGCTGGTACTGGTGGTGATGAGGCTGCTTTATTTGCAGGAACTTTATTTAGAATGTATTCTATGTATTGTGAAAGAAAACACTGGAAATTAGAGGTGTTAAATGAAAATGAAACAGGTCTTGGTGGATATAAAGAAATTTCTTTTATGATAACAGGTAAAGGTGCATATAGTAGATTAAAATTTGAAAGTGGTGCACACAGAGTTCAAAGGGTGCCAGATACAGAAAGTAGTGGTAGAATTCATACATCTGCAGCAACTGTTGCAGTATTGCCAGTTGTAGAAGATGTTGAAATTGAGATAAATCCATCAGATATAAAAATGGATGTGTACAGAGCTTCAGGTGCTGGTGGACAACATGTTAATAAAACTTCATCTGCTGTAAGATTAACACATATTCCAACAGGTATTGTCGCAGAATGCCAAACAGAAAGAAGCCAATTACAAAACAGGGAATATGCTATGCGTTTACTTCGTTCAAGATTATATGAACAAGAACAATCTAAACGTGATGCAGAACTTGCTAATGCAAGAAAAAGCCAAGTAGGTTCAGGCGATAGAAGTGAAAAAATTAGAACTTATAATTACCCACAAGGTCGTATTACAGACCACAGAATTGGTATGAGTATTTATCAAATGGATGATTTTTTAAATGGAAATTTAGATGAAATGATTGATAATTTGATAGCAGCTGATAGGGCTGAAAGATTGAAGAATGAGTAATTTTTTTAAATTGGGGACGGGCAACATTTTAAATTTTTAAAATGTTGCCCGTCCCCAATTTAAAAAAATTTACATAACTTGCCAAATTTGGAAAAGTATGTTATAATATAGGTATAGTGGTAAACAACCACATAAACAATTTATATATTTATATGGAGGTAATAATTATGTTGAACGTAATCGCATTGGCATTTGCTCTGGCTACAAGTGTAACACCGACAAACACAACAGACACAATTTCCAACCAGAAGGCTGAGCGGAGCTCAGTAGCACAGGTAGCAACCGAAGAGGTTGTGGAGACAGCAGGAACGAACCTTGGAAGTACAACAAGTGAAGAGACGATTGAAGAAGCAGACTCAACAATGGTTGAGTATCTTCGACCGAATGTTTACTATTTCACAGCTCCAGATGGAGTTGTATGGGAGTTTCAGATGAAGTATGATATTCCTGCGGGAATTGAACCTGAATCATTTGAGTTTTTTGAGTACATGGATGAACACCTTTGGTATCCAAAATCCTTGATTTTCAGAAAACATGTAGGAGAACTTCCCAATGTTTACATTCCAACTGCTGCTGAAATGCTAGAAGTTCCAAGCGGAGGAAAGACTGTAACAAATTCAAAAGGCAAAGAAATTCCGTATAAACTTTGCCCGAATTCTCTTCTTCCTTATATAGTCCTAAGGGATTGGGCAGAAAGATTTGCTCATTTGGATGCCACTCCTATCTGGCCGGAAGATTATGCAGCTTATGATTATAATTTGGATGGAAAAATGGGAATCGAAGACCTGGTGGAGATGGCGAAGAGACTGTTCTCTAGTCCGTGTTCTTGGCTCTGCCAAGGAGAGGACTATGAAGGAATCTCATGGACACAGGATTTTCTTCCTGTGTTGGAAGAAAATTCTGAAAAAGGTCAATTCGAGTGGGTAAACCCAGACCCAGAGTGACCTCCATTGAAAAAGACTGACATTATGTCAGTCTTTTTTAGTTGGGGACAGGCACCATTTTAAATTTTTAAAATGGTGCCTGTCCCCAACTACTACGGAAATGCAGATTTCCTAAAATAATTATCTAGAATTATAGTATAATATGTCAAAAAAATTACAAAAATGTAATATAAAAGTTATATTTTAAGTAAGTATTATTTCCGTAAAAAAACTCTAAAAATCAACATTTTCAGCAGTTGAAAAATATATTTTTTTATCTTAAATTAAATATAGTAATATTCAAATTTTAGGAGGAAAAAATGAAGAGTTTAAAGAAAAATGGTAAATTAACTATAAAAGTGTTGTGCATTATCTTGGCAGTATGTATGCTGATGTTTTTTGTTATATACAAAAATTTCAATAGCATAAAAACCAATATATTAAAATTTAATATTAATGGATTAGAAAAAAATAATGCTAATATATCTATAATAAAAGATGTAGGAGATGGAACTGTTACCGGTGAAATTGTTATAGGTGGAGAATATTCAGGAATTATACTTAATGGAAAACCTCATGCATATGCAGATGGAAAGTACAGAAATGGATATTGTTTAGATCATGGTCGAAATTTATATGGAACTGCAGATCGTATTAGAGGAAACAAGTTAAATTCAAAAGGTTCATCATACAGCAATTCAAACAACAACTGCAAAAGCGAAACTTCTGGAGATAGTATAAAATGGCTATTAGATAATATGCTAAGAATGAACTTAACAATGACACCTGCTGAAGAATACTACGCAGTAAGTGACGAAGAATACAAGATATATAAGCAAAATTTGAAAAATATTGTAGAAAAATATACAAGCTCAAGAGGAAACATAGTAGACAATTTAACTGATACTGAAATTTTCCAAGTTCAACAATATGTATTATGGCACTATACAAACAATGTTAGTGAAGTAACTCCTAAGTGGACAAGTGATTCTTCAGACCCCAAAACAATCCTATATAACGCATTAATAAGTGGTGCAAATGATACACCAACACCAGATAATGGAAGATATAGTAGCAATGGAACAGAAGTTGTAACAATAGTTCAAAATAAAAATTGCACTATGGAAAAATATGGCAATAACAGTGTTATAATAGGGCCAATTACTATAAATAATGATTATGAAAAAATATATAAATTTTCATATTACGGATTGCAAATTAACAATGAAAGATTAACTACAAAATCAAAGATTGTTCAAGACGATAAAAAAACAGAAATAGAAGGAGACTCATATACTAACTATAACGGAAAAATTTATGTAATTATTAGTGATTACGATTTATCTAAAGTAAATTATGATTATAGTTTTGAAGGATATTTAACAGCATTATCTTACAAAACAACTGCAGATTACTGGTATTATAATGAAAATGTACAACCAGTTGTAACTTTAAGCCAAAGAGAACCAGATGAATTCGAGGAAACTATCAAAGCAAATTACAAAAAAACAGTGAACGGAAAATATGATTTAGAAATTGAAAAGCAAGATACAAAAGGAAATACTTTATCAGGAAGTAGTTTTAATATAATAAGAACAGATAAACCTGGATTAATAAAAACAGAAACAAATGATATTACAATTAATTCAGAAGATGAAGTACATAAATATGCAATTCAAGAAACAAATGCACCAACAGGTTATAAAACATTAGCAAATCTAGTAGATGTTAAAGTTTCTTTTGAATTAGCAAATGGAGAATATAAAATTAAAGATGCTATTGTAGAAGGAGATACAGAAGGTCTAGTAAGTTGTGAAATTGTAAATAACAAAACAAAAGTTAAAGTTGTAGTTAAAAATAAATATTTTGACTTAGCATTAAAGAAAATGATTCTTAGTGTTACAAAAGCTGGAACTAACGAAGAAGTTGAAGTAAAAAAATCAAATGGATTTAATGTAAGTAGACACAATGAAAATGGTGTTGGTTGGGAATCTCCAGTAAAAGCAAGTACTGGAACAAACTCAATATACACATTAAACAAAACTCCTGTTGAAGTAAGTAAAGGAGATAAAATTAATTATTCTATAAGAATATACAACGAAGGTGAAGTTGAAGCTAAAGCACCTCAAATTTACGATTATATTCCAAAAGGATTAAAATTAGTTTCTATTTCATACCAAGATGGAAAAAATGAAAATGGTGAAATTGATGAAGATAAACAAATACCAGTAATTTCGAAGACATTTATTGATTCTAAACCAGATCTTTTGAAATATTATGAAGGTCTAAATTACAGTATTTACGATTATGATAAAGGTAATTTAGAAATAAACTTGACTAATACTGATTACATAAGAGCTGTAAAAACTGGAGCTAAATTAGATTATGATTATGTAACAGTAACTTGTATAGTTGAAGATACAGCAAAAGGAATATTAACAAATGTTGCAGAAATTACTAAATACAAAATAAATGATGGAAGAGGAGTATATTTTAAAGACATAGATTCAAATGCAAACAACTGGACAGCAAGAAGCCAAGATAAATTGGAAAGCGATAAATCTAATGATAATTGGAATACATATTCAAATGCACAAGATAATTTATTAGACGGAAATTGGCATACTGAATTTAAGGCACAAGATTTTAGTATGTTTAATACAAATGGTAATAAAGGTGATGATGATGATTTTGATAAAATTGTAGTTAAAGGTGATTACAATTTAAAAATCAGAAAAGTAAATTCTAAAACTGGTGAAGGTATTGATGATATTAAATTTAATGTTTCAAGACAAAAAACAGGTGAAACAGTTGAAAAACTTGGCGAAAGTATAGAAACAATAAATGCAGAAATTTCTTATAGTGAAGAATTAACTACTACTAAAGATTTTTCAATAATTTACAATATTGAAGAAATTCAAAATGACAAATATGTTCAATTAGATGAGCCTATAAAATTAGAATTAATTGCAAAAAAAGGTTTATTATCTGGTTATAATTTTACATGTGGTGATGTTAAAACATCTAAACCAGAAAAAATTAGCAAAACATTTACATGCAAAACAAAACAAGGTGAAAATTTAAATGTAAAAGTAAATTACCCAACTACAGGTAATGAAGTAATAATTGAAATTGAAAATACAATTATTCAAGATGGACAATATGGTTTAAGATTAAGAAAAATTTCTTCAGGAAATAATGAACCTTTAACAGGAGTAATATTTAAAGTTGAACAAAAAATTTGGAATGACAATGTTCAAAATACATCTATTGTAGATTTAAATGCAACAGATGATGATGGTTATACAAATACATATACAGATGCATTAGATGGCAGTAGAAAATCATTAGTACAAACAATAAATTTAGGTTCACTTAATCAAGATATTTACAAAATTACAGAAATTAATTTAGGTGAAAATACAGGTTATACTAAGCTAAATTCAAATATTATTGTAAAAGTTAATAAAAAAATTGAAGGCGAAAATTATGTAATAGATTTCTACACTGTACAAGTTGAAGGTGTTGGAAGTATCAAAGTAAATAGTATAAATCTAACAGATACAATTTCAATTACTGAAAATAGTGTTAAATATTTAGTAACAGCTACAATGCAAAATTCAGGAGGCAGTGGAATACTTGATTTAACAATAACAAATGCTCCTGATAATAATATACCATTACAAATAAGAAAAGTTTCTGCAAAAACAGGTGAGACTATTACAGGTGCAGAGTTTGTTGTTACAAAAAGAGGAGCAAAAAAACCATTATTTAATGGAATTGATACAATAGGTAAAATTACTTTAACAGATAATATAGAAGCTACAACAAAAAAAGTTACTTATGATGTAGAAGAAGTAAATGCACCAGAGGGATTTGATAATATTTTATATGATAAATATATTCAATTAGATGTTACTATTGGAGAAACAACTGTAAATGGTGTTACAAAAGGAGTACCAACAGATGTAGTTGCTAAAGTTTATGATAATGATGGAAATGAAGATACAGTTTTGACTTCAGAAATTTCTGCTAAAATAGTAGATGTAGATTCTGTTAAAACAATAGATTTACAAATTTCAAACCCTGAAACTAAAAAGGTTGTAGACTTAGCGTTAAAGAAGGTTATTACTGAAATTGATGGAAAACAAGTAAATACTGCAAATGGTTATGATGCTAAATATGATAGATTAACTGAAGGCACAGATAAAGTAAGAATTAATACACAGCCATTAAAAAATGGTAAATTTAATGCAGAGTATTATTTAAATAAAACACCAGTGTTAGTGCAAAAAGGAAGTAAAGTAAAATATCAAATTAGAATTTATAATGAAGGTATGGAACAAGATGCAACAGCAAGCAAAATTATAGATTATCTTCCAGTAGGTTTAAAATTTGTAAAAGCTTATTATAGAGATGAAAAAGCAATGTTAGTTCCTAATACAGATTATATATACAGTTCAGATAAAAATGTGTTAGAAATTAATGTGTTAGAAAATAAAGAATTAATTAAAAAATACGATGGTGGAGATTCAATTTCATATGATTATATAACTGTTGAATGTGAAGTTGAAAATAATGCTGAAGGCATTTTAACAAATATTGCTGAAATTTCAGAATATAAAACACCAGAAGGAATTATAGAAAGTGATAGAGATTCAAGACCAGCAGATTGGAAAAATCCTGTTGATGGAGACTCTGAAAATAATGAAAATGTAAACAGAAAATCTAATTATTGGATTAATTATTCAGGTAGAACTAATATAGAAGAGGGTAAATTCAATGATTACAAGGGACAACAAGATGATGATGATTTTGAAAAACTTGTTGTTGGAGATATAGATTTAGTACTTAAAAAAGTAATTACACATGTTAATAATACTTCTGTTGATAATTTGGACGAACAATATCATAGATTCCAAAATGGAAAAATCATTGTAAGAACAGAATTGTTTAATATAAGCAAAAAAATAACCACAGCTGATTATTATATGAACAAAACTCCAATTCAAGTTTCTAAAGATGATAATGTTACATATCAAATTAGAATTTACAATGAAGGAGATTTTAATGCTACAGCTAGTGAAATTACAGATTATATTCCACAAGGTTTAGATTTAGTTTCTGTAAGCTACAAAGGTAAAACTTTAACTAAAGGAACAGATTATACAATTGATAATAATGTTCTTAAAGTTACTGCAATGAAAAATAATTTTATAAATAAATATAGTGGAAATTCAACCAATTTTGTAGAGCCAGAGTATGATTATATAACTGTTACATGTAAGGTTAAGGGTAGTGTTAGAGGAATTTTAACTAATGTTGCAGAAATTTCAAAATACCAAACACCACTTGGTGAAACAACTGTTGACAGAGATTCACAAACAACTGGTGATGGCGAATGGAAAGCTCCAGATGGAACAGATAAAAATACTTTAGAAGGTAAAAGTGGAGCAAATTGGGCACAATATTATTCTAATATTACAAATGGAAAATTTGCTGAATATCCAGGTCAACAAGATGATGATGATTTTGAAAAAGTAATTGTTAAAAATGGTTATAAATTAAAGTTACAAAAAATATCAGCTCTAGATAATTCAAAAGGATTAGCAAATGTAGATATTTCAGTAAATGGAGAACAATATACAACTAATAGTGAAGGTAATATAACTAATTTAGGTATATATGAATTAAATTCTGCAAATGGATTAGATGAATATAAAATCGAAGAAACATCTACTAATAATAATGGATATGTAAAATTAGCAAAACCTATTTGGCTATATGTACATAAAGCAGAACAACCAGATGGAAGCATTAAAATTGATGGATATTACATTAATTTCAATGAAGGAAAAACTGGAGGAAATTTACAACAAAATAAATTAGCTACTTATAAAACTGTTGATGAAAATGGAAGAAATGTTAATGTTATTATTCAAATCTTAGAAGATGAAAATACTGGTGATTATACTATTAGTATTAAATTAGAAAATAATATTGATGATTCAAAATATGATATATACATTGAAAAAGTAAATGAAGGAAGTTCACATATTAGTGATGTAGAGTTTAGTGTTAAAGAAAAAACAGCGTATACTAATGCTACTAAAAAAATTATAAGTACAAGTGGAAAAGTAAAAATTGATGAAGTAAAAGTTAATGATGAGAATGTTAATATAAAAGATACTTTTGAAATAGAGGAAGTTAAAGTTTCAGATGATTATTTTGCATTAGCTAATTCTTTAAAAGTAACTATTGGAAAGAAATTTAAAGATAATGGTGTTGAATGTGAAATTTCAAATATTAACTTAACTTGTGGAAATGTTGCAAAACAAGGAAGTGTTGCAAAAAACGGAAAATTAGAAGTTATACTTGAAGGTGTTAAATTAAAAAATACTCAAGATACTGTTAAAATTATTGCAACAGTAGCTGATGGAAATTCTATTACATTAACAATTCAAAATAAACAAAAAGAATTTGATTTAGCTTTACGCAAATTTATTACAAAAGTAAATGGTACAAAACTTTCTGAAAATGCTTCAAGAGAGCCTGTTGTTAATATTGAAAAATTAAATAATCAACAAGCTACAACAGCAGAATATATACATACTAAAGATGCATTAGTAGTTTCAAAAAATGATGTTGTTGAATATACAATTCGTATATATAATGAAGGTTCTAAAGATGGATATGCCAACCTTATAATGGATGATGTTCCAGAAGGTTTACAAATGATTGCTCCTGGTAATGGACGTAACAACACTTCTAAAGTTAATGCTGAATATAATTGGAAAATGTATAGAAAAGCTAAAGCTAGTGAAATGAGTAATAAAGATATAATTACATATAACCAAACTAAATATATAGTAACTAATATTACTGATGAAGCTGAATTAATAATTACAAATTACTTATCTAAAGAAAATGGCGAAGCTATAATGAAAACTTCAGGATTAACAGGTGATAATCCAAATTTATTAAAAGCATTTATTCCACAAACTTCGAAAGAACTTGATTCTAAAGAAGTTAAAGTAGAATTTAAAGTTAAAGATAATAATGAACCAAATAAAATAATAACAAATTATGCACAAATTACTGATGATACAGATAAAGCAGGAAACTCAGTTGAAGATAGAGATTCAACACCTAATAAATGGGAAGAAGCACCTAGAAATGATGATCAAGATATTGAAAATATTAAATTAAAAGAACAAGTTATAACAGGTAAATATGAGTGGGAACTTGAAAAACAAGACTCAAATGGTTATAAACTAAATGAAGGAAGCAAATTTACAATTACAAGAAATGGTAAAGCTGTTAAATATAATGAAGAAGTTAAATACTCAAAATTATCTGAAACAGGTGTAACTATTAGCTCAGATAAAGATGTTCATACATATAAAATTCATGAAGATAGTGCTAAAACAGGTTATAAAGTATTAAGTGGTGATGTAACATTTAAAGTTACTTTCAAAAAAGAAAATGATACATATGTTATTGATACTGTTACTAAAGAAGGAGATACAGAAAATTTAGTATCATATACAATTGAAAACAATAAAACAAAAATTAAATTTGTTGTTAAAAATAAATATGTAGATTTAGCATTAAAGAAAATGATTACTAGTGTTACAAAAGCTGGAACAGATACTAAAACAGAAGTAAAAAAATCAAATGGATTTAATGTAAGCAGATATAATGAAAATGGTGTTGGTTGGGTTAACCCAGTAAAACAAAAAACTGGAACTAATGCAACATATACATTAAATAAAACTCCTGTAGAAGTAAGTAAAGGTGACAAAGTTTCTTATGATATAAGGGTATATAATGAAGGTGAAGTTAAAGCTAAAGCTAACCAAATTTATGATTATATTCCAAATGGATTGAAACCAGTTTCTGTTTTATATCAAAATAATAAAGAATTAAAATTATATGACAAAGCTAGTGCTGAATATAATATGGCTGTAAAAACAGGAATACTAAAAAATAAAAATTATGCTGTATGTGATTATATAAACGGAAATTTGGAAATTAATTTAGGTGAAGCTGATTATATAGAAAATGTAAAAGCTGGTGAAACTTTAAAATTTGATTATGTAACAGTAACTTGTGAAGTTTTAGAAAATGCAACAGGTGTATTAACAAATGTGGCTGAAATTACTAAATATAAAATGGATGACGGAAAAGGTGAATTTGATAAAGATATAGATTCAACTGCAGAAAACTGGGTAGCACCAAATAATGAAAATAAATATATGTCTAATAAATCATCTGAAAAATGGAATGAGTATTCAAATTCACAATCAAGTTTATTAGATGAAAATTGGCATACTACATTTAAAGCACAAGATGCAGGATTAGATGGAAATAAAGGTGATGATGACGATTTTGATAAAATTGTTGTTAGAGATTTATATAATTTAACAGTAAGAAAAATTAATGCTAATAATAACCAAGGTATTGATGATGTTGAGTTTAATGTTTCAAGAGTAAATGCAGATGGTACAAAAGAAAATTTTGAAAATGTAAAAACTAATGGTTCGCAATTTAGTTATTCACAAGAATTAAGTACTATAAATAATTATTCTATTATATATACTTTGAAAGAAGTAAATAACAGTAAATATGTACAATTTGATGAACCAATTGTTGTTAAATTAAATGTTGAAAAAGGTAAAATAAAATCTTATGATTTCATATGCGGAACTGTTAAAACAGCAAATTCATGTACTACTACAAAAACATTTACATGTACAACAAAACAAGGTGTGAAATTAAAAGCAACTATAAAATTTGAATTAGGAAGCAATGATGTAAATATTGAAATAGAGAATAAAATTGTTCCAGATGGAAAATATGCATTGAAATTAAAGAAAGTTTCTTCAGATGATAATAAACCTTTAGCAGGTGTAGTATTCAAGGGTGAAAGTGAAGTTTATAGTAATAATACTTTAAGCTCTTCAGAATTAGCATTTGATGCAACAAATAGCGAAGGTTATACAAACACAGTTGAACAAACAATAAATTTTGATTCACTTAAATCAGATACTTATAAAATTAAAGAAATCGATTTAGGCGCAAACAAAGGTTACAGTAAAATGAATTCAGAAATTAGTGTAACAGTAAATAAAGTATTTAATAACGAGAAATTTAGTGTTGATTCTTACAATGTTCAACTTGGAGAAGATAATAGTGTTAAAATTGATAGTGATAATACTGGTGCAAATACTCTTTCTGTTACTGAAAATGGTGTTAAATATATATTAACAGCTCAAATAACTGATATTGATGGTATTCAAACACTTGTATTAACAGTAACAAATGCTCCTGATAATACTATACCATTACAAATAAGAAAAGTTTCTAAAGAAACTGGGGAAGTTATTAAGGGAACAGAGTTTGAAATTAAAAGAAATGGAGTTTCTGAACCATTATTCAAAGGAATAAGTAATTCTGAAATAATAACATTAACAGATAATGTAGAAGCTGGAAACAGAACACTTACATATATAATTGAAGAAGTAAATCCAGCAGAAGGATTTGATAATATTTTCATTAATGGATATATTCAATTAGATGTTAAAATTACAGATGGTGTTCTTGCTGAAGTATCTACTAAGGTGTTTGATAATAATGGAAATGAAGATACATCTTTAGAATCTGAAGTTTCTGCTAAAATTGTAAGAGTAAATTCTGTTAGAACAGTAGATTTACAAATTTCAAACCCTGAAACTAAAAAGGTTGTAGATTTAGCATTAAAGAAGGTTATTACTGAAATTAATGATAAAGAAGTAAATACTACAAATGGTTATGATTCTAAATATGATAGATTAACTAAAGGTGTTGATAAAGTAAGAATTAATACACAACCATTAAAAGATGGAAAAAATGATGCAGAATATTATTTAAATAAAACACCTGTTATAGTACAAAAGGGAAGCAAAGTAAAATATCAAATTAGAATTTATAATGAGAGTGTAGAAGAAGATGCTACAGCAAGTAGAATTATAGATTATTTACCAGCAGGTATGAAACTTGTAAATGTATATTATCAAAATGAAAATATTCCATTAAATCCTAATAGTGATTATAGTTATGATTCAAGCAAAAATGTAGTAGAAATTAACGTTTTAAACAACAAAGAATTAATTAGTAAATTTAATGTTGAACAAGATAATATTTCATATGATTATGTAACAGTAGAATGTGAAGTTTTAGATAGTGCATCAGGTATTTTAACAAATGTTGCTGAAATTACAGAATATAAGACAACAAAAGGTATAGTAGAATCTGATAGAGATTCAGCACCAGCAAATTGGAAAAATCCGGTTGATAAAAAAGTTGCTAACAATGCTACTGTAAACAGAAAATCTAAATATTGGATTAATTATTCTGGAAAAGATACTATACAACAAGGTGCTTACAAGAATTATAGAGGACAACAAGATGATGATGATTTTGAAAAACTTGTTGTTGCAGAGATAGATTTAGTACTTAAAAAAGTAATTACTAATGTTAATGATAAATCTGTAAATGACATGGATGAACAATATCAAAGATTCCAAAACGGAAATATTAATGTAGATACTACATTATTTAATAAATATAGTGATATAACTACTGCTAATTATTATATGAACAAAACTCCTATTATTGTTAATGTTAATGATAATGTTACATATCAAATTAGAATTTACAATGAAGGTGGTTTTGACGCAACAGCTAGTGAAATTACAGATTATATTCCACAAGGTTTAGATTTAGTTTCTGTAAGCTATAAAGGTGTAAATTTAACTGAAGGAACAGATTATACTATTAGTAATAATGTATTAAAAGTTACTGCTATGAAGGATAATTTTATAAATAAATATAGTGGAAACAGTACAAATAATATAGCTCCTAATTATGATTACATAACAGTTACTTGTAAAGTTAATGGTAATGTTAAAGGAATATTAACTAATGTTGCAGAAATTTCTAAATATCAAACTTTCTTAGGTGAAACAACAGTTGATAAAGATTCACAAACAGTTAATGATGGTGAATGGTCTGAACCAGAAGGAAGTAATAAAAATACTTTAGAGGGAAAAGGTGTTGAAGAATGGGCACAATACTATTCAAATATACAACAAGGTATATTTGCTATTTACCCAGGTCAACAAGATGATGATGATTTTGAGAAAATAGAAGTTGAAAGCGAGTATAATTTAACTATTAAGAAAATTAATGCTAAGGATAAAACAGGTATTGATGATATTAAATTTAATATTTCATTAAGAGACACTGGAAATAAAGTATCTTCTGAAAAGAAAAATGTAGAGACTTTAAATTCACAAATTCAATATAATAGAAAAATAAATGCAACAGACAATTATTCTATTTCATATAGTATTGAAGAGGTTGAAAATAATAAATATGTTCAATTAGATAATGCAATTGAATTAAAATTAAATGTAGAAAAAGGAAAAATTGTTTCTTATAATTTTGAATGTGGAAAGGTTTCTCCAGCAACTGCATTTACAGATACACAAAATTTTGAAATTACAACAAGCAAAGGTGTTAAATTAAATGTAAAAGTAAACTTTAATTTTGGAAATAATGATATTACTGTTGAAATAGAAAACAAAATTATTCCAAGTGAACAATATGGTTTAAGATTAAGAAAAATTTCATCAGGAAATAGTGAACCTTTATCAGGTGTAACATTTAGTGGTGAAAGCACAGTATGGAGTAATAATGCTCAAACTACTTCTGCTTTAGATTTAGGGGTAACAGATACTAATGGTTACACAAAAACAGTAACACAAACAATAGACTTTAATTCACTTAAAAATGATGTTTACCAAATTAGAGAAATCGATTTAGGTGAAAATACAGGTTATAGTAAATTAGATTCACAAATTACTGTAGAAGTAGCTAAAAAGCTTGGAAATGACGAGTTTAGTGTGGATTACTATAATGTTCAAGTTGAAAATGCTGGAAATATTAAAATTGATAAAAATAATAGAAAAAATACAATTTTAGTTAATAAAGATAAAATAAATTATTATGTAACAGCTGAAATGGAAACAGTTGATGGTATTTCTACACTTACTGTAACAGTAACAAATGCTCCTGATAATAATATACCATTACAAATAATAAAGGTTTCTAAAGATGATGAAGCAGAAACTATTCAAGGTACAGAATATGTAATTGAAAGAAATGGATTATCTAAACCATTATTTGAAGGTATAGATGGAACAGGTATAGTAAAATTAACAGATAATGTAGAAGCTGGAAATAGAACACTTACATATATAATTGAAGAAGTAAATTCAGCAGATGGTTATGATAATACTTTCCATGATAGATATATTCAATTAGATGTTACTATTGAAGAAACAACTGTAAATGGAATTACAAAAGGTGTTCCAACAAGTGCAAGTGTAAAAGTTTATGATAATGATGGTATGGAAGATACAAGTTTAACATCAGATGTTTCAGCTAGCATAATTTATGCAAATTCAGTTAAAACTGTAGAGTTAGAAATTCGTAACCCAAAAACTGAAAGAGTTGTAGATTTAGCATTAAAGAAAGTTATTACTGAAATTAATGGTAAAGAAGTAAAAAGTTCAAATGGTTATGATGAAAAATATGATAGATTAACTGAAGGTACTGATAAATTAAGAATTAATACACAACCATTAAAAGACGGAAAAAATGATGCAGAATATTATTTAAATAAAACTCCTATTTTAGTAGAAAAAGGAAGTACTGTTAAATATCAACTTAGAATTTATAATGAAAGTATGGATAGAGATGGCAAAATAGGACAAGATGCAACAGCAAGTAAGATTATAGATTATCTTCCAGTAGGTTTAAAAGCTACAAATGTTTATTATAGAGATGAAAAAACTCCATTAAATGCTAATACAGATTATATATATGATGAAAATAATAATGTATTAGAAATTATGGCACTAAATAATAAAGATTTAATTAAAAAATATGATGGTGGAGATACTATTTCATGTGATTATATAACAGTTGAATGTGAGGTTTTAGATAATGCATCAGGTATATTAACAAATGTTGCTGAAATTGCTATATATAAAACTGAACAAGGTAGTGTAAGTGAAGATAGAGACTCAAAACCATCAAACTGGAAAAATCCTGTTAATGATGTTACAAGTGATAATAAAATTGTAGATAAAAAATCAGATAAATGGGTTAATTATAGAGGTAAAGCAGTTCTTGAAGAAGGTAAATTCAAAAAATACCTAGGTCAAGAAGATGATGATGATTTTGAAAAACTTATTGTTGGTGATATAGATTTAGTACTAAAGAAAGTAATTACAAGTGTAAATGATCAATCTGTAAATGATATGTATTCAAAATATCAAAGATTCCAAAATGGAGAAATAACAGTAGATACTACATTATTTAATAATGGTAATAATGTAACAACAGCTGATTATTATATGAATAAAACTCCAATAGAGGTTAAAGCTAATGATATTGTTACATACCAAATTAGAATTTACAATGAAGGTAAATTTGATGCAACAGCAAGTGAAATTACAGACTATATTCCACAAGGTTTAGAGCTAGTTTCTGTAAGCTACAAAGGTGTTACATTAACTGAAGGTGCAGATTATATTATTAATAATAATGTGTTAAAAGTTGATGCTATGAAAAATCATTTAATAAACAAATATAGTGGAAGTAAAACAAATGCTATACCTCCAGAATATGATTATATAACAGTTACATGTAGAGTTAATGAAAATGCAATTGGAATATTAACTAATGTTGCAGAAATTACACAATATCAAACAGCTTTAAGAAAAGTAACATTTGATAGGGATTCACAAACTATTGGTGATGGTGAATGGAAAGCTCCTCAAGGAAGTAATAAAAATACTTTAGAAGGTAAAGGTGTGGATTCATGGGCACAATATTATTCAAATATTCAAGAAGGTAAATTTGCAGTATATCCAGGACAACAGGATGATGATGATTTTGAAAAGATAGTTGTAAAAGGTGAATATAATATAAAAATTAGAAAAATTAATGGAACAACTAAAGAGGGTATTGATGATATCAAATTCAATATTCAAATGAAAGGCACTGATGGAATAAGTAGTTTCTTAAGAAATGTTGCAACACAAAATTCAGAAATTTCTTATACTAGAGATTTAACAACTACTAAAGATTATTCTATTAAATATACAATTGAGGAAATAAAAAATGACAAATATGTGCAATTAGATAATCCAGTAGTACTACAATTAATAGTAAAAAAAGGAAAAATTGTTTCTTACAATTTCACTTGTGGAAATGTTACTACTTCAAATCCATGTACACAATCTAGAACATTTACATGTACTACAAAACAGGGTGTAAAATTGAAAGTAGAAGTTGATTTTGAAACTGGAACAAATGACATTAATGTCATAATAGAAAATAAAATTATTCCAGATGCACAATATGGATTAAGATTAAGAAAAATTTCATCAGGAAATGGTAGTCCTTTGGCAGGTGTAACTTTTGGTGGAGAAAGTTCAGTATGGAATGATGGTGTTGAAAATACATCAGAATTGAATTTTACAGAAACAGATAATAATGGTTACACAAATACTTTAAGACAATCTGTAAAATTAGGTTCACTTCAAAGTGATGTTTACAAAATAAATGAAATTGATTTAGGCAATAATACAGGTTATACTAAATTAGATTCAAATATTACTGTAACAGTAGGTAAGAAATTTGAAAATGACACTCTTATGATTGATTATTATGATATTGAAGTGGAAAATGGTGAACATATAAGAATTGATGATAATACTCAAAAAGATACAGTTACAATTAGAGAAAATAAAGTTGATTTTGTGTTAACTGCTGAAAAAACAGTAATAGACAATGTTTCAACTGTTACTTTAACATTAACTAATGCTCCAGACATTACTATTCCTTTACAAATAACAAAATTAAATAAAAATGATGATTCAAATGTTATTAAAGGTACAGAGTTTAGAATTGAAAGGTTAGGAACTCCTAGTGTTGTATTATATGAAGATGTTGATTTAACAGGAACAATAAATTTAACAGATAGAATTGAAGCTGGAGACCGTACTATTACATATATTATAGATGAAGTAAATGCTGCAGAAGGATTTGAAAACACTTTTAAAGATAGATACATTCAGTTAAATGTTACTATTGTTAATGGTGCTCCAACTAATGTAGTTGCTAAAGTTTGTGATAATAATGGTTATGAAGATGTTAAATTAGGGGAAGATATTTCAGCAAGTTTCATAATTGTAAATTCTGTTAAAACAATAGACTTAGAAATCCTTAATCCAGAATCAGATAAAGTGGTTGATTTAGCATTAAAGAAAATTATTACTGAAGTTGATGGAAAAGAAGTAAAAGCTTCAAATGGTTTTGATGCTCAATTTGATAGATTAACTGAAGGTAATGATAAATTTAGAATTGATACACAACCTTTAAAAGAAGGAAGATATGATGCAAAATATTATTTAAATAAAACACCTATCACAGTAAGAAGAGGAAGTAAAATAAAATATCAAATTAGAATTTACAATGAAGGTGAAGAAGACGCAACAGCAGGTAAAATTAAGGATTATCTTCCAGCAGGAATGAAACTTGTTAATGTATATTATAGAGATACTACTACTCCATTAAAAGAGGACAAAGTAAATTATACATATGATACTGAGCATAATGTGGTAATAATAGGAGCTTTAGGAACTTTGGATAAAGAGTTAATTAAAAAATATGATGGTGGAGATACACTTTCATATGATTATGTGACTGTTGAATGTAGAGTTGGGGAGACTGCAGAAGGTATATTAACAAATGCTGCAGAAATAACACAATATAAAACAAGAAATGTTAATGGTGATATAGTTGAAATAGATTCTGATAGAGATTCATCACCTGCAAACTGGAGAAACCCTGTTGATGGAAACCCATATAACAATGATACAGTTAATAGAAAAGCAAATTCTTGGGTTAATTACAGAGGAAGAGGAGTTATAGAAGAAGGTAAATTCAAGGTTTATAGAGGTTTACAAGATGATGATGACTTTGAAAAAGTTGTTGTTGGTGAGATTGACTTAGTTCTAAAAAAAGTAATTACAAAAGTTAATGATAAATCTGTTAATGATATAGGAAATGGAATTTATACTAGATTTATTGATAATAATGATGGTGATAAAGAAATTAAAGTTGATACAGAGTTACTTAATACAATTAAAGATGTAACAACAGCTGATTATTACATGAATAAAACTCCTGTAGAAGTTGATATTAACGATAAAATTACATATCAAATAAGAATTTATAACGAGGGAAGTTTTGATGCGACAGCAAGTGAAATTACAGATTATATTCCAAAAGGTTTAGATTTAGTTTCTGTAAGTTATAAAGATAAAAAATTAACTGAAGGAACAGATTACACTATTAACGAGAATGTATTAAAAGTTACTGCGATGGCAGATAATTTCATTCCAAAATATAGTGGAAATGCAGGACATTATTCAATACCAGAATATGATTATATAACTGTTACATGTAAACCTAATGGAACTGTTAAAGGATTATTGACTAATGTAGCAGAAATTACAGAATATCAAACATCTTATGAAAGAACAACAATTGATAGAGATTCACAAACATTTGGTGAAGGTAGATGGAAACAATTACCTGGAGCTGACAAAAATACACTAGATGGAAAATCTGGAGTTAATTGGGCACGATATTATGATAATATAACAAGTGGAAAAATTGCAGTTTATCCAGGACAACAAGATGATGATGATTTTGAAAAAATATTAGTTACATCAGGTTATAGTCTACAAGTACAAAAAATATCAGCATTAGATAATTCAAAAGGTTTGCAAGATGTTGATATTAAAGTAAATGACGAAAAATATACAACAGATGAAAATGGTTATATACCAAAATTAGAGAATATCAAATTGCAAGATACAACAGGATTAGATTCATATAAAATTGAAGAAGTTAATACTGGTGATAATAAATATGCAAAATTGAAGAAACCTTTCTACATATTTGTTGAAAAAGAAGTACAACCAGATGAAAGTATTAATATAAAAGGATATTATATTAATTTTGAGGACGCAAAAACTGATGGTAGTGCTCAATATAATAATTTAGATTATCCTATATCTACATATCATACTTTAGATGAAAGTGGTAGAATGATTGATGTTATTATAGAGGTTTCTGATGATACAGTTAATATTGGAAATTACAATATTGATATAAAATTAGAAAATAATTTAGCTAATGCAAAATATGATTTATATGTTGAAAAAGTAGATGAAAAAGGTAACTTCATAGAAAATGTAAAATTCAAAATAGATAAATCTACATATTTTGATAATTCAACTACAGAGTTTACAACAAAAAATGAAAAAGTAAAAATAGGTGAATTTACTATTAATGAACAAAACATTAGTAAAGAAGATGTATTCTTTGTAAATGAAATTGAAACACCAAAAGATTACTATGTGTTAGCAAATGAATTGAAATTAGTTGTAAATAAGAGATTCAAAGAAGGTGCTTCTGGATTTGAAATCTCAGATATGAAATTAATTTCTGGCGAAACTGAAGCTGAAGGTACTTCAGAAGTTGTACTTGAAGGAGTTGAGCTAAAAAATACAAAAGATACTGTTAAAATTGTTGCTAAATTAAGTGGAAATACTATTGTTTTAACAGTTCAAAATAAAGAAAAAGAATTCGATTTATCATTACGTAAATTTATTACAAGTGTAAATAGTACAACCCTTGATGGGGAAAATTCAAGAGAACCAGTTGTTAATATTTCAAAATTAGCAAAAGAAGAAGCAACAACAGCAAAATATACACATACTAAAGTTCCTGTTGAAGTTCATGTACAAGATGTTGTAGAATATACAATTCGTGTATATAATGAAGGAACAAAAGAAGGATATAGTGAATTAGTTATGGATAATGTTCCAGATGGTTTACAAATGGTTACTCCTGGAGATGGAACTGAGGGTACTTCTAAGATAAATGCTAATTACAGATGGAAAATGTACAAAAAGCTTGGTAATAATGAAGTTACAATATTTGTAGATACAATTTCATATGCTGGTTATACTTATGTATTAACAGAAAATGCGAATGAAGCTGATGTAATAGTTACAGATTACTTATCTAAACAAAATGGTGAAGCTATGATGAATGCTTTAGGTGTAAGTGGAGAAAATCCAAACTTATTAAAACCTTTCATTCCAGATGAATCTAAAGAACTAGATTATAGGGATGTTAAAGTTGAGTTTAGAGTTGATAATACTGCTAAAATGAATGAAGTAATTACAAATAAAGCTCAAATTACTGAAGATGCAGATAGTTATGGAAATGGAATAGATGATAGAGATTCAACACCAAATAAATGGGAAGATAGTCCTAGAGATGATGATCAAGATGTTGAAAACATTATAGTAGTTAAAGTTAAGAAATTTGATTTATCATTACGTAAATTTATTTCAAGTGTAAACGGCAATAAGCTTGAAGGTGAAGAATCAAGAGAACCAGTAGTAAATGCATCAAAATTAGTAAGCGGTGAGTCAACAACAGCTGAATATACACATACAAAAGAGGCTAAAGTGGTAAATCCAAAAGATGTAGTTGAGTATACTTTAAGAGTTTATAACGAAGGCGATATTGATGGTTATGCAACTATGGTTATGGATGATGTTCCAAATGGCGTAGAAGTTGTAGCTCCTGTTTATGATGAAAATGGTAAAGCTGATAACTTGAATGCTAAGTATAGATGGGTTATGTATAAGAAGTATGCTGATTGTAAGGATGAGGATTATGGAGACATTAATAATGTAGATAATAATGCAGACAATAATGCAGATAATAATGCAGATAATAATGCAGACAATAATGTTGCAAATAACAATGTTCCAGATAACAATACTTCAGATAGCAATGTCGTAAACGGAAATAACAATACTAATAATGCAGAAAATAATGCTGTAAACAAATCTGAAATGATTAAATATAATAATGCATGGTATGTTAAAACAACAAATGCAGAAGAGGCAGAGTTAGTTGTTACAGATTATTTATCAGAAGCATATGGTGAAGAAATGATGAAAAACTCTGAAGTTGAAAAGAATGAAAATACTGAAGATATTGAAAATACTGAAGATACTGATGAGTATGATGAAGATGGTATATATAATCCAAACTTATTAAAAGCGTTTGATTATGAAAACGGAATATTTACAGAAGAAAATTACAGAGATGTAAAAATCGAATTTAAAGTAAAATCTACAAATGAAGAAAATAAAATAATTACAAATTACGCACAAATTACAAAACATTCAGATTTATATGGAAGTTCAATTACAGATAGAGATTCAACACCAAATGAATGGATTGAAGAAGATGATGATCAAGATATTGAAAATATTAAGGTAAGATACTTTGATTTAGCTTTATACAAATGGGTATCAACTGCAATGGTTGTAGATGGCGATAAAATAACAGAATATCCAAGTAATCATACACAAGATGATAAATCAAAAGTGGTTAATGTTGCTATACCTAAGGATAAGCTAGATAAGGTAACTGTAAAATTCAAATATCAAATTAAGGTTGAAAATCAAGGTCAACTAGAGGGTTATGCTAAAGAAGTAAAAGATCATATTCCTGCAGGATTGAAGTTTATACCAGAGGATAATAAGGAATATGGTTGGGTTCTAAATGAAAAAGAAGGAACAATTACTACAGATTATTTGAAAGATACTTTATTAAAACATGGCGAAACAGCTGAGGTTACAGTGGTTCTTACATGGATTAATGACGAGAATAATTTGGGACAAAAAATTAATTATGCTGAGATTAGCAAGGATTACAATGTGTATGGTTCTCCAGATATAGATTCAACACCAGATAACTTTACAGGAAAATGCATTGAGGATGATGAAGATAGTGATGCTGTTATGCTTCAAGTTAGAACTGGTGAGGTTAATGTGGTAGTTTATGCTGTGCTAGGAGTAGCAGTTATGACTATAATTGCAGGCGGTGTAATTGGAATTAAGAAATTTGTGATGTGATGATGTAATGGGGACGTTTGTTATTGGACATTTTTGTCCTACTTGGGACAGTTTTATTCGTAAAACTGTCCTTTTTGTTTTTTGGGGA
>ERZ808277.213-NODE-213-length-22690-cov-5.428452_pt1 | contig 22690 bp, 19 predicted proteins | sample MGYA00521240_ERZ808277 | MGnify/ENA primary metagenome ERZ808277 (study PRJEB31516, sample SAMN03275599) | gut metagenome | biome: mammalia-associated habitat; material: feces | host: Papio cynocephalus | place: Kenya | collected 2012-07-17 ... | reverse complement strand
TTTACTATGCCTAAGATGGATTTAAGCAAGTACGGAATCAAGAATGTGAAGGAAGTCCTTTACAATCCGACTTACGAGGTTCTCTACAACGAGGAGACAAAGCCTGAGCTTGAAGGCTACGAGAAAGGTCAGGTTACCGAGCTTGGCGCTATCAACGTCATGACAGGTATCTACACCGGACGTTCTCCTAAGGACAAGTACATCGTTATGGACAAGAACTCCAAGGACACCGTATGGTGGAACACTCCTGAGTATCCTAACGACAACCACCCGATGTCAGAGAAGGTTTGGAAGGTTGTGAGGAAGACCGCTCAGCAGGAGCTTTCCGGAAAGAGGCTTTTCGTTGTCGATGGTTTCTGCGGAACCCACAAGGACACCCGCATGAAGGTCCGCTTCATCATGGAGGTTGCATGGCAGGCTCACTTCGTGACCAACATGTTCATCCGTCCGAAGAACCAGGAAGAGTTCGACCAGGAGCCTGATTTCGTTGTTTACTGCGCATCAAAGGCCAAGGTGGCCAACTACGAGGAGCTCGGTCTCCGCAGCGACACCTGCATCGCTTTCAACGTGACAAGCAAGGAGCAGGTTATCCTCAACACTTGGTACGGCGGTGAGATGAAGAAGGGTATGTTCTCAATGATGAACTACTATCTCCCTCTCAAGGGCATCGCCGCAATGCACTGCTCAGCCAACACTGACATGAACGGTGAGAACACCGCTATCTTCTTCGGTCTCTCCGGAACCGGCAAGACCACCCTTTCAACCGACCCTAAGCGCAAGCTCATCGGTGACGACGAGCACGGCTGGGACAACAAGGGAGTGTTCAACTTCGAAGGCGGCTGCTACGCCAAGGTCATCAAGCTCGACAAGGAGTCTGAACCGGACATCTACAACGCCATCCGTCGCGACGCCCTTCTTGAGAACGTCACCGTTGACGCAAACGGCAAGATCGACTTCAACGACAAGAGCGTTACCGAGAACACCCGCGTTTCCTACCCTATCTATCACATCAACAACATCGTACGTCCTGAATCTCAAGGTCCTGCGGCAAAGCAGGTGATCTTCCTCTCAGCTGACGCCTTCGGTGTTCTTCCTCCAGTTTCAATCCTTGATCCTGAGCAGACAAAGTACTACTTCCTCTCAGGCTTCACCGCAAAACTGGCCGGAACAGAGCGCGGAATCACCGAGCCTACCCCTACCTTCTCAGCTTGCTTCGGACAGGCATTCCTTGAGCTTCACCCTACAAAGTACGCCGAGGAGCTCGTGAAGAAGATGAAGAAGAGCGGCGCCAAGGCTTACCTCGTGAACACCGGCTGGAACGGAACAGGCAAGAGAATATCCATCCGTGACACCCGTGGAATCATCGACGCCATCCTCGATCACAGCATCGATTCAGCTCCTACCAAGACCATTCCTTACTTCAACTTCGTGGTTCCTACAAAGCTTGAGGGCGTTGACACCCACATCCTCGATCCTCGCGACACCTACGCTGATCCTGCACAGTGGGAGGAGAAGGCAAAGGATCTCGCCGCAAGGTTCATCAAGAACTTCAAGAAGTACGAGTCCAACAGGGCCGGCAAGGCTCTCGTAAAGGCTGGTCCTCAGCTCTAATCGGCAATTAGTCTTACATGAATATGGCTGGTCAGGTTTCTGGCCAGCCTGTTTTTTTGTCCTACATCAGAAAATCCTTGAGGCTAGAGCGCCAAGGTACAGGAATACCAAGCCGAGGGCCAAGCTCAGCAGTGTGTAAAACAACGAACTGAAAAACTCACCGCCTTGAAGCATGGACATATTCTCATTCATGAAGGTCGAGAATGTGGTGAAGCCTCCGCAGAAGCCTACAGTCAGGAACATAAGCAGGTCCTGAGACATTGTGGTGTGACGTGAGGCGATTCCATAGAACAAGCCGATAAGAAAACAGCCGGCAACATTGGCCAGAAGCGTACCAAGCGGCATAGTGGCGGCTGGAAACAACTTGCCGCAGCCAACTTTTACCAAATACCTTGCTATACCTCCGATGAAACTTCCTCCTCCTATGAAGAACAATGTGCGTATCATATCTTTTCTTCTTCAACTATTTCACGAATATACCAATCTTTCATCATACTCTATCCAGCCTCTCCTCATTGAAAAGAGATTCAAATATATTCCGGAGACGCATGGGGTCGTGGATTATGTCACGGAGCGTCTGCAGGCCAGCGGCGTTGCGGGATTCTGGAATATAAAGTTTGATGTAACCACCGTAATCATATTTCTCGGCCAGATGGTCAAGCAGCCTTTGCCAGTGGCCTTCCTTGTCCAATTCCGGGTAATGTTCCATACCGAACTGAACGGTGCGTCGGAGGATTCTCATCGGTTCTATGTCCCGGTCAGCCTCGGCGACAATTTTACCGTAGATGCTTCTGGGTTCGCTACCGTTTGAGGCACGGTGATCCTCGGCTGCCTGGGCTATCGTCTCTATCTGTTCGGGAGTGAACCATTTCCTCAAGTTCGGATCCTCACGGATGATTCGGCCTGAAGACAGGTGATGAACTTCCCGGCCGTCAACGAGACCAGTGTCGTGGAAAGCAGCGGCGGCATAGAGGACATTCCTGTCCACGTCATAGTAGGCGGACATATTCATCGACTCCTCGATCACCTTGCGGACATGATTCTCCCTGTGGGCTTTGTCAAAAGAGGCGTAACGCGGAATGACCTCGTCTTCAATGTACCGCACAAGTTCTTGATTCAACATATTCATAGATTATTGCCGCTTTCGTCTTTCATCATTGAAGCCAACAGTCCCTTGCAGCCTTCGGTGATGTCCCGGTAGGTCTTCTCGAAATCTCCGGTGTACCAAGGATCGGAGACATCAGAGTGCTTCCCGGCATATTCCATTATCATGTGGACCTTTGACATATTCATCGGGCTGATAATCCGTGAGAGGAGCCGTCTATTCGAAGAATCCATGATGACAATAAGGTCATATTCAGAAGCTTCCGAATCCGTAACCCTGTGGGCGCTGTGTCTCCCGAACGGGATTCCGTGAGCATTCAGCACCCGTTTCGCCGGCGGGTAGATGTCGTTCCCCTCCTCCTCATAAGATACCGCCGCAGAATCTATTCTAGGCATTCCAAGCCCCGATTTCCTCACTGTTTCTTTCATTATATACTCCGCCATCGGGCTTCGACAAATGTTGCCGTGGCAGACAAAAAGCACACTTTTCATAATATTCAAGGCATACAACTCATGTTACGTCAAAGCGCGTTATCGCACTGGGGGGCAAAATGTCTTGCGAAGGACATCTTCGATGACCTGAGGAAAGTGCTCCATCTCAAGGGCGTGCTCCTTGGCGGCGATGTCTTCCGGGGTGTCATCGGGGCTTACAGGGGTTCGGAACTGAGCTATGATATCCCCACCATCAACCTTGCCGCTGACCCAATGGACCGTCATGCCGGTCTCGGTCTCACCCGCTGCCTTGACCGCCTCATGGACATGATGACCGTACATGCCCATCCCACCGAACTTCGGAAGCAGGGCTGGATGGAGGTTGATCATCCTGCGGTCATATTCATGAATCAGGAAATCCGGGATGACCAGCAGGAAGCCGGCCAGCACGATGAAGTCTATTGAATATTCCCGCATCAGCGGCATGACAATGTCCTCCCGGTTCAACTCCGCCTTTGGAAGCACCCGTGTCGGCACGCCAAGCCTTTCAGCCTTCTCCAATGCCGGGATCCCGGCCTTGTTAGCGACAACCAAAGCCACGCCCACCTTGTCAGAGTCTTTGAAATGCTTGATTATATTCTCGCAGTTGGAACCGCCTCCTGAGGCGAAAACCGCTAACCTTATCATATTCATTAACAATTATTTGCCGTCAGAAGAGGGTACCTGACGGATGTTGATGTCGCGCTGAGGGAACGGTATCTCTATTCCGGACTCGTTCAACGCGTTGTAAATCCGCTCATTGGCAACGGCAATATAGCCCACGCGCTGGTCAACTAGGACATACTGCTTGACCACCAGATCAACACTGCTGTCACCGAACCCATTAAGCACAACTTGGATCCCATAGCTTTCCTCTACCACCGGACGTCCGAACTTGTCAGCGCGGCGGAGCGGTGCGAGAGCCTTTAGAATCACCTGCCTTGTCTGTTCCACATCAGTCCCGTAGGCCACCCCGACAGGCAGACCTAGGAACTCGTAGGAATTGTTGCGGGTCAGATTCTTGAAGTTCTTGGCAAACAAGGAGCTGTTAGGGAAAGCCATGATGCTGCCGTCCGTAGCTTCAATCTGGGTACTCTGGTAAGTGATGTTGTCCACCTTTCCCCGGATGCCGTCACACTCTATGTAGTCGCCCACACGGAGACGGCCAGACATCAACTGCACTCCATAGAAGAAGTTGTTCAAGATGTCCTTCATCGCGAAACCAAGACCGGCCGCAAGACCGGCGGTGATCACCGACAGGGACTTCGTAGGAATATTCAAAAGCGAGATTGTCACTATGAAATAAGTGCCCCAGGCCAGGATTCCGATCACATTGTTCGCAAGCGTCAGGTTCAACTCATTCTCACGAATCAATGACGCCCCGGTCTGACTAAGGGTCTTGCGAAGCTTGTAAATCCTGTAAAGAGCTCTCGCCACATAGCAGATGTACTTGAACACATAGAACAGGCCGGCAGCCAGAACCATCTTGGAAACAGACAGATGCAGGTACTCGTAGTTAAAGAACGGGTAGAAGAACATGTCCATGCATATTTCCGTCAGGTCGAACACTTCCGAAGCCATGTAAAGGCAGAACGGAATCGAAAGCAGGTAAAGCACCGGAATGCAGACCATCTCCACAAGATCGTAAAGCCAAGTCACCAGGATGAACGAGCCTTTGTCCTTTCCGATGTCGTTCTGATGCTTTAGCCTGTAGGCCCGTACAAGGACGTCAACCCTCTTGTGACGGTACTTTCTAAGCAGGTCATCACAAGCGACAATAAGCTGAAGCACCGTCAATTGGAAGATCCACCAGATATAGACCTGCAAGCCCAAAAGACTGTAGCCAACGATAGAAATGACAAAGGTGATGACCGTCACCACAAACGACGCGATGGCGTAGGAATTGTCACTCTTCGGCACCTTCGGGCCGTTGCGATGGATGGAAGCCCACTGCCAGAAGCCGAACACAACCAGCAGCGGAGGGAAAATCAAAGCGATCAGACTGTTAGGTATGAATATGATTCTGAACGTAATGACCAGCAATCCCATCAGCATTATCGGAGTGTAGATCCGCATTCCATAGTTGATCTGCTTGCTGTCGTGACGGATCAGAAGCGAGGTCAGCACAGCGATCAGCAACAGCGCGAACTCGATCAGCAGCCCGGCTGCCATGGTGAAGAAATGCGATGTCGAGGAGGCGTTCCTGGCAATCGCGATGACGACTACAAACAGAATCGCTGCGCCAAGCATGAATATGGCCGCTTCCCTCTTGCGGAACCATTCCGTCCTGAAGAACTTGACCCGTCTCATCAACATCTTGACAATCAACATGCTCAACAGCGTGGCGATTGCAAGATAAATCAGAACCATGAACGAGAAGCCGATGACCATCGGACCACGCCACTCACTCTTCACATCAGTGAAATAAGCCCTGCCGTACTTGTCGCTGAAATCCTTGGCGGCTCTCGATGCATAAGACTTGACGTGAGTAAGAATTGTCCAGAAATTGTCCTGTCCTTCAATGAATATCTTCTTCTGGACCATCTTGTAACGGTCCTGGGCATAGTCGTAGGCCTCTTTAAGGCGCTTGTCGGTCGTGTCATAATATTCGTTGTCCTCAATCATATGGTCACGAATGTCCGTGAACATCTTCAGCAGCCTTGTGGAATAGAAGAGACAACTGTCCCTTGCCACCTGCGACAGGCTGTCCAGATGGAATGAACCGTGCTCGTGCTCCTCCTCAAGACCGACAAAATGATTGTGCCCGACATGAGCCGGATCACCAGCATGGGCATCCGTGTAGGAATCATTCGGAAGAATATGCGTTTGGAGCGTGGACGCCAGAGAGTCCAGCAAAGACGATCCTCCAAGGCTGTCCGGCAACTCAATCAATTCAGGAGGAAGCACTTTCAGAGCCATCACCAGCCTGTCGTACCTGTCGATCTCCACATCAAGGTAAGAGATGATGTTGTCGTACGGCATCCGGCTTTGAGTGAAGTTATGGTACTGGTCTGTGACCTGCTGGAGGGCGTAGGTAAGGTCGAATGTGAAGTCCTGCTTCTGCGAGTACAGCATCAGCGACAGCTCGTTGCAACTCTGGATAAGATGCACCAGTTCCTCGTGCTGCCTGTCATCCTGTGACTCGTACGACACCTGGCTCTTCTCCATCTCGACGTACGCCTTACGCAGCTCATATCGCAGCACCTGAAGCGTCTGCGCCAGATCCTTCTCGTTAAACACGCCCCAAGACGGTGCCGACACCATCAACATTCCGGCAAGCGTCAGGATGATCCTCTTGAATATTCTCATGTCTTTTGGATAAAATTCATTTTGTGGTCACTATTGGTCACTTCGACAGGCTCAGTGACCGAAGAGGTTTCGGTTGCTGAGCTTGTCGAAGCACCGAAGCGACACTAGATGTTCGGTGTGTCCCAGACCTTGGTCTCGGAGCAGGTGATCATGAGGGATTGCCCACCGCAGCTCATTCTGAAATCACCGGCCTCAAGACGCCACTTGCCGTCGGAGCCTACAAAGGCAAGTTCCTTGGCAGGAATCGTGAACGAAACAACCTTGCTCTCACCTGAAGCGAGCTCAACCTTGGTGAACTCACGAAGACGCTTCACGTCAGGGAGCAAACTTGCGACAATGTCACTTGAATATAGCAGGACAGCCTCCTTGCCGTTGTGCGAGCCCGCGTTCCTGACAGTCACCTCAAACTTGAGGTCATCGTCAGGGGCAAAGGCGGCACCGCTCAAGCATTTGAAGTCTGAATATTCAAAAGTGGTGTAGCTGAGTCCGAAACCGAAAGGCCACTGGACATCCATGATGGCGTCGTAGTTATATGCCCCGGCCATCGTCTCACGGCTCTCGCTGACCTTATAGTCATAAGTGTGAAGCGAGTTGACGTACTTAGGATAGGTGAACGGCAGCTTGCCGCTGAAATTCTCCTCGCCGGACATAAGGGCGGCAAGGGCGTCTCCGCCATAATTGCCCGGTAGCATAACGTCGATGACAGCCTTGGCAAGCGGCTCAATTTCACGCAATACCCTCGGACGTCCCTCGTTAATCACAAGAATAATCGGTTTTCCGGTCTTGGCCAAAGCCTTGACAAGTTCCTTCTGGTTGCCGGAAAGATTCAGGTCATCAATGTTGCCTGGGGTCTCGCAGTAGCTGTTCTCGCCTATGCAAGCGACTATTACATCCACCCTTGAGGCAGCAGCCACAGCCTTAGCGATCTGAGGAGCGTTCTCTTTCTGCCATGCTCCGGTTGACCAACGGTCAGTCTCATCGTAAGTCACTCCCGGCTCATAGATTACATTCCTCTCACCGAATTTCTGGGCCAAAGCCTCGTAAATCGTGTTGTAATCACCGGCAAAACGACCCGCATCGCCCTGCCAGGTGTAGGACCAGCCACCGTTCAAGGACCTCATTGAATTGGCGTTAGGCCCAGTCACGAGGATTCTTTTCCCATATTCAAGAGGAAGGATATTACCCTCATTTTTGAGAAGAACCTCAGACTCGACAGCAGCTGCGTATGAGGCGTCCTGGAACTCCTTGCATGCGAACTTGTCAAAGCCGCTGACATCCCAAATCGGATTGTCGAACAGTCCCAGACGGAACTTCAGGCGAAGCACCCTGCGGACAGCATCGTCAATTCTGGACATCGGAATCATTCCAGCCTCCACAACTTCCTTAAGCTCAGTGCAGCAGGACGGATCGTATGGTTCCATGATCATGTCGATTCCTGCGTTGATACCCATTGCCAAGGCTTCCTTTCTGTCCTTGGCCACGTGATCTCTTTCGAAAAGATTGTTGATGTCAGCCCAGTCAGTGACAATCAAGCCATCCCAATCCAGGTCGTCCTTGACCCAACCGGTCAGAAGTTCCTTGTTGGCATGTGTAGGGATTCCGTTGATTGAAGCGGAGTTGACCATCAGAGTCAAGGCTCCCACCTCAAGGCAATCCTTGAACGGACGGAAGTACTTCTCCCTCAACTCATTTTCAGGAACAAGAGCAGGAGTCCTGTCCTTTCCTGAAACCGGAACACCGTAGGCCATGAAATGCTTTACGCTTACAGCGACATGCTTGTCGTCAATATGGTTCGGATCGTCCCCCTGAAGAGCCTTGGTCTCAGCCACAGCCATCTCGGCATTAAGATACGGATCCTCTCCGAAACTCTCCCAATGCCTTGGCCAGACCGGATTCCGGCCAAGATCCATCACCGGAGAGAACACCCAAGGAACCATGGCCGCCCTTGTCTCGTATGCCATCGCCTCGCCCATGGCACGGGCATATTCACGGTTGAAAGTCGCCGCAAGGTTAATTTCCTGCGGAAAGAATGTCGCGTCTGTAAGATAACTCGCGCCATGGATCATGTCAAGGCCATAGATGCAAGGAATCCCTATCTCCTCCATTGACTTTTTCTGAATTTCACTGACTAACTGTGCGGTAAGTTCCCTGGACTGCGCGACATCAGCAAAAGTGTTCAGAATCGAGCCGACTTTCATCTCTCCTATGACTTTCTGGAGTTTTTCCGGATCGATTTCCGGCTTGCCCTGAACTGTGACAGTCGAAGACGTAAGTTGGATCATCTGACCGACTTTCTCGGTAAGGTCCATTCCCTCAAGTACTTTTTCTACTTTCTCCTCAATCTCAGAATCTCGGCTGATGGCTGGAGAAACGGATGATGTATTACGTTGTCCGCAGCCTTGAACAAACAGTAGTGAAGCGGCAATGGATAATAGATATATATTCTTTTTCATCATATTGAACATTACTTCATATTGTCACAAGTTTTACGAACATTATTGATTGGCAGTCACTTTCAAAGTGTCGATCATCTGCCTGTAATATCTGAAAGTCGAGTCAAGAGCCGGCATATTCTCAGGCTTGATCGGTTCGGACGGAGGAGAGTCCATCTTCAGAGGGTTGATCGGGGAACCGTTTTTCCAGACACGGAAATCCAGGTGAGGCCCGGTGGACATCCCTGTGGAACCGACATAGCCGATGACATCTCCTTGACGTACCCGTACCCCGGCCTTGATTCCGGCTCCGTAGCGCGAAAGATGCATGTAACTGGTGGTATAGACCGAGTTATGCCTGACTTTCACCGTGTTGCCTCCTCCGTTTGTCCAACCGGCGCTGACAACGGTCCCATCACCGATAGTCATCACAGGAGTACCGGTAGGGGCCGCATAATCCACAGCGGTGTGTGCCCGCACCTTCCCGGTGACAGGATGCTTCCGGTGATAGGAAAACCCGGAACTGATTCTCGTGAATTTCAGAGGAGCCTTGAGGAAGGCTTTCCGGAGACTCTCCCCTTTTTCGTTCCAATAAAGATTGCCATGATCTCCCTGATCAAACATGATCGCGGGAATCATCTTCCCGTCCCTGACAAACTCCGCATAATAGATTGTGTCAACGGCTATTATCTCGTCATCACATTTTCTCTGCTCGTAAAGAACCCTGAAACGGTCCCCCGGTTGCAGGCCAAAGAAGTCAACCGACCATGCGTAAATCTCCGAAAGCGGTACAATCAGCTGCGGAGAGATCCCTGCGGCAAGCATATCATTCCAAAGCGATGATTTGATGGTCACATCCGCATACTCACGTGATCTTTCGACTGGCTTCGCCCAGTTCCAGACTTTGAACGGCTCGGAAGTCCTGAATATTACCATTTCAATCTTGTCGCGCTCGTAAACAACATATTTCAAAGCAGGTCCGTCAGTGCTTCCGGTTCCGGTCGTGTCGAATTGGTAGTAAGCCTGGACCTTGTTGCCCGCGCGCATCTTCCTTACATCAAAGACGGTGTCGCAAGCCTGGGCCACCTTCATGGCATCATTCATCGAAAGCCCTAGGCGGTTCATCAGCCCGGTGAATGTCTCACCATTTCTCACCGCATCCTCGGCAAGGTCAAGGGAATCCGGCCAAAAGCCCATGGGAGGCAGCGTATCTTTCACTTCCTCAACTATTTCCGTCTCATTCTCCTGCACCTTTCTCTTGCATCCGGATGAGGCCAGAACGAGGGCAAAGGCTAAAAAAACAAAAAGAATATAAAGATTTTTTCTTTGCATAAATGCAAATTTAAGAAAAACCCCTATGAAACAAGATGTTAATCGAAAAAAATTGGCCAATTTTGCATTCCAAAAAAAATTGGCCGACCGATTGCAATAATTTGACTTTTGGGAATTTTGTAATGACGGTAAGATTGAATTAACTAAACTTTATATGAACATGAGATATCTTAACCGATTGATCACAGCCACGATTTCTCTTTTGTTGGCATCAACGATCGCAGGAAGCCTTCATGCACAGCCCCAACGGACGAGAGTCACCGTGAGCGGTCACATCACGGACAAGGCCTCCGGGGAAACCCTGATAGGAGCCGGAGTGCTCAGCGAAGGGACCGGAGCCGCCACGAACAACTATGGATTCTACACATTGACCCTTCCGCAGGGCAGACAGGTGACTCTGAAGTATTCCTACGTAGGCTACGATGACACGATGGTCACCATCGACCTTTTGCGCGACACCACGATCAATGTCGCATTGAAAGCCAACACCGAACTCAAGGAGGCGATCGTCTCGGCGCAAAGGGAATCCGGAATAATGGCCACGAAGATGAGCGCCATCGAGATACCCATGAATATGATCAAGAACACTCCGGTCCTCTTCGGCGAGGCCGATGTCCTTAAGACCATCCAGCTGATGCCGGGAGTGCAGAGCGGAGCCGAAGGCTTTTCTGGAATATACGTGCGCGGAGGCGGGCCGGACGAGAACCTGCTCCTTCTTGACGGTATCTCGCTCTACAACGCTGAGCACATGCTTGGTCTGTTCTCTATCTTTCAGCCGGAAACCGTGAAGAAAGTCACGCTTTACAAAGGCTCGTTTCCGGCCCGTTACGGAGGCAGAACCTCCAGCATCATCGATGTGAGGACAAATGACGGAAACCTTCAGGAGACTCACGGAACGGTTGGTGTCGGGGTCCTTAGCGACAAATTCCATCTTGAAGGGCCCATCTTCAAGGGGAAGACTGCATATTCAATCAGCGCCAGAGGGATGCACACATTCCTGTTCGACGGTATATTCAGGGCCGCGAACATCCCGGCGAACTATTATTTCTTCGATTTCAACGGCAAAGTGACACATAAATTCAGCGACAAGGACAGGCTATTCCTCAACGCCTATTACGGACGGGACATATTCTACTATAGGGACAACGAAGGCGATGTCATCATAGACGGAATCGAGGACAATACCGAGTACGATGACAAAACCTACATCAGGTGGGGCAACCTGCTCACCTCGGCAAGATGGAACCACGTCTTCAACGGGAGACTGTTCTCCAACACCACAGTGGCGTTCACAGACTATCGGATGAGGATGGGCTACAACTCGACGGAGAAAAACGAGGACACGAATAACCTCTATAAGTTCGACTACGGCTCAGGCATCAAAGACCTTACAGCCAAAATCGACTTCGACTACACCCCCTCTCCGAAGCATATCATCAAATTCGGTGGTGAATATGTAAGACACACCTACATCCCTGAGACCTACACTACTGTCGAGAAGGAGAACCACTACGGTCAGGTGCTGACAGACACGACATATTCAAACAACAAGGAGAAAAACCGTGTCGGTCATGAATTGTCAGCCTACATCGAGGATGATCTCACCATTGGCGAACGGCTGGCACTCAACCCCGGAATCCACATCGCGATGTTCCGTACAGGTGGCAAGACCTACTGGTCTCCGGAGCCGAGAATGTCAGCCAAGTTTGATTTCGGGAAGGGCATCAGCGCCAAGGCGGCATATTCAAGGATGGCGCAGTACGTCCATCTGCTGTCCTCATCGAAGATCACACTTCCGATCGACCTCTGGGTGCCGATCACCAAGAACATCAAGCCAGTGACCGCGGATCAATATTCATTGGGCCTCTATTACAACGGCCTGCCAGGTTGGGAGTTTTCCGTCGAAGGCTATTGGAAGGACATCCACAATGTCCTTGAATATAAAGACGGTGTCTCATTCATGGCGAGCTCGCAATCCTGGGAGGACAATGTCGTGATGGGAGACGGCCGGGCCTACGGGATCGAGCTCTTCATCCAAAAGACCATGGGCAAGACGACCGGATGGTTGGGCTACACTCTGGCCAAGAGCGACAGGATCTTCTCCAACGGTCTGATCAACAATGGTGAACGCTATCCTTACCGCTACGACAGAAGACACAACATCTCACTCGTGGTCAACCAGCAACTCGGAAAGAAATGGGACCTCAGTGCTGTGTGGACATTCGCGACCGGAGGTACCACGACCATACCGGAAAGGGAGAGCATTGTGATGCTTCCTGACGGGACATTCACCCAAATCGACTATGCCCCGCACAGAAACAACTACAGGTTGCCGCCAAGTCACAGGCTGAACATCGGTGTCAATTATCACAAGAAAAAGAGACGCGGTGAAAGCGTCTGGAATTTCGGCGTCTACAACGCCTACAATAGGCTGAATCCAAATTTTGTCTTTTATCAGGCAAACACGAAAGGCAATTCTGAATCGAGTCTCTACACAAGGAAAGCGAGACTCAAATCCGTCACAATCCTGCCCATAATACCGTCATTCAGCTACACTTATAATTTCTAAAGAGATGAGAAGAAGACTAATATTCATAGCAGCCGTCTCCGTCTTGCTCGGAGCCTGCACAAAGGACATTGATTTCAATCTGAAAGACATCAAGCCACAGTTGATTGTAAACTCACAGATGACGGTTGGAGACACCTTACACCTTGTCTATCTTGCGGTAAGCAAGACTGACCGCGTCGAGAAGATCAATTCCGGTTCGGTCAAGTGCTATGTCAACGGGAATTTTGTGGCTGACGGACAATTGGACAACCGTGATGATAAACTGTTCATCAAGGAGGATCTGCATCTTTACGGCTACGTTTACAAAGATGAGCATCATAAAGACGTATATTCCCCAGGAGCGAACGGGGCCAGCAAGAACAAGCAGACCAGATACTCGTTCAAGGCCGATTTCAAGCCTGGGGATGTCGTCAGAATAGAGGCCGAGGCTGAAGCCGACGGAGAGACCTTCAAGGCTTACTCTGAAGTGGTTGTTCCAAAGGTGCCGGAATTCAGCATAACCGACACTCTGAGTCAAAAGAATCAATATGGAGATCACGTTTACAGAATCCGTGTCAAAGGCAAGGACATCATAGGAGAGGACAACTTCTACCGGATTCTGTCCGGGCGTTCAGTTATCGACAAAAAGATCAGGTACGCGAGCGAGAAAGAGGAGGCTAAGACTTGGGAAGAGGCCAGGGACTACAGTTTCATCCGCCTCGACAAAGGCAACGACCCGATTCTGAACGATGGAGCTCCTGCCGAGGATCTCGACTTGGAAGGTGCTTCCGAGAACACATTCAGAGTGTTTTCGGACAGACAATTTTCCGATGGGACATTTAATATCGGGTTCTACGTGAACGCCAATGAAATCCTCTACGGGCTGCACGGAGTTCTGAATTATAACCGAATGGAATCCGAGACCACCTTAAGCGTGACAATCCGTGGCATCACAAAGGAAGAGTACTACTATCTGAAAGCACTCAGCATCTACGACTATCTGGATGGAGACACAACACTGACAGAACCCGTCTCCTTCCCGGACAATGTCGAGGGTGGAGTCGGGCTCGTCAGCATAAGCACGGAAAGCGTGGCTTCAATCAAGTTTAAAAGGACATACGATGTTGACTCATCGTGGGTTTACACTGATGACTAAACTTCCTTGATGATTTCCATACCCTTTCGGATGGCCTCCTCATTCTGTGGAATCAGATGGTGATGGCGCTCCGGGAGGGTTTTCCTCAAGGCTGCAAGCACACTTTCGATCTTGACTACAGGACGGATCTTCAGAAGACCTCCAAGAACGATCATATTGAACGTCTTGATGAGGTTCATCTCCGCCGCGGCGTCCATCGCGTCTATCCTATAGACCTTGATGTCCTTCCTTGTCGGAGGCTCGTTGATTCCATAACCGTCGTAGATGATGATTCCGCCAGGCTTTACCTTAGGCTCGAACTTCTCCAGCGAAGGCTGGTTCAGCACAATGGCGATGTCATAGCTGGAAAGGATCGGTGAGGAGACCGGATCATCGCTGACGATCACGGTAACGTTGGCCGTTCCGCCACGCTGCTCAGGGCCGTAGGCCGGCATCCATGTAACTTCCTTGCCTTCCATCAGACCGGCATAAGCCAGAATCTTACCCATCGAGAGGACACCTTGTCCCCCGAATCCTGCAATAATTATCTCATCTGTCATAGCCTTGTCGATTTAAAGTTCAACGCCTTTGTCCTTGAGGTCACCGAGGTGATAGAAAGCGAACATATTCTCTTCCATCCACTTGTTGGCCTTCTCAGGGCTCATCTTCCAACCGGAGTTACAGGTCGAGACAACCTCCACGAGATTGGAGCCCTTTCCCTGCATCGAATATTCAAACGCCTTTCTGATGGCCTTTTTCGTGCGGTTGATGGCAGCAACCGTGTGTACCGCCTGACGGGTAACATAGCAGGTTCCGTCAAGGGTGGCGGCTATCTCGGTTATCTTCAGCGGATAGCCGTGGAGTGACACTTCCCTGCCGTAAGGGCAGGTCGCTGTCTTCATCCCAAGAAGGGTCGTCGGAGCCATCTGACCACCGGTCATTCCATAGATGGCGTTGTTTATGAATATGATCGTGATGTTCTCTCCTCTGTTCAAGGCATGGATCGTCTCTGCCGTACCGATGCAGGCGAGGTCTCCGTCACCCTGATAGGTGAACACTAGCCTGTCTGGCCAGAGACGCTTGGTGGCACTGGCAAGTGCAGGAGCCCTTCCGTGGGCAGCCTCTTCCCAATCCACGTCAATGTACTTGTAGGCGAACACGGCGCAGCCTACCGGAGAGATGGCGATCGTCTTGTCCGTCATTCCCATCTCCTCGATCACTTCGGAGACTATCTTGTGCACAACTCCGTGGCTGCAACCAGGGCAGTAATGCATCGGAGTGTCGTTCAGCAAGGTCGGTTTCTTATAGACGACCTGGCCTTTCTCAATTATTTCTTCTCTTGTCATGGTCTTCAGATTTAGAAAAGACGTTTAAGCGCGTCAACGACCTCGTCCGGATCAGGAATGATGCCGCCGAGACGACCGAAATGTTGTACCGGAACCTTTCCTTCGACAGCGAGGCGGATGTCCTCGACCATCTGCCCTGCGTTGATCTCCAACGAAAGGATTCCCTTCACCTTTCCAGCGAGTTTCCGGACTTCCTTCGTAGGGAAAGGCCAAAGTGTGATAGGGCGTAGAAGCCCGACCTTGACGCCCTGTGAGCGGGCGATCTCGATGCTCTTCTTGGCGATACGTGCGGCTGAGCCGAAAGCCACGATGGCATAGTCGGCGTCCTCAAGAAGATATTCCTCGAAACGGACTTCCTTTTCCTCAATCTCCTTGTACTTTTTCTGGATGCGGAGATTGATGACCTCCATCTCCTCGGAGCGAAGCTCAAGGGAAGTGATGATGTTCGGCTTTCTTCCGCCCACACGTCCTGTGGTAGCCCACGGGCATTCCTTGATGATCTCCTCCTCGGTGCGGCGAGGCTTGAACGGAGGAAGGACAACCTTCTCCATCATCTGTCCGATGGCGCCGTCGGCAAGGATCATCGCAGGGTTGCGGTAACGGAACGCTAGTTCGAACGAAAGATCCACGAAGTCAGCCATTTCCTGAACGGAAGCCGGAGCAAGGACAATAAGATGATAGTCACCGTGACCTCCGCCCTTGCAGGCCTGAAAATAGTCCGCCTGGCTTGGCTGGATGGTTCCAAGTCCCGGACCTCCGCGCATAACGTCCACAATAAGTGCCGGAAGCTCGGCTCCCGCCATGTAGGACAAACCTTCCTGCATCAGGCTGACGCCAGGGCTGGAAGAAGAAGTCATCACCCTCTTGCCGGTGCAGGCTCCGCCATAGACCATGTTAATCGACGAAACCTCGCTCTCCGCCTGAAGGACAACCATTCCCGTTGTCTCCCAAGGTTTCTCAGCTGCAAGGGTCTCAAGGACTTCGGATTGAGGGGTAATCGGATAGCCGAAATAGCCGTCACAACCACAGCGGATCGCTGCGTGGGCAATGGCCTCATTGCCCTTCATCAATGTGATTTCCTGATCTGCCATAGCTTAGACTGTTTTAAGACGGTAAACGGTTATGCACCCGTCCGGGCAGACTGTGGCGCAGGACGCGCAGCCCGTGCAGGTGTCAGCAAGAACCTCATGGGCGAAATTGTAGCCCTTACGGTTCACTTCCTTGGTCGTAAGAGCAAGGACATCGAGCGGACAGGCAACGACACAGAGATTGCAGCCCTTGCATCTCTCGGTGTCGACGACGGTCGCCCCTTTCATTTTAGCCATAATACCTTAATGTTTATTGATTGTACATATCCTTGTTGTAGAAATCGAGGATCTCGTTCGCTGCCGCGTAAGCGTTCGCCGCAGGGCTTTCAGGATTGATCGCCATCGCCTCCAGATAGTTGTTGATGGCCATCTGCCAGTCCCCTTTCTTTCTGTGCGCGTTGCCCAAAAGATAGTAGGCGCGGTCGGAAGGCACAGGGGCGGAGGTGATATATTCTTCAAGCAGACGGATCGCTTCGTCAGTCCCGCCTTCCACAAGAATCTTTTCTATCGCCGTTAGTTCAAGCATCGCCTAATCAACGAACAAGCACCAGTTGTGAGTGTCCTCCTCAAGTCCCTTCTGGATGCCGATGATGTGGTTGTAGAGTTTCTCGCTGATCGTTCCGCACTTATCTCCCGACTGGAACCTGTAACGGCGGGAAACATCCTCACACTCAAGAAAAGGCTTGTCGTCCACATAGCAGATCGGAGTGATCACGACCGCTGTCCCGCACGAGTTGACCTCGTCGAACTCGGCCAGTTCCTCGACATTGACCGGACGGACCTCTATGTCCATCCCCATATCAGCGGCAACAGTACGGAGACTCATATTAGTTATAGATGGCAAAACGCTGCCGGAACGTGGAGTCACGTAGGTGTTGCCCTTGATGGCGAAGAAGTTGGACGAACCGAACTCCTCGATAGTGGTCTTGGTCGCCGAATCAAGGAAGAGCAGTTCACGGTAACCAGTGCTGTGGGCAAGATTATAGGCGTGGAGCGACTGCGCGTAGTTTCCTCCAAGTTTATGGCAACCGGAACCGAATGTCGCGGCACGGTCATAGTTTCTGGAAATCACCGCTGGTCCAGGAGTAAGACTCTTCGCCCCCGAATACGTTCCCACAGGCGAGCACATCACAGCGAACATCACATCCTTGGCGGAATGAATTCCGAGCTGTGGGTTGATGCCGAACAGTACCGGACGCAGGTATAATGACGCTCCGCTGGCTTCATAAGGAGGAAGATATTCAATGTTCTCTTTCACGCACTGAATGCACATATCGATGAACATATCCTCTGAAGGATAAGGCATATCAAGATATTCAGCGCTGTCAGCCATTCGTTTGGCGTTGCGGTCCGGGCGGAAAAGCCTAATCTTGCCGTCAACGCCACGGAACGCCTTCAATCCCTCGAAGCAGGAAGGAGCGTAATGGAATATTCCCGCAAAGCTGCTCAGGCAGATGTTGAAATCCTCGGTGACGGTAGGGGTCTCCCATTTTCCGTCGATGCAGCGGCTGTAAGCCAAAGCCCTTGTCTGGGTATAGCTGAAAGACAGCTTGCCCCAATCTATATTCTTCATCATTTTATTGTTTTAATCCTCAATTATTCTGTCCTTATTATAAGTGTGGATCTTTGTCTGGCCGGAAAGGATCATGTAACCATTTTCCGCCAGGCTGTTGATTTCGTCTTCACCCGGGAACACTTCAACCGGAGCGATAAATCCGATTTTGGCCTTGATGGCATCCATAAGCATCTTACTGTGGGCGATGCCTCCTGTCAGAAGGATGGCATCGACCTTGCCGTCAGCTGTGGCTGCCATCGCGGCGATGTACTTGCAGATGTTCAAAACGTATGCCTTGAGGAAGGTCTGGGCAAGTTCGTTGCCGTCTTTGGCCATGTTCTCGACGTCCAGCATGCTGTTGGTGCCGAAATAAGCCACCGCTCCTCCACGTCCGATCAGTTTCTTCTGGATCTCCTCTTTGGTGTATTTTCCGCTGAAACACATGTCGATAAGCTCGAACGGAGGACAGCAGCCTGCTCTCTCCGGAGTGATAGGGCCGTCTCCGCCAAGGCCATGATTGGTGTCGATGACCTTTCCGTTGCGATGCAGAGATATCGTCGCGCCTCCGCCCATGTGAGCCACGATCACAGTGACATCATTTGTCTTGTGGCCATGCTCGCGGAGATACCTTCTGACGATGGCCCTTGAATTAAGGGCATGGAACAGGGTCTTTCTGGTAAACTCCGGGATGCCACCCATCCTGCACTCCGGAAGCATTTCATCCGCCATCGGAGGGTCGGCTATGTAAGCCACACATTTTCCGAACCGTGGAGTAAGATGTTTTTCCTCTCTGATCTGGTTGATCTCCTTGGCTACATCATCTGCCAGAATAGCGCTCAGATTGCAGGCGTGGTTCCCGTCACGGCAACTCTTCAGGACATCACGCATGTCCTGGTTCACATTATAGACTCCCGTTATGACCGGAACGATGAGACCGCCACGCGCCATCACGATGTCAACATCCTCAAGCTGAATACTTTTGGAAGCCATGAAATCCTTTATCGCCTGGTGACGCATGTCCGCCTGGTCCATTACTGACGGGTACTTGGCGACATCCTCGGCGGTGTGCTCAAGCTTGGTGTCAAAGACCCTGACGCCATCGGAAAAATAGCCCAACTTAGTCGTTGTGGACCCAGTGTTGATTATAAGAATGTTTCCCTTTTGAGGGACTTCTAATGAATTTGTCTTGTTATCCATCGGATGATAAGGCTTTATTACGACCCTAAATTTATTACATTTTTTCAACAGAAACAAGAATATCATCAAACTTTATAACATATTAGGCGGTTTTTACGATTATTTTAACAAAAATCAAACGTTTTAACATTTGAAAATATATTCAATAGCGATTTCGGTGAAAATATTACAATAGCCAAAAGTCCAGACCTTGAATATTCATCGTAACGGATAATAATTGTAAATTTGCATCAAAGGAGGAAATGAATATGAATTCTTTCAAGGAACTTGCGCAGGCGCGCAGAAGCCACAGAGCCTACACTGACGAGCCTGTGAGTGATGAATATGTCAGGACAATCCTTAGGGCGGCGCTGATGTCACCGACCGCCAAGGGTTTGAGGAAATGGAGGTTCGTGGTGACAGACAACAAGGAGAAGATCGAAGAACTGTCCGGCATCAGACCGGCCGGTTCTCAGTTTTTGGCCGGGGCTCCGGTGGTCATCGCTGTGCTTGGTGAGCCGCAGGAGCAGGAAATGTGGATCGAGGACGGTAGCATTGCCGCTGTCTCGATGCAGTATCAGGCCGAGGATATTGGACTTGGTTCCTGCTGGTGCCACATAAGGGGGCGGGAGAGCAAGGATGCCGGAGTGACTGCGGAGCAAAAGGTCCGGGAAATTCTGAATATTCCCGAAAAGTATTCCGTTCTGTGCCTGATCGCTGTCGGCCACCCTGCCGATGAGCGCAAGCCGCAGAGTGAGGATGCCCTCAAATGGAATCAGGTCAGCTATGTTCATTGAGCCGGTGGCACGGTTCAGGTCTCCGTTCAAGACCAAGTTCGGGATTCCGAGGCAGGCCGGTTTGGTCCCTAAGTTAAAGGGCAAGATTGTGTTCGAGCCTGGATTCCGCTGTGCTGACGCTGTGCGCGGACTGGAAGGGTTTGACTACATCTGGCTCATCTGGGGCTTCTCTGGGAATAAGGCTCAGCGACCGGAGACCCCATTCCAGGCGACGGTCAGGCCACCAAGGCTGGGAGGCAACGAGCGGATCGGAGTATTTGCAAGTCGCTCCCCTTTCAGGCCGAACGGGCTGGGGTTGTCATCAGTCAGAATTGAATCCATTGAATATGACGCCAAGGATCCGGACGGGAAAACGGTCGGGCCGGTGATCAATGTTCTTGGAGCGGATCTGATGGACGGAACTCCGATCTACGACATCAAGCCTTATGTTACTTACGCGGACAGTCATCCGGATGCCTCTTCCGGATTTGTAGATGACAAGGAATGGAAGCCGCTGATGGTTGTGTTCGACCCTGCCGAAGTGACCGTCCAAGGTTGGGCCAAAGCTGATGTCCAAGCCCTGAGGGAGGTGCTGGCACAAGATCCGAGACCACGATACCAAAACGACCCGGACAAAGTCTACGGAATGATATTCAATGACATGGATGTCAGGTTCAAGGTCAGCGAAGACGTGTTGACAGTGGTAGAGATAAAGTCGCTGAACAGAAAAGACAAACAAAACGAACGATGACAATGAAGCAATACCCCTCTCTTGAGATAGTCCCGCCCCTTAAAGGGATGACAAAGGACGAACTCCTTGACGACATCAGGCCGTTCATCGAGTTCACTCCCAAGTACATAAACGTGACCTGCCACCGGGACGAAATCATGTACGATGAGCAGCCGGACGGAAGCTACAGGAAGCGCCTCGTGCGCCGCCGCGTCAGCGAGACGGCTGTCTGCGGAGCCATACAGTCCGAGTTCAAGGTCGATGTTGTTCCACATCTGATTTGCGGAGGATTAACCGCCGAGCAGATCGAATTCCAACTTCAGGACTTCAAGTTCATGGGCATTTCCAATGTCCTGGCCCTGCGCGGAGACTGTCTTACCGGAGAGAAACGGTTCTCCCCTGTCCCTGGCGGCTACAACCACGCCAACGAACTCGTGGAGGCCATCAGATGTTTCGAGAAAGAGAACGGCTGTGAGGGCTTCTTCAGAATCGGAGTCGGAGGCTACCCTGAGAAGCATTTCGAGGCCGCCAATATGGACGAGGACATCGCGAACCTCAAGCGCAAGGTCGATGCCGGAGCGAACTACATCACAACCCAGATGTTTTTCGACAACAAGGTCTTCTACGACTTTGTGGACAGATGCAGGAAGGCGGGAATCTCCGTCCCAATCATCCCTGGACTGAAACCTATATCAACGCCTAAACAAGTGAAACTGCTTCCGGAGTCTTTCTCTATTGACATCCCATTCGAGCTGACAAGTGAGATAGCGGCCCACGAGGAGGACAAGGAATCCGTCTATCAGATAGGTCAGGAATGGGCGATGGCTCAATGCAAAGATCTTCTGGCACACGGAGTTCCGGGGGTTCACTTCTACACGATGGGCAAGTCCGCCAACATCATCGGAATCCTCAGGGAATGTTTCTGAACCATCAACGAATATAGCGACAACATGCACGACATAAGGACCGAACTTTCCAGACGAATCCTCATCCTCGATGGAGCGATGGGCACAATGCTTCAGCGCAAAGGGCTTCAGGGCAACAGCGAGTCATTCAACCTGAGCGATCCGGAAATCATCGGTGAGATTCACAATGAATATATTAAAGCCGGAGCTGACATAATCACCACCAACTCTTTCAGTGCCAACAGCATTTCGCAATCTGAATATGGTCTCTCCGAGAAAGCCGGACAGATAGCCGAGGCCGCTGCGCGGATTGCACGCAAGGTTGCCGATGAAGCACCTCGCAAGGTTTGGGTGGCCGGCAGTGTCGGGCCGACAAGCAAGTCTCTGTCCTTGGCACAGGACATAGGCGATCCGGTATTCCGGCCATATTCATTCGATGAGATGTCGGAGGCTTTTGAGGTTCAGCTCAGAGGGTTGGTTCGTGGTGGCGTGGATCTGCTGCTGTTCGAGACATGCTTTGACGCTTTGAACACAAAGGCGGCACTGTACGCGCTCGGACATATTCCCGAAGCCAAGGATATTCCGATAATGGTCTCAGCCTCAATGAGTGACAGGAGCGGGCGCACGCTTACCGGGCAGACGATGGAAGCGTTCTTTCGCTCCATCCAGCACTGCAGTCCACTCTCTTTCGGGCTCAACTGCTCGCTCGGAGCGGAGGAGATGATTCCGTTGATTGCAGAGGTCGCCTCCTTTGCCACCTGCGCTGTCAGCTGCTACCCTAACGCAGGACTGCCTAACGAGATGGGTGAATATGACGAGACTCCTTCCCAGATGGCCGAGTCTGTGCGGAAAATGGCGTTGGCCGGTTCTGTGAATATAGTGGGAGGATGCTGCGGAACGACTCCGGAGCACATCAAGGCGATGGCGGAAGCTGTCGAAGGAATATCCCCAAGAACGATTCCGGAACAGGATAATATTCTTTATGTCAGCGGATTGGAAAGTGTGTCCGTTGACAGGAGGAACAACTTCACGAATGTCGGGGAGAGGACCAATGTGGCGGGGTCGCGCAAGTTCGCCAAACTGATAGCCGCTGGGGATTACGAGACGGGGCTCCAGATCGCGGCTCAGCAGATTGAGAACGGGGCGGGCATCATCGACATCAACATGGATGA
>ERZ808277.212-NODE-212-length-22789-cov-4.038401_pt1 | contig 22789 bp, 18 predicted proteins | sample MGYA00521240_ERZ808277 | MGnify/ENA primary metagenome ERZ808277 (study PRJEB31516, sample SAMN03275599) | gut metagenome | biome: mammalia-associated habitat; material: feces | host: Papio cynocephalus | place: Kenya | collected 2012-07-17 ... | reverse complement strand
TTTTCATGGAATTTTCCAGTCAGCTCTTCCACATCAATTCTTATCATGCTCGTTTTTTTCATCATAATAGCAGGAAAAACAGCCGGACCTTTGTACCCATATTTTTTTAGGATACAGATTAACCCTTCTTTTTTTTCATCTGCATCCTCTAAAATAGACGCATTTCCTTTTCCGCAGACACTTCTGTAAAAATCTGTCCAGCCGCAAGGCGCTTTGTCTGTACCTATTTCAGAATAGCTTACAGCGGAAAAAGATATGCGCGGGCAATTTTTTATGCAGCTAAGCTTTGTTCCTTCCGTAGCTCCATGAATAAAAATCTGAATTCTTTTTCTGTTGCCATCCAGTTTGTACCCAAAATTTACGGGCACAGAATACGGCTCATTTCCATTTATCATAGCAAGCGTCAAAAAATTTGACTCATCAAGAATTTTTATCATTTCTTCAAAGTCAGTAATTTCCCTTTCTTTTCGCCTCATTTTTTTTTCACCTCTTCAATAAAAATTCGCAAATTGAAATTTTTTCAAATTCATTTTATAATTTGGAAATCAATTTTACAAGGAAAACGAAGCGAGAAGAAAAACTTTAGCCAATCAGTTGAAGTGTTCTTGTTATATTTTCTGATGAATCTAAACGTCTTTTTGCAATAAATTTTTTGACGGTTTTTCGTTGGACGCCGTAAAGATTTGCGATTCGGTTTATGGAAATGCCCTGAAGAAGCATTATTGTAGCGCCGAGCTCTGCGCCGTCGAGTTTTGAGGCGGCGTTTTCTGTTCCGGGCGGGCGCCCAAGTTTTTGTCCTTCCGATTTTTTTCGTTCAAGGGCTTCTTTTGTTCGCTGGCTGATAAGGTTTCTCTCGATTTCTGCGGAGAGTCCAAATGCGAAGGCTAGAACTTTTGACTGGATGTCATCGCCAAGCCTGTAGCCGTCCTTGATAGTCCAAACGCGCGCGCCTTTTTCCATAAGCTTATTCAGAATCGACATTATCATAAAAAGACTTCTTCCGAGGCGCGAAAGCTCTGAGCAGATTATGAGATCTCCTTTTTGGATTTTTTCAAGAAGTTTTCCAAGCTCGCGGTGTTCCGGGGTAATCGTTCCACTCGCTGTTTCTTCAATCCATTTTTCCACATAAAGAGAGTTCCGTTTTGCAAATTCCAGAATCTCAAACCTCTGGTTTTCCACAGTCTGCTTGTCAGTGCTTACGCGAATGTATCCGTACGTCATTATTTGAATATACTCAAATTTTTAAGGACTGTGCAAGATTTTTTTGAATAGATTTTTTTTAATGGAAAAGTGATATGCAAACTATTTTCTTTGACAGCTCAACGATATAGAAAGTTGCAGAAAATCTTTTAAAAAAGTAATATTCAATAATATGAGGGCGGACAGCCGCCCTTCGCTCCAAAACTTCGTTTTTACGCTACCCACCGTGCGGGCTTCAATCGCCAGCCCGCAACGCCCGCTAGAAATCGTTTTTTCGGAGCAAAGCTAAAAAGGAGTTGTTTATGGCATATTCAGGATTCGACGGAATCATAATCGCGTTCTCATCTCTTTTTATCATCGGAATCTTTCATCCGATTGTCATAAAAGGCGAATATTACTTCTCTGAAAAAATCTGGCCCGTTTTTCTCGTTGCCGGGCTTTTATTGTGCGTATTTTCTGTCTTTACAAGCGGAATCGTCTCCGTGATTCTGGCTCTGGCAGGAAGCGCGTGCCTTTGGAGCATAAAGGAGCTGAAAGAGCAGACAAAACGCGTCGAGAAAGGCTGGTTTCCAAAAAACGAACGGAGAAAAGACAATATGCAAGCTAAGAAAGAAAATGGCAAAATCAAAGACGAAAAGAAAAAATGAAAAAATCGCCTGGAAAATAATTCCGTTTGCTGAAAGTGTTTAATTTCTTTCTGCGGAATCATTCCGTTTGATAAAAGTATGTGATTTTTAGTCGCGGAAAAATTCCATTTGTCAAAAGTGTGTGATTTCTTGATGCGGAATCATTCCGTTTGACAACAGCACTCATTTTCTCATCGTGGAAAAATTCTATTTTCTGAAAACGAGCAATTTTATTTTTCGGAATCACGTTCTATTAGTCAAAAAAATGTGATTCCTATTCAGAAAACATTTCCGCTTGTCCAAAAATCATTTCTGAAAGTAAAAAATCCGTGTCCCTTTTCCCTTTTTCCGCTTTCTTTATCTCTTCTCACTCTTCAAGAGAAAAATTCCCAGAACATCCGCAAATGCCCAGCCAATCGGAATACTGAGCCATATTCCTTTAACGCCGATTGCCGGAACTGCCGAGAGCGTGTAGGCGAGAAGAACGCGCGTTCCAAGCGAGGCGACCGTAAGCACGACCGACACAGCAGGCTTTTGAACCGCGCGGAAATATCCGTAAAAAAGGAAAAGAAATCCAATCAGGCAGTAGAAAACTCCCTCAGTCCTAAGATACTGCGTTCCAATCCTGATTACATTTTCGTCGCCTGTAAAAAACGCGGTCAGCCGCCCTGCAAAAATGAAGACCGCCGCGCTTACAATCAGGCAGAAGACCGCCACCGCGGCCGCGCTTGTCTTTATTCCGCTTTTGATTCTTCCGTATTTTTTTGCTCCGTGGTTCTGCGCCACAAAAGTCGAGAATGCGTTTCCGAAATCCTGCGCAGGCGAGTAGGCGAGAGTGTCGATTTTGACCGCAGCCGCAAAAGCCGCCATGACTTCCGTTCCGAACGAGTTCACCCGCCCCTGAACCATCAGAATTCCAAAGTTCATAATCGACTGCTGGAGAGACGTGAGAAAAGCGAGCGAGAAAATCGGACGCAGAAAACTTCTTTCAAATCTCATATGCTTTTTGTCGAATCTTAGAACCGGCGCGTTTTTCATCGCGTAAAAAAGAAGCCCAGCCGCAGAAACGTACTGAGAGATGACTGTCGCCGCCGCCGCTCCTTTTATTCCCCAGCCGAAAAAAGCGACAAAGAGAATGTCGAGAACTGTGTTCAAAATCGCCGAAACTGCAAGAAAAATCAGAGCCGCACTTGAATTTCCGACCGCGCGAAGAGACGACGCATAGTAATTGTAGAGAAAAACCGCCGGAATCCCCGAGAAAATCACAAGAAGATAGCTTTTTAGCGGCAGAAAGACTTCCGATGGAGTCTGCAAAATGAGAAGAAGCGGATTTATCAGAATGTAGACAGCGGCAAGAACAACCGCAGTGAAAAGGGCGATTATCGAGAACGCCATGAAATTCCCTGTTTTTAGCTCGTCACTGTCCTTTTTTCCGAGCGCGATTGAAAGAAAAGCTCCGCTTCCCATTGAAAGCCCTGTCAGAACCGATGTCAGAAAAACCATCAGCGTGTAGGCAGAGCCGACAGCCGCGAGCGGCTCTTTTCCAAGAAAACGTCCGACAATCAAAGTGTCTGTGATGTTGTAGCACTGCTGAAGAATGTTTCCAATCATCAGCGGAACTGTGAACGCAAGAAGCGACTTTGCTATGCTTCCGCTTGTGAAATCTGTCTGCCTCACTGCTCTTGCTTTTCCGCTGTGTATCTTGCCCGCTCGCCGCCAATGAGCTTCGGCCGTGAGTAAGCCGCCGTAACGTAAGCCTTGCCAATAAATTTCTGCTCCGGGTGGACAGGAACTGCGACTTCTTTCAGGTGCATTCCAATCAGCGTGCTTCCAATGTCAATTCCTGCGCTTGCACGGACGTGCTCCACGACGGCCGGCTCCTTGAATCCATAATATGCCGCAGTCGCGAACGAGCCGCCTCCATGAATCCACGGCACAACGCAAACCTCGTCAAGGCCGTATTTTTCGGCGCACTCTCGCTCAACAACAAGCGCGCGGTTCAAGTGCTCGCAGCACTGGCACGCAAGGAAAATTCCCTTTTCGGACAAAATCCGATTTGCAGTCTCAAAAATCGCTTTTCCGATTTCCGCGCTGGAATCCTTTCCGATAGAGCCGCCTGCAACCTCGCTCGTCGAGCAGCCTATTACAAAAACCGCGCCTTTTTTCTGCGGGTGAGAAGCGAGCAGATTTGTGATTATCTTTTCTGTCTGGCATGAAATCTCCGCAAGATCTTCCGCCACTGCATTTTTGATTTCGTTCGTATTCATAATAAGAAGATTATAGCGAGTTTTTTAGTCTGTGTGAAACGCAAGAAAAAACGAAATGCCATAAAAAATTGGCGGTCCGGCGGCAATCCGCCGTCGCTATATCGCGAGTTTTCAAAACAAATTCTGGGATTCTAGCGCTACCGCATTTGCCTTTTGAATGTTTTCTGTTTTCCCGAAAGCAAAAAACATTTTTATGAATCGGGACAATTCCGAATGTAGAATTTTCGTCAGGCGGGCTTCGGGATTTTCCCGAAACACGAAATTAAGTAAAAGTAACAATCGGGAGCTTCCCGAAACGTGAATCCAGCAAAAAACGGCAATCGGGAAGTTCCCGAAACATGAATTTTTTCAAAACTGGAAATCGGGATGCTCCCGAAGAGTTTTTTCTAAAAGGTCAGCAATCGGGAAAAATCTGAAAGCAGTTTTTTCATCAATGGCAATTCGGGCTAATTCTGAGTCCCATTTATTAAAAATCAGTCCTTAAAAAGCTCTTTCACCTTTTCTAAAACTTCCACGTCCGCAGGAAGCCATTTTACGCTTTCAAGTTTCTCTGCGGAAAGCCAGGCTGAATTCTCGTGCTCCAAAAGCGTCAGCTTCCCAGAAACAACCGAACACAAAAAACATTCCATTCTCAGATGAAAAGCAGGGTAGTCGTATTCAACCGTGCAGAGTTTTTGTTCAGGGCGAATTTCCGTCGCAAGCTCCTCGCGTATTTCGCGCACAATCGCCTGCTCAGCAGTTTCGCCTGTCTCAATCTTTCCGCCCGGAACTTCCCACCAGTCTTTCCATTCACCGTAGCCGCGCTGCGTCGCAAAAATCTGTTTTTTGCCGCCGGACGTTGTGCGGAGAATCACCGCCGCGGAAACGTGGATTTGCTTGAGAGGCGAGTTTTTTGTTTGAGAATTATTTTTTGTTGTGCTTGTGTTGTCCATTTTTTTTTCAGTCCTTTTTTTGTAAAAGTATCAGGATTCAAGGTAATTGTACAGTTGCTGCGGAAGTGGATTTTTCATCCTGAACTGAATGTTTACAACCGGAACTTTTTCAATTTTTCCGTCTTTTTCACAATTCATCTTTGTGTCCTCAAATGAACTGTAAATCATGTTTCCAAGATAATAAAAATCGCTTCCCTCGTCATCGCTCTTTTTTACGAAAAGCATTGTCTTTATGTGGTTTTTGCTTTGGTTTATAAGCGCGGAAACTTCCGGAGTTGAAGAAGTTCTTCGGCTCCGGCTCATCCAGCTGAAATGTGAATTATCGATGAAAACATCATCGTATTTTGTGGTTTCGGAGATGTCGGATTTCTTGTTGTATGTTACAAAAATCGGGCATGCCGGCGTTGCGTAAGAAAGCTCTGTTTTGTAGCCATAAATTGTTGAAGAGCAGTCGCTTTTCCAATTTAAAAGCTTGCAGATGTCTTTTCTGGTGTATTTTCTGTAAAGCACAAGATTGTCGTCAAAGCGGGTTTCATTTGTTTTAAGGCCAGCCCGTTTTACAGCATATTCAAGGCAGTCTAAAAGCTCAGACTTGTAAAGCGGATTTTTTAGAAACGCAGAAAATTCATCTGTTCTGCAAATTATATTTTTTTCTTCATCAATTTTTATGTAAGTTATGTTTCCGTACTTTTTTCTGTCATTCTGTGTGTAGAATTCAGGCGAGAGTGTTCTGCACATTCCGTTTAAATCGTCTTTGTTAAGCTTTATGCCATAGCCTGAAAGTTTTTCAGTAAAATCTTCTATATAAATAAAGTCGTTTTCCGCGAGAATTTTCAGAATCAGGATTTCGTGCATGCGGATTCCGCGCGCAAATTCCAAGGAAACAAACTGGAGCGAGCACATTTCCCTTGCATTCAGCGCAATTTCATTTTTTTCAATTTTGCATTTGAATGAATAGTACGAGCCGGAATAGTCGATGAAAAGAAGCGGATCAATGAATCCGTTTTCAACAAAGTCCATCATCGAAGGAATCCGTGCAAGCCTGTTCTTGAGTTTTTTGTATTCCTCGGAAAGAAGTTTCAGCTGCCTGAATGAAGTCTGGTTTATCGAGTCGAAAATTTCCTGGCGCGCAATTTCATTTATCTGGATTGTGGAGCAGCCCGGAAGTCCCGCAGAACCGCTTGAAAGCGCGCGGCGGATATTGTCCTTATTGTAGGAGTTGTCGCCGTAAAGCGCAATCGGAATAAAAAAATTGTTCTCGTAGTTTCCGATAAAATCGATGATGCTCACAAACTGCTTGTTGCCGCTTTTCCTTAGCCCGCGTCCAAGCTGCTGTGTAAAAATAATTGAGGATTGTGTAGGCCGCAGCATCACAATCTGGTTTACACATGGAATGTCAACGCCTTCATTAAAAATGTCCACGCTGATTATGTACTGGAGCGGATCTGAATCGCTTTCCAGCCGCTCAATTGCTTTTTCTCTTTCTGAGTCTGAATTCTCGCCTGTAAGATAAACTGTACAAAATCCGCGCTCGTTGAGTTTTTGGCTCAAGGCTTTTGCTTCTTCAGTTCTGCTGCAGAAAATCAGCCCTTTTACAGGATTGTCGTTTGATTTGTAAAGTCTGATTGCCTTTTCAATGTGGCGCAGACGCTCTGAATTTGTAAGTTTTGAAAAATCGCTTTTGTCGTCAACAAGTTCGCCGTTTACGGTTATGTCGCTGATTCCGTAATAATGGAAAGGACACAAAAGATTTTCCTCAAGCGCTTTCTGCAGCCGGATTTCGTAGGGAATGTTGTTTTCAAACATTGAGAAGATGTCAAATCCGTCTGTCCGTTCCGGAGTCGCAGTCAGTCCAAGCAAAAATTTCGGCTTGAAATAATTTATGACTTTCTGATAGCTGCCCGCTCCCGCATGGTGAACTTCGTCAACGATAATGTAATCGAAATGGTCCGGGGAAAAAAGGCGGAGATTTTCGTCTTTTGCAAGCGTAAAAATTGAGGCGAAAATGCAGTCGGCATTCAAATCTTTTTGCGCTCCCTTAAAAAATCCGGTTGAGATTTTGGGAATAAGAGCGCGGAAACTTTTTTCTGATTTCTCAAGAATCATGTCGCGGTGGGCAATGTAAAGAATTTTTTTCGCGCCTGACTGAATTACATCAAAAATTGAAAGATAAGTTTTTCCGGTTCCCGTGGCCGCAATCAAAAGAGCCTTGCTTTCTCCTTTCGCGCGGAGTTCTGCGATTGCGCTCATCGCTTCCTGCTGCATTGAGTTCGGAACGATTTCCGCATCTTCATCTGATTCTGAAATTTGCTTTGAGAGAATTTCCTCGCTGATTTCGGCTTCAAGTTCCTTTGCGAATTCTTTTGAGACGAAATCAAGCTTTGTTTTCTTCAGGTTGTAGTCAATCGTGTAGTCCGTGATCCATTCCGTCGTAACTTTTTCCGCCTGTGCCCAGACCCGCTCAAATTCATCGCGCACCGAGAAAACAATCTGGCCGTCCGTGCAGGAAAGAAATTTTATGCTCCATTCCTGATTCATGTTCAAGGCGGACGCAGTAAGATTTGCGCTTCCAATTATGATTGAATAATAATTGCTCTGCTGAAAAATATAGCCTTTTGGGTGAAATCCGCCTTTTGTGAAAGCGCGCACCTCGATATTAGGAAATTCTAAAAGCTTGCTGAGCGCGCCAGGAGATGTGAAGTTCAGATAATTGGTCGTAAGAATTCTGCCAGGAATATTGTATTCGCTGAGCTGCTCCAAAGTCTGAAGAATGCAGGCAAGACCGCTTTCGTTTATGAAGGCGACGGAAAAGTCAAAAGACTCGCAGGTTGAAAGCTCGTCCAAAAGCGAGGAGAGAATTTTTTTCTGCTCGCTTGAATTGTTCACCAAAAGAGAAGGGGAGAGAGTATTGTCAGACGAAATCCCGCTGGAGATAAAGCCAGATTTAAGACTTTCAAGAAGATTTTCTGTGTTGAGCTGCTTTTTTGAATGTTGGAAATTTTCGAAGCACGATGCATCCTGTCCTGAAAAAGGTTCGTTTTTCGGGACAGATGTGTTTTCTATATCTGAGTTTTCCATAATAATCTTTGAGTATAAAATTATAGCAGATATTCGGTATTTTTCAAGCCGAACAAATCACTGTAGTAAATGCTTTCCTTGTTCAGCGTGGAATGTTTTTACATTTTTCTAGGGGAAAAACAGGCGGATAATCACACTTTTCTAGGGGAATGTTCAGATGTTTGTAAAAACAGCATGAAAATCAGTCATGATAATGAGTTCCGCACTGCACAATCTCAATTATGTTGTTTTCTATTTTGTAGACAATCCTATTGCAGTCATCTATGCGGCGGCTGTAATATCCTGAAAGATTGCCTTTCAGTGGCTCTGGCTTTCCGATTCCGTCATATCCGCCGCGTTCAATGTCCTTCAGAAGCGCATTTGCTTTTTTGAGAAGTTTTTTGTCATTTTGGAGCGTCAAATAATCTTCCCAAGCCTCGTCATGCCATATTTTTTTCATGTTTTAAACCTCAATAAGTTCATGTTCCGCGCAGTTAATTCCGTTCTCCATATCTTTAATATTTTTAAGCAAGTGTTTCTGGTTCTCCTCGCTGTAAAACGGATCTTCTGAAGAGATTTCAAACGGAATGCGGTGCTCGCGGATTACTTTCTTTGCGAACAGATTGAACGCCCCAGAAATTGAAAGACCTACATCCTTGCAGAATTTTTCAAACTCCTTCTTTGTTGTGTTGTCCATTCTTACGCTTACATTCATCATAAAATCACCTCAAAATAAGTCGATATAAGTTGTTTATGCTTAAAATTTACACTTTTTATTCTGTTTGTCAAGTTTTTTTCATGTAAAAAGCAGTTCTGACTTGTCCCGAAAAACGAACCTTTTTCGGGACAGAATACACATCGGAAAAAATCAAAAGCCAACTACACATTTTTAGACAAATATATTGGCGAAAAAAGTTTTGATGAAAACTACGCGCTTTTAAGTCATTATATCCAGCTTCAAGATTCCATTGCTGGTGAAAAATACAGAAAAATTCTTGAGCAAAACGGACTTGATGTTTCAAAGTTTCCAGAAACAGATGATTTCAATGCAAAACTTGATGTTCCGTTTGGTACACCAAAAAATCCGGCTTTTACTTTTGTTGATTTATTCGCTGGTATCGGCGGATTTAGGCTTGCTATGCAGTCCTGCGGCGGTCAGTGCGTTTTTTCTTCAGAGTGGGACGATGCCGCAAAGCAGACTTATTTTGAAAACTATGGAGAAGTTCCGTTTGGCGATATTACAAAACCGGAAACGAAAGATTTGATTCCACAAAAATTCGATGTGCTGTGTGCAGGCTTTCCGTGCCAGTCTTTTTCAATTGCCGGGTATCAAAAAGGGTTTGATGATGTCCGCGGAACTTTGTTTTTTGATGTTGCGGATATTTTGGAGAAACATCGTCCAAAGGCATTTTATCTTGAGAATGTAAAAAACTTGAAGTCGCATGACGAAGGGCGGACTTTTGCAAAGATAATGGACGTTCTGAAAAATCGGCTTGGTTATATCGTTGACTCAAAAATCATGAATCCGTGTGAATATGCGAATGTTCCTCAGAACCGCGAGCGAATTTTTATAGTCGGCTTTGACCCGAATCAAGTTGGAATTCCTGAGCGGTATTTTCGTAGCGGACAGTTTGAATTTCCGTTTCCAGAAAAAATTGAGCTTACAAAAAATATTCATGATGTGATAGATGATTCTGTTGAAACGGAAAATCTTTTTTACAAAGAAAACCATCTCTATTACGAAAAAATGAAAGATGTGATTGTAAACCCGAACACGGTTTATCAGTGGCGAAGAGTTTATATCCGCGAAAATAAAAGCGGAGTTTGCCCGACTTTGACAGCGAATATGGGCGAGGGCGGACACAATGTTCCGATTGTTAGAACTTCAAAAGGAATCAGAAAATTAACGCCTGAAGAATGTCTTGGTTTTCAAGGGTTTCCAGTTGATATAAAAAATCCATTTCGGTTTCCAAACTCCATTGCGCAAAGCAAAAAATACAAACAGGTAGGAAACAGCGTAACCGAACCGCTTATAGAACGCGTCGCAAGAAATGTAATTCAATTTGTAAGGGAGAATGAGAGATGAATTTTGTGGATGAATGGAAACAAAATAAGGAGTATTTTTCCTTGCTTGAACTTATGGCGCGCCTTTCAAATCTTTTTAGCGACAGCTCAATTCCATTCTTGCATTACAGGGTTACTGAAAATCTTTTCTGTAAGTATTATAAAGCGGAAAATCTTTCGCGCTCAGATACAGCTTACGATGCAAAAAATGGCTCGTTTGGAGTCGGAATAAAAACTTTTACTTTGGCAAATAATGCAAGCACAGAAAAGGTCGCAGAATTTAATTCAATAAGTTCAGAATTGAAAAAATATAAAGGATATGATTTAGCCTATCAGCTTGCAGTCGCACGCAATGAAAGAATGATGCTAGGGCAGCGGCTTTATGGCATTTCAGATGGCTGCTATCACATTATCGGCCGGGTTGAGAATGGCCTTACAGTTTTTAACTCTTCCTATCCTCTTTTAAATACAGAAAAAATTCATGTAATAAAAGACACGGAAAAATCGCTTCAATTTGATGACGGAAAAGAGTTCTATAATTTTAATTATTCAAAAAGTACTTTGTTCAAGCATTTTGAAGTTCCTGAAGATTCCAAAGAAAAACAAGAAATTTCAGTTTCTATTATCCAAGATCCTTATGAGCTTCTTCGGAAACTTATTGACACAGAGGATTATGAAGGCAAATACACAGATATTTACAATATTCATAAAGTAATCCACGAGCAAGTCGCAAGCTTCAAAAAGCAATTAAGGTTTGGAATTGACTATGTATATCTGCCGCTTTATTCAGAAAGACTAAAAGAAGTTCCTTTAAAATCTGGTCTGAACCAATGGAACGCAGGCGGCAGAGCACGGGATGCAAATGAGATTTATATCCCGATTCCTCTTTCTATTCACCATGATTTTCCAGCTTTTTTCCCTCCGCGTGATACTCCATTTACACTTCATCTTCCAAACGGTTCTTCAATGTCTGCAAAAATCTGTCAGGACGGCGGAAAAGCGCTTATGTCAAATCCGAATAAAGAATTAGGAAAATGGCTTTTGCGGGATGTTCTTCACCTTAAAGAAGGCGAGCTTTTGACAATGGAAAAACTCAATCTCTTTGGCTTTGACAGCGTGATTATTACAAAAAACGATTCAGAAAATTTCAAAATAGATGTCCGGAGACGAAGTGAGAATGAATGATTTTGAAAAACATCAAGAAGAGAATTTAATTCAGGAAATAGTGGCCTGGAAATTAAGACGCCCTGAAGAATCTTGGGAATCTATTGACAAAAGCTTACTCATTGTTTTGGATAACGCTAGAGAATTTAAGGAAAATTATCCTGAAGATTTTATAAACTTAAAAGAAAAATGGATTTTAGAGGCAAGAAGAGTAATTGAATTAAAAACTGATTTTCATGGAATTTCAGCAAAACACGAACGCTGGTTTTCTTTTTCTGAACTGTATGACTCAAAATACTGGAACCATTTTGAGCAGCAGATGAAATCTGAGAACTGGGATAAAAATCGTCTTGAAATAAATAAACGGCAGTCAATTGAAATCATAAACCAGCTTTCAAATCCGCGGAGATTCGACACTTCAAAGGAAGATGCAACAAGAAAAGGATTGGTTTACGGTCATGTCCAGTCTGGAAAGACTGCCCAGATGTCTTCAATTATTTCAATGTATGCGTCTTGCGGATGCAGGTTTTTCATTGTTTTTTCAGGAATAACAAATTCTCTAAGAAATCAGACTCAAAGCCGGTTTAGAAAAGATTTAGGAATTGATAAAATGGGCGGCTGGGACTTGCTTACGGACAGTTCTGACAAATTGGGAAAAGATGATGTCTGCATAGAAGGAAAAATAAACGGCAGCAATCCAGTTCTTGTTGTATTCAAAAAAAATCCTCATGTTCTTCGCCGCCTAAAAGAGTATTTACAGAATATAAATAACGATACATTTTGGAAAAATGAAACAGTTCTTGTCATTGATGATGAATGTGACAACGCTTCTATGAATGTTGCAAAGCAGTTTGATAATGACGGTTTTGCAACAGGAAAAAGAAGCTCTATCAATTCGTTGATTACAGACATATTAAATATTTTTGAAAAGTATTGTTATGTAGGATTTACAGCAACTCCATTTGCAAATGTCCTTAATGAAAAGCCTGGAAAAGACAGTCTGTATCCAGAAGACTTTATTTATCCTTTGTCTATAAGTCCTAAATATTATAGCGCGCGAAAATTGTTTGGCTCGTCAAATGATGATCCTGATAATCCCGAGCCGTTGCTTGATGTTGTGAATTTTGTGGAAACAGAAGAGATAAATCCAAAGTCTAATGACTATGCAGATGTTCCTGAATCATTAAAGAATGCAATATTTTACTTTATTTTAGCCACAGCATGCAAATACTATCGTGGTTTCAGCAACAAGCACTCTTCAATGCTTATCCATGTGGATTTAAAAATTTCCACGCATGCTGTTGTGAACAAATCTGTTGAGCTTTTTATAGAGAATATAAAACAAAATCCATCTGACTTTTTTAGTTATATGGAGAAAGTTTGGAATTCTGAAAAAGACAGAGTTTCATTTGAAACTGTAAAACAGCTTTTTAATTATTCCGAAGAAGATAAAGAAAAATACAAAGTCCCTGATTTTAACCGGCTGAAAAACTTTATTTTAGAAGCCGCAGATAAAATCGAAACCGTAGTTGACAATAGTTCTATAGCTTGGGATGAGAGGCTTCATTATCCTGATGATGAAAGCAAGGTTTATATTGTAATTGGCGGAAATACTCTTTCGCGCGGTCTTACACTTGAAGGTCTTATCGTAAGCTATTTTTACAGAACATCAAAATTATATGACACATTGCTGCAAATGGGGCGCTGGTTTGGATATAGAATTGGCTATGAAGATTTGCCAAGAATCTGGACAACAGAACAAATAGCAAAAAATTTTTCTTTGCTTGCCGATGTGGAAGACGAGTTACAGGAACAGTTTACAGATTATGGCAATGGCCTTACTCCTGATGAGATAGCTCCAAGAATACGAGTTCTTCCTCTTCTTCAAATTACAAGAAAATTGGCAATGCAGAATGCAAGAATTACCGGCATAAATTATGCTGGTCAAAGACCATCGACTTTATTCTTTGAGCGCACAAATAAAGAATGGCTTTTGCATAATCAGATTGCCACAAGAGAATTTCTTGACGGAATAGCTCAAGCTCCAGTAGAAAAAAATGGGAGTGTTATTTATTCGAATATTCCAATTTCTAAAATTCGGCAGTTTATTGAAAATTATAAAATTTGTGAATCCAACAATGCTTGCCGAAAAAATTTAATCTTGAAATATCTTGAAAAAATCAATTCCAAAAATTTTTTGCAAAACTGGAATGTCTCAATAATTCAAAACAAAACGGGCCGAGAATATCAGATTTGCTCAAAGCTAAAAGTCCATCTTGTTAACCGCAGCCGCCTGGATCCTAAAAGCAAAAATGATTCAATAGCAAATATAAAAGTTTTGGGCCAGCCGCAGAATATGCTTGTTGATACAGATATTCCTGATTCTGAAAAAGATGAATTCAGGCCTTTAAAAATGTTTCTTCAGCGCCATAAATATTTTGAAGAAAAAGGAATCGCTGAGCCTGGGCTTTTGCTCATATATCCGATTGATAAAGACAGTAAGCCAAAATCAAATCAGACTGGCAGACTGCCATTGGATGCGGCAGAAGACGTTATCGGGATAACGCTTGTTTTTCCAAAAGATAAGAATATTGAATTCAATACATATATGACAATTTCATTGGATGGAGTGGAGAATGATAGACTTTAAGTTTGATGAAGTGCCGTTCAGACGAGGAATGGGAACTATAAATGCAAGCGGAGCGTCCAAGACTTTAAATGGTTCTTCTTTAACTGATACAGAAATCTTATTAAGAGAAGCTGTTCAAAATTCTTTTGACAGCCGGCTAAAAGAAAAAAAATTTGATGAAAAAACAGGAAAGGTTGTATCTAAATATTTGCCTTTGAATTTTTCAATTCGGGCTTTCAGTTTCTCTTCAGACCAAATGGTTTTCATACAAAAGCTGTTTGATTCAGAAAATTCAGAATCGTACTATGCCAAAAATGTACAGAAATATATAAAAACATCTTCCCTAAATATTGAGATAAGCGATACCAATACTACTGGCCTGATAGGATTTCCTGGAATTACAGAGAAAAAGAAAAATCAGAATTTTGCAAATTTTGTCTATTTTACAGGAAATGACAAATCGCTTTATTCAAATGACGGAGGTTCGTACGGATTTGGAAAAGCGGCGTTCTTTTTGTACTCGCAAGCCAGGACAATAATTATTTACACAAGAATAAAATCTGAAAGCGCATCGAATTATCAGTCTAGGCTTATCGCTGTTTCGATGGATGAAAGAATAGATAACAGATGCTGGTGGGGAGAGAAAAAGCAAAGCGATAACGAAAGCGGCGTTTATGCGTCGCCTGTTTTAGGAAAACTTGCAGATGAAATTGCCGAAGCAATCGGCATGAATGTCTTTAACGAAATGCAGACAGGAACAAAAATCCTTATTTTAAATGCACGTCCCCGGCTTTTTCCTCAATACGAAAATGGCAACGAAAAAACAATCGATGATATATTCAGATACGACATTCCTCAGTATTTAGTCCATTGGTACTGGAACAAAATAATTGCGAAAAAAGTTATTTTTGATATTGCCTATAAAAATGAAAAGATAGAGCTTGATAATCCAAATGAAATATATCCTTATAAGCATTTTATAAACGCTTACAGAAGACTTAATGCGATAAAAAAGAAAGAGATAAAAGCAGACGGAAAAAGAAGCATTGAAATTTCCCAGGAACGTCCTAGCGTAAAGCTTGGAATTGCCTGCATCGAAAAGACTTCGCCTAAAAAAAGTAAATATGAAGAATTGATGCCAATTTTAAGGACTTCACAGCCGCTTGTCGCTTTTATGAGGGGGATTGGAAATATTGTTTATTATGGAAAGTATAACATCGGACCAGAGAACCTTAATGAAACGTGTTTTGGAGTTTTTGCCTGTGACACGAAGTCTTGTTCTAATGGAGAAACAGAGGGCGAAATAGATCGGTATTTTCGGGGAATAGAAAACCAGACTCATACACGCTGGGAACATAAAAATGATATGTTTCCTCACAATTATCTGAAAACTGTAGAAAACAAAATTGACCTGCTTGTAAGGTCGAATTGCGCTTTTGAAGAAATTGATGATTCTGCGGCAAATATTTCAGTTATGATTCAACGCACTTTAGGCGCAAAGCTTCTTCCATATAAATTGCCAGTTGGCGGAGCCAAGAAAACTTTGAAACCAGCTGTTCAAGCAGAAGCAAAGGCATCAAACAAAAAGTCGTCAATTACTAAAACTGGAAATTCATATATTGAAATCGATTCAAAAACAAACGAAAAATATGTTTATGTTCAATACAAGATAAATGTTTTAACGGATAAGGCTGTCAAGATAAATAATATAGTTCCCAAAATAGAAACTTTGGATGCTGGAGACAGTTTTGAGGATAATGGAACTTACCTAAAGTTTTCCGGAACATATAAAAAAGATAAAGACGGAACTCTCTCTATGACAGATTCAAGACTTCCAAAGATATTTAAACTCCCGGAAACTTGCTATTTTAAAATAAAATGCCAAAAAGACTGTTCATTTGATTTGAAAATTGACTGGGAGGAAGTTGATGTACAATAAAATATATACCTATAAGACAGTTTCTCCGGAATCTGGAATAATTCAGGCTGAATGGCAGATTTACGGGCGTTCAATACCTTTGTCGCACGAAATAAAATCCTGGAAGAAAAATGCGGATTTGCAAATAAACTGCAATATATATGTTTCAGCAAAAGAGCTTGACTCTTTTATTTCTAGAAATGCAGAAGCTTCATTCTATATTGTATGGAACTCTTTGTCTGGACGAAACGGGACTTCACTGCAAGGCTGCGCATTTGTTCAAAAGTATGAAAATAAAAGAAATGAAAGCGTGAAAGAATATAATTTTTCTTGCATTGTTCCAGGAACTAAAATTGCGGGCGACACAGAAATTTCTTTGGTTCTGGCAATCTCGTCTGAAGATAAATTTGTTGAAAAAACAGAATTTGCAACAGAAAAAGGAGCTGTTATATTCAGAACTTCTGAACTTTTGTATCTTGAAGGCGGTCAAGCTCTTTTTCCTGTAAAAGCAGTTTCTTTTAAGGAGCGTTCTGGAATTGCAAAAAAAGCTTTGTATTATCTCCGCAAAAAATATATTGATTTGGACAGCAATTTTAATGCGACATACACTTTATTTTTTAATATAGAACATCCGCTTTTTAAAAAGATAAATTCAGATTTAGAGAATGATGTTGCCGCAAATTATCTGTTGAAAATGATTATGTTTGATGTGTATAGAACTATTGTTTTTGATGCTCTTGATAAGGAACACGGACTTGATGAGCTTTCAGAGTCGTTTGAAGAGAATTCTTTTACTTTACGCGCTGTTTATTCAAAAATTCTGAATGAAGTAAAAGAGAAATATTTTCCTGAAAAAGATTTGACTTCCCTGAAGGAAATGATAAATCAAGGCGAAGAGCAAAGAAATTCTCTGTATACGGCAATTCAGGAATATGTTTTTGGAGATGAATAAGATGAATGACGAAGATATAATCAGAGTTTATCCGGTAATTGATGATGAGCCGGAAAAAATATACGAAAAATTAGAAAACAGCCGTTTTGTTTTTGAAGCATTAAGTGAAAACAAGCTTGTTCCGCCCGGTGTCGGAGATATGGTTTTATATGAGGAGCTTGATTTATTGCGGCAGAATGTAATTGCTCTTGCTAGAAAATACGGTTTCGGTGATATTAATCATAATATTGACAACTCCTTAAAACTGAAATTTGATAAAGAGCTTGGAAGCTTAATTTATGAAAAAATGAAAATTACACCTTCTGTCGCTGCAACACTTCCTATGTGGCAGTTTTTAAATTTGCAATTATTGCCTGATGTCGTGTTTTGGCGTTGGGGAAATTCAAAAGAACATTTTTACTCAGAAAGAAGAAATTATCTTGGGACACAATGGTGGAGATATTATCTTTTTTCTGATTCAGAAGAATCTTTAAGAATCTATTCAAAACTGAATGATGCTGAGATTGCAGAATTGTATGAGCGTTCTGGAAGCAGAGGATTGCCAGAGCATGTTTTTGAAATTTCAAAATGGTTTGCGCAGCTTTCCAGAAATATTCTTATAAAAAATGAAAGAGAAATGTTTCGCTCTGTGATAAAAAGATATAATGCGGAACTTGGATTCAGAAATTATTTTTCACTCGACGAAAATGACAAGTTTTTAATCTTCAAGAATTGCTTTGATGATGCTGTTGTTTTGAATTAGAATTTATTATGACCGACTTTGAATATCAGATTGAATGTACCACCTGCGACCTGGCGGACAAACTTGTCGGGGAGTTGCGGGGTGTCCCCGCAGAGGGGATAGGGCGCAACGCAGTGCGGCCGCAAGGGGAGGCTTCCCCTTTTTTTGTGTTTATGGTCTTAGGCCCATTCCGCCTTCAAGTGTGATTGTCTCGCCGCTCATATATTTAAAGTCTGGCGAGGCAAGCTGTACGCAAGCGCGGCCGATTTCTTTTTCTACGTCGCCAAAGTGTCCCATTGGAGGAGTTTTTACATTTGCCTTGAATGCGTCCGGGTATGATTCCTGGAATTTTTCGAGCTGGGCTGTCCAGGCAAGAGGGCAGACTATGTTCACGTTGATTCCGTCTGGCGCCCATTCTGTTGCGGCAACGCGCGAAAGTCCGCGGATTCCTTCCTTTGCGGCGGCATATGCGCACTGTCCGTAGTTTCCGAATAATCCCGCGCCGGAAGCAAAATTGATTACTGTTCCTTTTGTTTCCTTTAAATATGGATAGCAGGCTTTCATGTAGTAAAATGCCGCGTACAGTCCGGAATAAAGAGCCAGGTTGAACTGGTCTGTTGTGTGCTCGGCAAGCGGAACTCCGGAAGCCGAGGCCTGGGCATTGTTTATAAGCACGTCAATTCTGCCGAATTTTTCAACAGCCTGCTTTACAACGTCGTTTACAACCGCTTCATTGTCTGCTCCTGCGTTTACATCTGCCTGCACGGCAAGAACTTTTATTCCGTATTTTGATTCAAGGTCGGATTTTGCATCGTTTAATTTTTGAAGGTTGCGTCCTGTAATCACAAGGTTTGCGCCTTCTTTTGCGTATGCTGTGGCGATTCCGTATCCGATTGAGCCGCAAGTTCCGTCGCTCAAAACTGCTTTTCCGCCGCCTGTTATAATTGCTACCTTATCTTTTAAAAATCCCATTTTTTCTCCTCCTGATATGTTTTTTTTTGTTGGCAGATAAAATTATTCAAGACTATTTTTCTGAAAGAATTTTTTCCGTCGCCTGCTCAACCGTCAAATTTTCAAACTGCTCACGTGTGGCAAGTTTTTTTAAGGTCAAAACATTTTTTTCGGCTTCGTTTGTTCCGATTAAAATTCCCCATGGAACTGTCTTTGCATCTGTTACCGCATATTGCTGCGCCATTTTTTTCGCTTCCGGAAAAACTTCTACGTTGATTCCTTTTTGGCGCAATTTTTCTGCAATTCCCTGATAGTGAACGGCAAGCGATTTGTCCATGCAGTAGATTTCCACATCGAGATAGCTTCCTTTTTTGCCTGTTTTTCCAAGCTGCTCAAGACCTGCAAGAAGACGGTCGAGCCCGATCGAAGCTCCTACGCCCGGAAGTTTTGTTTTTGTGTAAAGGCCTGCAAGGTTGTCGTAGCGTCCTCCAGAACATACAGAGCCGATTGACGGAAGTTCGTTTAAGAAAGTTTCGTAAACAACGCCGGTATAATAATCAAGTCCGCGCGTAATCGAAGGATCCAGAACGTAAGTTGCTTCTATTCCTGCCGCCTTCATCATATTGTAAATATCGCGCATTCTCTGGCTGTCGCTGTCTTCTCCGCCTGCCATCTGCTCAATCATGCTCAAAGTCGAGTCAAAGTCGTTAGAGCCGGAAATATATGTCAAAATCTGCTCTGCTTTTTCTTCGGACAGAGTATATTCAACCAGCTCTTTTTTTACTTCTTCTTTTCCGACCTTTGCAAGCTTGTCAACTGAACGCAAAATGTCTTCTGATTTTTCTGCAGCTCCGAGTTTTTCAAGAAAACGGTTAAAAATCCCGCGGTGATTTACGTGAATTGTAATGTCTTTTACTCCGATTTCCGCAAGCGCCGCACGCATAATGCTCAGAATTTCAAAATCAGCCGCAGCCGAATCCGAGCCTACTGTGTCAATGTCGCACTGTATAAATTCGCGGTAACGTCCAGCCTGTGGTTTTTCGCCTCGCCAGACTTTTGAAAGATGGTATCTTTTAAAAGGAAAATAAAGCTCGCTCTCGTGTTCTGCGGTAAAACGCGCAAAAGGAACAGTCAGATCAAAACGCAGGGCAACATCACGTTTTCCGTTGTCCAAAAATCTAAAAACCTGTTTTTCTGTTTCGCCGTTGGATTTTCTCAAAAGAATTTCAGAATATTCGAGAACTGGAGTGTCGATAGGAACAAAACCGTATGAGCGGTAAACCTTTGTAATTTTTTCCATAAGTCCGGAACGTTCAATTTCGTTTTCCGGTAAAATGTCGCGGAAGCCTTTAAGCACGCGCGGTTGAATTAAACTAGCCATAATTCAATATGATACAAAAAAAAAGCACTTTATACAAACAAAAAAATTGGAGCGCATTTCCTGCCTGCGACCGTCCCTGCACAGTTGCGCTGCCGCTTCATCCGCTTTGCGGACGCTTGCGCGCTGTTCCGGCACGGGCTAGAATTTGTCCCTTCATAAATATTTTTTTTGTCCGCACCTTTTTGTCGTTTCGTTTTCTTTTTTTAAGCCTTTATTCAGCAAAATCTTCAAAATTGACGCCAGAGCCGGCTTTTACTTCGTGTTTGAGCGTTTTTCCGGTAATTTCTTCAAGAAACTTCGGGCTTATTCCAGGCGTTAGAACCTTTTCTGTCCGCAAAACCGCGACATCCCCGTTTTTTATTTTTTCTCCAGCTTTCATGTCGTTTATAAAGTGCAGGCTCCGGTTTGTGCGTCCGTAGTTTTGTTTTTCGGAAGGAGCAAGTTCCTTTTTTCCGCTTCCCAAAATTTTTTCGACGCGCTCTTTTCCGTAAGTTTCGCCCATCTGCCTGATTATTTCCATTTCTCCTTGTTCAGCTCCGTAATGCCTCAGAACCGCATCGCTTTGGTGGACTGTGTGGCACATAAATCCGAATTGTTCCGCTGTAAGCGCCACAGGATCGTCAAGTCCGTCGGTTTCTTTGCTTAAGGTTATGTGTTTTTCAATCATTTTTGCGCCCTGGCTTACCGCAAGGCAGGGAACCAGAACAGGATCGAGGGAATGGTCGCTGACTCCGCAGCCGATTCCAAATTTTTTGCTGAGATTTTTTATTACGCGCAGGTTGTATTCATCTTCGGGAGCCGGATAAAAAGTTATGCAGTGCAAAAGTGTAATTTGCTCAGTTCCCAAAATACCAATCGCGTTTTGAATGTCTTTTAGTTCGGAAACTCCGCTCGAAATTATTACAGGAACTGCTTTTTTGCCGTTTTTTTTCTGTTCGCCGCGGTATTCTGCAAGCGCTTTTAAAAGCGGAAAATGGTTTAGCTCCGGGCTTGCAATTTTTACATAGTCCGGCTCAATTTTTAAAAGTTCTTCAAGAGATTTTAGTCCAAAAGGCGAGCAGATAAATTTTACATTTTTTGAACGGGCGTAATCACTGCATTTTTTGAAAAATTCGCTTTTTACTTCGAGAGCCTTAAAACGGTCGTAAAGCCGCACTTTTCCGCCGGGAAGCTCTACAAAACCTGTGTTTGGATGCAAAATTTCGTCAGCATAAACCCATTGAAATTTTACGGCGTCCGATCCGGCTTCAACCGCCGCGTCCATAAGCTTTACGGCTTTTTCAAAATTTCCGCCGTGCGCCGTTCCGATTTCTGCAATTATAAAAGTAGAATTTTTCATAAAAGTCCTGATTTTTATTCTTTTTATTTAATTGTAACATTTTAAACTGTTGTGGTAAAATGAAAGCATGTTAAATAAACTTATAAAACTTTTAAAGGCTTTTAACGGCAATGTAAATCCTGGCGAAATCGCCCATGCCTTTGCCTGCGGCGCAATTCTTGGTCTTATGCCAAAGAATAACCTTTTATGGTATTTGGTCCTGGTTTTTATTCTTTTTGTAAGGATAAATAAACCTTCTTATCTTTTAATGATTTTGCTTGGCTCTGCTGTTTCACCTGCTTTTGACGGTCTTTTTGACAGCATCGGGTACTGGTTTTTGACGCTTCCTTCGCTTGCGACTTTTTTTGAGCGTCTTATCGAAATTCCTTTTGTCGCGTTCACAAAATTCAACAATACTGTCGTAATGGGAAGTTTTTTGTGCGGAATTCTTCTATATATTCCTCTTTATGCATTTGCAAGACTTCTTGTTTTTGTATGGAGAAAATACGCGGCTGACTTTATCCGCAACTCAAAAATATTCAAGGTTATAAATAAACTTCCTTTGATTTCTAAAATTGCTTCAATGGCGGGAGAGCGGTAATGGCTGAAAAAACTAAAAAAATAAAAAAAACAAAGGCTCCAAAAATCGAAAAAAAATATCCGCGCTCAAAACTTCCTTCGATTTTTAAAAAAGCATATTCGTCTAAAAATTTTGGAGGCAAAATAGAAAAAAAACTCTATGTTCCTGCCGACAAAACTTATGTTTCTTCGCTTTTTAAGCAGTCGAAGGACAAAAATGGCAGGGATGTTCTTTGTGTTCCTGCTGAATCTGAATTTACAAAAAAAGAAATAAAGCGACTTAAGCTTCTTGCAAAACAGATTAAGGCAAACAAAGGCAGAATAAAGGTTGTTCCTTTTATTGCGGTTGCCGCCGTAATTGCTGCGCTTGGGATTACAGTAACTATTTTTAAAAATCCTGTTGCAAAAATGGCTATTACAAGCGGAATGCAGGAAATTTTTGGCGCAAAGTGCGATGTGGGTTCTGTAGATATTCAGTTTTTTGATTCTCATGTTACCATCGAAAATTTTGCCCAGGCTTCGAGCGATGATGAATTTAAAAATCTTTTTGAATTTAAACGCCTCGATTTAAATTTCAATCTGACAAATCTTTTGCAGGCAAAATTTCATGCTCAAAACATCGAAATTACAGGAATTGAACTTGGAACAGAGCGGAAAACGAGCGGAAAACTTGCTATAAAGCCGAAAGATAAAAGGGAAAAGGCAAAGAAAAACGATTCGACTGGTTTTTATGATTCTCTTAAAGAAAAAATCGGAACTGATCCTGACGCCGCAAAAAAAGCAATTACGGAGCTTTTTACAATGTATGATCCGGCGGCAATTGCAGAAAATATAAAGGAAAATCTCCAGTCGCAAAAAGTTGCAAAAGAAGTCGAGGAGGAATTAAAGGTTCTTGTCGAAAACTGGAAAAATAAACCAGACGAGTTAAAAAAGAGCGTTGAAGAAGTTCAGAATGCAACAAAATCGCTTTCAAATTTGAATGTTTCTAAGGTAAGTCCGGCAGAAATTCCTTCTCTCTTAAAACAGATTG
>ERZ808277.209-NODE-209-length-22879-cov-6.047187_pt1 | contig 22879 bp, 25 predicted proteins | sample MGYA00521240_ERZ808277 | MGnify/ENA primary metagenome ERZ808277 (study PRJEB31516, sample SAMN03275599) | gut metagenome | biome: mammalia-associated habitat; material: feces | host: Papio cynocephalus | place: Kenya | collected 2012-07-17 ... | reverse complement strand
CCCGGTTGTCGATGTTGACCTGATACATCGCCTTGGTTCCCTCGTAAGGAATCGCCTCCGGCATCCCGAACCCCTCGTTGGTCTTGGTCTTCTTGACCAGAACCCGGTTGTCGTAGATTCCACCGAAATATTTCCCCTGCCAGTAAAGCAGAAACTCTCCCATCATCGGCTTTGTGATAATCCCCTCCAGAAGTCCCATCTGCTCCACCGCGAAATCCCTGTAATCCTTGCTTGTCATATCCACTACTCCTGCTACTTCTTTTGTACAAGCGCTTCCACGGCAGCCTTATCAAGACCGGTGCATTTGACTATAAACTCCATTGGGGTGTTTGCTCCTATCATACGTAAGGCGATGGCTTCCCTTTCGGCTACCTTGCCTTGCTCTACCCCTTGTTCTCGCCCCTGCTCCAGTCCCTGCTCCAGTCCCTGCTTGATTCCTTCCTCTCGCCCGAACTCTCTGGCGTAGGCTATCTGATTGTAAGTGTCCCGTTCGTTGATCATATTGCTGACGTATTGTTTCTTCTCATCTTTTGTAAGGGATATGACTTCCGCTGCCTCGAAGAATCTTCGGAATATCCTGTCCACCAACGCTGTTGGACGTTCCAGCAGACGGTGCAGATTCTTCAGCACGTAAAACCACTTGTCCAGATTCGTCTTGAGCTCCTCTGGCCTTTTGTCGAACCTCCCGATCTCGATGAACACGAACCGCAGCTTGTCAGTCATCAGTTCACCACTTTCGTCCTCTCGCACTGAATATCTTCGGATCAACCCTCCGCCTCTTTCCGGTCCGAAGGTGAAATTCAGCAATCCGATGAAATACACCCCTTTGATGTTGTAGTTCCACTTCTTGCCTTTCACACCTTGCGAGTGCAGGACCATGCCGGAATAGTACAAGGCTCTTTCTCTGAAATGCTTCTGATAGGCCAACTGTATTTCGACGATGAATTTCTCCCCACTCTCATCCTTGCACATCACATCGAACCTTGCGTTTCTGTCACCGGAGGCTAGCCCAAGTTGCTCGGTTGGCAGGTAGGAGATGTCCTTGATTCTTTTGTCCGGGAATATCTCCATCAGAAACGCGATAAGGAACTCCTTGTTCACCTCTGTCCCGAAAAGCCTCTTGAATCCCCAGTCGTTCAGCGGATCGATGTACCGTGGCAGTGAATCACCCTCCACATCCACTTCGTCACCGAATCCTGTCCTTTCGTCCTCCAAAAGTGCGCGGTTACAACCGTAGGCACTCAGGTCATCATACCCATTAACAGCCATAAAGATAATAGTTTTAGTTGGTTAAACAAATTGTTGGTTCTCATTTTGTGCCCATTTTGCCGAGGAGACGTTCCTAAACCGGCAAGCGGCCACGCAGAAACCGATGCCAATGTACAATCATTTTCCTCAAGTTCAATTACGTGACAAAAAACATTAGGGGGTAAGAATATGTTTTTTATGAAAATTGATGTTTTATGCAATATAATCGATTATATTTGCAAGACTCAACCAGTTTTGACACTATCTTCGATGGGGTATAACTTTTAGAAGATTGTGGCAGGGTTTTGGGTGGGGTAAAATATAAAAGACGTTACTTGACGTTTTTCTTCTGAGCGCGAACTTGGCGGTTTGAACTTTACCAGAAGAGGAAACGGCAACGGGAACGTCCACTTGTGATGACAATTCAGTTGCCTCGCTTTAGGCGTAGGTTTCTCACTGTATATCATCTACGACGTGGGCTGGTTGCGTTGCTTATCCTTCTGGTAGGCTCGCCAAGGCCCGCGCTTGGGATAAGCAAGAGTAAGACTCCCACGTCTTTTTTTGTAAATACTCGGGATGGGCAGTACCGAACTTGACTGGAAGATGATGTTTTCAACTATGTTTTGCAGATTGTCGAGAGCGATACTCTTGCTTGTGATGGTTCTTATGCCATTGAATGCTTTTGCTACAGACAGGCTTACACCACAACAACAAAAGAATCTTGTGTCTAACCTGAATTATTTACAGTATTCTATCGCTAAAATCAAAGCGTCTGATAGTAAGGCTATTGCGGAGGAAGAATACTACTCGGTCATCAATAAACTGAAAATAGAAAACATTTTAGTACATGACAAATTTTAAATTTGTCGTTATATAATATTGATTATCAAGCAAATAACTTGCAAAAGACCTCAAAATTTCGTAACTTTATAAGTAGTACCAATACTTATAATGAATGCGTTACGAAACCAGAGGTCACCACAAAAGTAGTGAATTATTGTCAGTTCTCCTATCCCATTTCGGAAGTTTTATGAATTTAGCCCGTGTCAAGTGTCTGTCGCAGCTTGTCTGCGCCATGTGCAAGGTCCAGACGGTGAACTTCGCGAAGCTCGCGTCCGCCTTTGACAACAGGGCGTCCAAGGACTTCAGCATGCGCCGCATACAGCGCTTCATGGCCCAGACGGTCCTGAACATGGCCCTTGTGGCGAGGGTGGTGATGAGGCTCCTTCCCGAGAAAGGGCCGTATGTCCTGACGATGGACCGCACGAACTGGAAGTTCGGCGAGGAAAACATAAACGCGCTCGTCATCGGCATCACGTACAAGAAGGTCGCGTTCCCCGTACTGTTCCGCCTGCTCGACAAGCGCGGGAACTCCAACTGCGGGGAAAGGATAGGGATCATGGAGCGGTTCATACGCCTGTTCGGCCGTGAGAGCGTCGCCTGCCTTGTCGCGGACAGGGAGTTCGTCGGTGAGCGTTGGGTCAAGTGGCTGAATGACATGGGCATTGAATACCATCTCCGGGTCAGGGAGAACTTCTGGATAGAGGATCCGAGGACCGGAGAGAGGAAACGGGCAAGGAGCATGTTCATACATCTAAAGGACAGGCAGGAGCTTGCGCTCCGCCGCATATACCGAATCAAGGGGCAGCTGTGCTACCTTTCCGGCGCGAGACTCAAAAACTCCGGCGGGGTGTCCGAGCTGCAGATCATCATATCTTTCAGCCGGCCTGAGCTCGCCGTACCCCGCTATAAGGAGAGGTGGCAGATCGAGACGTGCTTCCGCGGGATGAAAACAAGCGGCTTCAACATCGAGGACACCCATCTGGTGCACCTTGAGCGTGTCGAGCAGCTCTTCGGGGTCATGATCGTCGCCTTCACATGAGCCTATCTCGTCGGTGTCAAAAAGGACTCCGAGGTCAAGGCCATACGCATCCTGAAGACCGGACACAGGGCCATCAGCGTGATGAAGTACGGGCTTGAGCACATTGCCGGCGCTCTTCTGAACCCATTTAGGACGCAGCCCTTCGATATATTCAAAATTTTGTCATGTACTTAGACTCTTGACATACAAATCATTGCTCCGGAATGTCAACTAACCGTGATAGTTTAAGCATCAGCACTATAAGCCAAATGTTATTCAACTCCTATATGGTTCCATTTTGAATTCACGGCTAGCATAGCCAGTCCGTTTATCGTGACAAAATTTGCGTCCCCTGCAATTTGAATTGGAAAGCCGATTTTTTGTAACTTGGAGTAGCAGTCCACAATATCCATATTACTGCCTACAAGCCAACATTGATCGACTCGGTTTGTTGAATTATTGATGATGTTCTGAACAACTCTAAGTATTCCGCCGATAGAGCATAAAGATGTTTCCTTAAACAGAATAACTTTCCCGTTGTCAATTAGAGTGATGTAGCAACAGTGAGTGTCCAAGTCGATAAGTAGATATCTCTTCTGATCGATTAACTGCAATCCGGCAAGTGTTGCGATGGGAAACTCGACAAGATTTACTTTCTTGACACATCGTACTTTTTTGAATGAATCTGTAATTGCACGCTTTTCTAATATGCCCGACAAAGGGGTGCAAGTGGCGTATATCTCTAAATTTCCGAATATGAAAGTGAACGTTGGAAGAATTTCTTTAAATATGTGTCCGATAAATATTTGCATCTCATCGAAGTTTGTGATTTCGCGAACACAGGTAATTCTTTCTCGCCCATCTTTTAAGGGGAATACTTTCTCGATAATATGTTTGCCATACATTATCTGAACGCAGTTGTCTTGAAAAACGACTGCAATTTTTATCTTTTTTAGACTCCAGAACACCATTATAAGTTGTTTATATTGTTGGGCAAACAGAAGAACTCATTCCACAGCGACTTTCCATGAGTCGATGGTGCGGGTTTGGGTGGAGATGTTTATGCCGACCTTGACGATTGATACGTCTTCATGGTTTCCCGAACCCTCAAACCTGTACGGAATCAGATAGCCTTTGTCGTCAATCTGCTTGAGAGCTTCCTCTGCGGAGCCGTCCACCTTAAATTCAAAGACATAGATCCTGTCCTTGGTCCGGCACACTGCGTCCGCCCGGCCGATGGCGGACTTGACCTCGGCTTGGGTGTAGTAACCAAGCAGGGAGAAGATCAGGTAAATGATCGTCTGGAAATGCTTCTCGGACTTGTTTTCCAGATCGTACGGAATTCCGGCAAGGAAAGATTGCATCCGCTCCAGGGCTCCATCGATGTTGTCGTTTTTCAGGGCTCTGTTGAACTGGAGCACGAACGAGGCACTCATTCCTTCCGAACCTCTGTAACTGTTCAGAAGTCCTTTGAGAAAGCCTTCTCTGACCTCTCGGTTCGGATAGCCCAAAGTGTAGGATTCGTCTTCTGCGCTGTAGCCTTTTATCGTCAGGTAGCCTGTCTGATAGAGAAGCGGCAGGATGCTGTCGGAAAACTCAGGCGAGACATCAAAGTCGCTTCTTGCTATTTCGTTCATCCTGTCCAGAAGGTTCTCTGGAATAGGATTCTCCCTCATGCGCTCAATCAGGAACGTTGGCGTGGCCGTGTCGAACCAATAGCTGCCGAACATTTTGTCAGACAAGGAATTGAGTAGACTGAACGGGTTGTAGATGTCCTCTGATTTGGCGCAGAAATGGTAACCGTCGTAGTTGCTCTTCAGCTTTTCCAAGGCCGCGTCAAAAGTGATTTCCAACTCATCCGCCATTTGCTGCACAGGAATATTCATCTGTGATTGAAGTTCTTCCTGCGAAATTCCGCAGATCGCTGAATATTTCGGCATCATCGAGATGTTCTTCAAGTTGTTGAGCTCGCTGAATATGCTGAGCTGGGCGAACTTGGTGATTCCGGTGATGAACACGAACCGGAGATATGGGTCAAGACTCTTGATCGGGCTATAAAAGTTCCTCATGATCTGACGCATAGGCGCGAGCCGCTCCTGATTGTTCACCACATCCAGAAGCGGAGCGTCATATTCATCAATGATTATGACGGCTTTCTCGCCGGTCTGTTCCACCGCCCTGTGGACAAGTCCTTCGAATCGTTGGTTGACACCGACCTCACAATCACCTTTGCCGTAGAGCTTTTCGTATTTCAACAATTTGATGTTCAGTTCGTTGAGTAATTCCTCCTCGTTGCAATGCTTCGCCGTGGACATGTCGAAGTGAAGCACCGGATGCTTTGTCCATTCTTTCTTCAATTCTCCGGCTTTCAGACCGTTGAACAGGTCCTCTTCCCCTGCGAAGTAACTATGGATTGTCGAGGACAGCAACGATTTGCCGAACCGCCGCGGTCTGCTGAGAAACACATATTTGTAATTATCAGCCAAGTCATGCACAATTCCCGTCTTGTCAATGTAGAGATACCCACCCTCGACAATGTCCCTGAACGTCTGCACCCCTATCGGGTATTTAATCATGTTCTCCTCCATATCCCTTTGTCTGTCAATGTTTGGCGCTGAATCTTGACTCCGCAACGAGGTGTTCTTCATGAGAAGCGAAAATCTCTCCTTTCACTCCGTAGCTGAATCTTATCCGCAATGAGATGCCCCTCATCATCAATGTCAGCAAGACAAAGATAATGAATATTTTCCATTTCTCGCTCAAGGGGAATGTTGTTGTCCTTCCACCATTTATCGGATTTAGAACGAGAACTTGTAGCCGAAGCAGAGGGTGACGGCGGTGGGGTTCTGCCATGTTAGGGACTTGAGCTTGGTGCCGGACTTGTCCGTGTCGATGTCAAGCTCGTTGTGGTAGTTGTACATGGCGCGGAAATCGAGGGCGTGGCGCTTGCTCAGACTCCATTCCAGACCGAGGGCTCCGCGGATGCGGTTGACGTAGGCGTGGGTGTAGCCGAGGAACTCGTAGTCACTCCACGAACTGGTGGCCGTGTTGTAGGTAGCGCCGCACTTTGGATCGTTGAAGGTGTTGCGCAGCTCTACGAAGGCGTAAGGCTCCACGGCTCTGAAGCCTCTGTACTTGACCATCAGGCGGGACTTGAGTTCCAAGTGGTTGAGAGTCTCCTGGAAGTGATTGATGTCATAAGCCTTGTGGGTGAACTGAAGCCTTTCCCTCAGGGAGAAGCGCCAGTCCCCAGCGTCAAGCGTACCTGTCAGATTGCCTGAGAATCTGTGCCGTGGCCTGAACTCTCCGGTGGAGTTGGCATAATGGCCGATGAATGTGTAGTCGGCTCCGACCTTGAAGAACTTGCTGACTTTGTACGAGGCTCCGAGCGCGAACTGGTTTCTTTCGACACCGGAGAATGAATCCTTGGTGCGAAGCTGGTACTCGGCGTTCAGATGGAGGCCTTTCGCGACCTTCCAGTCGGCTTCAATGTAGGCGCGGCCATTGACTTCCTGAGCGGAAGCGATGATGCTTGAATATGCCAGCGCAATGAGGCTGAGGAGAGTCGCTGCGGCGGCTTTCGTGAATATATTCATAATGCTCATAAACTTTGATTTTCAACGAATTGTTTGTTTCTGACGATCGAGTCAATTGTCGTGTCGGAGGATGATTCGGTGTTGTAATAGACCTTGATGTAGGCGGAATCCTTAAGGAAATCGATGTTTCCGATGGTTATGTCGTCGGGCTTGATTCCGCAGCGCTCCTCGATGTCCTTGAAGAGTTCGTCCTTGCGTTCAGGGACGATAAGGTCAATCCGGTCGTAAAGGATTATCTTCGAAGCGGATCTCTTTAGGCTACGGCTGCTTTCCAGCACCCAGATCAGAATGATTGACAGGGCATTAGCAGCGAGAATCAGAATCAGGTCGCCTATCCCGAGAACGTAGTGAGGCGTGTTGTCCGAGACACCGGTGACAATGTAGAGCGGAGTCAGACCGTTGACGGCTGCGATGGCGATGATGACAAACAGGTAGGTCATCTCACGGATCGGCACTGTCTCTGTCCTGTAGCGGATTACCCCGAAGATCGCGAATAGTCCGAGGGTCAGGCCTACTCCGACATCCACCCTGCCCATAGCGTAGAGCAGAAGCAGCATCGCCGAGGAGAAGGTCACGAATGTGAACACATAGTCTTTCCTGCGGCTTTTCGGGTAGTAGAGCAGACGGACTATCACCCAGCAGGACAATAGATTGAGAAAGAATCTCAGCGCAAGTTCCGTCAGGCTTTGGGCTGTGCTCATCACCGGATCGGAGAGTGACTGGATGCCAATAAGCTCGCTTTCGTCTAAAGCGGCCGGAGCAAAACTGGATTGTAGCATTTTATGTAAAAGTTTTTGTTCAATTTGTCAATATATCTGATTTTCTCTTTGAATCTGCCGACTTGCGCACTTGAGTCCGTGAGCGAAACCCCGATGCAGTACTTGCTGATTCTGAAAGGCTTGACGCAATGCTTCAGAAGAATGTCCTTCATTTCACTGTGCGTTCTGCCATCCTGTTTGAGCTCGATGATGACAGCCGTTCCCAAATCGGCTGTGGCTCCGGTTCTAAGATTCCTGAAAGCCACTGAGGTGTCAATCGTGAGGCGTTCCGTCAAGCCTCTGTTCGCCAAGGTGATACGTCTAAAGGAAGTCTCGACGGCCGGAGAAACTTCATCACCGGAATAGTCCGAATGGGAGGACAGCCAGAGACAGGCTTCCAGGTCGTTCCGGAAATCCTGAAAATCAGCCAATGGGATTTCCATGCGCTTCTTGCGGGTCCTCGAATGGTTGTTCTTTTTTTTGACCTCAAGAAAACAAAGGCCGGAACCAAGATAGACGCGAGTCCGTATTTTTTGCCTGACAAGTTTTCCTCTGCGGTGCTCCGCGAACATCTGGAGGTTAGAAGTGTCGAAATAGATGCTGTCGTAGGCGTGAATCCGTTCCCCCACGGATTCGAAAATCTTGTAGCCCTGGTTAAGCGCATCATCCAGAATGCTTTTGAGCATCAGAGTGTCAGTGACGAATTTGGTGTCTATCCGGTTCATCAGCCTTATGGAATCCATCCTTTCTAGAGTTATGGGCTCGAACCGGCTTAAAAGGCTGTTGTCAATCACCGGAGGCCGCGTAGGAATATTCATACACCTTGCACCGTTTGAGTTTTCCTTTTGAGTCATAGACATATTCAGTCTTTTTTCGCCCTAACTCATTGAATTCGAACTTACGGATGTTGTCGAGCCGGTTTGAGGAATCGTAGGTCAGCACCCGCTGAAGTTTCCCGTCGGAGGAATATTCAAATTTCTTGCGCCACTTCTGGCCTTTGCGGTCGTACTCGGCCTCCTCGATTTTCTTGCCGCTCTCGTTGTAGATTGTCAGGTGGTCAAGGACCTTCTGGTTCGAGCCAGCGTCAATGTTCCATTCCTTGACCGTCAGATTGCTTTTGCTCGGCTTATCCTGCGCGGGGAGAGACAGATAGCAAAGTGACAAAATTATGATTATGAATATCTTCGCTCTCATATTCAATGAATATTATGGTTTACCATCTGCCGCCAGGACCGCCTCCAGGGTTGCCACCCCCGGGATTACCCCCTGGGTTACCCCCAGGATTACCCCCGCCGCCGGTGCCGCCTTGCGCCTCCATCAAAGCGGTGAGGGTCGTGCTTCCGGAGGGAGTCTTCAAGGTGTAGCTGCTGCCGCTGACAAGATCGGGGTGGGAGATCACGATTCCGTTGCCGCCTTTGTTTGGCGCGGTGAAAGTGGCCAGCAAGGAGTCTGCATCGTAGAGTGAATATTCCACGTTGGCCGTCCAGCTCGTCACGTTGAGGACAGGCTGCGTGATGCTTGAGCCGGACTCGATGCCGCCGAACGCCAGCAAAGTGCCACCGCTTATGTAAAGTTGATGTCTTTCCTCAGTGTTGGCATCAAGTGCAACTTCCGGAGAGCCACATCCAACCGCGAAGATGTAACCACCTTTGATGAACATGTCCCCGTTGGCGTCCAGGCCGTCATTTCCGCTGGAGAACGCATAGACCTGGCCTCCGCTGATTGTCATGTCCGAGCCGGAGTTGATGGCATCGTCGCTTGCCGAGCTGCTGACATTCCCGGCAGTGATTGTGATCGCTCTTTTCGCCTCGATTCCCTCGTGGGAGGCGCATGTCACATCAACGTCAGTTCCATCGAAATAGAGGTCGCCTTCGAATCTGATTCCCTTTGAGGACTTTGACTCTGAGGAACTTGAGCCACCGCCCCATGGACCTTGTGAGGATGAACTGCCGTAGTTGGCCCCGCTGGCGACGACTTTCACCGTGCCTCCGTTGAAATGACCGTCCCCATCGCAGGCTATTCCTTTGCAGCCTTTTCCGCTGACAGTCACGCTCAGGCTTCCGCCATCAATGACGAAGGACTCATCGGCCTTGATTCCCGCCGCACCGGTCAACTCTCCGTCAACGATTCCCGCCGAGCTGGTCGAGACGATGGTGACTGTGCCGTCAGAGAGAGAAAACTCACCATCCGTAGAGATTCCTTTCTTCCCTGTCGCAGAGGTGTTTACATTCAATGTGCCGCCACTGACCGTCACTTTCTCGCTGCCTCTGATTCCGTGGCCTCCGGTTGAGGTGACATTGATCGTGACTCCGTTTTGTATGGCCACGTAGTCATCGCTCGTGATCCCGGCCTTTCCGTTGGCAGTGACGGTAAGGCTTCCGTCTCCGCTGAAAATCAATTGCCCTTCGCTGAAGAAAGCTGCTTTCATGTCCTCGTCCGAGGTTTGATCAGGATAGTCTCCGGAGGAGTTCACCGCTCCGTCTGTGAGATAATTCTCTCCGGCCACTACAACCGATGTTTTCTTGTGGCTTTGGTTGTTGATCGCGGCTCCATTCGGATTCTTGAGATTAAGCCCTTTGAGCTCAATGACTTGCTTCGTGGAACTGTACAGTTTGAAAAATCCGTCGGAAGCGGTACCGCTGAGCTCGTAGGTGATAAGGGCCTCGGAGGTGTTGTTCACCGTCACGTCGTTGCCGCTCACTTTCACGATGCCGGACGGGTCACCGCTGACGATCGCACCGCTCTCGGAGAACACGACGCTGATGGTGCCGTCTGTCGTGATGACCTCGTCTTCGTCCGAAGGTTCGTCGATGGTGTCGATCAGGTTCCCGCTGCAGGAACCCAAAATCAATAGAAATGCAAGATAAGACCGTTTCATAATGCTGAACGTTTTCTGGTTTCCGGGCGAAAGTTATGGCACCAATCGTGCCTTTGTCGGGATTTTTCAGCGAACGGGCGGATTTCTTCAACGAATCGTCGGGTGGGATTCGGAACATTGTTGTATTTTTGCATCAGCTTCCAAGAACCCTTGAAGAATATTGTTTTTTGATGCAAGAATGAATATATTCAAAGAATATAAATCATTTGCTGCCAAGGCGGCGGTCTGGACTGGAATATTCCTGTTCGAGGCCTTGCTGGCTTGGTGGGAGTCATCGGGGGAGTCTTCGCTCGTTTTCGGGGCTCATTTTGTGACAAAGTTCTTACTTCCGACGTTGCCGTTTCTTGTACTGTTCGCCATCCATGACCTATTTGTGGCTCCGATACTGATCAGCCGCAAACGGGTTGTTCTGTATGTGTTGTGTACGGGGGTATTAATGGGGGTATTTTCCGTATATGTCCTTGAATCAGAGGGGTTACTTGACAGAAGACCTGAACCGGAGGAGAGGTTCGAGAAGACTCCGCCTCCTCCACCTCACGTCTTTATGGACGACAGGGACGTGCATCCTGGGAATAGGCGTCCCGAACCTCCGCGCCCAGAACACGACAAGAAGCCGATCGGAGCCGGAGTAAGCAAGATCATCATCGCCCTCATGATGCTGGGAGTCAACCTCGGAGCGAAATACCACACGAATTACTCCCTTGAGAAAAAGCGTCTGGAGGAGCTGGAAAAGGAGAATCTGCGGTACAGGCTTGAATATCTCCGCTACCAGATCAACCCTCATTTTTTCATGAATACGCTCAATAATATTCATGCGTTGGTGGATGTGTCACCGGAGAAGGCAAAGGACAGCATCGTGGAATTGTCCCGCCTGATGCGTCATGTATTGTACGACAGCAACGGCCCGACCGTCGCCCTTTCTAAGGAGATTGACTTCCTGCGGCACTATCTGTACTTGATGCGTCTGCGCTACACCGACAGCGTGAGGATTGAATATTCGTTCCCGGAGGATGACGGTGGGGCTCAGGTCCCTCCGCTTCTGATGGCCACGATCGCAGAGAACGCATTCAAGCACGGAGTGAGCTATAAATCTGACAGTTACATACGTTTGTCTGTCGCTTTGGAACCCGGCAAAATGATATTCCGCTGCGCCAACAGTTTGAGTGCCGGTCAGGATGAGCGGACTGTCGGTGGGATCGGACTCGATAATATTCAGAAAAGGCTTTCATTGCTTTACGGGGAGGATTTTGTCCTGCACATCGACAAGTCTGCCGTTGGGTATGAGGTTCTTATGGTCTTGCCTTCAAAACCGGTTTCAGTATGTTAAGGGTGATCGCCGTGGATGATGAGCCGTTGGCTCTCGGACAACTTGAAAAGTACATCTCCAAGGTTCCGTTCCTGTCGCTGACGGCGGCCTGCCACAGCGCTTTCGAGGCCCGTGAGGCCCTGGAGTCCGGGGAGGTGGACGCTATGTTCTTGGACATCAACATGCCGGACCTTTCCGGGATGGATCTTGTCAAGACCTTGAAGCGTCCTCCGCTCGTGGTTTTCACGACCGCCTATTCTGAATATGCCGTCGAGGGCTTCAAGGTCGATGCCGTGGATTATCTCCTGAAGCCTTTCACCCTCAGCGAATTCATCGCCTCTGCTGAGAAACTCCGCACTCGTTTCGAGATGATCCATGCCGTTGGTTCGGTATTAGTCGCCAAGCCCGCTTCTCTGACATCGGATTCCAATCCGCTGACTTACAGCGCTTCAACCCAATCAGTCTCCGAAGATTTCGTGTTCTTCAAGGCCGACTACAAGATCATAAAAGTTGAGGTTTCCGACATCGTTTATGTCGAGGGCATGAGTGAGTACCTGAAAATCTACCTCGCAAGCGAGCCGATGCCCAAGGTCGTGCTGATGAGTTTCTCCAAACTCCTTGAAAAACTCCCCGCCACCCGGTTCGTCCGTGTCCACCGCTCCTACGTCATCAACCTCGCCAAGGTTCATGAAGTCAGTTCAGGCATCATCCTTATGACAGGAGGCAAGACCATCCCGATCGGCGACAGCTACCGCTCCTCCCTTATGAATATGCTGTAGCGGAGTCCTGTTCATGGCGCCGTGAGAAGGGTAGGAATATATATAACAAGCTGGCCGATGGAGGTGCCACGGCCAGCTTGAATCGGGATATTCATTAAGATTATTTCTTCTCCACGTAAGCACAGGTGACGCCCCAGAGGGAGAAGTCGTTCTTGTACTTGACTTCAAGTTCCTGCTCGACACCGTTCTTCCAGAGGTGGGCGTAGTTGATCGGGTTGTACTCGGCGTCGTAGCCCGCGCTCTCGTTGCCGGCCACATAGATGTCATTGCCGGCCACCGCCAGACCAACGCCTTGGCAGAGTGTCATGTCGGCGGCCACCTTTTGAGCGCCCTTGGAAGTCCAGATGTAAGGGCAGATGTCCTTCGCAGAGTTGGTCTCGGTCATGTTGCCTTCGATGACATATTCCCCGTCCTTGACATAGAGGCCAGTGACTTCTGTTCCCACGTAGTCCGTGAAATCATGGGCCACGCCGTCAATCCAGAGGACACCTTTCCATCTTCCGCCAGACTCCTTCTCGGTTCCCGCGGCATAGACCTTGCCACCGTCAACGCAGACAGCGTTTACCTTCGCCACTGTTTTACCGCTTGTAAGACTCTGAGCGACACCGTTTTTCCAGATTGTGGCCACTCCGCCCTGCTTGTTGTCGGCTGGCTGGACATAACCTCCGACATAGACATCCTTCCCGTCAGAGCAGATGCAGTACGCCAGAGCGTCCGTTGTGCCGTCAGTCAGGTACTGAGGCTTGCCGTCCGTCCAAAGGATGACGCACCTGTCATATTCTGGAGTATCGAATCCCGCCGCATAAACCTTTCCGTCAGCGACAGTCACGGCGATAGGCGAAGTGGAATATTTCCCGTCGCTGATGACGGTCTTTTCGGCCTTGCCTTCCTCGCCGGCCTTGAATTTCCATATCACGCCGACATTCTGATGATAAGGATCGTAGTAACCGTCGTCCACAAGGTCTCCGGTCGCCTCGCAGCCAACGATGTATATCGTCTCGCCGTCAGCATAGACCCCGTTGCAGAAAGCGTCATAGCTTCCGTCTGAAAGCAGGAATCTCTTGCCGTTCTTCCAGATTGTGGCATAATAGTGACCCTTTCCGGGAACAGCCTCCTGGCCGACCGCATAGATTACAGTATCTTTTGGTGTCACAGGGATTTCCGGTTCCGGATCAGGTGTCGGCTCCGGATCTGGAGTGTCAGGATTGTCCTTCCCGCAAGAAACCATTATTGCGGAAACCACGCAGCTGAGCGCCGCGGCAAAAAACATTTTACGTTTCATGGTTTTAATTAATTTGTCAGGCGTTTTCAGTGCGCCATAGTTCGTATAATAGTCTTGGCCTGACATAGGGGATGCCATCAAATGGCCAAGTCCGGACAGAGACAGCCCCGCCCGACAGCGCAAATTTTGTAAAAAATAATTGAATATCCAAGCCTTTGCGGCAGAATCACAGAATCACATAATCACGAGGATTTTCATGATCATAGGAATTACCGGATGTTGCCAATATGAAAGGGAATCCTTAAATTAGACCTGTATAATGAATGTTTTGAGATGAAAGGAATATTTTGGCTGCCGCTGTTGGCGGGATTCATTTGTGCGGGCCGCGTTCATGATGTTGATGTCATTGAGCATCCCTCGGTGGATTTCTACACAACGGAGACGTTGGACATCAGCAGGATAGAACTCACGGATTCGACCACCGTGCTGCATTTCAGTGCGGTGTACATTCCCGGATTCTGGATCCGGCTGGACAAAGGAACGCACATTGTGGCAGGGGACGAGAAGTTGCCGTGCATAGGAAGCGACAGGCTTGCGCTCGGGGAAAAGTTCTATATTCCCGAAAGCGGACGGGACACATTTTCGCTGACATTTCCGGCTGTGCCCAAGGGAACTGAGAACATGGATTTTTCAGAGGAACGCCACGGAGATGCTTTCAGGATGTTCGGAATAGACCTGACCGGGCACCGAAAGCCACTGTCCCTGGCCGCAGTGCCAGCTGAACTCCTCGCAGCCCCCGACAGGGAGGAAGGCCTTCCTCTGGTCAGGCTTGAGAACGGAACCACGAACGTGGATATTCATTTGCTTGGCTATCATAAGGGCATCGGCCAGACGGCGCGCCTTTATGTGAATGACCTTAAAGATGGCCAGAGGCGGGTTGATGTCCAGATCGACACTTTGACCGGCACTGCCTCGGCAAGTTTTGAATTGAGCGGCCCGGCTGAAATGGTTCTCACAAACCCGGTTTATGTGGATTTTATGGCCGCGGCCGGTGAGGACGTTGAGATATTCATGGATCTGACAGCGCATTCCTACGATGTCAGGAAGAAGCATTCCCCGGAGGCGGTTCAAGGTATTGCGCCAAGGCCGTCGGCATATTTCGGTGGGTATTATTCCGCACTGAATTATTATCTGAACAATGAAAGCCGCGACGACCTGCCGTTCGCCCCTTTCCTTGCCGGCGAGGGCATTGACTGCCGCTGGAGTGATGAGGAATATGCCGGCAACGTGATCGCCCGTTACAGGGCTTTCGCCGATTCGCTCGCTGCCGTTCCCGCTGCCCGCTCCGTCAAGGAATATTACGCCGGTGGCTTGAAGAGCGCCCTCATCGATGCTTTCGCCAACGCCGTGGAAATGCGGCGGGACAGTTTTGAGAATGAGAATGCCTCTGGCGCGCCGGTCCCTGCATTCCGTCCTTTGGCTCCGGCATGCTTTGCCCGCCTTGCGGAGGTGGTCGATCTCAACGATCCCACGTTGCTGGCCTGCATGGACGCGCTGTCGTTTGTTCAGGCGAAGTCGATCATTACGGAAAGGGTTTCATCATCACGTTGAGGCCTGTCATTCCTCCGGTGGGTGTGATTGGAAATGCCTGGTGACGAATACTTCCAGAAGGAAAAGAATACTGAATGCACAGGCGATCCAATATATTCCAGAAAGATTGTCCGGGAAGAATTTGGCTGCCAGCGGTGTCGCCACAAGAGGGGATAGGAACTGTCCAGCATAGAGTGCGGCGGAGAGGAGAGGCATCACTGTCGTGGCCGCCTCCTGACCGGCTTTTATTGATGCGATTGTGTTCAGGTAAGGGACTCCGATGCCGTTGGCGATGCCGATGAACAGACAGCCGGCAAGCAGGGAAGGAAGGCTTGGGGAAGTAGCGAAGCAGAGGTATCCCGACAAGAAGAATGTCGGTGCGAAGTACTTGACAGACAGCCGGAACCGCCTCATCACCCCGCCGAACGCCACTCCCTCCAACGCCGCGACCACATCAAGCGCCACCATAATGATGGTCACCGCGATCGGATCCAACGATGTCGTCTTGACACAGATGGCCGAAAAATTGGTCGGGAATATGAAAAAGCAGATCATCAGAAGCAGCATTCCGAGGACAGAAGGATAAAACCTTCTGAGATTGCGGATGAAGCCTCCGGAACCTTTCGGGCTGTGCAGCCTTTCGTTGGGCAGGAACAGAAGAACAAGAATCAGAACAAAAAGTCCCATTGAATATACCAGGAAGGCATAGTTCCATCCAACTTTGGCCAGCACCCCGGCGATCAGCGTGGCGATCACGCCACCGATCTGGTTCATCGCGGCGCAGAGTCCCATAAGCCGGGATTGGTCTTCGGGTGGGAAATAATAGGACAACAGACCTGTTGACAACGGCATTATCATTCCGACGGACACGCCCAGCAGCGCGCGCAGGATGAGTATCGCCGAGATGTCTTCAAGGAAGAACGCTCCTGTCCCGGAGACGATGTACAAGACAAGACCCGCCACGGCTATGCTCTTTGTTTTCATTAATCTGCATAAGAGAGGAAAGCAAAGATTCGTGACAATGATGAAAAGCGCCGGGAGACTGACGATGAATTGGATAAGAAGATCCGGTTTGTCGGCGAAATGCGTCTTCACAGCCCACAGTGCCGGAGCCATCGCCGCCCCGGCCATAACCGTCAGAAGACTGATTGAGAGAATGGTGAACGTAAGTCGTCCAGAGATTTGCTTCGTCTGCATAAAAAAATTTGATTTTTAATTGAATATAATCCTTTGGAGTACGGGCTCTGCCAAGCCCGGATTCTTCAGACGCTATTCCAGACGCTTACAAATCCGCACCGCAAAAGTACAAAAAAATCGGAAACCGATTGATTTCTTTCTGAAGATTGTTCAGGAATATGGCCGCGTGGGCTCCGTCCATCTGGGTGTGGTGGAACTGGAACGAGACCGTGAGGGTTTTCCGGAACCAACGGCTGCGGTACTTGCCCCAGATCAGGAACGGGTTGTTGAATATTCCGCTGTACATTCCGACCGCCCCGTCGATCTCATACTTCGCCAAAGCCGACGTTCCGATGACCATACTGTTCGTAAGGTCATGATTCGTACAACTTTCTGCCACTTGCCGGGTGAGTCTCAGATAGTTGTCGTTGAAGGTTTGCAGATCGTCGCTGAACGGGATGTCGCATGAACTGACTTCACCGTCCCTGTTCGCGACAATGGTGTTTACAGCCAGGCTGTCATATTCAATCAACTTTCCGTCAACAGGCAGCATGTAAAACTCCTTCACTCCGCTTGCCGCCCTGCCGATGCAGTAGCACATCAACATGTTGAATTTCAGTCCGGTCCTTCGGCTTATCCTTGCCAGTCGGGTGACATCGATGGTCTTGAAGAACGTCACCATCGGCATCGGGGCGCGCATCCAGAACTCAAAGGCGTAGGCTCTGGTGGTCTCTTTGGGATTCACTTCTTTCATGCTTTCTTATTTTTATGAATATGACCGCGAAAGTAGCGGAATCCCTTGACGGAGGATAGAACAAAAGGGACATTTCAAGCGGTAAAATGAAACTCGCCTAAGATGAGGAACGTTATCTTTTACGTATTATACTGGATTCGAAAACAGGTCAGAGTGTATGCTTGTCGTTTTCGGTAGCGTGGCCGGTGTCTGCCCGCTGAAGCTCCTGAACTCCCTTATGAAATGAGACTGGTCTGAATATCCGCTGGCGTAGGCAACCTGACTCAGCACTGATTCGCCCGATTGCATCATGGCCAACGCCTTTTGAAAGCGGACTATCCTTGAATATTCCTTAGGGTTGATGCCGACAAGCGAGCTGAATGATCTCTCGAACTGCTTTTTGCCAAGGCAGGCGATGGCGGCCAGGTCTGTGACGGTGGATTCCGGAGCCGCGAGCATCCGCTGGACAACCGCTTGGATTCTTTGCGTCTGGCCGTTTGCCTGTTTTGTAAGTCGGGATAATAACCAATTGTCTATTAACTTGATGCAGCCAGCGCTGTCTTCGCATCCGGAGATCCGTTCATCGAGTTCCCGCAATCCGATGCCACCTATGTCGCACCCCGAAACTTCCTGATTGTAGAAAAGCGATGCGGGAATATTCAGAAGCGGGCTGAGCCCGTATGGCTTGAAAACCACCACGATCATCTCCGTCTCGCCCATGGCGCTCAGGTGCGACGGGAAATTGACCTGCCCGCTGATGGTCAGCCTGCTCTGGAAAGTGTCCGATTCGGGAATATACAAAGGCTTGCGCCTGTGGAATATGATCTGCGGGCATCCCGTCGGGAACGTCAAGGCGCTAATGGCCAGGCCACTCCTGAACACCCAGTAGAACCTGACATATTCCCTTAACGCCTCGTGTGGCCGGTAGAATGTGAACCCCTCCTGAATCATTGTCCTGCTGTCTTTTTAGTTAAATTGTTCTGTACGTGAATATGCTGCTTTTGCGCTTTGCTCTCCGGTTTGGTGCGTTAGAACAGGGAATTTACGCACGAAGTTGCCCCGTTCAAGGTTGGCGTCTCTTGTGAGGGGATTCAAACCGCTTCCCGAAATACCTCATAAAGATAGTGAATATTGTCTGGGAAAAGGCCTTCCATCGGACAAACGAATAAACACGGTCAAGAAAGGGGCATCATCACCGCGGCTACCTCGAAGTTATCCGGAAGCAACCTCAACAGTTAAACGCTCGCTCCATAATTTCTTGCTCCGAACGCGGAATACCATATTGTGTCGCTGCCGTTCTCCAAGACGAAACAACCGATTTTATATGCCTGACAATCTGATTCGCGGTTTCGTCATTTATGCCAAGATAAGGGGCTATTGACAGAGCAAGGGTGAAATCCAATGAGTTGTCGGTTTCATCTATATTCAATTTTAGTCCATAACCCGCTGGATCAGGGGTAAGATCATACGCCGGCGACAATGTCCATCCTTTTGGCGAATAGATGAATCCGTGATTGCGAAGATGATCGTCACAATTTGAAATCGCCACATTGAATACGATTCTGCGGAAGAGTTCCAACAGATTGTCATAGATGTTCATACAGTTTCTCTCTATCCATTCCGCAATTTCAAGATAGCTTGCCCCGACTGAATCTTCTCCATCACTGTATCCCAACAATGTCATCGCAGATGTAAACTGTCGCCGTTTCCCACCATCAGTCCTATCAAACCTTTTGGTAAGAAATGTGTGATATTCACCGCTGTATCTTTCAAGTTTGAAATTACTCACAGCTATTCCTGCCCTTTTAGCGAGTCCTGTGCAGACCGCCTCCCACGCCCCGACATCACGTCTGTCTTTCCTGCTCGGAAACTTGGCAATCCACAGATCGCCATCCTTGTCAAGAACATTTGCCTTCGGTCTAGCACCTCCCAAGGAACTTCCAGGTGCCACCAGCATTCGCAGCCATTTACTCTGTCCGGCTATATGACTGTCCTCAAGGTTCAGAGATGCCTCTTCCAATTCCCTCAGAGAAGTCCAAGGTGGAGTCGCCATTGTAGCATCATTGTCAAGAAAAGCACCGTCCGGCTCCAACTTGAATCTTATCGCTCCCATTCTGCTGCCGTCAAACACTCCCAACAGATAATCTGTTTCATAAAGATTTCTTATCTGGCGACCATCCAATCTTGCAAGCTCAGCTTCTATGCGTTCCAAAAGCACACGCCCCCAACGATCCGGTGCCGAATCCAGAAATATTCCAAAGTTATCCTTGTCCTGCGGAGCATATTGCCTTCCTTGAAACAATTGAAGGTCTGGGTCGAAGCTTCTGAAACGTTGGTCTGACAACCAAGTTTTGTCAAACTCGAACGAAAATATCTCCTTGCCTCTCAGTTGAACGCTGGTAAGAATGCCCATAATAACCGGGAAATCCACCTGCTCACCATCGTAATAGACATAGATGTTCCTACCTTTCCCCATGCTCTATTTTTTTGACGCTCTTTCCCTCACTTCCAGTTTAGCATCCTGGAGTTTGCGCCCCAGCTCATCATCTTTCGCAAGCAAGGTTATGTCATTCCCGAGTCCAAGAGCTATCAGCACTCTGTAGTATTGCCCCAAAGCCACACCCTCGTCACCTTTTTCTATTTTCACCAGAGTAGTTCTGGCAATACCGGCTCTTTCCGCGATCTGAACAGTAGTCAGATCACGTCTCAACCGAGCATACCGTATCTGTTCCCCAAGAGTCTGAAGAAGGCGTTTCTGCGAAGGGAGGAGCTCTCTTTTCATATTATAATGTTCATTATCATGAACAAAGATATAAATTATTGTTTAGAATCAAAAACATTATGGCTATTTCTGACAATGATTCTGGGCTTACTGAGTCAAATACGGCTAAATGATGTCAATCTGCGTTGTCATCGCCAACAGAGAAACAGTTGAATCGAAGATCAGGTGTAAACCAGATCAGAGATGCTGTAAAGAATATCAGTTAAACAACCTCTAAAGTGTCAACCATTCTCCGGGAAGGTCACTAAATGACACTTTTTCAATTAGTTTTTGGATACGTTGAATGCAAAACACGCATATTATTCAAATCAAAAAAATCATTTTCCCTTTTTACTTTCATCGCCTTGCCGGGTATATATAGTGAGACGTCTCAGAAAACAACATCTAAAGACATTGGAATTATGAGAACAGGATTACTTACGGCAGCAACGGCTGCAATGCTTATGCTTTCGGTTTCCGCATCAGCGGAATCCCGCTGGCCACATCGTCACGGTGGCTATTACGGCAGACATCACAGATGCTATGCGACGGTGGTTGTGCCGACTTTCAGAACGGTACAGGTGGAGCGAACAACCACCGTGAACAAAACGTCACGTCCGGAACGCAAACTGATGGCAGTGGCATATATTCAAAAGAATGGTTATCTTTCGGTCAGCAAATACAGCGACTTCACCGGACTGGACAGCAAGTTCGCCGAAGCGGAGCTGGACTCCTTCACTTTGGACAGAAAGGATCCGCTTGTGAGGACGGCGAGGGGCAAGAAGACAGTTTACACATTGGCTGATGAATGAAAAGCACATAGTCAGACTGCTTGGATGGAACCTTCAGATGGGCTTCCGTATGCTCCTTAAAGAGTACAAGGAGCCCATCTACTGGCACATCCGGAGAATCACCGTGAACAGCGAGGATGCGCAGGATGCTACCCAGGAGACCTTCATCAGGGTATTCCGCTCTTTCGGCCAATATGACCGGAGTCGTTCATTCAAGGCGTGGCTCTACCGGATAGCGACGAATGAGGCTCTGCGCATCATTGAGAAGCGTCATCCGACCTTGAACATTGAGGACAGTGCGGAAGCGGTGTCAATGTTGGCCGATGAATATATTGACTTTGAGGACATCGAGGCGGTCAATCTCCAGAAGGCCATACACTCGCTCCCGAGGAAGCAGCGGCTGACATTCAACCTCCGGTACTATGACGAGTTGGATTTCAGTGAGATAGCCGAAATCACAGACACGACTCCCGAAGGAGCGAAAGCCAACTGGCACAATGCAAAAGTGAAAATCTCAAAATATTTGAAAGAATACTATGGATGAGAGAATGAATATAGCTGGAATCGGCAAACGGATGCCGTACAAGACTCCTGACGGGGTGCTCGATGACATTGAGCACAAGGTGCTTTCCGCCACTGGATGTGAGAGGAAGACTCCGCTCGGATTCCGTGCTGTCGGGATAGCGCTCGCTGTGGCCGCATCTTTGACCCTGATCGTGGTGCTCTCCTGGTATAGAGAACAAGTTCCAGCGAATTCCCTTGCGGAGGTGCAGACGGCGTTCGATGGGCTCGACAACGCAGACCGGGAGTTTCTCTCGGAAATATACAACGAAGACACATTTATGAATATAAATTATTAGAAATCAATGAATACTATAATCAAAAACTCATTGATGGCAATCGCTGCCATACTCATGTCAATATCCCTGTCCGCCCAAGACAACAGCAGGCGCAGAATCAGCAGGGAGGAACTGGCCGTAAAGCAGGCCGAGCATATTTCGGAGGCTCTTGCCTTCGACAAGGCCACAAGTGAGAAATTCAAGGAGACCTATTGCAGTTTCCAGAAAGAGCTGTGGGCATATGGGCCAGATCACGGCAATCAGCGGTCGGATAATCCGAGCGAGGAGGAGATGAGGCAGCGCTTCGAGCGCAGCCAAAAGATACTCGACCTCCGCAAAAAGTACTACGACATCTACAGCTCCTTCCTGACACCGAAGCAGATATCCCGCGTGTACGAGATTGAACGCGATATGATGCGCAGACTCGCCTCGCAGAACGGGAAGCGTCACAAGTCTGAAGAACTGACAAGACGCGGAGGGCGTAATTATGGGAGATAGATTGCTATCCGTGCTTCTGACTTGTTTGGTCGTTTTGACAGGTTGCACTTCGAAAGAGCCTTTGCCGGATGAGACGGACCCGGATTCTACGGTAGAGAATTTCGGGAAATATGTCAACGGTACATTACCGTATAGGATGAAGAAGATAGCGGCGGAAAACGGTTTAAAGCCGATTCTTGTGATGTATCTCCACGGTGGTTCGTCCAAGGGCAACGACAACGAGACACAGATGAAGGAGGCGGCCGTCAATGTCATCTCCAAATATTTGGTGGACAATTCCATCTCGAGCATATTCATTGTCCCTCAATGTTCATCATCCGGGAGTTGGGGAGCAAAGATGAACGAGCCTCTTGCAAGGCTTCTTGAGGAATATGAGGCTTCCTGTGACGGAATATATGTTCTTGGTGGCTCTATGGGAGGCACCGGCACCTGGTCGCTGGCCAACGCCTATCCGGAGAAGTTCAGCGGGATAATGCCCGTCGCAGGGAAGCCGGGAACCGCTTCGGCCGGGAACTTCAAGGAAATGCGTGTCTGCACGGTGATGAGCGAATCGGACGAGGTGATGAAAACAACCTACGAATATGTCAAGGCATTCTGCGAGAGCATCAATGCTGCCGGAGGCGATGCGCGATACACTATCGTCCCGGCATCAGAGCAATGGTCCCATCAGACCACCTGCGAGCAGTCCTACTCTGACAATCGCCTTCGCTGGCTATTCGGGAGATAATTCAGTCTGCAAATCACAATCCAGCAAGACATTGTGAACGAATATGCCAGCGTCAGCATATTGCCGTCCCTGCTCTCCGAGGTCCTTTCATATTTCATGATGCTGTCATTCAACTG
>ERZ808277.208-NODE-208-length-22913-cov-3.292370_pt1 | contig 22913 bp, 17 predicted proteins | sample MGYA00521240_ERZ808277 | MGnify/ENA primary metagenome ERZ808277 (study PRJEB31516, sample SAMN03275599) | gut metagenome | biome: mammalia-associated habitat; material: feces | host: Papio cynocephalus | place: Kenya | collected 2012-07-17 ... | reverse complement strand
TTTATTATTGGACATTTTTGTCTTACTTGGGACAGTTTTGTGGATAAGATGTTTGGGGTTGTTTGGTAATTGGGTTCAATTAAGGTGTTTTAGTTTATTTGTGTTTGCTGTTTCTTTTTTTTGGGGGTGGCACTGAGAAAAAAATTTATTACTGTTTCTTTTTGGGGGTAGTACTGAGAGAGAGTTTGCTATTTTTTCTTTTTGGGGGTAGCACCGAGAGAAAAAATTTGTTACTTTTGAAAAAATAAACTCCTTCAAACGCGGTGGGGTGCGTGCTGGGTTTGGTGGACTTGTTACGATAATGACTGGGGTTAGATGTTTGGGGGCTCAGGTCGGAGGTTTATTTTTTCAAAAGTAAAAATTTCTTTCTCCGAGTGGGGTGGAAGTGAAGGGGGTAAAAGTAAAAATTTATTTCTCGGAGTGGGGTGGAAGTGAAGGGATTAAAAGTAAGAATTTCTTTCTCTGAGTGGGGGTGGAAGTGAAGGACTTAAAAATAAGAATTTCTTTCTCTGAGTGGGGTGGAAGTGAAGGGATTAAAAGTAAAAATTTCTTTTTCTGAGTGAGGTGGAAAGTGAAAGATTTAAAAGTAAGAATTTATTTCTTGGAGTGGGGTGAAAATTGAAATGCTTACGGGAATAGGTGATTGGTAAGTTCGGGGGTATTGTGATTGTGAATTGAATTGAAAAATGTAATATAAATGTCAAATTAGGGCGATAATTGTAGTTCCGTAAATGGTTATGGCAAATAGTGATGGAAGTGGGGGTTGAAATGTTGAAAAAAAGACTTTACAATTAAGAAAAATAATAAAAAATATTGTGAAGAAGGAGATTGGAGAAATGAAAGGAAAGGTTAAATTTTTGGTACCAATAATTTTAGCAATTGTGGTTATGGCAGTTACTCTTGGAATATATTTATTTCCTAGAGTTGAAGAGATTGTTGATTCAGCTAAGGCTGGAGAGACAATGCTTGCAGATAAAACTGGTAACACATCAGAGTTTGGATTGGCGGGGCCATCTAATAAGATAGGAAAATTTTGGACTTATAGTAAAGATGGTGAGTTCGATTTAAATGTTTTTTGTGCTCAAGAGGGTGCAAGTGCTTCTACATGGAAAAAGTACAAATATGATGAGGTTGAATGGAATAGAGATAGTGAAGTGTGGAAGGATACAGTTTCTTATAAGAAGATAACTTGGATTCTTGATAATTTTTGGGAGAGTATGGATTCGAGAACTGATAAGTATACTACTAATGAAAAGGTAGCAATTTTGAAGAATGTTGATTCAAGTATTACTGCTAGTGAGGTTGAATCTGTGTTTGATAATGATAGCGAAAAGTTTAAGTTATATCAAATGATAGCATGGAAGTATACTAATGGTAGAAATGTTAATCCAAGTAATTATATAAGTGGAAATACAATGAAAATGTATAATGCTATTATTGGTTTGGCTGATAAGTATTATGATGAAGTTGAAGAATTAAAAATTACTGCTGGTGATTCTGCTACATGGGATTCTTCTAATAATACATATGTATGGAATGTAAAAGTTGATAATACTTTCTTATTACCATATGAAAATGCAAATAATGGTAATAGTAGTTTACGTTTAGTTGTTGATGGTAATAATTATATTAATTATACTTATGATGGAAGCAAATTAGTAATTTCAGGAGTAGATGATGGTGAACATACATTTACTGTAAGTGCATATACATATAGATTATCAACTATTGGTAGTGTATGGTTAAATGGTAAACATCAAAACTTTATAGAAATAACTGATTCTACAAAAAATAAAGTATCAGATTCAGCAAGTGTAACAACTGCTCCTTCTATTAAACCTGGTAAGTTTAATCTTCAAATATTAAAGGTTGATGAAAAAACTAATGCTGGTGTTAAGGATGCTCAATTTACAATAAATAATAATTCTTATACAACAGATGATAATGGTGTAGCAAAAATTGTAAATGGTGATGCTGTTACTGAGAAAGGAATAGTTTACAATTATACAATTACTGAGGCTAGTACAAGTGAAAAATATATTAAATTAAAGAATGCTATTGATATTGTTTTAAAATCAGGCGAAGAGACAACATCTAATGGTACTTATTATGCTATTACAAGTGCTATATTTAAGAAAAATGGTAGTGATACTATTAAAGTAGAAACTGTAAATGGTGATTTTGTAGTTTTAAAATTAAATATAGAACAAAATAATGATACAACAACTGTTAAATTAACAGTTCCTAATAAAGAAAAAGTTTATGATTTAGCTTTAACCAAAACAATTGTTACAGGAAAAGATGAATTACTTGATCAATATGATATTAATAGAGATGGTATTGTTAATGTTACAGATGCAACTATATGGTTAGAATTAAGTAATAAATGGTTAGAATGGAAAACTAATAATGAAAGTGCAGAAGAAGAAATTAAAGGATTTTTAGAAACAAGTGCTGGAGAAGCATATGAGAGTTATTACAAATATTTTTCAGGTAGTGAATTAGTAAAAATGCTAGTACCTGATGAAAATGCTTTAGTTCTTAAAGGTCAACAAACATTACAAAGTTTTGCTGAGCAATTAGCTGGAAATGATGTAGATAGAATTAAAAATATAATTTATAAAACTGTTTTAAATAAAGATGGAAATACTACAGCAAAATATATGTTAAATAAAATTCCATATGAAGTAGAAGTTTCAGATGAAATTATATATAAAATAACAGTATATAATGAAGGTGATTATGCTTCTAAAGATATAGTAGTAACAGATTATTTACCAGAAGGATTAGTAATTTGTGATATAGTATCAGATGGAGATAAGAAAACTTCAACTGTTTCTTATGGTGATAAACAATATGTATGGACAGTAGATGAAGCTAATAATTCAGCTTATATAAAAATAGATAATACAATAAATGCATATAATGGAAATTACTTAGATCATCAAAATGTATATATTAAATGTAAAATCAATAAAGATTTATTAGATAATGGAACAATTAATTATGATGATATTTTATATAATGCTGCTGAAATAACAAGTTCTCAACCTGTTGATTCACAAGGTCAAAATGTTGTAGGATTAACAGATAGAGATTCAATTGAAAATTCAATTGATGCTGATACAAATAATAATATAATACAAAAATATACTGAGAAATTTGAAGCAGTAGAAAACGCTGGAAATTATTCAGGTAATATAAATAAAGCTTTATACAATTATCAAGATGATGATGATTTTGAAAGAATAATTATCAAAAAGAGTAAAAAAGGTTTAGATTTATCTTTAAGAAAAAGTATTTCAAAAGTTGGCGCTTCTGAAGAGAAGATGACAAATGTAACTTCTGATTATACTTATGATTCTAACAAACAAGTTGGAGATAGATTACCAGTTATACCAGAAGAAGCAAGTGATGCTTGTGTAAGTACTGGAACAGGTTTATATTTCCATCCAAAAAAAGCAGTGTTAGTTAATACTGGTGATTTTGTAGAATATACAATTCGTGTATTTAACGAAGGTGGAAGAAATGATTATGCAGGTTATGCATCACAAATAACAGATTATTTACCAGAAGGATTAGAATTTTATGCTGTTGTAAATAATGATGGTTCATGGGTAACAGAGCATGACGCAAATAATGTATATAAAACAGCTATAATTAATAATTATGGTGGTTATGAAGTTAAATATGATGCAGAAAATAATAAAGTAGTTATGGATTATAAAGGTTCATTACCTTTAAGAATTCAAAATAGTTTATATAAAGTATATCAAGCTATGATGGATGGTGAGGAAACTTTTGGATATTATAATCCACAACAACCTGAAAGTGATGAATATAATAACCAAAGATATATTTATCAAGAAGTAAAAATTATATGTAAAGTTACTACAGAAACAGATTCAAAGAAATTAACAAATGTTGCAGAAATAACAGGTTATGTAGCAAGTGAATTAGATGGAACTCCAATACAAGGTATTACTGATAGAGATTCATCACCAAACATATCAATTTCTGATTCAACAGATATGAAAAATAACAAAATTAATTTAGATACTTATTATGATGACAGAAATATAGATGATGTTTATAATCAATATTATCCAGGTTGTGAAGATGATGATGATTTTGAGACAGTTGTTGTAAAAGTAATTAATGGAAGTTATAATTTAGTAATTAGAAAAGTTAATAGTACAAATAACGAACCTATTGATGGTGCTACATTTAAAGTTAATGGTGTAACAACTAAGCCAACAGTTAATGGTGTTACTACTGTTATAGAAAAACCATATAATACTACAAATATAAATGAAGTTGATGAATACAAAATTACAGAGATATCAATTGATTCTGATATTGATTATGTAAAATTAAAAGATCCAGTTGTTGTATATGTTAAAAAATCATTAGAAAAAATTCAACAAAATGGCGAAGAAGTGGAAGTATGTAAGGTTTCTCAAGTATCTTTTGAAAAATCTGCAGTTAGAACTTCTATGAATGTTAAATTGGAAGATGGTACAGTTGTTAAAATAGCTTTAAATACAGATGGAAGAATTGTTGAAGTTGTTTTACCAAATAAACCAACAGGATTTGATTTAAGCTTACGTAAATTTATTTCAAGTGTAAACGGCAATAAACTTGAAGGTGAAGAATCAAGAGAACCAGTTGTTGATACTTCAAAATTAGTAAGTGGTGAATCTACAACAGCTGAATACAAACATACAAAAGAACCAAAATTAGTAAGTCCAAAAGATGTAGTTGAATATACTTTAAGAATCTATAATGAAGGTAAACTTGATGGTTATGCTACTTTAATTATGGACGATGTTCCAGAAGGAGTAGAAATGATTGCTCCTGCATATGATGAAAATGGTAAAGCAGGTAACTTAAATGCTCAATATAGATGGGTTATGTATAAAAAATATGTAGTTAATGATGAAACTAATGAATCAAAAGATGCAAGTAGTTCACAAGTTTCAGATAGTACACAACCTTCAGGTAATGTACAAGATGAAACAACAATGATTAGATATAATAATACAACTTATGTTAAAACAACAAAACCAGAAGAGGCTGAATTAATAGTTACAGATTACTTATCTAAATCAAATGGTGAAGCAATGATGGCTGAATCTGGTGCACAAGTAAATCCAAATTTATTAAAGGCATTTAATTATGAAAAAGGTTTATTTACAGAAGAAAATTATAGAGATATAAAAGTAGAATTTAAAGTAAAAGCTACTAATGAAGAAGATAAAATTATTACAAACTATGCACAAATAACAGAGGATGCAGACTCAACAGGTGGTCCAGTAACAGATAGAGATTCAACACCAAATGAATGGATTGAAGAAGAGGATGATCAAGATATTGAAAGAATTAAAGTTAGATATTTTGACTTAGCTTTATATAAATGGGTATCAAAAGCAATAGTTACTGAAGATGGTAAAACAACAGAATATCCAAGTAACCATACACAAGATGATAAATCAAAAATGGTTAATGTTTCAATTCCAAAAGATAAGTTAAATAAAGTAACAGTTAAATTTAAATATCAAATTAAAGTTGAAAACCAAGGATTATTAGAGGGTTATGCTAAAGAAGTAAAAGATCATATTCCAGAAGGATTGAAATTTGTTGCAGAGGATAATAAAGAATATGGTTGGGTTCTAAATGAAGATGGTACAATTACTACAGATTACTTAAAAGATACTTTATTAAAACCAGGTGAAACAGCTGAAGTTACAGTAGTTCTTACATGGATTAATAATGCAAATAATTTAGGTCAAAAGATAAATTATGCTGAAATTAGTAAAGATTATAACTGGTATGGAGCTCCAGATAAAGATTCTACACCAGATAACTTTACAGGAAAATGTGTTGAAGATGACGAAGATAGTGATGTTGTTATGCTTCAAGTTAGAACAGGTATGAGTAATGTTAGTTACATTGTTTTAGCTACATCAGTAATGGCAATAGTTGCTGCGGGTGTGGTTGGAATTAAGAAGTTTGTGATTTAATGGGGACGTTTATTATTGGACATTTTTGTCCGGGTTGGGACAGTTTTATTCGTAAAACTGTCTCTTTTGTTTGTTGGGGACGTTTGTTATTGGACATTTTTGTCCTACTAGGGACAGTTTTAGTTATAAAATTGTTTTTGCTTATCCATGTTTAATTTCTCTGGTTTTTTATGGTAGCGTCTAGAAAAAAACATGAGTACTTCTGAAAAAATCTATGTTTATTTTAATGTTGACTATTTTAGAAATTTGATTTATATTTAATACAGAGTTGAACAAAGGAGGAAAAAATGGAAGAACAAGGATTGGTTGTAGTAAATGATAGTTTTTTAACAAAAATAACAAGATTTCTAAGAAAAATATTTTCAAAAAGAACAACTATTGATGGCTATTTTGACGAAATCGAACAAGTCAAAGAAATAGAAAATCAAGTTAATTATGAACATATAAAAAAAGATTCAGAATTTGTTCAAAAAGAGATACTCGAGGCTAGAAGTGCCTTTAGAAAATATGTTATTAATAACAAAAAGAATATTTCATTAGATATATTAAATTATATTGAAGAAAAATTATATGAGAATGAATCTAAAATAGATAAAATAATTGAAATTAATCAAAATAGTATTACTTTTGAGGATATATTAGGCTTATTACAAGAATATAAACAAAAGATTAATAATTTTAAATTAAGAAATAAAAAAACAGGACACTATCAAGTTCCAATAGGAGTTATTGGTGTTAGATGTAATAGCATAAAAGACTGCATTGACAATATGTTTAATGCAATAACTACTAGAAATGCTATTATTATATTGGATGAAAATTATAATAAATATAGTACAGAGTCTTTACTTTTGCTTATTATTAAAGAGTGTTTAAGAAATTTTTATATCGACGATAATATTGTACAAATGACCACAAAAGGAGAAATTAATCTAAATCAAGTGGATAAATGTGTGAATTTTGTAAATGAATTAAGTTCAAAAACAGATTCCAAAACAAGTTTCGAAAATTTTGAAGATACTATTTATTTATATAAAGAAGATGATTCTTTTGAAGATGAAATTAAAAATGAAGTCGAAAAATTGCAGAATATGGAAAAATATAAAAGATCTAAAATACAAATTATTACTGGAGATTTTGCTAATGTTGTTGATTTTTTAAATAAAAGTAAAACATATGCAGTATGTATCTACACAAATAATTCACATAGAGCGTATAAGTTTATTAATTGGGTAAATTGTGAAAATGTTTTTGTTAACACCGGGATTAAAGATCCTAAAATCGTTTCAAAAGGTGATAATGAGTATTTTATGTATAAATATGTGTTGCATAAGGATGTTTTTGCATAATGTCCTTTTTGGGGATGTTTCTCCAGGAACATATATTAAGTGTTGGATGATATCAAATTAATAATCAAGATAGGTGAATTTTGTACCGAACCCTCCTTGTTAGACAAAAAGTTTAACAAGGAGGATTTATTTTTATCTCAAACGCCTAGTTCCTTTTTTCATCTACATCTACATTTATTGTCACCATACAATCACCTCCACAATACACTTCCACCCCCACTCGGAGAAAGAAATTTTTACTTTTGAAAAAACAAATTCCGACCTAAGCCCTCAAACAATCAACTAAAGCCATTATCGTAACAAGTTCCACCAACCTATCAATGCACTTTACCGCGTTTGAAGGAATCTGTTTTTTCAAAAGTAACAAATTTTTTCTCTCGGTGCTAACCCCAAAATACTCAAAAAATTAAAAAAAATCAAAAAAACTATTGCATTTTATCAAATGTTATATTACAATTCAATTGTAAGTGGAGAAAAGTGGTACAAAGTGGTACAAAAAGTAAGCGAGGTGTCATAAAATGCTTATAGGTGAATATGAACATTCTCTAGATGTAAAAGGTAGATTAATAATGCCAGTAAAATTAAGAGAAGATATTGGTGAAAATTTCATAATTACTAAAGGCTTAGATGGCTGCTTATTTGGGTTTTCAAAAAATGAATGGACTAACTTTGAAGAAAAATTAAAATCACTTCCACTAACCAACAAAAATGCCAGAGATTTCGTAAGGTTTTTCCTATCAGGTGCAGTAGAGTGTGAGATAGATAAACAAGGAAGATTTTTAGTTGCAAGTAATTTAAGAGAGTATGCGTCAATGATTAAAGAAGTAGTGATAATTGGTGTAGGAACACGTATCGAATTCTGGGACAAGGATAAGTGGAAAAAACACAATAGTAGTGAAAATATTTCAGCTGATGAAATAGCTGAAAATATGACTATGCTTGGTATATAACTTGCAAAAGTTTATATAAATTTACCTATGATAAAATTTTTAGATACAAAAGATAAAATTTTTAAGATATACAAAAGAAAAAGTTTTTAAGTATACATAAGAAATTATCAAAACACATTAGATAATAAAATTAGATACTTTTAGAAAAAAATAAGAAATACAAAAGAAATTACAAATTTCTAAAGAAAAAAGTTTTTTAGTTTACAAAAGTTTTTATAAACAAAAGACAATATTATTAATAATAACCAAGGCTTGAATGCTAAAATATCAAGTTAAAACAAAAGACAAAGTAATAAAAAATAGCATTATAGTTGGTATTTTCTATAATACCAACTAATTATGCTATTTAATGTGTTTTTAGAATTGGAGAAGATGTTTGTGTTAGAATTTAAGCATAAACCAGTATTATTAGATGAATGCATAAAAGGACTTAATATCATTCCAGATGGAATATATGTTGACGGTACTTTAGGTGGTGCTGGTCATAGCAAAGTTATTGCAAGTAAGTTATCTGATAAAGGTTTATTAATAGGAATTGATAGAGATTTAGAAGCTCTTAAAGCTGCAAAAATTAATTTAGAACAATATCATAATGTTAAATATGTTCATGGCAATCATGATGATATAAAAAATATTCTTAATGATTTAGGAATAGAAGGTGTTGATGGTATTTTATTAGACTTAGGTGTTTCTTCATATCAATTAGATGAAAAATCACGTGGTTTTAGTTATATTGGCGAAAATGAATTAGATATGAGAATGGACAAGACTCAATCTTTAACTGCAAAAGATGTAGTTAATTCATATTCTGAGGAGAATTTAACACAAATAATTCAAGAATACGGAGAAGAGCGTTTCGCTAAAAATATTGCTAAAAATATTTGCAAATATAGAAGTGAAAAAGAAATATCTACAACAAATGAATTAGTGAAAATTATTGAAAACTCAATTCCAAAATCTAAACAAAAAGATGGACATCCAGCAAAACGTACTTTTCAGGCTATTAGAATAGAGGTTAATGATGAATTAAGACCTTTATATAATACTGTAAAAGATTCAATAGATTGTTTAAAAAAAGGTGGAAGATTGTGTATAATAACTTTCCACTCATTAGAAGATAGAGCAGTTAAACAAGCATATATGGATGCTGTTCGGTAAGTGTACTTGCCCACCAGATTTGCCATATTGTGTGTGTAATTATAAATCTTTAGGAAAAATTATTAATAAAAAACCAATTGTAGCAAGCAATGAAGAGTTAGAACAAAATTCTAGAGCTCAAAGCGCTAAACTTAGAATTTTTGAAAAAGAGTGAGGTGAACTAACTGATGGTAGATAGGTTTTACGGATATCAGTATGATACTAATCCCAGAAAACTTAGCCCAGAACATATACCATATAGGAATAGATATCCCAAAAAAGAAGAACCTGAAAAGTATATTCCTGAATATAGAAAAAAGCAAATAACACATAAAAATGAAAATGTAAATAACAATTCACGAATTAGTGTTAGGGAAAATAAAAAACAGTCTGATACGCAGGGTTCAAGAAAAAATAAAACTAATATTAAACCAAAATTGAGAATTGTAATGTTTTTAATTACAGGATTTTCAGTTTTATTTGCTATCAGTTATCAAAATTCTTTGATTAGTGAAAGTTTCAATAAAAAAGAGCAATATAAAAAGGAAATGGAAGCTTTAAGTAAGACAAATCAACAAATAGAAGTTAATATTGAAAATAGTTTAAATCTGAAAAATATAGAAGAAGCTGCAAAAGATAAAATAGGTATGCAAAAATTAAATAATAACCAAAAGATATATGTAGAATTACCAAAAGAAGATTATGTTGCTCCGGCAGCAGAGCAAGTAATTATTGATGATGACTTGGGATTTTTTGAAAAATTGATAAAAGGATTTACAAAATCAGTAGAATAAAAATTTTGCCAGAGGGAATGGAGCCTTTTGGTAATTTTTTTGCCAGTAGGGATGGTCCCTACTGGCAATTCCATACTCCATTTTTATATTCTTTATAATAATCTAAATGTCTTTTTGCCAACAAAAGTTTTCTTTTAAAACAAGTATCTTTCTTGTATTTTAAAGGATTAACAACACCTTTTTTCCATAATGTTAAAGCTTTTTTCTTAAATACAGGATTTTCAATATATTTTTTCAAAACACCTTTTGGAACAAATGATAATAATACTTCATCATCTATAACCTTAAAATCCATGTTTTTATTATAAATTAAATCATCAGCCAAAACTTTAACTAAATTATATCCAAGAGGAGAAATATAATAACTACATCTTCCTTGTCTTGCATTTATTTCTAATACTTTAAATTTTTTATCTCTATAATCATATTTCATATCAAATTCAGCAAAACCTTGATATCCAATGTCTTCCATGAAGGTTTTAATAGTTTGTATCATTTCAGAATTATCGCCATATTGATTAAATCCATTTATCAGAACAGCAGCATTTCCAACCATTGTTTTGGAATGTTCTTGTAAACCTATTTGAGCAAAAGATATTAATTTCACTTTTTTATCTTTACCACAATAAACAACACTGTCAAATAAATAACTATCATCACCTGGAATAAATTCTTGTAAAATTAATGTGTCTGTATAGCCATTTTCTACTATTTTATTAACTGTTTCAATTAATTTTTCCATAGAATCGACTTTATAAATTTTATTTTTACCTTCAAAATTTATATGATTATATTCAATAACATTACTTGGTTTTATAATTACTGGAAATGTAAAATTATTTGATATTTCAGTTGGATTACTGCAATTATAATAAACAGTTTTTGGAAAATCTAGTACAGAATTTTCGTATGTTTTATAAAAAGTTTCTTTCATAATAAGACTGTTTATTATATCTATACTAGGATAATTGTGGACAAATTGTTCATGTATTTTATCCTTATTTTTACTGATGAATTCTGCGTATGTTTCATTAGAGCTGATTAAAAGAATTTTTTTGTTAGGGTGTTGTTTTCTAAAGTCTTCAATTGCATCTAGAAAACCTTCTTCTGTCCAGATTTTATCATTATAAATAACATTCAAAATATTTGTATATTTTGTGTATATCATTGGCTTTTTGCCAAGTAAATTTGCTTTTTTATTATATATTTCATGATAGCATCTTGCCATATAATAGGCATTTGCATCTGTTCCGATTATTAAAATTTCAAAATCCATATTTTTTCCCTTGTGTATTTTATTTAGGTTTTTAAATTGGAAGTGCCTATAAACCATTGATTATTTTAATTAATATTTGATTTCAACAGAGTCATTTTTTGTTTTATAAACTCTAGGAACTCTAGTTGTAATTCCTGTAAATAGAGTATAACTATTAATACCACATTCGTTAGCAACTGTTTTTACAGGTAATTTGTCGCCTCCAACTAAAATGACTTTATCACCTAATTTAACAGTGTCATCAACTTTAACAGCAAGCATGTCCATACATATATCACCTACAACATTGTATTTTGTGTTATTAATAACTACATGTTTTATTTTTCTTGGGACTCCATCGGCATATCCAATTGGTATAGTTGCAATTATTGAATCTGCATTTGCAATGTATGAAGCGCCATATCCAACAAAATCGTTTTTCTTTATTTTTCTTAAATCAATAACTTCGCTGTATAAAGTTATTGCTGTTTGTAATTTTAAATTGTTTGTAGTGGTTGTTGGGCTGATATTTAGTTTTTTCTTAGTGTGATTGTTACGAATGTTTCTAAGAAAGGCTTTAAGTCCTGTGGCTTTTGGCATGCTTTGAGACATTCCATACATTATTATTCCAAGTCTAATACCATTGCAAAATGGTATTTTTGGATGATTAACAAGTGTTAAAGATCTACCCATATGTACTATTGGAATTGTTGATAAATCTATGTCTTGGGTGATTTTTTCGAATTTTTCTAATTGGTCATCCCAATGTTTGTCTAATATTCCGTTTGTTGCGAAGTGTGTGTAGATTCCTTCTAAGAATAGTTTTGGGTTTTGTGGAATGTTTTGTATTATAAAATTAAAATCTTCCTTAGTTTGAATTCCTAGTCTGCTCATACCGGTGTCTAATTTTATGTGTAGTTTTAGGGTGTTTGATAGTTCTGATTTTAGTAAGTTCTTAAAGTATTCTGTATTAGAGACTGTTATTGTGATGTTGTTTTGAATACAAGTTTCAATATGGTTTAAGTGAATAGGTTCTAGGATTAGTATTGGAATTTCTGTGTTATAGGTTCTTAGGTTTAGTGCTTCTTCTAATGAAGAAACTGCTAAATAGTTTATTCCTCCGGCTATTAGACTGTTAATTATATAGCTTCCGTGACCGTAGGCGTTGGCTTTTACTACTCCGAAGTAGTAGTTATAGTCTGGGTAATTTTTTTTGATTTCGATTATGTTGTTTTTTAGTTTTTCACAATCGACTTCTAGGTAAGTTTGTCTGTACATGGGATTCTCCTTTTTTTTATTGGATTATATCATAAAAGATTTTGGGTTGCTAGGGGGATGAGGGGTTTTTTGTGATTTTTTTGATGAAGTGTTTTGTGTGGGGGGAATTTGTTGTGTTTTTTGGGGTGGCGCCGAGAGAAAAAATTTTTACTTTTGAAAAAACAAATTCCTTCAAACGCGGTGGAGTGCGTACTGTGTTTGTTGGGCTTGTTACGATAATGACTTGGGTTAGATGTTTGGGGGCTTAGGTCGGAATTTGTTTTTTCAAAAGTAAAAATTTCTTTCTCCGAGGGAGGGGAAAAGTGGGGTTTAGGATGTTTTTTGGGGGTGGAATAGTGTTTTTTAGTAAGGTGAGGGAGGGGGAAAATTGTGAAGTAGAAGAGATATTAATTGTAAAATAAAGTGGATTATAGTATAATTTATCTAGGTAAATATTAATTTTTGATTCAGATAGGAGGAAAATAATGTCTTTAATAAGTGTAAATAATTTAACATTTGGATATGATGGAAGTTATAATAATATATTTGAAAATGTTTCCTTTAATATAGATACTGATTGGAAGTTAGGTTTAATTGGAAGAAATGGAAAAGGAAAAACAACGTTTTTGAAATTATTGCAGGGAAAATATGAATATAAAGGAACAATATCTAAAAATGTTGATGTCGATTATTTTCCATTTGAAATTCAAAATAAAGATAGAATGTCAATTGAAATAGTAAATGAAATTGCTCCTAATGTTGAGGATTGGAAAATTATAAAAGAATTGAGTTTGCTTAATGCTAATACAGAAATATTATATAGGAATTTTAATCTATTAAGTGGTGGAGAGCAAGTAAAAATACTTTTAATAGGTCTATTCTTAAAAGAAAATAATTTCTTACTTATAGATGAACCTACAAATCATTTGGACATTGAAACTAGAAATAATTTAGTTAATTATTTGGAAAAGAAAAAAGGTTTTATATTGGTATCTCACGATAGAAATTTTTTAGACAGGGTTGTAAATCATATAATTGCTATAAATAATACTAACATTGAAATTAGGCAAGGCAATTTTTCATCTTGGAAAGAAAATAAGGATAGACAAGATAATTTTGAAATATCACAAAATGAGCGATTACAAAAAGATATAAATAGATTAGAAAAATCTTCTAAAAATTCTGCAAAATGGTCAAATGAAGCCGAAAAGGGAAAGAGTAAAAAGTATAACTCTGAGACAAACATAGATAAAGGATATGTAGGACATAAGGCTTCTAAAATGATGAAAAGTTCAAAAGTTATGGAACAAAGAGTTGAAAAAACAATACAAGAAAAAAACAGCTTATTAAGAAATATAGATAGAAATGATACTCTAAAGATTAATCCCTTAGTAACTAATAAAAATCCATTAGTTTTAGTAAATAACTTACAAATAAAATATAATAATGAAACAATGTTTAGTCCTATTTCTTTTGAAGTGAATAATGGAGATAGAGTTGCTATAGTTGGTAAAAATGGTATAGGTAAATCAAGTATATTAAAACTTATTTTAGGAAAAGAAATACAGTTTAATGGAAATTTTAAAGTGGCAAACGATTTGAAAATATCTTATGTATCACAAAGTACAGAAGATTTAAATGGGAAATTAAAATATCTTGCACAAGAGAATGAAATAGATGAAAGTGTGTTTAAAGCAATGTTGGTAAAAATGGGATTATCACAATCTGATTTTGATACTAACATACAAGATATGAGTGAAGGCCAAAGGAAAAAAGTATTAATTGCAAAAAGTATATCAGAACAAGCAAATATTTATATATGGGATGAGCCTTTGAATTATATTGATGTATTAACAAGGATACAAGTAGAGGATGCTATTTTAAATTATAAACCTACACTTATCTTTGTGGAACATGATGAAAAATTTATTGAAAAAGTGGCAACAAAAGTTATAAATTTGAAGAGAGGATCGTAACGATGTTTTGATTGTAAAATAGGTGTAACAAAAAAATTTAAAAAAACAATTGACATAATGTAAAAAAAGATATATAATGATAATGCACTAGCATAAATCCATAAGAGAAAATTTTTCTCAAATGACATGAAAGGAGATTTTAGCTATGGGCAGGAACTTTGAAAATCTTAAGGGGACATATGATTATTTACCCGAAAAGCAAATCATCAGGGAAAGAATCAAGCAGATTCTGCAAGCAACTTTTGTGAAGTATGGATTTGCTCCGATTGAAACTCCGATTATCTGCATGTATGACTTACTTGCTTCTAAGTATTCCGAAGGTGCAGACATCTTAAATGAGATGTATACACTAAGTGATCAGGGTCGGAGAAAACTTGGTTTGAGATATGATTTAACAATCACTTTCTCAAAGCTTGTTAGCTCAAATCCCAACATTACACTTCCTTTCAAAAGATATGAGATTGGAAGAGTCTACCGTGATGGACCTGTAAAGCTTGGAAGAAATCGTGAGTTTACTCAGTGCGATGTTGACGTTGTTGGTGTTAAAAGCATGATGGCTGAGGCAGAATATATGATGATGACAAATGAAGCATATAAAAAAATGGGATTGGATATTGAAATTGAATTCAATAACAGAAAGCTTCTTACTGGAATTATCATTTCTGTATTAGGCGAACTTCAGGAGGAAACTCTTAGAAAGTGCATTATGCTCATTGACAAGTTTGCTAAATTGACTCGTGAAGAACTTGTTGAAGAGTTTGAAAAAATTGAGATTAATTCTGATAAATTTGATGAATTAATTAAATATTTCAACTTGGACTATACAGGTTTAAAAACAGCATTGGCAAATGTCGACAATGAGATGATTAAAGAGGGCTTGGAAGAAATTGACGAGCTGTATCGTTATCTCGAAGGCACAGAGGCTGTTTCTTGTATGAAATTTGCACCGTATTTGGCAAGGGGAATTGATATTTATACAGGCACTGTATGGGAGATATTCCTTAAAGACAGGAAAATTGCAAATCAGGAATTCAATGTAAGCATTGGCGGAGGAGGAAGATTTGATAAGATTATCACTACTTTCGTCGATGACGGCATGGAATATCCTGCAGTAGGTATGTCTTTCGGATTAGATGTAATTTATGAAATTCTGGTATTGAAGAATGCTGGAAAAAAGACATCTACTGTTGATCTTTTTGTAATTCCATTTGGCACGGAATTCGATTCGTTTAAGTTTGCTTCTAAACTCAGAGATACAGGTTTAAGAGTTGAAGTTGACAAAAACGTTAAGAAACTCAAGAAAAGCTTGGCGTATGCCAACAAAATGAATATTCCGTATGTTATCATTCTTGGTGATGATGAACTTAAAAATGGAATTATTCGTGTGAAGGATATGGAAAACGGGGAAAATAGGGAGTTCAATATTGATGATTTTGAATCTATTAAGGATTATATTGTCAATTAAGTTCAGTTCAGCAAAAATCTAAAAAAGCAAGGGGGAGCTTCCTCCTTGCTTTTTTCTGTACTAGATAAAGATTAATAAATCAGATTGACATAACATGATAAAGGTGATAGAATAATGTAAAAATTATAAATAAATTTTTTAGTAAAAATAGGAGGTTTTTGGCTATGAAAAAGATTATTCCAAAGAAACTAACTAAAGGTGATGAAATAAGGATAATAGCACCATCAAGAAGTTTAAAAGTATTAAGAGAGGAAGTTATAGAAATTGCTAAAAAAAGGCTAGAAAAATTAGGATTAGTAGTTACTTTTGGAAAAAATTCAATGAAATACGAAAGTGAAAATTTTAAATGTGCAAGTATAGAAGATAGAGTAGAAGATTTGCATAATGCATTCGAAGATAAAAATGTAAAAGCAATCATAACTGTAATAGGAGGACATAATGTTAATCAAATATTAGATTATATAGACTACGAATTAATAAAAAGAAATCCTAAAATTATTTGTGGATTTTCAGATATAACAGCATTACTCAATGCTATTTATGCAAAAACAGGACTTGTTACATATCATGGTCCACAATTCTTTAATTTTGGCATGAAATATGGATTTGATTACTCAATGGAATATTTTGTGAAAATGTGTATGAAAACAGATGAAGTTAATATAACAAGTTCGACTCAATGGAGTAATGATAGTTGGATGAAAAATCAAGAAGAAAGAAAATTTATTGATAATGAAGGTATGCAAACAATTTGTTCTGAAACTGCTTCAGGAAAAATAATTGGTGGAAATTTGTGTACATTAAACTTATTACAAGGTACTGAGTATATGCCAGACTTAGATAATAGTATTTTATTTATTGAAGATGATGGCGAAACTGGTAAATATTTTAATAAAGAATTTGATAGAAATTTACAATCATTATTACATTGTGCAAAAGGAAAGAAAATCAATGGTCTAATAATAGGTAGAGCTGAAAATGCTTCAGAAATGAATTTTGAAAAATGGAAAGAAATTGTTGAAACAAAGAAAGAGTTAAAAAATATTCCTATAATTATAGGCGCAGATTTTGGTCATACTACTCCGGCATTTACATTTCCTATTGGTGGAAATGCTGATATATATGCAAATGAAAAAAATATTATAATTAAAATAAAAAATTAGGGAGGTTATTTTTTTATGAAAGAAAATTTTAAAAAAAATAGTACTTTTTTCTATGCAATGTCATTAGCAGCGAGTTGGGCCTGGGGAACATCTTTAGTAGTTGGGATGGAAACAGTTCAAACTAAAGGATTAATTCCATTTCTAATATGGGCAATAGCAAACTCGCTAGCAATACCACTTTTCGGTTTTATAGCATATAGAATACCAAATTTAGAAAAAGTGGTTAATTCAAAAATTGTTATGATATTTACTACAATTGTTAGTGTGTTTTGCCTATGGATTCAACTTAATGCTATATATCAATATTTATGCAATTTATCATTTATGGCACAAATAATAGCTAAAATAATAGCGATTTCTGTAATGCTAATAATGACAATAGCTTTATACAAAGATGGATTAGTAAAAAGTATTTTTTTAGACAATCCATTATGGTGGGGATGCTATGCACTATTATTAGTACTTGTTGTAATTGGATTTGCAACTAATGTAGAAACACATACGATAGTAAAATATAATGATAAAAGCCAAATTATTTGGGCTTTAAATTCATGTTTAATTTTATTTTCTGGTCCTATTATGTGTATTCAAAATTGGCAAATGGCTGAAAAATTAAAAGCTGAAAACAAAATGAAAGCTCATTATTTAGCTGGTGCATTATTTGCTGTTTATATGGCTTTTGTAGGAGTTCTCGCTAACTTTAAATTCACTGGAATTATGAATATAATTCTAATTGTAGTAGTATTATGTGTTGCACTTTCAACCGCAGATGCGGCTATAGTAGGGATTCAAAAGATTGCAAATAAAAAATGGGGAACAGTAATATCTCTAGCAACAATAGCATCTTGGAATTGGGTTATCCCTATGGGAGTTATGGGCTTGTGGACAACAATGGGAAACATGAGAAAATATGTAGCAGCTATTTGCATTGTGGCGGCTATGATAATATACTGTATAGAAAAAAATAAAAAAAGTGATATAAAAACGGAAGAAAAAAGTAATATAAATAGAGTAAAAGAAACTGTATAATAGAAAAGAGGTTAAAAAATGAGTGATCAAGAATATTTAAGATTACCTCATGGAATGTTTGACAGAGATGAAATGTGGATAAAAAGAGAAAGAATTATACTTGAAAATCATGCAAAAACTGGTGAAAGAATAGGTTGTAAACTAAAAAAATATTCTCCACTTGCATATAGTTCAACATTTATTAGAGGTGCTAATACAGCAAAAGATAAAGTTTATACATTAAACAGCAAATCTGGAAAATCGCTTATATTATCAAGTGATTCTACTCCCTCAGTTTTCAGGAATTATATTAATTCAAACAGCGGACAAGCTGAAAGAGTATCATTTGTTGCACCATTATTTCGATATAGAAATAGTCATTCAAGACATTTTACACAATTAGGCTATTCGATTATTAATGAAAAAAAGTCAGAAGATGAAAATTTAGATATAACTTTAATACAATTAGCTAAAGCAATGATTGATTTATTTAAGGCACAACGGAATAAAAACAAAAATCCATATAAACAATTATGCAGCACTTAGAAGTATATTAAGTCAATATGTTTCTAGTGAAGAACTATCAGATGTATTGCATCAATTACAATTTGCGTCTATGGAAGAAAGAATGTTGATTTTTGAAAAATATATTACAGATACAAGAAAGTGTGAACAATTAAAAAGTGTTTTTCAATCAGGACCTGTAAAAATTTCATATAATGATAGTAAAGAAAACAAACTTGATTTACCAGAAGAATATATGGGAATTTATAAAATGGCAGAAGGGTTAAGTTATATAACTAACAATAATGTATATTTTGATCCACAGGATTTACATAGTATAGAAACAATAGATAATTTTGCACTTCGATTCAGGACAACAGACGGCATTGCTTTAGGAGATGGAGGAGAGTATTCTAATTATGCAAAAAGATGGAATGATAAAATACAAAGTTTTTGGAGTGTTGCTTCAGGTGTTGAAGCAATAGAAAGAAATAGTCCTGAAATCAGTTTTTGTGAAATACAAAGAAAAATTGCATTATGCAGTATGGATGCAACACCTAATTTTATATTAAAGGTTATAAAAGAATTGGAAGATATGGAAGAATGTGTTGTATTTAAAGGAAAAATAAAAAATGTTGGAAAAGCAATAAAACAAGTAAAGAAAGATTTTTCACATATTGCAATTTTAGGAAAAAATGAAGAAAACGGAGATAATATACGAGTTAGAGCAATTGATGGACTAGACGATTTTGAAATAGAATCACCTAATAAAGCAAGTTCTATTGAACAAAATATAGATGATTTAAGAGAAGAAATATAATAAAAAAGAAAGGTGGAATTAGTTATGTCATCAGTAATATGGAATTCGCTTGCAGAAGCAAGAGAAGGATTAAAAAAGTTGCATAAAGATGGAAAAACAATAGGTTCTATACATACATTAGGAGCATTACATATAGGTCATGCTCAACTGATAGAATTATCAGCAAAGGAAAATGAATGTACTGTTATTAGTATATATCCAAATGTCGCTCAATTAGCACCTGGTTCAAAATATGAATATAATTTAGATAAAGATTGTAAATTTGCTGAAGAACATGGGGCGACACACATAATTTGTCCGAAAACAGAAGAAATATATCCTGAAGATTTTAGAACTTTTTTAGATCAAGGAGAATGTTATCAAAGATTAAATGGGGTTGCAGTACCATATTTATTTAAGGGAATGATAACTATGAGTGTACGTTGGATTTTATTTACAAGACCAACAAGAACTTATTGGGGATTAAAAGATATAGGACAAGTAATACTTGTTGAAAGAGCATTAAAAGACCTATTCCAAGATGATATTATTGTACGAGAGGTACCTACAGTAAGATATAAAAGCGGAATTGCAATATCTTCTAGACTAATGAATTTGCCAGAAAAGAAAATTAAAGAATTTAAAAGATTAAATGATGCTTGTGAAGAAGGAAGAAAGGCTATTTTAAATGGAGAAACTAATGCAAATAAAGTAAAAGAAATAATGCATAATTATTTAATGAAAGAGCCTATGAAGTATTTCGATGTAGAGTATATAAAAATTGCTAAACCTTTAGATTTTATAGAACCAGAAGAAATAACATTACCAATAATTTTCCATATAGATTTAACAGATGGTAAAAAAAGATATTTTGACGGACTATATATTAGAAATGAGGAAGAATTGCAGAACGGTCCACCTGTTATTTGGCTAGATGAAGAATATCCACCATGTATAAAGGAATAGAAAGATGAAAAAAATAAATAAAATAATTCTATATGGACAAGGTAACGGTAGAGATCATGCAAATCATATAGCTTTAATGAAATCGGAAAATGTAGAGTTTTGCTCTTTGATTAAAAATGAAAATGCATTAATGAATCAATATGATAATGTCTATTATATTAAATCTATAGATGAGGCAATAGAATTTGCAAAATCATTTAATCCGGATTTAATTATAATAAGTAATAGAAAAGATTTGAATGAAGGTGCAACTGAAAAATTTAGGCAATGTGGCTTTGAAGTTTTTGGTATAACCAAAGAAGTTGCTAAATTGGAAACAGTTAAGGAATATGCCAAAAAATTTATGATTAGGAATAATATAAATACTCCAAAATATTTTGTTGCAGATAACAAAGATGATGCGATAGAATTTGTAAAATCAAATTGGAATAAAACAAATCATGGGTATGTATTAAAAGTTGACCAATTTTCTAAAAATTCTTTTGAAAGAACAGCAGTGCCAGAAAGTTTGGAGAATGCAATTGAAGAAATATATAGACTATATAGTTCTACATCAAATGCTAGACTTATAATAGAAGAAAAAATAAAAGGATACGAATTATCATTACATATTTTAATAAATAAAGGAAAATACACTATCTTACCTTTAGTGCAAGATTATAAGAAAAAATATCCTAATAATGAAGGTCCTATGACTGCTGGAACAGCTTCTGTCGCATCTAGTATAAAATATCCAGTTCATTTACTTGAAAAATTAAAAAAGTACATTATAGAGCCTACAATAACAGGCTTAAAAAATGAAAGTATTGAATATAATTATGTATTATATATTGGAGTGATGATAACAGAAGAGGGTAAACCGTATGTTTTAGAATATAATACTAGAACTGGGAATCCTGAATGGATTGCATTACTTGGTTTATTAAATAAATCTTTTGTAGATTTAATCGAAGCTTTTTATAATAATATTGAGGATATTTCGAATTTTTGGAAAAAGGATTCATATTCAATAGCCATATACGGTTTTTCAGCGGGGTATCCTGAAGTTGAGAGAAAAGAGTTTAATGAAAAAATTATGAATTTGAAAGATATAAATAGTGATACAGATATTATAGGGGAACATATTATAAAACGAGAGAATAACTTAGTTCCATCAGGAGGCAGGGTTTTTGCTTTACGAAGAGTAGGAAAAAATTTTAATGACATTAAGAGCAAGTTAATTGAGGAGTTTTATAAAATAAAAATGAATGGATTATATTTTAGGGATGATATACAGCCAGTAATAATTAATGAAAGTAAATAAAAATGATATAAAGATATGAAAAAATATAAAGTTTTTATTTTTCAACATTGCCTTTTCATACAAAATTATAAAAAAATGCTTTTTAACACAACAAAAGCGAAACCATGCAAGGTTTCGCTTTTGTTGTGTTTCTACCTCAACTCTAATGTCGAATATAAAGATTACTTTTCTTCTACTGCTTTAAGAGCTGCAGCCAAAGCTTGTTCAGGTGTTGTTACTTCTACACACTTAAGTCTGTTTCTAGCATCAAGGAATGTATCTGCTAGTTTCTCTGACCATCCGCCGAAATTTGAAACTGTTACAATAGGAATTCCTGCCTGATATGCAACAGCAATTTCATTCAGAGTACCAGAACCACCGCTTATTGCGATAATTACATCGCATGAAAGAACTAATGTAAATTCTCTTCCACCACCGATTTCCAATCCGGTTGGAATAAGAACGTCAGGTCTAAAATCACCAAATACATTTTTATCCTTTCCACCAGTCACACCCACTGTAAGTCCACCATTTTCACTGGCTGAAATAGCACAATTTGTAGAAAGGGAGCTATACTCCTTTTCAGCACCATATACGAGAATGTTGCCACTTTCAGCAATAAGTTTGCCTAAGTCTCTTGCAAAGTTCAGTGCAGACTCGCTATAATTTAAATCTGCAGCAGAACCCATAACTCCAATCTGTAACTTTTTCATTAATAAACCTCCAATCAGTTTTATCGTAATTGTTTTCTTGCGAATGAGCTTTTTTAGTCGTAATTCACCCTCTTTAACATAATAGAATTATCTTCTATGTTATTAGTATTTTTTCAATAATTTAACATTACTGAAATTTACATGCATAGCGAGATTATGGAGATGTTATCATATATTGTTTTTTATTTCAAGTATTTTTTGTCTTTAACACTAAACTGTGTGACTTGTAAGTGAAAATGTCCCAAAATTTAAAATCATTTGTAAGTAAAAAT
>ERZ808277.207-NODE-207-length-23276-cov-5.404935_pt1 | contig 23276 bp, 27 predicted proteins | sample MGYA00521240_ERZ808277 | MGnify/ENA primary metagenome ERZ808277 (study PRJEB31516, sample SAMN03275599) | gut metagenome | biome: mammalia-associated habitat; material: feces | host: Papio cynocephalus | place: Kenya | collected 2012-07-17 ... | reverse complement strand
AAAAGGCACGGAATTGGCAAAATTATAACATTTTTCGGGATATATCGCAAAAAAGGGTATATTTGTAAGTTATGGGAAAGTATATTCTCAATCCAGAGACCTTATTATATGAGATAAAAGAGGTGTCCTTGAAGTCGAAAGTCTTCAAGGGTGTGCTGTTGTTCGCCGGCAGCGTGGCGATGGCTGTCCTCTATCTTTGGTTGTTCACGTCGGTTCTTGGCTATGACCTGCCAAAGACAGCGTTCCTGAAGGCGGAGCATGCCCGTTGGGATGCCAAGGTCGATCTCATGAACACTAAACTGGACCGCTATGAGGAGACACTGGAGGCTTTGAGGGTTAGGGATGACGACATCTACAGATCCATATTCGGAATGAACGAGATTCCAGCAGGAGTGCGTGAGGTGGGTATAGGAGGTGTGGACAGGTACTCGTTTCTGGATGGCCTTGAACCGGACGACAGATTGAAGAACACTGCTCTCAGAATAGACAGGCTGACCAGAAAGACCTATGTGCAGAGCAAATCTTTCGACGAGGTGGCCTCGGTGTCAAAGACAGCGGGGGATATGGCTTCATGTATCCCTGCGATTCCTCCGATAGTCCCGGATGGATCCAAATATAATCTGTCCAGCCGGTTCGGTTACAGAACCGACCCTTTCACCGGGAACGCCAAGATGCACACCGGACTTGATTTCGCTATGAAGATCGGCAATCCTGTCTATGCTACCGGGGATGGTGTCGTGGAGTCTGTGAAGTTCGAGTTTTTCGGCTATGGCAATTCAGTCACGATAGACCATGGTTTCGGCTACAAGACAATCTATGCCCATCTCAATTCCGTCAGAGTGATAGAGGGTATGAAGGTGAAGAGGGGCGACTGCATTGCCGAAAGCGGAAAGTCTGGTCGTGCCAGCGGTCCTCATCTCCACTATGAGGTTGTCTATAAGGGACAGAAAGTCAACCCGGCCAACTATCTGAACCTGTCCATGTCCGTTCAGGAATATTCGGCGATGGTGCGGATGAGGGAGAGCGAGGCCGGAAAACCGTCCTCAGCCGCGCGCCGGGGATTCAGTGTCAGGCGTCGTTAGAGGGGGAGGAAGGAATATGGGCGTGAAGTACGAGTTTGACAAGACGCGGATGGAATTCCGCAAGGTCACGCACTCTGTGTGGGCGGTCTTGGGCAAGGCTGTGAAGTATTTCCTTGTCACGGCGTCGTTGGCCGTTGTCTATTATGTGGTGTTCTCGTTTGTGATAAGCACGGATTCAGAGCGTAAACTCAAGAGGGAGAACCAGATGTACAGGCAGATGTACAGGGATCTTGCGGATCGGGAAGAGCTTGTCGGGGATGTACTTGAGGGACTGAAGGCCAAGGACGACGAGATTTACCGTCGGCTGTTCAATTCCGACGCTCCGGATTTGGGCGGCATATATTCCAATGCCCTGTTGTCAGGGGTTGACACCATTCCGGACAGGCTGATTGTGGAATATTACAGGACAAAGCTGGACACTTTGGCCAAGGTTGCGGGAAGGGTCGACGCGAATTTCAAAAGGATAATGGAGGTGCTTTCGGACAGTAATGCCGACATCCCTCCGATGACCAATCCTCTGAAGGATTTCTCTTACGCCAGGACAGGTGCGTCTCTTGGGGAAAAGATCAATCCTTTCTATAAAGTGAAGGTGCTTCACGGGGGGCTTGACCTGATTTCACAGCAGGGAGAGGAGGTCGTCGCCGCCGCCGACGGTGTGGTCGAGGATGTCACGCATTCATCCAAGGGGCTTGGAAATGTGGTGACTATCTACCACGGCAACGGTTACCGTACCCGCTATGCGCATCTTGAGAACACCCGTGTCTCTAAAGGAATGAAAGTCCTCAGAGGACAGCGGATAGGGCAGGTCGGAATGTCCGGAAATTCCTTCGCGCCTCATCTTCACTACGAGGTCATGAAGGACACCCTGAGAATGGATCCTCTGAATTATCTGTTCGCTTCTGTGGGGCCGGACGACTACATGAGGATGCTTTTCATGTCCGTCAACGCCGGACAGTCAATGGATTAACATAATATCAAGGATATAATGGAGAAATTGTATTATACCATCGGTGAGGCCGCTGAGATTCTGGGGGAGAGCACATCTCTGGTCAGGTTCTGGTCCAACTCGTTTCCCAGGTACATCAAGCCAAAAAGGAATGCGAAGGGTAACCGCTTGTTCACGGCTGACGACATGGACTGTCTGAAGCAGATTCATCTGTTGGTCAAGGAACAGGGACTTACTCTTGAAGGGGCCGCGAGGAAAATGGCGGCGGACAGGAAGAAGGTCGATGGCCGCGTCAAGGCTCTTGACAGCCTGAAGGAAATCCGCCGGCAGCTTGTGGAAGTCAAGAAATCCTTGTGAGAATATGAAAGTCAAGGACATAGTTTCGGTCATAGAAGATTTCGCCCCGCTGTCCATTCAGGAAAGCTGGGACAACAGTGGGTTGATCATAGGTTCCCCGGAATGGGAGGTTCACGGGGTTCTTCTCGGCTTTGACTGCACGGCTGATCTCGTGGATGAGGCCGTGAAATGTGGTGCGGATATGATTGTGACCCATCATCCTTTGATATTCGGCGGCATAAAGAAGATTTCACCGGAGGATCCGGTGGGACTTGCAATCCTCAAGGCAGCCGCGGCCGGAATTTCTGTCTATGCGGCTCACACAACCGCGGACAAGGTGCTGGCGGGCGTGAGCGGAGCGATGGCCAGACGGCTGGGACTCAAGGATATTCAGATACTTGACGAGGAACCCGGAGGCTACGGGCTCGGCGCTGTTGGAAACCTTCCGGAGCCGATGGGCGGCGTGGAGTTCATTGAATATGTCAAGTCGAAATTTGGCTTGAAGGTCGCGCGCTGCTCGCATATTCCCGAAGTGCCTGTCGAAAGAGTCGCTATGTGCGGGGGAGCCGGTGGCTCGCTTATAGAAAATGCCCTCAGGGCCGGCGCCCAGGCTTATCTCTGTGGGGATATTTCATATCACCACTTCTTTACCACTAAGAATTTTATGGTCATTGACATAGGACATTTCGAGGGAGAAGTGGAGATTGTGGAAATATTATTTTCTCTGTTAAAGAAAAAATTTCCTAACTTTGCAATCTATACCAGCGCGAGGCTGGAAAAAAGTAATCCGGTATATTATTATTAGTCAGATAGCTATATGGCAACTAAAAAAATCAAGAAAGTCGAGACTCCGATAGACCAGAGGGAGACGTTCGTGTCCCTCCAGAAGAATTTCGCTGACTCTGAAATCAGCGTCGAGGAAAAGCTGAAGACACTCTATGCGCTTCAGGAGGCGGACTCTGCGATTGACAAGATCATGCAGATGCGCGGTGAACTTCCGTCTGAGGTCGAGGCTCTTGAGAACGAGATAGCCGACCTGAAGGCTCGCCAGACACAGGACACCGCCGTCATCGAGGCTTACAACCAGACAATCGCGGAGAACAGGCAGAACATTGTGGAATGTGACTCTCAGATTGAGAAATATCAGCAGCAACTGAATGACATCTCCAACAGCCGTGAGTATGATTCCATCAATAAAGAGATTGAGAATCAGGGGCTTCTTCGTCAGATCGCTCAGAAGAACATCAATGACACCAAGGCGGCGATCGCCGAGAAGAAGGAGGACATCGAGTCTCTGAAGGAATACATCGCTGTCAGAAATGATGATCTCAAGGCCAAGAAGGAGGAACTCGCCACAATCGTCGAGTCTACCTCCAAGGAGGAGAAGAAACTCCGCTCCGTCAGGGAGGAATGCGCCAAGAAGATCGACGCAAGGACAATGAGCGCATACGACCGCATCCGCGCTAGCGTGCACAATCATCTTGCCGTCGTCTCTGTCTACAACGGTGATTCCTGCGGAGGGTGCTTCAACACCATCACGCCGCAGCGTCTTGTGGACATCGCATCGAACAAAAAGCTTATCATCTGCGAGCATTGCGGAAGAATCATCGTCAATCCAGACTTTGAATAGACCGGCGACCAATCCTGTGATATATGCCTGACCAACCCGGAAAGACAACCAAAAAGAAGGCTAGGCCAGTCAATCTTGACACACTTGGGCTTGAGATGGGAAACAAACCGCCTCAAGCTCTTGAAGTCGAAGAGGCTGTCCTTGGAGCCATGCTGATCGAGCCCTCATCCGTCGACACGGCGCTTGAGGAACTGACTGCGTCTTGCTTCTACGACCCGCGTCACAGGATGATCTTCGAGGCCATGACGGCACTCGTGAACGAGCACGTGTCGGTTGACATTGTGACCGTCAGCACGAAACTTCGCGAGAAAGGTAACCTGGAGGCTGTCGGAGGTCCGGTGGCCTTGGCCGGCCTGTCAGAGAAGGTCGGCGCCGCCGCACACATTGAGTACTACGTCAGAATCCTCAAGCAGAAGAACATCCAGAGGGAACTGATCACGGCTTCCTACGAGATTCTGAGGGATTCCTATGACGATGCGGTGAAAGTTGACGACCTGATCGACGAGTCGCAGTCAAGGATTTATAACGCGATACAGAGCAGCGTCAAGAATGACATACAGGAAATCGGCTCCGTGATCAATGAGGCGATGAGGGAGGTGGAGAAGAACCAGAACGCGTCCGGTGGGCTGAGCGGTGTTCCGTCCGGTTTCCCTTCTTTGGACCGAGTGACGAGAGGGTGGCAGAAATCCGATCTGATTATCCTTGCCGCCCGCCCTTCAGTCGGAAAGACGGCGTTCGCCCTCAATCTGGCCAGAAACGCGGCCGTGGACTATCATATGCCGGTGGCCGTGTTCTCATTGGAGATGTCGGCCTTGCAGCTTGTCATGAGGCTTATGACGACCGAGTCAGGTCTGTCGGCTGACAAACTCAAGGGAGGGACCAAGCTGGATCCTTGGGATTGGCAGCAGCTTGAGACGAGACTGGCGAATCTGTCAAAGGCTCCGTTGTACATTGACGACACTCCGAGCATTCCTCTTATGGAGTTCAGGACAAAGATCAAGAGACTGGTCAAAGCAAAGGATGTCCGTCTCGTGATTGTCGATTACCTTCAGCTGATGCAGGGACCGGCCGAACTTCGCGGAATGCGTGAGCAGGAGGTCGCTGCCATTTCACGAACACTGAAGGCGACGGCTAAGGAACTGAATGTCCCGATCATAGCCCTGTCCCAGTTGTCCCGTGACGCTGTCAAGAGGACAGGCGGCAGCGGAAAACCGCAGTTGAGCGACCTCCGCGAGTCAGGATCAATCGAGCAGGACGCGGATATGGTGATATTCATTCATCGTCCTGATTATGTCGGGCTTGGAGAGACACCTGACGGAAAGGAAACCACACAGATAATCATTGCCAAGCATCGTAACGGTGAGGTGTGCGACATCGATATGCTCTTCAAGGCCGAGCAAGTCCGCTTTGTCGAGCCGGGAGACACTTTGGCCGCCAGGGCGGAGGAGATGGGCGGCACTGAGTCTGCCATGAACTCGGCGATGAACAACGAGTTTGACAATAACACTGAATTCTGATGAGACCGACTAGACTCTTTGGCGCGTTGGCCGCCATATTCCTCCTGTCGTCCGCGTCGTTGCGCGCGGACGGAGATGGGAAGTGTATTCCGGTAAATAAACTGAGCGAGGAGAGTCTGGCTTTCAAGGGAGGCGAGAACCTGGTTTTCACCCTCCATTATAAATGGGGAATCATCAACGCTGATGTGGCACAGGCCACACTCCGTGTTGACACCACTGTCCTGAACGGCCGGAAGGTCTTTCATGCCTCTTTGACCGGAAAGACTCAGAAATTCTACGAGAAATTCTTCCGTGTCAAGGAAGAACTTGATTCCTGGTTCACCCGTGACGGGTTGGAACCGATGAAGTTCACCAGATTCGCAAGAGAGGGAAAATATACCTGCACGAACTTGTATTCATACGTCAGGACACCGGGGAACGAGCACATAAGCGCTTCCTTGAGCAATTCCAGAAAGGGCGAGTTCTCGGCGACACTTCCATTGGACAAGTGTACATACGACATTCCGCTCATGTACTATGTGCTTCGCAATATTGACGTGACGAAACTGAAGGAGGGGGGAGACTATCCGATGACCTTTGCCGTGGATGACGATGTCTACACCCTGCATTTCAGGTACTTGGGCAAAGAAAACAAAAATGTAGACGGGATCGGTACCGTCAGATGTCTCAAATTCAGTTTCGAGGTGGTTTCCGGCGAGGTGTTTTCAGGTGATTCCGACCTTTACGGATGGTTCTCGGATGATGACAACAGGATTCCTGTCTGGTTCTCGGCTCCTTTAAAGGTTGGGCAGGTTCAGGGACGCCTGAGGAGTTACTCGGAACTCAAGAATCCTTTTTCTTCAATAATTGAATAGGATGGCGGCAGGGGAAGTCTCACATAAAGGCAAGGTGGTGTCGGTCGGAAAGGACAAAGTCTCGGTTCAGATTGTGTCAGAGTCAGCTTGCTCTGTCTGCCACGCCGCCGGTCTTTGCGGTGCGGCTGAGTCCAAGAAAAAGATTGTGGATATCCCGGTTTATGGAGAAAGGTCATATTCAATAGGTCAGGAGGTCGAGGTCAGTCTTGCGAGGAAGATGGGTCTCAAGGCTGTCCTGCTCTCTTATGTGATTCCTTTGATGATATTACTGATTTTAGTGTTATCTTTGTCGTCGATCGGACTCGGCGAGCTGGCCTCCGGGCTGGTTTCGATCGGGGGAATCGCGGTGTATTACCTCATACTCTATCTCTGCAGGAACCGCCTTGCGGAAGGGTATGTGTTTTATATTCGGAAATAACTAATTAATTAGCTTTTATTTGGCTTTATGACAACAACAATCATCTGGACCATCGCAGTCATCACGGGGCTTGGCCTCCTGCTGGCGTTGGCCCTTTACCTTGTCGCGCAGCGGTTCAAGGTAGAGGAAGATCCGCGCATCGAGGAGGTTGAGAAGGCAATGCCCGGCGCGAACTGCGGAGGTTGTGGTTTCGCCGGCTGCCATGCGTTCGCGGAGGCTGCGGTGAAGGCCCCGAATCTGGACAACAATTTCTGTCCTGTCGGCGGCAATGAGACAATGAAGAAGGTCGCCGCGATCCTTGGCTACGAGGTCAAGGAAAAGGCACCGATGGTGGCTGTGGTGCGCTGCGGTGGCACCTGTGCCGCCAGACCAAGGATCAATGAATATGACGGTACAGCCTCCTGCAAAGTCAAGGCCGCCCTTTACGCCGGCGACACTGGATGCGCTTTCGGTTGTCTCGGTTGCGGGGACTGCGTTGCCGCCTGTCAGTTCGGAGCCTTGTCGATGAATCCTGAGACAGGTCTCCCTGTTGTGGATCAGGAAAAATGTACGGCTTGCGGCTCTTGCGTCAAGGCCTGTCCTAAGTCCATCATCGAGTTGAGGGCCAAAGGACCTCGCGGAATGAGGGTTTATGTGTCTTGTGTCAACAAGGACAAAGGACCGGCCGTGAAGAAGGCATGCTCCGCCGGCTGCATAGGTTGCGGAATCTGCGCCAAGACCTGTACCCACAGCGCCATCACTGTCGAGAACAATGTCGCTTACATTGACTTCGCGAAGTGCAAGCTTTGCCGTGAGTGCGAGGCTATGTGCCCTACAGGAGCGATCGTCGGGGTGAACTTCCCTAAGCCTCTGGACAAGGATGCTGTTAAGGCCCGTGTCCAGGAACGTCAGAAAAAGGCCAGAGAGGCCGCAGCCGCGGCGGCAGCCGTAAAGAAGGAGGAACAGAACAATGGCTAACAGAACATTCTCTATCGGAGGCGTCCATCCGAATGACGCCAAGATATCGCGCGACTGCGCCATAGAGGCTCTTCCGCTGCCTCAGACCGTGTATATTTCCCTTGCCCAGCACATCGGCGCTCCGGCCAAGCCGGTTGTCGCTGTGGGTGACAAGGTAAAGGTCGGCCAGCCGATCGCGGAGCCGGGCGGGTTCGTGTCTGCTTTCATCCACTCTTCCGTTTCCGGAACAGTGAAGTCCATCGGCCCGCGCAAAGACCTTGCGGGCAATGTCCAGACCTACGTCGAGATCGCTGTTGAAGGAGACGAGTGGGCTGAGGGCATCGACCGTTCAGAGACCCTCGTGACTGAGATCCCTGAGGACGGAAAGGCAATCATCGAGAAGATTCGTCTTGGCGGAGTTGTCGGACTCGGAGGAGCGACGTTCCCTACTCACGTGAAACTCACCCCGCCTCCCGGAAAGAAGTGCGAGATGCTGATCATCAACGGCTGCGAGTGCGAGCCTTATCTGACATCCGACTTCCGTACCCTTCTTGAGAAGGGCGAGCAGGTCGTTGTGGGCACGGCTCTAATAAAGCAGGCCCTTGGTGTCGCCGATGCGACCATCGCCATCGAGGACAACAAGCCGGAGGCGATCGAGCATATTCAGAAAGTTCTTGCGGAATTGAAAGGCAAGTCTTCCAAGTACGATGGCATCGTGGTCCTTCCGCTTATGAAGAAATATCCGGAAGGTGGTGAGAAGCAGCTGATTGACGCTGTGATGCACCGTCAGGTGAAGTCCGGCGGACTGCCAATCGACGTGGGTGCTGTGGTTCAGAACGTCGCAACGGCTCTTGCCGTCTATGACGCCGTGCAGAAGAACAAGCCGTTGATTGACAACTCAGTGACCGTGACTGGTGAATGCTTCCCTAAGCAGGCCAACCTGCTCGTCAGGGTCGGTACTCCGCTCCGTTACATCATCGACTACCTCGGAGGCGTTCCTGAAAATGCCGCCAAGATCATAAGCGGCGGCCCTATGATGGGCAAGGCGATCGCCAATCTCGACGCCGCCACCCTCAAGGGAACCGGGGCTCTGCTCTTCCTCACCGAGGAACAGACAAAGAGACATCCGGAAGGACATTGCATCCGTTGCGGAAAATGCGCTGACGCCTGCCCTATGGGACTTGAGCCGTTCCTGCTCTACCGTCTCGCCAAGGCCGGAAACACGGATGAGCTTGAGGCCAACGCCGCTCAGGATTGCATCCAGTGTGGTTGCTGTCTTTACACCTGCCCTTCCTACATTCCGCTGCTGGACATCATAAGCATGGCGAGAGGTCAGGTCATGGGAATAATGAGGGCTCGCGCCGCTGCCGCCAAGGCCGCCGCTGAAGCCGCAAAAGCAAAAACTGTTTAAGAATATGGAAAGATTGTTGGTTTCACCTTCTCCGCACCTTCATTCCAAGACCTCCACACCGGTCTTGATGAGGGATGTCGTGATCGCCTTGATTCCGGCTGTTTTGGTTTCGGTCGTGTTCTACGGCCTTGCCGAATTGCTGGTTCTGGCTGTCAGCGTCATCTCCTGCGTGGCGCTGGAGTATTTGATCACTAAATATCTGCTTAAGGCTCCGTCCACCGTCGGTGACTGGTCGGCGGCCGTGACCGGAATCCTGCTGGCGCTCAACCTGCCCGCTTCGACACCTTGGTGGGTCGTGTTCATCGGAGCGCTGGTCGCCATCGGAGTCGCGAAGATGACTTTCGGCGGTCTCGGACAGAATGTGTTCAACCCGGCTCTTGTGGGCCGTGTGTTCCTGCTCATCTCGTTTCCGACCTACATGACCAACTGGACAATCCCGGGAGGCCTTTTCGGGGCGGATGCTGTTACCGGCGCCACACCTCTCGGCATAATCAATGAAGGACTCATGAAAGGCTTGTCCGCCACTGATCTGATCGCTCAGAACGGCCTGTCATATTCCCAGATGCTCTTCGCCAACATTGGTGGCTCAGCCGGTGAGGCGAGCGCGATCGCGATTCTGATCGGTTTCATCTACCTGCTTGTCCGCAAGGTCATCAAGCCGTGGATCACGCTTTCCATCCTTGGAACCGTGGCCGCTGTCTCATGCATCTTCTGGCTGGCGGATCCGACCCAGTTCACTGATCCTGCGTTCAACCTTCTCACAGGAGGTCTTCTCCTCGGTTCCTGCTTTATGGCGACTGACTATGTGACTTCGCCAATGAGTACGAAAGGCGGCATAATCTTTGGTGTCGGAATCGGTTTCATTACATTGATGATCAGGTATTTCGGTTCGTATCCGGAAGGAGTCAGCTTCGCTATTCTTATCATGAACTCAGTGGTTCCGCTTCTCAACAAGTGGTTTCATCAGAAAAAATACGGGAGGGCATAGATCATGGCTGTAAAATCAAATCTCACCACAATGGTGGTCTGCCTGACAATTGTCAGCCTTGTCTGCTCCGCTCTTCTGGGTGGAATGTACGCCTTGACCGCCGAGCCGATCGCAAAGGCGAACGCTGACATCCTCAAGGCTTCCATCGGAGCCGTGCTTCCGGAAGGGGGCGAACTCTCCGAGGCCAAACCTGTCGAAGTCGGCGGACAGGCTTCTGAATATTATGTCAGCACCAAGGACGGCGCTCCTGTGGCCTACGCCGTGAAGTCAACGACCGTGGGTTTCGGCGGCCCGCTTGTCCTGATGGTCGGCATCACCGCCGACGGAGTGGTTTACAACACATCCGTCCTGTCCCACAACGAGACCCCAGGGCTTGGAGCCAAGTGCAACACCGATGAGAAGTTCATGAACCAGTTCAAGGGCTTTGATCCTTCTTCCAAGACTTTGACAGTAAAGAAAGACGGTGGCGACGTGGATGCCATCACGGCCTCCACGATCACCTCCAGGGCTTATGCGCTGGCCATTGACAACGCAGTGAAGGCTTTCAATTCAATCAAAGGAGAATAGGCTATGAGCAGCAATAAACTGAATATTTTTACAAAAGGTTTCCTGAAGGAAAACCCTACATTTGTACTGCTTCTGGGTATGTGCCCTACGTTGGCGACCACTACTTCGGCCATCAACGGCCTCAGCATGGGGCTCGCCACACTTTTCGTCCTTGTGCTTTCGAACATCGCCATCTCGGCGATCGCTCCTGTGGTCCCTGACAAGGTGCATATTCCTGTATATATCGTGGTCATCGCCACTTTCGTGACGATCCTCCAGTTTGCCATGCAGGCCTACACACCGGCGATGTACGCCACCCTCGGTCTGTTCATCCCGCTGATTGTGGTGAACTGCATCGTCCTCGGACGCGCGGAGGCGTTCGCCAACAAGAACGGCATCCTCGACTCCGCCCTTGACGGACTTGGAATCGGCTGTGGCTTCACACTCTCCCTGACAGTCATCGGAATTGTCCGCGAGATTCTGGGAAGCGGATCGGTCTTCGGTCTCAAGTTGATCTCCGGCGACGGAATCCTCGTGTTCGTGATGGCTCCGGGAGCGTTCCTCGCCCTTGGTTACCTTATGGTACTGTTCAACAAAATCGCTAAAAAGAACTAAGCCATGGAATATTTTCTTATAATAATCTCGGCGATATTCGTCAATAACATCATGCTTGCCCAGTTTCTGGGCACATGTCCGTTCCTGGGTGTCTCCAACAAGATCTCCACGGCGACCGGTATGGCCGGTGCGGTGTGCTTTGTGATCACCCTCGCGACTTTGGTGACTTATCTGATCAATCAGTATCTTCTGGAAGCCTTCGGACTCCAGTTCCTTCAGACCATCGCGTTCATCCTTGTGATCGCCGCCCTTGTGCAGATGGTGGAGATCGTGCTGAAGAAGATCAGCCCGTCCCTCTATCAGGCTCTGGGAATATTCCTGCCTTTGATCACCACGAACTGCGCCGTGCTCGGTGTGGCTCTCAACGTGGTCACAAAGGAGTTCGCTTTCGGTGGCCCCGCCCACATGCTGAACCTCGGTGAGTCCGTTGTGTATGCCTTCGCCACCGCCGTCGGCTACGGAATGGCCCTCGTGCTGTTCGCCGGCCTTCGCGAGCACCTCGACTTGAATGATGTTCCTAAGCCGTTCAAAGGCATTCCGATAGCCCTGATCACCGCCGGAATCCTCGCCATGGCGTTCATGGGATTCTCCGGTCTAGTATAGATTTTGTAGAAATCATCTGCCTTATTGGTTTCATTAATTAAATTGATTATGAAAAAGGCATTTTTAATTCTTGCGGTTCTGATTGGTTCGGCAGCGGCCGCGCTTGCACAGCCAAAGGCGATAGGCGGCCGTCTCGGCTTCAATTGCGCTGATTTCAGTTATCAGAATTATGTTCTGGGCAATGATTTCTTGGAAATTGATTTGGGAATAGATAATGGTTCAGACATGGGAAATTTCCATGCTGACGGAATCTATAACTTCATGATTCTCCGTCCTGATTGGACAACGTCAGGGTCATGGGGATTCTATGCCGGCCCGGGTGCGAGCATCGCCGTTTGGAACAAGGATGACGAAACCACGGTTCACGCCGGTTTTCTTGGCAATGTCGGCTTGGAGTACAATTTCGATTTCCCGCTCCAACTTTCAGTTGACCTGCGTCCAAGGCTGATGTTCAGCGGAAATGATCATAGTCCGGTGTCCTTGGGCGTCGGAGTCCGCTACGCATTTTAGTTTTCGGAATCAATTTTTGATAAAGTGAGGATTTCTTTGCCGGGAATCCTCACTTTATTCATTATTTGGGTAATATTTAGGTATCTTTGCATTCAGAATCAAACGTCAAAACTGATAGATGATGAGCCAGAAATTCCCTCTCGGCATGAAATGGGCTGAGGATGTGATATTCAAGGATAAGAAAATCGCGTTGGCCGACCTTCCTATGGATGAGGTTGAGGCTTGCTACAGGTTCTTGGAAGAATTCGCTTCTGAGAAGGTGATCTACGGAATCAACACCGGTTTCGGCCCTATGGCGCAGTGGAGGGTGGATGACAAGTACCTGAAAGACCTTCAGTACAACATCATCAGAAGCCATTCCACGGGAGCGGGAGAGCCCTTGGATGACATCTACGTCAAGGCGGCGATGATCGCCCGTCTGGGAACTTTCCTTCAGGCTCGCTCTGGCGTGCATCCGGATCTTGTCAAACTGTTGGTGGAGATGATTGACAGGAACATATTCCCGTTCATTCCTCAGCATGGCAGTGTCGGAGCGAGCGGTGATCTGGTTCAGTTGGCCCACATGGCGCTCTGCATGATAGGTGAGGGAAAGGTTCACTTTAAGGGAGAATGGCGTCCGTCCGCTGAGGTTCTGAAAGAGAATGGTCTGGAGCCGTTCAAGATTCACATCCGCGAAGGATTGTCTATCTCCAACGGAACTTCTTTCATGACAGGAATCGGCGTGGTCAACCAGATTTACGCCGATAGGCTTCTGGATTGGGCGACGCTGGCTTCCGTGATGATGAACGAGATAGCCTCGTCGTTCGACGACCTGATGTCTGAGGAACTGAATGAGGTGCGCCGCCATGAGGGGCAGCAGGTGATAGCCGCCAGGATGAGGGCTCTATCGGAGGGCAGCGGTTGCCTGCATAAGCGAGAGCACGAACTCTACGACAATGGCCACGCCTCTGACCATACATTTGACCATAAGGTTCAGGCTTACTATTCGTTGAGGTGCACTCCGCAGATTCTCGGCCCGGTCTATGAGACATTCGCCAATGCCCGCAGGGTGCTGGAGGAGGAACTGAACTCCGCCTGTGACAACCCGATTGTGGATCATGTGGCGAAGAATGTCTTCCACGGCGGCAATTTCCACGGGGACTACATCTCGTTGGAGGAGGACAAAGTGAAGATCTCCACGGTAAGGATGGCCATGACTGCCGAGCGTCAGCTGAACTACCTCTTCCATGACCGCATCAACGGCATCCTCCCTCCGTTCCTGAATATGGGAACGCTCGGACTGAACTACGGAATGCAGGCATGTCAGTTCACGGCCACTTCAACAACGGCTGAATGTCAGACACTCGCGATGCCGAATTACGTCCACAGCATACCGAACAACAATGACAATCAGGACATTGTGAGTATGGGGACCAACACGGCTCTGCTTACCAAGCGTGTCATCGACAACACCTATCAGGTCTTCGCGATCCATTTCATCGCTTTGGCACAGGCTGTTGACTGTCTTGGAATCGCTGGCAGACTCGCCCCGACATCCAGAAAGGTCTATGATGATGTACGTGTGATAATCCCTAAGTTCGTGGAGGACAATCCGTTCTACGAACAGATCGCGGCCGTGGAATCATATCTTAGAGACAATCCTTTAAATCTCAAGTAGATGGAACTTTTCCCTGAACTCGAAAAGAGGTACACCAAAGACCAGTTCACCGCGCGTGAGGCGCAGCGGATGGCTGAGTTCATCGCTTTCGGCCCGATAGTCTTCCAGGCTTCCCGCCTGCTGGTGAAATACGGCATCCTGGATCTTCTTCGCGACCATCGCGAAGGACTGACGGAGAAAGAGATCGTCGAGGCTGTCGGAGTCTCTGAATATGCCGTAAAGTGTCTTCTGGAAGCTGGCCTCTGCATTGGTACTGTGCTGGTTGACACCGAGACAGACCGATTCACAATCTCCAAGGTAGGCTGGTTTTTGCTTACGGATGAGGCCACGAAGGTCAACATGGATTTCAACAACGATGTCAACTACGAGGGCTTCTTTCATCTGGATGAGTCCTTCAGGGAGCATCGCCCTGCCGGCCTGAAATGTCTGGGAGATTGGAACACGATTTACGAAGGTCTTTCCACCCTTCCAGAGCCGGCCCGGACAAGTTGGTTCGCATTTGATCATTTCTATTCAAACAATTCTTTCGGGGCGGCGCTGAAGATAATATTCGACCGTCCTGTGAAGAATCTGCTTGATGTCGGCGGCAACACCGGAAAATGGGCTCTTCAGTGCGTTTGCCATGATCCTGACGTTCAGGTCACTATCTTTGACCTGCCTCAGCAGATCGGTTTGATGAGGAAAGAGACTGCCGGTAAGCCAGGTGCGGAGAGGATTCACGGCTGTGGAGGCAACCTGCTCGACCCGGAGACCAGATTCCCTGATGATAAGGAATATGATGTCATCTGGATGAGTCAGTTTCTGGACTGTTTCTCCGAGGATGAGATCCTGAGCATTCTGCGTAGGGCTGCTGAGATTCTCCGTCCTGGAGCGAGACTCTGCATCATGGAACTTCTATGGAACCGCCAACGCTTTGAGCCTGCGGCTTTCTGCCTGACAATGACCAGTCTGTATTTTACGGCTATGGCCAACGGCAACAGCAAGATGTACTACTCCGAGGATCTGACAAGGCTGATAGAGAAAGCCGGGATGAAGGTCGATAAGATTATCGATGGCATCGGCCAGGGACACAACATATTGATTTGCGTTAAAGAATAAAAGATCATAATAATGAGAAAGGAAGAAATAATCACCAAGGTCAACGGATTTCTCGTTGACGAGTTCGAGATTGACGCGGCGCTTCTGAACGACAATGCCGCGCTAAAAAAAGATCTGGGCATCGACAGCCTTGACATCGTGGACATCATCGTCTTGATTGACAAGGAATTCGGCATCAAGGTCAAGTCAGAGGAACTCGGCAGGCTCACCACTTTGGGCAGCCTTTACGATTTCATTGAGGAAAAGATAGCTTAGGAATATAACCACGCTCCAACCTGATGGGCGCTTATAGGAGTGAATATGTCCGAGAGCGGAGAAAGGCAGTGGCAAGGCACGACTGACGGGACTTCGTGGATGCACAGGTCTCTGATCGGGATGATGAAGGTCATTCCGCTGTGGTTCTTTTACCTGCTGATGAGCCTTGTGATTCCGTTCTACATGATATTCAATCATAAAGGGTATATTTCCAATTACCACTACTTCCGCCGCAGACACGGTTTCGGGCCTTTGGAATCTTTCCTTCATGTGTTCTCGTGCCACTGGATGTTCGGAACTGTCATCATGGACAGGTTCGCGTCATATTCAGGAAAGAACTTTAAGGTGGAAGTTCCTCAGATGCCGATGTATGAGGAACTTTGCTCCGGAAAGAGCGGCTTTTTGCAACTGAGTTCGCACATAGGCAACGATGAACTTGCCGGCTATGAACTGAGGCCTCCCAAGAAGATGAACGCGCTGGTGTTCGGCGGGGAGGGCGAGGCTCTGACAGAGAACAGGGAAAGGATTCTAGGCGGAAACAATGTCCGTCTTGTGTGCATTTCAGAGGATATGTCTCACCTTGTGATTCTGAACAACGCCTTGTCTGACGGAGAGATAGTGAATATTCACGGCGACAGGGTATTCGGGTCGAACCGCACAGTCCGCTGCGAGATTCTTGGGGCTGAGGCTGAACTTCCTTTGGGACCGTTTCTGCTGGCTTCCATGAGAGGTGTCCCGGTGGTTTCGGTCTTTGTGATGAAGGTCGGACTGAGAAAGTACCGTGTGCATCTGTTCCGTCCGGACGAAGGTCTGGAAGGCTTAGGGGTGAGGGAAAAGGCTGAGGCGATGGCGAGAGCCTACGCCGGCGAAATCACGGAGATTCTGAAGCTCTACCCAAACCAATGGTTCAATTTTTACGAGTTCTGGAAAAATGACTGAGGACGATTTGAAAACTTTTGACTTCACGTCTGTGGACATCAAGGATCTTCTGCCTCAGCAGGAGCCTTTTGTCATGATTTCCAGTCTTTTGTCATGCTCCTACCAGAGGACAGTGACACGTTTTCTGATCCAGAAGGACAATGTTTTCGTCGAGGATGGAAAACTTGTTTCTGAAGGACTTGTGGAGAACATCGCCCAGACCTGCGCCGCAAGAATAGGCTTTATCAACAAGTACTTGCTCCACAAACCAGTCAGCGTGGGCTATGTCTGCGCCCTCAAGGATTTCAAGGTTTTTGGAACTCCGTCTGTCGGAGAAACCATCGAGACGGAAATTAACCTCAAAGGGGAATTCGGAACTATGCTGATGGTGGATGCAGAGATAAAATCAGACGGGAATATGATAGCGGAAGGTTCAATGGTGATAGCCTTGGACGAAACCAAGCCGGTCGGCGGACATAAGGCCGTGGTCAAGGTTTCTGACAACATAATCTCCCCGTTAGGAACGACCACGGATGAGAATTATGCGAAGGTGAAGGCCGGAGAGTCGGCGCTGAGACTTTACGAATCCTCGAAAGACCTTCCGGAGCCGTTCTTCGCATCGCTGATGGATGAAGAGTCTTTGGCAGATGAATATGCCGGGATGGATTCGTCGGCAGGGATTGGCGGACAAACTGGGCTGGACGGTCTGACACGCTTTGAGAAACGTATGATTCTCTCTGTGTCGAAGGCTTTGAAAGGGACCGGAATAGATCCGGCTTCTGATGACGTGCTGTTTGTGATTTCTTCCACGAAAGGTAATGTCGAGTTGCTGGACAGCGGGGCAGGGCCTTGCGGCGGTGATCCGGCCGAGAGGGAAAGGCTCGGGAATTCCGCTGAGAAGGTTGCGGGATTCTTCGGCAACAAAAACACCCCTTTGGTGGTCTCGAACGCCTGCATCTCAGGACTTTGTGCCCAGATCGTCGCGATGAGACAACTCAAGGCCGGAAAATACAGAACTGTGATTGTGACCGGATCCGATGTCCAGTCCAGGTTCATCATTTCTGGATTCCAGTCGTTCAAGGCGTTGTCCCAGGAGGCTTGCAGACCGTTTGACGCGCACAGGAAGGGCCTGAACCTTGGAGAGGCCGCCGCCACGATCATATTCCAGTACAAGATTCCCGGGCCTGAAGACTGGGTTTTGGTCCGAGGTGCGATCCGTAACGACGCGAACCATATTTCCGGGCCGTCCAGAACCGGAGAGGGAAGCTTCAGGGCGATCAAGGCTGCTCTCGGTGAAGTCAAGCCTGAGTCTCTGGCCCTTGTTTCGGTCCATGGCACATCGACCGCCTACAATGACGAGATGGAGTCGATCGCTTTGACCAGAGCAGGGTTGCAGAACGTGCCTGTGAACAGCCTGAAAGGCTATTTCGGCCACACGATGGGAGCGGCGGGAATCCTTGAGGCCATCCTTTCCATGGCTTCCATAGATGACGGAACCGTGCTCGGGACGCGGGGATATTCAGAGTGCGGGGTTTCCTGTCCGCTGGACATCTCCCCGGAACCCAGAAAGACGACGAAGCGGGCGTTCGCCAAGCTGCTGTCAGGGTTCGGGGGCTGCAATGCCGCCGCCATATTCATGAAAGGTGATCTCTTTTTGGAAGGAGGTGAAAGATGAAGGTCAAGGCTCATGTCCTGATCACTCCGGAGAAAGTGGTCGTTGGCGAAAAAATACTTATCTTTGGCTCCACTGGGGCTGACCTTCTGGTGGAGACTTACCGGCAGAAGGTTGGGGACTATCCCAAGTTCTTCAAAATGGATCCTTTGGCGCGCTTGGGATTCGTGGCAACGGAACTGCTTCTGGGTGAGGAGAATCCGAGAAGGACTGACTGCGAGGACAGGGCTGTGGTCCTGTTCAACCGGAGCGCCTCCCTTGCGGATGACTCCGAGTACCAGAAAACAATAGGGAAAGATGGCTTCTTTCCCAGCCCGGCAGTGTTCGTCTACACGCTTCCGAACATTGTGACAGGGGAGATCGCCATTCGGAACAAGTACTACGGAGAGACTTCCTTTTATGTGCTTGAGAACAAGGACGAGGCGGTGATGAAAGAGATTGTGGAACAGGCGTTTCAGGATCCGGTGACGGAATCCGCGATTGCCGGCTGGCTGGAATGCTCTGATCCGGAACATTTTGAGGCTGAATTATATTTAATCGAAAAATAATATGGATGCACTTATCAACGAATTGAAGACAAAGATCATAGAGGCTTTGAAACTGGACGGCGTCACGCCGGAGGACATCGACGCTGACGCACCTCTTTTCGGAGAGGGCCTTGGTCTTGACTCCATTGATGCTCTGGAACTCATGCTGCTTTTGGAGAAGAATTACGGAATAAAGCTGAAGAATCCTGCCGAGGGCAAGGAGGTCTTTAAGTCCGTCAGGACAATGGCCGAGTACATCAAGGCTAACCAGTCGAAGTAAGTGTCCGGGAGAATCGTCATAACAGGAGCCGGGATCATCTCCGCCATCGGGGTGGGGAAGGAGGCGACATTGCGTTCCCTGCTCGCCCGCAGGAGCGGTGTCGGGAGTCTGAGGCATCTTCATACCGCCCACTCTGACCTGCCTTGCGGGGAGGTGAATATGTCCGGAGGGGAACTGAAGAACGCTCTTGGGATTCCTGCGGACAGGACTGTCCCTCGGACAACATTGCTTGGAATCACCGCTGTCAAAGAGGCGATGGAGGAGGCCGGAGTCACTGGCTCGGACCGTTCCGCATTGATTTCCGGAACGACTGTCGGAGGAATGGATGTGACTGAACGTCACTATCTTCAAGAAAAAGGTCAGTCTCTATTCCGCCTTCACGACTGTGGAAGCTGCACGGATGAGATTGCCGATTTCTTCGGCGGTTTCGGCCTTGTGACCACAATCTCCACGGCTTGTTCCTCGGCGGCGAATTCCATCATGCTTGGGGCTGACCTTATCAGGAGCGGACGGTGCGATGTCGTTGTCGCCGGTGGCGCTGAGTGCCTGACCAGATACCATCTCAACGGATTCAATTCCCTGAAGATTCTGGACAGCGAATCTTGCCGGCCGTTCGATGCGACCCGTAACGGTCTGAATCTCGGCGAAGGAGCCGGATTCGTGGTCCTTGAGAGTGAGGAACATGCCTTGAAGAGAGGCGCGCGGCCGCTCGGGGTCCTGGACGGCTACGGCAACGCCTGCGACGCTTTCCACCAGACCGCCTCTTCGGATGATGGCGAAGGCGCTTTCCTGGCGATGTCCAAGGCATTGAATATGTCAGGGTTGGAACCTTCGGACATCGACTATGTGAACGCCCACGGCACGGCCACGCCTAACAACGACGCCAGCGAAAGCCGGGCGATGTTCCGTCTTTTCGGAGACAAGATCCCTCCTGTGTCTTCCACAAAGGCGTTCACCGGTCACACGACCAGCGCTGCCGGCAGCATCGAGGCTGTGATCTGTCTCCTTGCCATCCGTCACGGCGTCATCCCTGCGAACCTGAACTGGAAGGAACCGTTTGACGGAGGAATCATCCCTGAGACGGATGGACGTGAAGGAGTCACGCTCAATCACGTCCTATGCAATTCCTTCGGTTTCGGAGGCAATGACTCATCCTTGTTGATTTCACGTTATGGCAAATAGGATTTACATACGTTCCGCGGCTCAGATTTCTGTCCAGAAGCCTCTCTGTGAGGACTGGATGGCTGATCCAGCATCATGTGCTGAACCTTATCTCAGGAGCCGGGATCCGGATTTCAAGCCGTTCCTGAATCCTATGCAGGCGCGAAGAATGGGCTTGATCCTAAAACGTGCGGTCGCCGTTTCCAAGACTGCGTTGAATGAAGCCGGAATCGAATGCCCGGACGCCATATTCACGGGCACGGGACTTGGCTGTATGGAGAACACGGAGAATTTCCTGTCGGCGATGTGCCGGGACGGGGAGGAAATGCTTCCCCCGACCTATTTCATGATGTCCACCCACAACACGATCAGTTCGGCGGTGGCCATCCTGCTTCGTTGCCACGGGTGCAACTGCACATATTCACAGAAGGACATCTCCTTCGAGAGCGCATTGTTGGACGCTTTCATCCAGCTTCAGTCAGGACGTATCTCCAATGCCCTTGTCGGGGCGCACGACGAGACGACACCGGCCACCTACGATCTTCTGAAAGGTGCCGGGTACTTCGGCGAAGGCATCACCGCCGCCGAGGCCTCTTCCGCATTTGTGCTGTCCGCATCCCATGTCTCTTCGACAGGCTCAGAGACCCGGAGGATGATGTCACACGACCGGTTCCTGAGCCTGTCGAAGGGACCTCTCTGCGAACTGTCCGACGTCCAGATCCTCCACTCTCCGAAGAATCTGGAAACCATTGTCAATGAATATCATGCCTCGCGCGTTATCCGCAGCGCAGACTATTTCAAGCTCTTCGGCAAATGCTTCTCGGCCTCGGGCCTCGGGGTCTATGAGGCGGCGATGAGGATCTCCGGAGGACTTGACAAGGACATCCTTGTCGTGGACGATGCCGGAGAGGATGTCGGGCTTGTTTATCTTAAAGGCCTATGTGGAGACTGCTGACATTGTCCGTTGTCCAGAGCCTCCTGCTGTCCGGAGGCCAGGTGCTTCTCAAGTTCGCCCTTGAGAAGATGGGCAGTTTTGAGTGGACGTGGACGTTTTTCGGCCGTCTGTTGGTGAATTGGTGGTTTCTTGGCTGTGGACTATGCTACGCCGGAGGCACGGTCCTGTGGATGTACATCCTCAAGAGATTCCCGTTCAGCATGGCATACCCGATGATCAGCCTGAGTTATGTGTTCGGGATGCTCGCGGCCATATTCATTTTCCATGAGAACATTCCCGCCACCCGTTGGATCGGGGTGTTCCTGATCATCAGCGGGTGCGTGCTTATCGCTAAATGATTATGAGAAGTTTAAGAATAATATTCGTTGACCTCGCGCTGCTTTTCGCCGCATCATCGGCTTCCGGCGCTGACTATAAGCCGCTTACTGAGGCGCAGACCGCAGAGGCCATACAAAAGATCGACGCTTCGTGCGCCGGAATCAAGAGCCTGAAGGCAGACTTCAAGCAGGTCAAGGACATAGCCATCCTTCAGGAGAAGATGGTCTCCACAGGCAAGATGTATTTCGCCGACGGAATGTTGAGGTGGGAATATGTCTCACCTTACACCTACCTTTTCATCTTGAACAAGGAGAAAGTGCTTCTGCAGAGCAGCCAGACCACTAATAAGATGGATGTGAACTCGAATCGCCTTTTCAAGTCCATCGCGAGGATCATCATGAACAGCATCACAGGACAGGGACTGGCCGGTGGCGGGGACTTCAAGGTGCGGATGTTTCTTGACGGCGGCTGCTATGTGGCTGAGCTGGAGCCTCTTAAAAAAGAGATGAGACAGATGTTCAAAACTGTTCGTCTGCATTTTGGCAAGGACTTGAAAGTCAATGAGGTGGATTTGGTTGACAACAGCGGCGAGACGGTGATCACGATTCTGAACGCTGAATATAACAAGACGGTCGATGCGAAGGTTTTTGTTGTTGATTAGCTTGCTGCTGATTTCGGCTTTTTCTTCTGGTGCATATGTCGCTTCGACAGGCTCAGCGACCGATGTGTTTCTGGTCACTGAGCTAGTCGAAGTGACCGGTACCGATGCTCCCTACCTTTTCCCGTTCAACGATAATGAAGCTGTCCGCTACACAGTGGCCATAACCTTCAAAAACGCCTCTTTTTCAGGAATATGCGTGGTCAAGCAGAAGGATGACATCATTGTAGGCACCATAGTGAACGAATTCGGAATTAGAGCATTTGACTTTACCGTCAGTTTGGACAGAAAGCATGTCAAGCTACTGAACGTCATGAAGACTCTAGACAAATGTCTTGTTCGCAAGACAATAGCTCGTGACTTGAGACGATTGTTCAGTTCATCATCCACTGATGAATATGTCTCCGTTGAAGGGGGCAAAATCATTATGAGGAGGCCGAACCGAAGCTACACTTTTTCAAAAATGAACATCCCCGAATGAGACTTTTAGGCACATTCTTCACTATCCTCTCCACAAAAGAGACTGGTGGAAGATTCGAACCACGGTTGGTGAGCTCTGCCGAACCACTAATCAGGCTCGAACCTGACAACGTGATCTTCAAGTCCCATTTTCCTGACTATCCGATCACTCCCGGAGCCGTGCAGATCCGTGTGGCGACAGAACTGTTGGAAGCCCATCTTGGGAAATCGCTGAGTCTCACACGGGTAAAAGACTTGAAATTCATGGAACCGCTTTTTCCCGAGGCCGAGGTGACATATTCATTCACCAAACTTATGGAGACTGATGAGGGCCTGAAAGTGGAACTCACAGTCCGCTCGGAGGAAAAAGTCTTTTCGCGGATGAGTCTTGAATATGCCTGTGAGGATTGTCCTGATGGCGCTTCGACAGGCTCAGCGACCACCGATCCGGTCACTGAGCCTGTCGAAGTGACCGAAACTGTCGAAGCGCCTGGCATATTGAAGAATCTGAAAACCTGTGTCATAATCCCCGTCTATAACAATGCCGGAACAATCACGGATGTGGTACAGAGAACGTTGAGGTACTGCAAAGACGTGATAGTAGTGGATGACGGCAGCACAGACGGCTCCTCTGACTCCTTGTCAGAACTCGGCGCTGTGGTCGTGCGCTATAAAGATAACCGTGGCAAAGGTTACGCCCTGAAGACCGGCTTCAAGGAAGCCAAGGCTAGAGGCTTCGAACGCGCCATCACCATTGACGCTGACGGCCAGCATTTTCCGGAGGATATCCCCGTGTTCGCCGCACAGGCCAGAGAGCATCCGGACGCCATGTTTGTCGGAAGCCGCAATCTAAGGATGGAGAACATGCCGGGAGGCAACACTTTCGCCAACAAGTTCTCGAATTTCTGGTTCAGACTCCAGACCGG